>Ga0074195_1002770_pt1 | contig 18386 bp, 32 predicted proteins | sample EPASupsiteHSE623_FD_64525 | JGI IMG/M metagenome (GOLD analysis project Ga0074195, IMG submission 64525) | Bioremediated contaminated groundwater from EPA Superfund site, New Mexico - Sample HSE6-23 | ecosystem: Environmental > Aquatic > Deep subsurface > Groundwater > Contaminated ...
TGTCGTAGACAATCCCATCTTCCGGCTGGATGTCCGTGAAGCCGCCGTCCGAACTGAGTACGATGAGGTCAAAGACTAGACTTTCTTTTGCCGCTTCCAGTGTCCATCGCCACAACGGAACTCCGCAAAAGTTCTTGAAGTTCTTCCCCGGTATCCCTTTGCTTCCTTTTCTGGCGGGTATAAGAGCCGCTACCTTCATATGGGCCACCCGTGTCTTGCGTAACATCCTATACAGCCAAGGATCGTCGTAATCCCGATAACCAGTATCAATGTCTTGTGGTTGCAGTATGTTTCAAACAACTCACCATTGTTTGCATTGATATACACTTCAGCCCACCATCTTGCGTTGTACCAACTGAGTCCTTCGCGTTCTTTGCACAAAGGGCATGAGCACTTTGCTTTCATTGAGCCTCCTTAAAGGGTGGAATTAGGGACGGGGTTAACCGCCCCTAAGTATGCGAAATTACAGTGTTTATTTTTCCTTGTATCGAACGATAACATTCACGTTCTTCGCCCCGGCCTCGGACTTCGAGGAATGGACGTGGAGAACGCTTGTCGCGCCGAAGGTCTTTGCACTGACGGTCATGGTCAGCCATTTGCCGGTCGCCTGAACCACTGCCGAACCGGAAAGCGTGTAGGATGCAAACACGGTACGCAGGCCATACGTTGTTGCCGCCGCCGCCGCCTTTGCGAGTTTGATCTTCATTGCCGTACAGGTGCTAACGAATGTCGTCACCTTCTGCACGAATGCGCCCGTGACGATGACGCTACGGCCAAAATTGTAGCCGTAATTGAACATCGCGCTCGTGGTCTTGGATGTCATGGGAATCATAGGGAACGTTACTTCTGAATATACCCCTGTGTTAAAAAGGGGACAGAGACTTGAAAAATCAGCCATTGCTATACTCCTTTTGTTAGGATGAACGGGGCCGCTGAGGGCACCGCTATCAAATCGTTGTCAGGCTCATAGATTAATCGTCTGTTCGCAATCGGGTGTCCTGTTCTGAGAATGTGCCGAGCTTGGGCGAGAGCCATTGGTAGCGTGAACTGCCGTATCCACGGGACAGGGCCGTCTTTTGTCACACCGAATATTCCGGCTTCGGTGGCGTTAAGGAAAAACCCCGCGCCGGAGATCATGCCTAGATAATCCTCAAGGACGAGTTTCATCTGGTAGAACATGAACGTGGTGTAGACGGTGTTCCCGTAGATGTCGATGTGGGGCCGCCTTATCCAGTGGTCTTTCTCGTCTGTGCGGTCAACGTAGTATCTATCCTTGTTTCCGTCACCGGAAGGGAAAGACAGTTCGTTGCCGACGAATACCAAGACCTGTGAACACAATACCTGGAACGCGAAGGCAACCGCCGAATTGTACTGACTTGACAGGGAAGGGAGGAAATCACCCGTTCCGTTCAAGGGCCGATACCACTTGGCTATCTTCTTGTCGAGGGACTTTATTGCCGAGTAAACGGCATGGTACTTCACAGTACCGCCCTTATCTTCCCACATCTTTACAGCGGCGGGATTCGCGGGAATGTCCGCGCATAGGGTCATCCCCGTGGTGTCGTCTATGCCCTCAAACCACTTCAGCATCTTGTCGGAGGAATCGGCGATGAAGGTGTACTCAGGCTTTATTCCGTTTTGCAGGAGATACCTGATACCCGCGCTGATTCCGATAAGGACAAAATCCCTGTCGTGCTGAAGCTCCCTGAGTTGGTCTAACTGCTTGGAGAGCGCAGGGGACGCGCCGATTATCACGGCGGCCTTCCCCTGTCCCTTCTCAAATTCTTCCGTGCATGACCACCCGCACCTTTTCACGTTCTCTCTGTTGAAACGGGCGTGTTTGTCCCATATTTCCAGCCTGTCATCTTCCGTGTTACGGGAAATGGCGTGGACGAAGTTATGTACCGTTTCGTTGGAGCCTATGTAGTTCAGCGGGTCAAAAGCCATGCGTTATCCTCTAGCCGAGATCCACGATCATTCCGTGGGCTTTGTCGGCGTTCTTCATTTCGAGCGTGTACTGACCGGACAGCTGCCATTTCTGGCTTCTGCCCGTCTTTGCCATTTTCTCCAAGCCCCATGAATCACCCTGAAGCGGGACAAGAAAAATCCTGCTCTTGTCGATGATGTAAACCTTGTCGTCGGACGCGAAACGGTCGATGACGATGGGAAGCAGGTAGCCCATGTCAGTCAGGAACTTGTCGTGATACGTCCCTGCCGTCCTTTCTTCCTGAGTCGTGCGTTTGTACTGTGCGTCCATTGCCGCAATGACTCTTGCCTGTTTCGGGGGGACAAGCAGGAAGCAATCGCTCTGTTCGTCCATACCGCCCCTGCCGTAAATCATGTAGGCAAGGGAGTTAATGTGACCGGCAACCAGCGCGGCGGCTGTTCCGGCGTCGAGTACGGTGTCCTTCTCTTCCGTCCCGTCGAGGTCGTAGTCAAGCAGGAGTGATTCGATACCCGCCATTGTTGCGCGTTCCACCCGCCCGCTGTAACCGGATGAGTAGTACGGGATTGACCGGAGAAGGGACATATTGAGTTCGCGCTTGATCTCGTACGTCCTGTTCTGAATCTGAAGCTGAAGCTCGTTGACAACGGCCTCCATGTCCATGTTCTCGCGGGTCTTTGTCACTTCGATTGCCCGTTCAAAAATCTGCATGAAGTTCTTCCGTTTGCCACGGCTCTTGGAGATGTCGCTGGATGCGTCGCCGTTGTCTATCCACGGCTGTCCCACAACCCAAAACTTCGTCACCGTCGATACTGCGGCGAAGCGGCCCGTGGTCTTGCCATAGGTGGCACAGGTGATGCCGTTGGAGTTCGTGCCGGTAAGCTGTGCAACCCATTCGCTGTTCGCGGGCTGTACGATGGAATACTTACGGGCGATATTGGCAACCATAGCGGTCGTGATGCCCTTGGTCGCCACAATTGTTACTTTAGTGGACGCGGCGGCCTTGCCGTAGAAGTACGGGCTGTTAAGCTCATCCTCAATCCAGTTGTGTTCCACCGTAGTACCGGCAGAGCCAACCTTGATCTGACCGAGAAGGGCCGAGTCTTTCAGAAGGATTGCCGCAAGAACCTGCGAACAGTCGATCTTGTCCAGCTTATTTGCCAGTGTGGTTGTGTAACCACCTGTGCGGGTCATAAAAGCCAATGATGCTAAACTCATGTCTTATCTCCTGTTATTTTAGGAGTGCCTCGCGTAACAAGGCACCCGCCACAGCAGAAGGATCGCCTTTCTTTACTGCTTCTTCTTTCAACGCTTGTATGTTGTTCATGCGTGCGTTTATGTCTGCTCCGGTTCTGGTCGAGGTTGAGGTATCGGGCATGTAAGCATTGCGATTCAACTGTGGGTTGTTTGCTCCGTTAACGGGCGGCTGCTGTCCACCGTCGCCCCGGACTATCGCCCTGAGTTTTTCAAGGTCAACGTCCTCTCCGAATATCACCTTTAGGGATTCATGGGCCTTTCGCTTGGTCATGTCTGTCCGCGTCTTGTCGGCTATCTCGAATAGCTTTTGCACGCCTTTCGGTGAGTGCGACAATTGCGCGTACTGTGGCTGTTGTGCCAACATCTGAACGTATGCCACGCGCTCCTGAAAGTCCTGCGGGTTCTCTGCCCGCTTCTCGTCGAGGACTTCCGTAATGCGCTGCGTGTTGGCAATCTCCATTGCCTTGACCGTAATGGCCTGTTCCGGGTTCTCGATGAACAATTCCTCAAAGGATTTGGCGGGTGCGCCGGGTCGTGCCGGGCCTTGATAGCTTCGCAGTTCGATTTCTTCCTGCAATGCGTTGAGCTTGGTCTGCAACTCCCCGATAACCGCGTCCTTTGCCTTGTTCTCCTGTGATACCCTCGTGGTGAATCCCTGGATTTCCTTGTACGACTTCAACAGGTCTTTCGTTGACTTGAACTGAGCAAGAACTTCCTCGTCGCTCATCGTCTGCGTCGGGGCTTGTCCGTCTGTTGCCGGGGCCGGTGCCTGTTGAGGTATCTGTACGTCCGGTGCTACTGTTGCGGGGTCTTTGTCCTGTGCTTTAAATTCAGGGTCGTTCGCAAGGAAGTCGCCTAAACCTTCAACCGCAGGGAGACCGTTTAAGTCTGCCATGTGGCATCTCCTTATTGCCCGATGTTATGGGGCGTTTGTATTGGTAGGCGGCTTCCGAAGGGGAAGCGGGCTAGTTTTTCAGGACTATTTTTACCTCAAGGGAGGTAGTAGCCCCGTCTTTCTCTATCTGTCGTATCTCAAGGTCATGCTGATACCCCTTGAGAAATTCGCGTATCTTGGCAAGGGCATCGGAGAACTTCCCGTAGTAGACGGGGATGCTGTCGATGTCGTATCGTTTATCGGGTTTCATTCGCCCTCTTTTCCTGAATCTCGTTCTTTACTTTTACGACCTGATCGACATAGTGCATCAGGTTCACAAATCCCTTTGTGTACGGGCTGATATCGTCTGACAGTAACCCGCCCGTAATGTTCTTCATCATGTACGCCTCAAGGAACATCCAGCCTTTCTGTTGGGTAAGCTGTTCAAATGCCTCACCCATTTCGAGGTACAAGGACTCCTGCGCTTCCGTGTGTTCCTGCTGATACCTCTTGCGGATGCCCGTGATGTCGGAACCCGCGAGTATTTCACGTTTTATGTTCGCTGAAGAGAGGATCTGTGTCATCGTGTCTCCTTACTGTTGTCCATAGCCTACGCCCTGTAGGGACTGCATTATCTGAGGGTTGCCTAGAATCTGCTGAACCATTCCCATCATCGGGTCCTGCTGTTGCTGTTGCTGAAGAAGAAGGATGCGGTCAACGGTCTTGACATCGGAAACGTCGAGAGCTTCCTTCAACACTTCGTAGTAGTCGACCGTAAAAGGCCTGACGTTCATCTGTCCCATCTGCGCCACAGTGGGGTTCATCAGGATTTCTAGGGCGAACTTAATCTGATTCTGCCTGACTTCCTTGATATGGGTGATGCTCGAACCGATAGGCTTCATGACGTAGCAACGGTTGATATATTCAAGGGGTATCTTGTAGAACCCTGCATCCGGTTCGCCTATGATTGCCTCATAGGTCTGCTGAGACATATATTTCCTGTTGAGCATGACAACCTTACGGGCGATCTCCTGCAAGACGGTGAACTCAGCGAGTTTGATATTAACATCCTGTCTGTTCATCGACGCCTGCTGGAGCTTCATGACCGTTGTGGGCTGTTCCGTGTGCGCAGGTGTCTGCCCCCTGGCGTAACCGAACAGTGAAAGGGCGTTCTCCATATCAGACTGAATCTGCTTCTCTTCCGCATAGGATGACTGTGTAACGTCGCCTATCTCGAAGGAATCGACCTTTCCCATTGCATCGGGCCATATCGCGCCGGGGAAGTAGCGCAGGAGGTCGTAATTGATATCCCCGCCTTCCTTCGTCATAATAATCTTGTTAATACACAGGTCTATGTTGTCGCGCCGCGCCGACCGGATGAGGTTCTTATCTTCCTGAAGGACTTCAAGCACTTCGGGGATACCCATTGCAAAGAACTCGTCGGGAACGGGGATGTTCTTGTACTGGACTATCGGGTTGCTGTACGGGTACGGCTGTTCCAACGTCCCATCGGGTGCGGCTATCGTGCTGTCACGCATGACGACGCGCCTGTTGCCGAAGGTGATAACGTGGCCGCCTGAGAAGTAGTGGATAACCTCCACGTCATCGGCTTCCGCGTATCCCGTTGTCCCCGTATCCTCAAGCAGTTTCTTGTGCCATTTATCCGTATCGTCGGACTTGTCCTTGAGTTCGTCCACGCGGGAGTAAATACCCATATTCTGCAAGTCCTGAAGCTCGCTCAGTGGCACAAACTCACGGATGAACACACCACGGGCCTTTGACACCCTCTTGCTGCCGGGGACAGGGAGAACGTCCCAATACCCCGTTGTCTTGAGAAGGGGAAGGATGTACTCGCCACCGGAAAAGTTGGGGTATACGCCTATGTAGGCATTACCCTGAATCGCTCCCGACTTGAAGAAGTCTATTATCTCCTCAAAGAAATCGGTGTCCTCATGGGAAAGCTGGTAGTCAAGAAGGCGTTCAATCTGCTGTCCGACCTTGATAAGGTCAACACCCATCTCCCGAATGAAGGAATTACCCGTTTCGCGGGGAATGATGGAGATAAAAGGTGTCGTGGCGAACAACGTCTGAATCAGCATTGCGGTCGTATCTTCCACAAAGGCAAGGATATCTCGGGAACGGACACGGTTGACGTAGGGCCAATCAGCGTCATCGACAGCAGTGGAGAAACGATACAGTTTGTAGTGCCGTTGGGCTCTCTCGAAGTAGGGACGGCAATAGTCCTCCGACTTGCGGAGATTGGTAAGAAGCCAGTTGAGCTTGAGATATTCTTCTTCGCTTGGTCTAGGCATCGTCCATTTCCTTCACCATCTTTTCGAGTTCAGCCAGTATTCCGCGCAGGTGCCGAATGAAAATAAGCAACCGGCTCTTAGTGACCAGCACCGACATACATCCTCCTTCCTTTCATGCTGTTCTGATTCCTCTGCATGATAAGGTCTATTACCTTCTTTTCCTCGACGGGTGCCCTGTATACCGGCTGTTCCATCGCGGCGTATCTCGTGCAGTCACACCAGTCCTTGTACGTCTCTTCCGGCTTGTCCTTGTTCTCCTTGTACTGATAGTTGCACATGGCATGGAAGGGGCTGTTGGCACCCGTGCAGGCGTGTTTCGCCCACAGCATCCCCGGCTTCGCAGTTCCTAGCAACGTGGAGAATTGGGGCTTGAGGTACTCGCGGACGAGCTTGTGCCCCAATTCCACGTCACCAGGGGAGGAATGGGAAAGACGCATACGGGTTATACCCCTGCGTTCAAGTTCGCTCTGCCATGACTTCTCTTCCATTTGGGTCTTTTCCCCGAACTTCTTGTCAAGGACAACGAAGTAAGGAGTCTCGTAGCCATGCAGGGCGCGTTTCGCCTTTACCTGTCTTACAACTTCGTCAAGATCACCTTTCGCAAGGAGGTAGTCGTACCAGTAGATGCGGTGTCGCTTCTTCCCGTTTATCTCTATCTCTTCGGGAGAGACGGCACCGAACAGCCAATGGACGGGCCGGGCATCGTGCGGGTCAACAGCCTCTATCTTCATCCATGCCTTCGGGATAACAAAATCCTCGTAAACGTGCTGTTCCCTGTCGATGTCCTTGTAGACAAGACCGGAGAGGTGATGCCACTTACCTTCTTCGCGGGCTTCCCTTTCGTCGGCGTCCAATGTGGAAAGATACTGGTCTATACCCGCCTTCGGGATGAATCCCATGACCTTGTTACACTTCGGGCATCTCTTTAGCGTCCGTACCTCAGCGTTCTCAGGGATAAGGACGCCACAAGGACGGCAAAAGTCCCGGCAGTTATCCCAAATAGGACCACGGATAACCGCTATCTCAGGGTCGTCGCCTCCATGCGTGAACGCCTTGAGAGAGAAGGAATCGTAAATATGCGGCTCTTTCAACGGGGTCATTGTGAACCAGGACGGGGCGTTCGTTACGATCTTGCCGCGCTCTGCCGCCTGAAGTATCGGTTTGGGTGGCGGTTCGTCCCAATGTATCCAATCGAAGTCGATACCCTCGAAGGTGTCGGGCCGCTGATCGTATGACCGGATGTGGATGACGGAACCGCACTTCTTCCCGTTGGAATCGAAGGGAAGGGTGACGCGGATACATACGCCTGTCGGTCCCGGCTTGAAAATAGGGTTGCATATCTTCGGGATAAGCCGTTTCAGGGTCGGTTCAATCTTCTCCGGTACACTGTGCATCATCGTCTCGCATCCGATAAGGCCGTTGTTGGGAACTTTAACTTCCACTTTATAATCGGGGTCGTCCTCTGCCAGCCACGGGCGAAATCCCTGAGCATGGGCTATGTCCTCTGCTATGCCGATTTCTGTCTTCCCGGCCTTGTTCCCTTGCTCGTACAGACGCCTTTTCGGGGTCTTACCGGAAGGATTCTTTATACGGATGAACTGTCTCTGCCCCCGGTTCATCTCAAGGAAGTACAGCGGGTATTCCTTGATTATCTGCTCGTCTATTTCCTTCTGACGGGCCTCTAATTCAGGGGTAAGAGAGGATTTCTTAGGCACTAGTTATTCTCTTCCTCTTCCTCGTCGAAGGATTCGTGATTGACTTCCTTCTCGTAGGTGTCCCATCTGATCTCGTCGTAATTATTCCGGTACAGGTCTGTTACCTTCTGCTGCTCCTTGCAGTAAAGATTCTGACCTCGTGCGGGTTTACCTACCCAGGGCATACTTCCCTCCCATAATCGTCTTCCAGCCTGATAATATCGTCTTCCCCGAAATACTCACCCGTCTGCACCTCGATAAGCACAAGGTTGTCGTCGCTCGCGTTCTCTATCCGGTGTACGGACGGCTTGTTCACTTCGACAATCGAACCCTTTTCAAGGAAGTAATAATCGTCATCGACTATGGCGTTACCCGTACCGGACACGACTACCCACACCTCGTCTCTCTTACGATGGGACTGAAGGGAGGTACGCATACCCGGAAGGATGACAAGGCGTTTAACCTTGCAGTCTGAGTCGTAGAGGACTGAGTAGGTGCCCCAGGGACGGGTCATGGAGACCTCTTTTTGCCTAGGGGGTTCATCAGGGGGATATACGTATACGCGATAGGGGTACACCCCCCAAGGCCGGTATCTGTCTCGCCACCAGCCAGCACGTTACGCTTGACGTTCAACGCTTCGCTTGCTATCATTGCTGTATGTTCCTGCGTGCCAGTGTTCAGCATCGTACCGTCTGCCCTCTCCCCTGCCCTGGTGTGCATTCACAAGCGATACCCTGATTGTGATATGCAGTTTACATAATAACCATTATCAAGATACTCAAATCTCTGTAACTCTCTGATATCATTGATAGTAGGTATTAACAGTCGTGATTTAGGCTTGTGATTGTCACAATATGCACTATGAAAACCTATACAAGCCGGTATTATAATGGTGTCAGTCCCGGTTAACATCGTCACCTCGGAGCCTGCTCTGTAGGTCTCTGATGTGAGTTACGATCACGGATTGATTATCTGTAGACTGGCCCCGCTCTAGGCGCTCCTTGTCATAGAGGATACCGTAAGAGAGCACGCGCAGGTTGAGGGGCACGCCTTTTATGTCTTGCTCAGTAATGGTGTTTAATATCTTCTCTTGCATTCCTGCAAGGATTTCGGCCCTGTGATTCTTGTATCCCTCTACAGCATTCTGGTTGATTCCGTATCTCTGTAACGTGGTGATAACGTTGACGTGAGAGCAATCAGCCATCTTGGCTATCTCTGTCGGGCCTAGATCGGGATGCTTGGTTGCAATATCAATAATAGTAGGTGCCTTTGACCCTCGACGTGGCGTAGTCTTTGTAACTTTCTTAACCTCTAGGCCCTGCCCAACGGTCTTGGCTTTAGGTCTTGCCATCCTTTATCCTCTACTCCTAATCTTGGTATGTATCTCAATCTCTACTGAAGAGGCTTACCACTGAGAAGCCGTGGTAATCGGTTAATCGTATATATATCTATGCGTATTTTTGCCAAAATGGAGAGATTCCTTAATGATTACATAGAGGTGATCTTGCCAAAGAGGGGTTAAAACCCTGTATTCGACAATAGTGTCGAAAAATAGTTTCAAAATAATTGCATTTTAGGGTTGACATATCCCGATGATGATATATAATATGATTATGATGATGCACACAATAACCAAGGAGGGCAACATGAAAATCACAGTTAGAAACACAATAGTGTCAGGCAACCTCGGAGACGGATTTAACAACAACAATACAGCAGCTGAACTGCTGGGTCAGTATGAAGAAGAGAAATTACAGGAGTATTTTAACCGGCACTATTCCGAATACGAGGTTGAGGTCGAGACCCGCATACTGCGTAACTCTTTTGGCGTCGGTGGAGGCGTAACAGTGGATAGCGACGACGACGATCTGAACGCCTCCGATATCGAGCAGGAATTACACTCCCTCACCGATAGCTGGTGGGGCGAGTGGTTGGATACCGAGGAGGCCCAAGATGCCTAAATTAACCTGTCTAAAATGTGGCCACCAGTGGGAAAGCAGAGTCAAACACCCTGCATCGTGCCCCCGGTGCAAATCGTATACATGGGATAAACCCCGCAAACAAGAGAAGGAGGGAGAGAGATGAAAGGGAATATATATCGTAGTGGTGCCGAGGAAGCGGTTGATTGTATTAAGTTCAGAATAAACGAAATGGAGCAGGAAGAAAAAGAAAATGCTGAGAATCATTTAACGTATCAATCATTGTTAAAGTTTTTTTATGACACGCGTAACATCATCAATGAATAAAACCCCCTGATCGCTCCGGTGGAGTACCGGCCTGTGCTGACACACAGGAACAGGGGGCAAGAGAGTATAAAACGCTGAAAGGAGAAAAGCAAATGACAATCATCGAAACGGTAAACACATTCACGCATAACCCGAAACAGAATAACGCATGGGTATTGAAAGAAAGGCTCGACAGGTATTTGGCAGAGCTTGCCCCTGCCGTCGAAGAATACAAAGAAAAACGCACCGCTGTTGACATCGAAACCCGTATCATCATGGACGAGATAATCGCAGAATATGAGCTTGTAAAATCAACCTATTCCATTGGCAAGCACTTGGAAATGTGGGAAGATCACCAAGTCCACGACTGCACAACTGTCAAGGAATTTCTCAGCAAATATTATAAAGCCGACAGGTATACGGGCAGGGGCGAAGAATACGCCGATATGCTGTTAAAGTCATACGAACAAAGCCTTAACGAGAATGGCTATGTTATCATAAGCCAACACGACAGCGTAACAGGCAAGGTTGTAGCACTGTTTAAGGCGGTGCCCTCATGCTAATCGACCTGACAGAATACCTCAACATGACCGTCGAGCAGATCGCGGAAGAGATCAAAATAATCGTGGAGGTGATAGGATGAAAAGAACAACAGGAAGGAAGGGACAATCTAACGAGTACACCCAGTATGCTATAGACAAACCTCGCAGACTCGATATTGTAGCTCAGGCCGCTGGTGCGACATGGAATGTGTTTATAATCGAACCCGGCAAGAATGGGCGTGTTGTCACCGTAAATGCCTTTGTCAAAACCGATGACACCGAACCCAAAGAAAAAGCCGTCGCTTGCGCTGAGTCTATCGCGCTGGCATTTGAGAAATATTACACCTAGCCCCCCCCTTCTTCCCCGCTTCACTCCCTCTTGCCCCTCACTTCGAGGGGCTTTCTATTTCCCTCTGAAATAGCGGTAAAATGTTCTCTCCGCAAGATTCAAAACCCGCATAGATGCGTCGGCTGATACGTCAAAGAATGCCAGTGCCGCGACTGCCTTCTTCACAAGATGCGAGTAAGTATCAATCGGCATCTCCATTATCTGATCGTGACGACGGGCGTGTTCTGTTTCCTTACTCTCCCGACTTGCGTTCAGCACATCCTTGTAGTCCAGGTTCACGAATCCTTCATACCCCGCGCCCATTATCTCGGATGCCAGCGGCTCCTTGCAGGGCGTATTCCCGTCTATCTTATCCATCAGCGGCGGGCAGAAATCATTCTGCTTTGTAACTTTGTTGAGCTTAAGATACGTGCAAATGTGCCGCTGTCTGCATCTGTCACAGTACCAGTCTGTCATTTTACCCCCTTACAATTATGTCCTATGTGCAGTTTGCCGCAATATTTACACTCGTATATCTCCAAGCCCGATTCCCCTCTACACAAAAGGCTGTCAATCACCTTCTGCGCCTGTGACGGCTTTCTATACGCCCGTTTTCGCACGCATTTGAACCAGACTTTAGGCGGTACGCTCACTCTATAACCTCGTTTCTTTCGGTCCTTCTCACCTTGTGTATTCCACAAACCTTACAAACTCGATCTTGTATCATCTCGGTTTGCCTATATTTTTCCCGTGTGAGACCAAACAAATACTGTATCTCCGTAGTTACAAAACGAGGTTTACCCCAATCCGTCCATGTATGAAAAATATGGAACGATTTCATTCCGTCCACCCCCATTCCCTGTTCGTGTTGCCCTCTCCGTACTCGTCGTACACGTAATCAAAAGGCCATTCGTACTCGTCATAGAACCGCCAAAAGTGATAGGGTAAGAAGATATCGAGAAACAAATCAGGCATAAAACAAGGGTTCATGCTTTCGGCTCCTTATTTTTTAAACTTCTTCCACAGGTAAACAACAACAAGCCCTGCAACAATCCACGGGCCGTACTTCTTTGCCAACACTTCAAGGTCTGCCAATATAGGCTTGCCGTATTCTTCAAACTTTTCTTTGATTGTTGTTTCAATTTCATTAAGCATTAATACTCTCCTTTTTTAAGCAGTATTCTCCACACACTTCTCTTGTATAATGGGCAATCAGAGTCAGAATTTTCTTTAGCCGCCATGTCTTTGATGGATTTATAATAATGACCTTCTTTTTGTGGATGTCTACAAGAGCGATCGCCATTATGCCACATGTATAAATGCTCACAGTTAGAACAATATTTCCCCGTAATCCTCGTATTCCGTTTTAACGAAATAGTTATTCTCATTTTTTGTCCCTCGCAAAAACACACGAAAGAAGGCCGAATACAAACACCCACGATATGATTACCGATTTCACATCAAGGTTAGTTGTCCACTTCCAGCCGCAAGTGGTGGCAAGCATATTGAGCATCACAAGGAGCATGGACGGCATCACAAACCAAAACCACACCTTTTTAATCCCAAAATACAACGCCACGGCTAGACCTATCCAGAATCCGTATTTCTTGACAAGACCCGCCAACCATTCCATTGTTTCGTTGATTTCTTGTTTCACTCTCCCCCCTCCTGTTTTTTCATCTCCTGCCAATCCAGCACGCACGCCCAGATAAACCCGATAAACGCGAGTATCCCCGCGCCGATAATTGTTCCCGACCAAAAGGCTACCCAGATCATATTTCCCTCCACTGTTCTATTCGCAGTTCACACCGCGGATTCTCTTTATCAATCTTGCCGAACTCGTACCGGACGGCCCGGATGTGCTTGTAATTGTCGTTCTCAATCACGTTCAGTTCTTGCAGGGCATCGTCTGTGAACTTTTGAATGGCAGCGCATACATTGGCAAGGTCAAAGGCCCGTCCTGATGATGGGAATACCGTGTAGGTGAAAAGATAAGGTGCGTTGTCAGCATAATACCTTGACCCGTCTATATCGCTTGTATACCAATCCTGTAGCGCACCACTGACAACATCTTTCCATATCACCTTTGCCTGATTCATGGTCATGTGGTGAGCATTGCGAAAGGTATTCAAGTTCAAGGCAAACACCTTATCCTCTTTCGTCTTGCGCGGGATGGTGACGGACAGGGGAAGGGAAATTGTCATCCCTCTCCCCCCTCCACCATCTTAAACCCCCGGTCGCCGCGCTTCTTCGGGTAGGTTCTCGCATGGGCCTCACCCTGCAACACTCTGATCGCCGCTTCCCTCGTCTTGCTGTCTGCCGTGAGCCAAAGGATAAAAAGTTTAATCACGAGACCATCCTCCTTTTCTCAATTCTGCCAGCGCCCGCGTCAAATCCATGCTCGAACGCTTGGCTGTAGCCGTCTCAGCGCATCCCATAGCCCAATATTCGTCTTTTTGGATCCTGCACTTCGCCGCCTCTGCCCGTACTATAAACCGTCTTGCTTCCGCTATTGCTGTGTTCAGGGTTTCTAGGGTCATGCCGTTTCCTCCATTTCGGGTACAAACTCCTCATCCTCCACGTGCGCATAGGGGATCATCTTTTTCAGTGCTTCTTGTCCTCTGTAATACTCTTCCTCGTCAGCCGCTATCCTGTCGGCCTGTTTGCCAGCCAGGTATTGAGACACAGACACATAATGCCGTTCCTTGATCGGATAAATGCTCATGAATTTCAGTTCATCCGAGCGCGACAGGTATGATTGAAACCAGCCGTGAGATCGCATAAGGGCGCGTTTTCGGTGGTAGTTCTCCATTTCCGTTTCGTTGTACTTCTTGTACAGGGTGGCAAATGGAATGTCCTTGATAGCCGTGTAGTATTCAGCCGTAGCTATCTCGATGAACCTGTCCAGAAATTCTTTCCCAACGACATCCTTCCAGAACACCACGTCTTTCATTTCTCACCCCTCATCAGCCTGTCGAGATATTCGACATCAGCGTCGGTACTGCTTTGTTTCCCCTGACCAAACTCGTTGTTCTCCCAAGTCCTGACCGCCGCCTTCCAATCTTTCATCTTGTTCTTGCCTATCATCCATCCTCTCGCCTCGTAGTGGTCATACCACTTGCGCGGGTCGATACCGTTGTTTCGTTCTTTGCAGTAAGAAATTACATCTTCGATTTGGGGGGGGATTGGGGAAACTTGTTTCCCCTTATATATTCTTTTTTTCTTTGGAGAAGGAGATGAAGAAGAAGAAGGGGGCGTTACTTCTCCGTTACTTTTCTGTTTCTCTCTATGACGTTGTTGCCTTAACCTATTGTTTTCTTGATCTTTTGCATCCCTATACATCCTTCTGTTACGCACCGTTACTAATAACGAGTCCGTAACGCTAAAATAACAAAATGAAAGGGTCTTGGCTTCCTCAATAAATAGCGTAAAATCCGTGTCGGTTGCTCCAACCATTCGCTTGATTTGTTCCATTGTCCCCGTGACCTGTCCTCTCTCCGGTGCGTCCCACATGAAGCATAAAAGATCAATCCATATCCCCTTTGTAGAATGTGATACCATCTTGAGTTGGGAATCACTCAGCCAATCTTTGACATAAAATTGAAAGGCGGGAGCCTTAGACATTTCTCTCCCTTTTGCCGAAGTCAGGGGGACAGGGTGGTGGAATCCTGTCCTGCCCCCCGACGTGCTGTATTGTTACCAGATCGGATGATTTGCTTTCCTTCGGTCCTCTACACCACTCCGGCACCCCTAAGTGGCAATGCGCGGGCTTGTCGTGATCTTCCCAACAGAACGCACATGGAGAACATCGTTCAAGATTAAAACCCCCCGGCCCCTCGTCGTCGCTACAAGAGGTCGGGGGTAAGGAGGAGGTGGTACAAGTCGCATTTTGCTGATTAATTTCGTCACCAGAAACGATGACGCTCAATTGAGGGTAAAAAAAAGGAAGGGTCAAATAATCCCCTTTGCTCTGTACTTTGCCAGAACTTCTATCTCCTTATCCTTTTCAGCCAGTGCCGCCTGTAGTTCCTCGATCTGCCGGTCTTTCTCATCCATGAGGGGGGCAAGAGTGTATCCGCATCGGAAGGCGAGCCATATAAGAGGCACCTTGTTCTGGCATAGGTTCATAAACTCCATGAGTTTATTTTCTGGAAAGTGCCCTCCATTGCCAAAGATGCGCGCCCACTGGCCTTGGTCTATCTCAAGCGCCATCGCGAGTTGCTTGTCTTCTAAACCTGATATGGACTTGCAGAGTTTGAGCGAATCTTTAAAGGTTTGACAGGTGGTGATGACTTCCGATGAAACTTTCTTCTTCTGGTCCCTCAATAGCAATTGAAGCTGTTCCATGGCGTTCCTTCCTTCCGACTGTCAACCACAATCAAGATAATTGACTCCAATTGACGGTCCGGCTTATGGGAAAAATTTTTTATGCATTACTCAAACAACCGTTTCACCGGCACATCAAGAGAAGCCGCTATTTTCTCAAGAACTTTTAGAGGAATGGTGGCCCCGTTTTCATACCGGTATATTCGAGATTGGTCTTTGCCAATACAACAACCCAGTTCCCTGCGGGTCATTCCTTTGGCTTTCCGAAGACATTTAATTTTTTCACCTATCGTCATAATATGCATATTACGCGTATTTCTATATGCGTGTCAAGCATATTTTTCATCTTTTGATTTTATGCACAATATGCCAACATTTATAGGTGGTTACTTTGGACGAATTTTTAACCAGACTTAAAAAAGAGCGGAAAGACGCCGGTTTTAGTCAGGAAAACATTTCCAATATGTTTCAGAAAGCGGACGCCGGTTTCTATGGAAAGAAGGAAAACGGGTTACACCCCTTGCCGGTAGGCGAACTTATCCCGATTCTTGACAAATTGGGATATGATATAATGGACGTTTTTGAAAAGAAATCGACACACTATCCAGTGCAATTTCATCCTATTTTATCCATGGTTGTGGAGATCATGCAATCGGGAGATTCCGATGAACGGCGTCTACTGGAAAGGTATCTTAAATCCGCAATCGAGAGTATCAGGAAGAAAGTCGAAGAACAGCAGCCCCAGATTTCCCAACACGACGATACGACGAGGGGCGCTCCGCCTACAAAACAACGCGGCTCCTCCGCTGTGTGATTGGGGACACACAACGAGAGTATACAGCGCCGCAACGGGGGAGCATGGGTGGGATGAAAACTAAGGTTTTATTTATAGCAGATTATAAATTTAGCCCAATCAGTGGGGAAAGAAGCAAAAGTTAATGCTACGCCAGATCAAGACTTTTGTCGTGGTTACGTCCAACGTTGCCGCTCACCTCTTGTTTAGGCGCAAACCGTTCAGGCTCAAAAAAGACAGGATGTTCTCGGATTTTTATCGGAGACAGGTCGCCCAACATATCAACGTGCCGATCAATTTTGAGAATCACTATGGCAAAAGCCGCGATTATCTGATGGAAGTCTTTGGAAGGCTTAAGCCGGGAAGTACCGTGCTAGACCTTGGTTGCTATCTCTCGAAACGCTTGAACTGGTTTGCAAAAAGAAACCCCGACATTTCTTTCGTCGGCGTCGATATTTCTTTGGACACGCTTTTAGTCGCTAACGATCATGTAAAATTCCAACCGAACGTTAGGATTGTTGCCGCCGATTTTAAGGACCTGCCTTTTCCACCGGAAACATTCGATATGGCATTTAGCCATCTCGCCCTTTGCAACGTATCTTATTCACAAATTGAGGCTGTGTACCAAGAAATAACGCGGGTATCCAAAACAGAAATTATTATAATAGAACCATATCATAGACCCCTTCCCCTAAAGCAGAAACTATTGCTGATTGCCGCTCCAGACAAGTATGCTCACAATTACGCCGATCTAATCGATGACAGAATAACTCTGCAAGACAGTATCCCGTTATTTGACAAATCCTCACAATTTCACCCTATCACAATATTTAATTACTTAAAAAAATAAGCTCTTTTTGATCTTCAAAAATATTTTCATTTTATTAACGAATATGCTTGACACGCATATTTTCATTGTGCATAATATGCATATTACGCACTATCAACCCCGCCCCGACACAAAGGGGTGGGGAAAAGGAGGGAAGAGGATAAATGAGTTCATTGTATTGGGATGACTTTGAAAGACGGATTGGAGAAACGGTAGACTGTCTACAAACTCAAAGGCCCGTTCCTGTCAGGCGTGTAGCTGTTTTCGTAACTGACAAATGTAACTTCAGGTGCCACTACTGCAACGTGGCGTTTAGCCACAATACAATGCCGGAAAGCGTATTCAGAGGTATCGTGGATAAATATGGAGATTCGGCCATTATCCACATTACGGGCGGGGAGCCTTCTCTTTGTTCATGGCTGTATCCATTGATTGAACAAGCTTTGGGCGTAAGATTTCATCTAAACACAAACGCCTTTTTGACTCCACCGACGAATATTAAACGGCTCAAGGTGTCGCTTGATACCCACAAGGCAGACTACTTCAACGAGCTTACGCAAAGGACTTCATTCAACAGGGTTGTCAATAACATAAAGCTGGGTTGCAAATATACAGTGACGTCTATCACCTGCACCTTGACCAGAGAGAATTACAAAGACGCTCCTGATTTTATGAAGTTCTGTCGAGACTCATTCCCCGGTCTGTATGCGGTGTTCTTCAGCATCTACAAAGGCACTAAACCCCGCTTCGCCTTTCAGGACAAGGACGTAGAAACCTTTTTCAACGATACTCGGCCCTTGTTACAGGAACAAATGGACAAGGAGTCTTTGAACCTTTTCCTCGAAACCATCGATGATAAGCGAAGGTTGTTGGAGCGGATGCGGTTCCCTGAGAACAACCACGGCACCTGTTATTTATCCCTGTCGGAAAGGGTTTTCGACACACATGGGAACGAGTACAACTGTTCGCATCTGTATAGAGACGGCATTATGCACACGGACAACAACAAGCATCGTAAATGCCTTTACGGTTGCAACAGAAGACTTGTCGCATTCAATGAGGAGGTTACACAAATCCTCAAAAGGAGGCCCGAATGAAATTTGAAATCCGCAACAGATGGAATAACAGCGTAATGTTCGAGATCGAGGCTGATAGCTTCGTAAAAGCCGTAGAAAAGAAGGTGGCAGAACACGCCAACCTGTACGGTGCCGACCTGTACGGTGCCAACCTGCGCGATGCCAACCTGTACGGTGCCGACCTG
>Ga0074195_1002771_pt1 | contig 18374 bp, 21 predicted proteins | sample EPASupsiteHSE623_FD_64525 | JGI IMG/M metagenome (GOLD analysis project Ga0074195, IMG submission 64525) | Bioremediated contaminated groundwater from EPA Superfund site, New Mexico - Sample HSE6-23 | ecosystem: Environmental > Aquatic > Deep subsurface > Groundwater > Contaminated ...
CTGGTGCTGGTCCAGCGCCGCCATGATCTCTTCGCGCTTGGCGGAGACCGGCAGGGATTCGGGGAATTCGATATTCAAAGGTACAGACATTGGGCCGCAATTATCGGGGCTGGGTCAGGGAGCGGCTGACGGGTGGCTTGGTTTAATAGCCAAATTGACATCTGGCCCTTGTGGAATGATATTTAGTAGCTATGAAAAAGAGAGCATTTTTCGTATACCGGGTGGTGTGGTGGGGATGTGGCTGACTGGGGATGGGTTGGGGCGATGGCCTCATACTGTCAAAGGCCCAGAAAACGGAGTTTCGGCGCAGCCAAATCGGCCGTCACCCCAACCCATCCCCAGCTGCGAGTGACTTTTGAATTCAAACAGGCAGACAAAATGCAAAGGGCAAATCGATGGTTGAACAGATACCCGCATCGTGGCGCTTCGGGGTATTCGCGGGTATTCGCGACCGGCAGCTTACTGGCAATTCCACGCATGGCTTGTCAAAAGCCGTTCGTGAACTTCACGTCAGCGCCTTCGCTGTCATTGCAATTTTGCAGAAACCGGATCATCGGGGCGATCTGCTACTACGACTGCGACCGGTACAAGTGTTAGTCGTATAGAAAGCCAACAACTCGGGCTGGCGCAGCAGAAGCATTCTTGATTCGCAGGGGGAACACCGCCACGTCAAATCCGTGCGAAGGCAGCTGATCGAGACCTCGCAACTGTTCCATATGCCAATAGGGCTTGCGACGGCCAACCAGGTGACCTTCCCAGAATATGCTTGCGTCGTCCATTAACTTGCTGCGCGCGATCTGATCATGGAAAGGCAAATCCCAGCCCCATTGATCGATACCCATGACGCTGATACCCTGATCAATGAGCCACTCAGTCGCAGGACCGCTCATGCCCGTGCCACGTTTCCAATAGTCACGTGTCCCTTGATATTGGTCACGCCCTGTTTTGATCAATGCAATCATGCCGGGCTTAAGGACGGCACCAGTTTGCTGTAGCGACATTCTCAAGTCATCGGGACTGATCTGCTCGCCGTCCTTCTTGTGCGACATGTCAAAAACGATTCCCGGCCCAAAACACAGGTTCAAAGGCATGTCGTCTATGGCGGGGAGTTTGTTCCCCATGGAGTCGGTTGGCCCATAGTGCCATGGTGCATCAATGTGCGTGGTCGAGTGAACGCCCATGCGCGTGATGGTGTCGTCAGCCCAACCGAGAAAGTCCTTGGGAAACAAGCGAAACGGCAGGCCCAGGGCACGCACCAACCACTTGGCCCCACCATGCGCATGATGGCGTATCCGAACACGCATGAAGAAGGGATCGTTTCGGTTGTAAGCGATCTCTTTGGAAAGATCGACGATTCGCGTTGGCTGAATGTGTGTCATCTATCGACTCTGTCAAAGAATGCGATGGTGGATATCGCCCACACCCTCGATGCTCAAGTGCAGTTCATCACCAGACTTGAGCCAACAACCGTTCTCCATACCGCTACCACCGGGCAATGTGCCTGTTCCAAAAAGTTCTCCTGGATACAGAGCCTCACTTTTTGACGCATGGGCCAGGACTTCCCCTAGCGAATATTGCATCCCCTGGGTTGACGGCTTGGCCACTTCGCGGCCATTGATGCGAACACTTGCGACCAATTCCTCAACCCTGGGCAGGACAGCGTCAGCGGTTGCCACGGTGTCAGACATGGAACTCATGAAATGTTTGGCCTTCTGCGGCCCAAAGCCGCTTTCCATCTCGGCGCGTTGCACATCACGTGCGCTCAAATCATTGAGCACAACAAAGCCACCAATCGCCTTGATCGCTTCATCCGGGCTGGCATTAAAGAGCGGCCTGCTCAGGACAAACCCCAACTCCAGTTCGTAGTCCAGCGCCGTGCTGTAGGAGGGAGCTTGCACATCCGTTGCGCTCGGCACAAACGTCAGGTGATTGCCCATGTAATAGATCGGTTGTTGATACCAAAGGGGCTTGGGCCTGAACCTTGGAAACGTGCGGCCAGTGATGCCTTCGTAGCCCTTGGCCAAAACGTAAACCGCTGGCAAAAAGCGCCGAACGTAGCCTCGGGTGGAGTCCACAACGTGTCGCTCGTAGAGCATGAAATCGCGAAACGAAAGTGGCTGGAATGGCAGAAGGTCGTGACCGGGCGAAAGCGCCTTGCCGCTGTGATGTGGCAAGTCAGCTGTCAACATGAACGGCGCATGCTCCGCGACCCAGTCATCAGACTGCTCAATCCAAATGTCTTGCTGGAGGGCGAGTACCGCCGCAGCGGCAGAGCTGGATTTGCGGGTGCGACGTAACATCATGATCATTCCTCTTAAACTGCAACCAGGACAGCGACAACAGCTTCGAAGAATATCCCATCCTTCTCGGCTATCCGCACCAAACCGCGGGGTTTGCCGTCCATGTCGCTGGTGGTCTGCCAGATTCCGGTCGGCGTGGAGCCAGCGGACTCAACCGCCCCTGCCGACATCAATAGTAGCGAGAGGACAATGGCGAGGGCAAGTGCCTGTAGCCGACCGCTGCCGAGGAGATCAGCAGCGGGATGACTCATCGGCCGGTAGCGCTGCTCCACCGAAAACATGCGACCCGACACCATGATGACCGGTGCCGGTCCATTTCTACTGGCAAAGTGATCGGCAAAACGCTGCGCATCAATGGTGGCCGAGGTGACGACAATCTTCAGGTCCGGCCGACGCGGCAGGATCTGGCGCAGGTAGCCCAGCAGAAAATCGATGTTGAGCGAGCGCTCGTGCGCCTCGTCAATGATGATGGTGTCGTAGGCTTTGAGCAGCGGGTCGGTTTGCGTTTCGGCCAGCAAGATGCCGTCGGTCATCAGCTTGACCGAGGTATCGCGGCTCAGGCGGTCCTAAAACCGCACCTTGAAGCCGACAACATCGCCCACGTCGTTTTCAACTCCTCGGCAATACGCTTGGCCACGCTGCTGGCGGCGATGCGGCGCGGCTGGGTGTGGCCGATCAATTTGCCCCGCCCGGGCGGGTAGTTCAGCTTGCCGCGCCCCATGGCGAGCGCGATCTTGGGCAGCTGGGTGGTCTTGCCTGAGCCGGTTTCGCCGCACACGATGATGACCTGGTGCTGGTCCAGCGCCGCCATGATCTCTTCGCGCTTGGCGGAGACCGGCAGGGATTCGGGGAATTCGATATTCAAAGGTACAGACATTGGGCCGCAATTATCGGGGCTGCGCTGGGGAGCGGTGGGCGGACGGCTCGGGTTAAGAGTCAAATAGGCACCTAGCCCCCGTGGGGTATGCGTGAACAGCTATTAAATAAGGAGCGAGTGGTGTTTGCCGGGTGGTGCGCGGTGGATCGAAGGACAACGGCTCCGGTGTGCGTCTGCCGCAACGCTGGCATGCCGAGGTCAGCGCAAGCACGGTCATAATCCGATCAAATAAATGGGATGAAGCTTTCAAACCCCTGTCGCGACTGCCTCAGCGGGCGGTTCAGTCCAACGCGTCGTCCGACTCCGACACGCAAGCGTGCCGGTCAACATAACGTTAAAACGGCTGTACATTTTTGCGGTTGACTTGCTTAAATCCATAAATACAATGTACTTATGATTAAGTTCGAATGGGATGAGCTAAAAGCTGCTGCAAACCTCAAGAAGCATCAAGTGTCTTTTGAAGAAGCCAAGTCGATTTTCTACGACGAATTTGGCATTCAGTTCTTCGATGAGGATCACTCATCCGACGAAGAGCGCTTCCTGATGCTTGGTATGAGCTCGGGGGCAAGCTGCTCATCGTTTGTCATTGCGAACGGGAGCATGGTGCAGTTATTCGCATCATCTCGGCACGCAAGGCGACCAAGCGTGAAAGCGCGTTTTATCGAGGTGGACAACCATGAAAGCAGAATACGATCTCTCCAAACTGAAGTCCCGCAAGAACCCCTACGCATCCAAGCTGAAGAAGCCCGTCACGATGCGACTGTCAGAAGATGTTGTGGACTATTTCAAGGGAATGGCCGAGGAATCGGGTGTTCCGTACCAGAGTCTGATTAACTTGTACTTGCGCGACTGTCTTGCCAACAGTCGAAAAGTGCAAATCAATTGGCCCCAAACTGTTTAACAAGTTGCCCGTCACGGACACACAGCGTCACAATGCCGATACTCGGCGTTTGCTGCCTGCTGGAGCGCGCCGACTGATACACTTTTTGCATCCGATCCACCTGCATCCAAGCCTCTATTGCCCGTATGTCCTCAGTTTTCAACTTTACCTTTGTGCCCTGGTTCCGATCGGTGGCGCCCTACATCCACAAATTTCGCAACCAGACCTTTGTGGTGGGCATTGCCGGCGAGGCCATTGCCGCCGGCAAGCTGCACTATCTGGCGCAAGACCTGGCCATGATTCAGAGCATGGGCGTGAAAGTGGTGCTGGTGCATGGTTTCCGGCCGCAAGTCAATGAGCAGCTCAAGGCCAAGGGCCACACGCCGCGTTATTCGCACGGCATGCGCATCACTGATGAGGTGTCGCTGGACTGTGCGCAGGAAGCAGCGGGCCAGCTGCGTTATGAAATTGAGGCTGCCTTCAGCCAGGGCCTGCCCAACACCCCCATGGCCGGCTCCACGGTGCGGGTGATCTCAGGCAACTTTCTCACCGCTCGCCCGGTGGGTATTGTGGATGGGGTGGATTTCCAGCATTCGGGCCTGGTGCGCAAGGTGGATACGGCAGGCATTTTGCGCATACTGGACTTTGGCGCCATGGTGTTGTTGTCGCCCTTTGGCTTTTCGCCAACCGGTGAGGCCTTCAACCTGACCATGGAAGAGGTGGCCACGTCGGTGGCCATGGCCTTGCAGGCCGACAAACTCATTTTTGTGACCGAGATTCCTGGCATTCGCATTCAGCCAGGGCAGCCTGAGAGTGAGGACAACCCGATTGACACCGAGCTGCCGCTGGCCGCCGCCGAAAAGCTGCTGGCCGAGCTGCCGGCGGCCAACCAGCCCACCGACACCGCGTTTTACCTGCAACACTGCGTCAAGGCCTGCAAAAATGGCGTGGAACGCAGCCACATCATTCCGTTTGCGGTCGATGGCGCGATCCTGCTCGAGGTCTATGTGCATGACGGCATTGGCACCATGGTGGTGGATGAAAAGCTGGAGAGCCTGCGCGAAGCTACGGTGGACGACGTGGGCGGTATCCTGCAGTTGATCGAGCCGTTTGAGAAAGATGGCACGCTGGTCAAGCGCAGCCGCACCGAAATCGAGCGCGACGTGGGCTTCTACACGGTGATTGAGCACGACGGTGTGATCTTTGCCTGTGCCGCGCTTTACCCTTACCCGGAAGCCCGCACCGCCGAAATGGCAGCACTCACCGTCTCGCCGCAGGTGCAGGGTGAAGGTGATGGCGAGCGGGTTTTGAAGCGCGTCGAGCAACGTGCCAAGGCCGCCGGGCTGGACAGTATTTTTGTGCTGACGACCCGCACCACCCACTGGTTTCTCAAGCGCGGCTTTGTGCTGGTCGATCCGGACTGGCTGCCCGAGGCACGAAAACGCAAATACAACTGGGACCGAAAAAGCCAGGTGCTGGTCAAAAAGATCGGTTAATAGGGCCGCATGATCTACATCAAGCTGCGTTTTGGTGGCCAGATAGAAAATGCGACTTTGCCCAGTAGAAAGCGTCCATGACCGAGAAAACCCCAGCACCCCGCATAGTCGAAGCCGGCGCGGTGCCAGCTACCAGCCCCGAAACGCTCCCGTCCCCGCAAAGAACCGTCGCGAAAGCCTCTGTCAAGCGCACCAGATCGCCGTCCCGCAAGACCACGACTGCAACGCCGCGCCGTGTAGCGCAGGGAGACACCACTGGCGAAAAAACCGTTAGCGGCATTGCGAAGCACGTTGCCCAAGCCGCGCTGGATTCCGCGCAAGACGCGCAGCAGATCGCCCTGAAGGACATTCTGGTGCGTACGGACGACAAGGTTTCTGCGCTCAAGGCTTTGCTGGCGGGCAGTTCTCCAGACGATGTGGACGCCATCCGCAATATGCTGCTGGACGGCAAGAATCTTGCAAGTGGGAAAGCGGACCGGCCGGATGAGGAGCTCGCCGGCGGCTGGCGCACCGGTGCTTACCCCTACAAAAACCTGCTGTCACGCAAACGGTACGAGACCCAAAAGTACCAGCTGCAGGTCGAATTGCTCAAGTTGCAGAATTGGGCCAAGGAAACCGGGCAACGCATCGTGATCCTGTTTGAAGGGCGCGACGCGGCTGGCAAGGGCGGCGCGATCAAACGCTTCATGGAGCACCTGAACCCGCGTGGTGCGCGCTTGGTGGCGCTGGAAAAACCCACCGATACCGAGCGCGGTCAATGGTATTTTCAGCGCTACGTGCAGCACCTCCCCACTTCAGGAGAAATCGTCATGTTTGACCGCTCCTGGTACAACCGCGCCGGGGTGGAACGGGTCATGGGTTTTTGCAGCGAAGTGGAATATCAGGAGTTCATCCGCCAGGCGCCGCTGTTTGAGCGCCAGTTGGTGAGCAGTGGTGTGCACCTCATCAAGTTCTGGTTCTCGGTCAGCGCCAAAGAGCAACGCCGTCGCTTCAAGGAGCGCGAACTGCACCCCTTGAAACAATGGAAGCTCAGCCCGATTGACTTGGCCTCGCTGGACAAATGGAACGATTACACCAAAGCCAAGGAAGCCATGTTCTTTGAAACCGACACGGCCGATGCGCCCTGGACGGTCATCAAATCGGACTGCAAGAAGCGGGCACGCCTGAACGCCATGCGCTACGTTCTGCACAAGCTGCCTTATGCCAACAAAGACCTTGGCAACATCGGCACGCTGGACAACCTGCTGGTGGGCCGCGCCCATGTGGTGTATGAGCGGGGTGAACGTCCGGGCAGCGCGATTTTGTAAATCGGCTGAACTCAGCGGCGTTTGATTTGTCGCCAGATCAGCGCCAGGGACAACACGATGACGCCGCTGAAGCACACAAATGACCAGTTGGCGATGGAGCCGCCCAGAAAGGTCCAGTCCACTTTGATGCAGTCGCCCCCGCCCTTGAAAATCATGGGAAGGGCGCGCTGCAGCGGGAAATTCTCGATCATTCCGTAAAAGTCGCGTCCGCAGGACACCACTTCAGGCGGGTACCACTGCAGCCAGCTTTGCCGGGCCGCCACAAAGGCGCCGAAACCGGCCGTTGCCAGCAGCAGCACAGCACCCCCCATGTGTACGCCTTTTTTGCTGCTAGCCCCCGTCAAACCTGCGATAAGCGCTATTAAAACAAGAGCATAGCGCTGAACGATGCACATCGGACACGGCACCAGCCCCACTACTTGCTGCAAGTACAGGCCAAACGCCAGCAAACTGAGGCACACCCCACTGAGCAGCGCAAAGACGCGACGGGGATAGCGGTCAAGCCAGCCCGTCAAGACCTGAAAAATCATGGCATCAGCCAGCTGCGGCCTCGTCCGCCGCCTTGCAGGACGGTGAGCACACTGCCTGGGATTTGCCGAGTATCTTGCGCGTGACCATCTGCGAGCGAGCGCGATGCTTGCCACACAGAAAACACGACATGGTCGCGGCCCCAAACGACGTTGCGGCCGTGAAGGGTGAACCCGATACTTTGGATTTGTAACGCAGGCCATCGGCCAGCATTTTGGTTTTTGTGTCAGCTTTTGCCATAACCTGCATTTTACTTCAGTGAGCACATGGCACGGTTTATCGCCGCTTTAACCCGCCAGCCCGACGGCCACTGAAAGCTTGCTAAAGTGACGCTCTTTATAAGAATTCGGAAAAGGCTTCAAATGGCACGCACTGTAAATTGCATCAAACTCGGCAAAGAAGCTGAAGGCCTGGATTTCCCGCCCTACCCTGGCGAACTCGGCAAGCGCATCTGGGAGAACGTGAGCAAGGAAGCCTGGGCTGCCTGGCTCAAGCATCAGACCATGCTGGTCAATGAAAACCGCCTGAATCTGGCGGATGCCCGGGCCCGCCAATACCTCGCGCGCCAGATGGAAAATCACTTTTTTGGCTCGGGTGCCGACGCCGCGCAGGGCTACGTGCCGCCCAGCGTTTAAAGCGCCAGGCGCATGGCTGAACCGGCGGCAGCCGTTTTGTTGCATGGGTGTGGTTTACCCGGGGCTTGGGCTGGGCTGAGCGCCTGGCGCATCCTGGAAACCCGTTTTGCACAGGGCTTGCAATTCCTGACCACCTGGCGGGCCTGGAAAAACGACCCACTGCGGCCGTGCCAGCTGCACTATGTGTCGCTGACAAGCGCGCCGCCCCCACTGGACGAATTGCTGGCGTTTGCAGCGCCCTTCCCCGAACTGCTGGAACTGGCCCAAGAACTGGCGCCCCAATGGTTCGGACTGTTGCCCGGCTTTCACCGTCTGACGCTCCATGGCGGTCAGGTGTTGTTGACGTTATGCGTGGGCGACTTGACGGCCATGTTGCGGCAACAGCAATTTGTCGCTGATTCGGTTTACCTGGACACAGACAGGGCCGACCACGCCGAGGTGTCGGCCTGGAATATCTGGACGGTCAAGGCCTTGACGCGCTGCTGCCGCCGCGGCACCGGTCTGAGCACCACCGCTGCTGCATCTGACTTGCGCACTGATTTGACGCAGTGCGGGTTCGAGATGCAGACCAGCCAGACTACCCCGAAGACCGGACCACTGAACGGCCAGTTCAACCCGCGCTGGACGATCAAGAACACGCGCGACTCGTCCGTCGGTTCAGCGCTCAGGGTCGGAACCTGCGCCGTCATCGGTGCCGGACTGGCGGGCGCCAGTGTCGCAGCGGCGCTAGCCAGACGCGGCTGGCAGGTGCGGGTGCTCGATCAGGGTGACGCGCCCGCCGCTGGCGCGTCCGGACTGCCGGTGGGCTTGGTGGTGCCCCATGTGTCTGTCGACGACTGTCCGCTGTCGCGCCTGTCACGCAGTGGCGTGCGGCTGATGTTGCAGCAGGCCCGCAGTCTGCTAAAAAAGGGGCAAGACTGGGACGCTACAGGCGTGTTGGAACACCGGGTGGATGGCTCGCCGGGTCTGCCTTCCAGCTGGCCGGCGCCGGGACGGGACTGGTCGCAAATGGCAACGTTACACACGGCCGATCCTGCCTGGAACCACGGCATTGCAGCAGACGAGCCCGCCATCTGGCACACCCAAGCGGCATGGCTCAAGCCGGCCCAGCTGGTGCGGGCCTGGTTGGCACAACCTGGTATCACTTTTCAAGGCGGCGCCAAGGTGGCGGCCATCCGCCAGAGTGGGGATGAATGGGAGTTGCTGGACGCGCAAGGCCAGGTGCTCGCCCGCGCCAGCCGGGTGGTTTTGGCCAACGCCAGCGGCGCGCTGCCACTGCTTGAAAGCCTGCAGACGACGCTGCCCGCATTGGGCGTCCGCGTCAACCAGCTGCCGGCCATGAATGGTTTGCGCGGCCAGTTGTCATGGGCCATGCACCCCGGTGCACCCGACGCCGCCTTTCCGCCTTTTCCGGTCAATGGTTCGGGTAGCGTGGTGCCCGTGGTGCCCGTCGAGGGTGGTGCCGCCTGGTTTATCGGTTCCAGTTACGAGCCCGACAGCAAGCCCGCGTTACCGGACGAAAAAAACCACGCGACCAACTTTGGCCGGCTGTACAAGTTGTTGCCAGCCCTGAGTCAAGCACTGGAGAAGCAGTTTGCCACGGGCGCCATCCATGCCTGGAAACAAACACGCTGCGTCACCTACGACCGCCTGCCCGTGGTGGGGCCACTCTACAAGGCAGACAATCCGGGCCTGTGGATCTGTGGCGGCATGGGGTCCAGAGGCATGACGTTCTCCGTGCTCTGCGCTGAATTGCTGGCGGCCCGCTGGGGTGCTGAGCCACTGCCGGTTGAGGCGGGGCTGACTCAGTCACTCACCGCCCTGCGGGGTCACAGTGCAGCGCCTGGAAATTTTTAAAACACTTATGATTCTTGTTGCCGGTTCAGCCAATCTCGATTTTGTCGTTCGCGCGCCCCACATTCCGGCACCGGGTGAAACCGTGCTGGGGCGGGACTTCCAGACCTTCCCCGGCGGCAAGGGCGCCAATCAGGCGGTGGCTTGCGCGCGGGCCGGTGGCGCCGCCACGCACATGCTGCTGGCGCTCGGCGCTGATGCGTTTGCCGTGCCGCTGGAGGCGTCCCTGGCTGCCGCCGGGGTGCAGATGCATGTCGTGCGCGTCAAAGAGCAGGCGACAGGCACGGCTTTTATCTGTGTGGCGGATGATGCAGAAAACACGATCACCGTGGCACCGGGCGCCAACCAGGCCTTACGCGCGGCCGACCTGCCGCCCCTTGCCGGTTTCAGCCACCTGTTGCTGCAACTCGAAACACCAATGGCGCCTGTCACGGCCTATGCCAAAGCGGCCCGCGCCAAAGGCGTCAAGGTGGTGCTCAACGCCGCCCCGGCGCAAACCCTGCCCCCCGATTTGCTGGCGCTGCTTGATGTGTTGATCGTGAATGAGGGCGAGCTGGCGGTCGTCGCCAACTTGTCCGGCAGCATTGCCCAGAGCCTGGCACGCATTGAGGTGTCCTGTGTGGTGGTGACGCTGGGTCACCGCGGTTGTTGCGCCCGCGTAAAAGGTGCCGTTTTTTGCCAGCCAGCCTTTGAAGTACTACCGATCGACAGCACCGGCGCCGGCGATACCTTCTGTGGCGTGCTGGTCGCCGCCCTGAGTCAGGGACAGAACTTGCCACATGCCTTGCGACTGGCCAGCGCAGCCGGCGCCCTGGCCTGCACCCGGCTCGGCGCGCAGTCGAGCATCCCGACCCAGTCCGAAGTCGCTGCCTTTTTGGCCGCCCAGCCAGCCGCCACCGAAGCCCAAAACGCCGAACTCCGGCGGTTTTGCGGCTTCGACCGACTGACACCGATCTAATACCCCTCTGACAGCCGATTCCCCATGAACTCTCCACGCCCCTATAAAGTCATTTACGACACCGACCCCGGTGTGGATGACGCCATGGCCCTGTACTTTGCGCTGGCCCACCCGGCCATTGATGTGCTGGGCATCACCACCACCTTTGGCAATGTCACGGTGCAACAGGCGGCGAGCAACGCCTTGTATCTGACCGCCATCGCCGGCAAAAACATCCCGGTCACTCAGGGCGTGGCGGCGCCTTGCAGCAAGCCTCCAGAGACGCCGCCGACCTACATTCATGGTGCGGATGGACTGGGCAATCTGCCCGCCCGCGTTGCAATGTCGAACCCGCTGGACCCAAGGTCCTCCGCGCAGTACATCGTTGACATGGCACGCGCCCAGCCGGGCGAAATCACGCTGGTGGCAGTGGGTCCTCTGGGCAACCTGAGTCTGGCTCTCAAGCTCGAACCCAATCTGCCCCAGCTGCTGCGCGAAGTCATCATCATGGGTGGCACGATCCTGGAGCCCGGCAACGTATCACCGGTGGCAGAGGCCAACATCTGGAACGACCCGCACGCCGCTGACCGCGTGTTCACGGCCGGCTGGAAGCTCACCATGGTGGGGCTGGATGTGACCCACCAGGTGCGCGTGCCGCTATCCATGATCGAGCGCATCGCCAGGCATCACGAACACCTCGCTACCGACACCCTGTTGCATGCGGTGGCGTTCTACGCGCGCTTTTACACCGGCCTTTACGCCCACCTGACGCAGGAACCGGGCTGCTTTGCGCACGATGTGCTGGCCTTCATCTACCTGGTGCAGCCGGAACTGTTCACGCTCGAACACGGCGCCATCCGCGTGGCGACCGAAGGCCTGGCCCAGGGCCAGACCATCATGAACCGGCGTGATTTCATCCACTACCCACAAACGGGCTGGGGCAAGGAAAAACCCATCACCCAGGTCTGCATGCAGGTGCAAGCCGATGCCTGCAAAACCGTATTGGAGAACGCCCTGATGGCGCCGTGGCTCGAATGAATCAATTGCCCGAAAGTGACTGATTTCCGTTAAAGATTACCCCCGCCTGCGACCCTATATATCCATATCGCATATAGAAATCATGAAAATATATTTTGCAATCTAAAGGGGCTCAATTAAAGTCGGCACCTATGCATGACTTAGCGTTTATCTTTGCCGGTTTTTTTGTCGGACTTGTCATCGGCCTCACCGGTGTCGGCGGCGGCTCGCTCATGACGCCGATCCTGATCTTCTTTTTTGGCGTCAAGCCCTATCTGGCCGTTGGCACCGACCTGTTGTTCGCCGCCTTCACCAAGATGGGCGGCACCGTCAGACTGGCACGGGCCCGGGTGATCGACTGGCGTGTGGTGTTTCACCTGTCGGCGGGCAGCATTCCGGCCGCCCTGATCACACTTTTTATTCTCAACCAGGTCGGCCCGGCCAGCGCCAGTGCGCAAAGCCTGATGACCACTACCCTGGGTGCCGCCCTGCTGCTGACGGCGGCGGCCACCCTGTACAAGGCGCTGCGTGGCAAAGCTGCACCGACTACCGTGGTCCGGGGCCAGGAAACGCAGGCGGCAACGCCGCGCCACTGGAGCCTGCCGCTCTTGTTTGGTGCTGTTATCGGCACGCTGGTCACACTGACGTCGGTGGGCGCCGGCGCTATCGGCGTCACGGTGTTGATGATCTTGTACCCCCTGCTGCCGCTACCCCGCATTGTGGCGGCCGACATTGCCTACGCCGTGCCGCTCACGCTGGTGGCGGGACTGGGCCATGCCTCCATGGGCTCAGTGGATTGGCCCATGCTGACCAAGTTGCTCGCCGGTTCGCTGCCCGGCATCTGGGTCGGCTCGCACTTGATGTCGCGCATCCCGGAACGGGTCATCCGTTCCCTCCTTTCCGTGTTGCTGGCGTATGCCGGCGTGAAATTGATTGCTTTATAAATCCTGAAACCTTGCGGGACAGACCGAAGCGTAGCGAAGCTCTGTCCTCAACTGATTAGAACCAACCATGTACCAATACACCGACTTCGACCGCCAGTTCGTCCGCAACCGCGCCGATCAATACCGCGATCAACTCGAACGCAATCTTGCCGGCACGCTAACCGACGATGACTTCCGCCCCCTGCGTTTGCAAAACGGCTGGTACATACAGCGTTATGCGCCGATGCTGCGCGTGGCCGTTCCCTACGGCGAGTTGGCAAGTAGCCAGCTGCGCGTTCTGGCCAAAATCGCCCGCGACTATGACCAGCCCAACGCACAGGTCTATCAGACGGCGCAAACCACGCAGGCCAAACTCGGCACCGCCAAGCTGCCCACCGGCTACGGCCACTTCACCACGCGTCAAAACATCCAGTACAACTGGATTCCGCTGGACAAGAGCGCCGATGTGATGGACCTGCTGGCCTCGGTCGATATGCACGGCATCCAGACCAGCGGCAACTGCATTCGCAACATCACCAGCGACGAGCGTGCCGGCATTGCGGTCGATGAGCTGGTGGACCCGCGTCCGTTTTGCGAAATCCTGCGCCAGTGGAGCACGCTGCACCCCGAGTTTGCGTTTTTGCCGCGCAAATTCAAATTCGCCGTCTCGGGCGCGCTGGAGGACCGTGCCGCGACCCATTGGCATGACGTCGGCCTGCATCTGCTGCGCAATGCGGCGGGCGACATTGGCTTCAAGGTGCTGGTCGGTGGCGGCATGGGCCGCACCCCGGTGATTGCCAGCACCATCCGCGACTTTCTGCCCTGGAACCAGATCCTGAACTACCTGGAAGCCGTGGTGCGCGTCTACAACCGCTGGGGCCGGCGCGACAACATGTACAAGGCGCGCATCAAGATTCTGGTCAAGGCCGAAGGCCAACGCTTCACCGACGAAGTCGAAGCAGAGTACAGACAAATTATTGAACTCGACGGCGCACCGCACACCATCACCCAGGATGAGCTGGACCGGGTATCGGCCTCCTTTGTGCCGCCCGCATTGCAAGGCGACAAGCCGGATTCGACGCAAAAAGTCGTCCAGATTCTGCGCGCCACCGCCGAGAACGACGTGGAATTCAGTCGCTGGTTAAAGCAAAACGTGGCGCCCCACAAAAATCCCGACCTGCGCGCCGTCACCCTGTCCTTCAAGCGCCTGGGCCACGCACCCGGTGACGCCACCGCCGATCAACTCGACACGGCGGCCGATCTGGCCGACCAATTTTCAGCTGGCGAAGTGCGCGTGACGCACGACCAGAACCTGTTGCTGCCCTGGGTGCGTTGCGACCAGTTGGCCGAGTTGTGGCATGCCGCCCGCAAAGCTGGCCTGGCCCGTTCCAACATCCGCCTGCTGACCGACATGATTTCCTGCCCCGGCGGCGACTTTTGCGCGCTGGCCAATGCCCGCTCCATCCCGATCGCCGAGGCCATTACCGAGCGCTACCAGGACATGGACGAGCTGCACGATCTGGGCGAAATCGACTTGCACATCAGCGGTTGCATGAACTCCTGCGGCCACCACCACAGCGGCCACATCGGCATTCTGGGGATCGACAAGGACGGACAGGAGTGGTACCAGGTGTCGCTGGGCGGCTCGGACGGCTCCACGCTGAGTGGCACGCCGGTACCGGGCAAGGTGGTCGGCCCCTCATTTGGCGCAGCTGAAGTGCCGGATGTGATCGAAGCGGTACTGGACACCTACCGGCGCGAGCGTCGTCATGCTGAAACCTTTATCGCCACGTTTCGCCGTGTCGGCATGGACCCGTTCAAAGTGGCGGCCAACAGCGTGCGCCAGACAGCCATGGCCGAGCTGGCCTGAAAGAAGGAAATTACTATGAAATTAATAGCTGCTAACGCCCATGCAACGGGGGCTAGAGGCCTAAATGTTATAAATATTGCCAACGATGCAGACCCCCGCACGCTGAATCTTGACGGCGTGGAACGCATCGACCTGAATTTTCCAAAATTCGCCGATGGCCGCGCTTTTAGTCAGGCGTTTTTACTGCGCCGCCGTCTTGGCTTCAAGGGCGAAATTCGCGCTACCGGCGACGTACTGATTGACCAGCTGGTGCAGATGCAGCGCAGTGGTTTTGATGCGGCCGTGTTGCGCGAAGACCAGAACCTGGACTTTGCCCAGCGCCAGTTTGACCGCTACCAGGCGTTTTACCAGGGCGACGCGGTAACCGTGAAGCCTCACTTCATCGCCGACCGTGTCTCGACCCCGGCCACCGAAGGAGCCGCCGCATGAGCGCCATTGAACTCAACGCCCGCGCTTCAAAAGACTTTGACGCCAAGCTGGCTGAAACCACGGCTTTGCTGCAACAAGCCGCGCGTGACTATGCCGCGCTTGAAGTCGGCGGCGCCTCGCGCGTAAGCCAGGCCTCCAGCCTGGGCGCGGAAGACGTGGTGCTCAGCCACCTGATCAACAGCTTGCAGCTCGACATTGGCATCTTTGTGCTGGAAACCGGCATGTTGCACGCCGAGACGCTGGCGTTGCTGGATCGCTTGAAAGCCACCTCTCGCGCTCCAGTGGAGGTATTCACGCCCGTCAATGAATCGGTGGTGCAGTTCGTGGCCCGCGAAGGCAAGGACGCGATGTACAAGAGCATCGACCTGCGTAAAGCCTGCTGCCATATTCGCAAGATGGAGCCGCTGGCGCGTGCGCTGGCCGGCAAGGATGCGTGGATCACCGGTCTGCGCCGCGAGCAGTCCGGAGCCCGTGCCGACGTGCCCCTGATTGATACCACCGATGCATCCCGCGTCAAGATCAACCCCTTGGCCAACTGGACCTGGGGTGACGTCTGGCACTTCATCGCCATCCACAAGATTGACTACAACCCGCTGCATGACCAGTTTTTCCCCAGCATTGGCTGCGCACCCTGCACCCGGGCTGTGTCCGCGGGTGAAGACTTTCGCGCCGGCCGCTGGTGGTGGGAAGACGAAGCGGCCAAAGAGTGCGGCCTGCATGTCAATCCGTCCAGCACACTTTCGAAAGCGCCCGTATGAACGCCAGAACCTCTCCTGAACTACTTGAACCCATGCACCATTCACTACGCCGCTCAGAACACCACGATCACCTGAGCAACGCGCATCTGGATGCCCTGGAAGAAGAAACCATCTTCATCCTGCGCGAAGTGGCGGCGGCGTTCGAACGCCCCACACTGCTGTTCTCGGGCGGCAAAGACTCGCTGGTCATGCTCAAGTGCGCCGAGAAGGCTTTTGGGGCCGGTCGCATCCCCTATCCGCTGCTGATGATCGACACCGGGCACAACTTCAAGGAAGTCACCGATTTCCGTGATTCACGCGCCAAAGAACTGGGTGCCGAGCTGATTGTGCGCAGCGTGGAAGACTCCATGAAACGTGGCACTGTGCGCCTCGCCCATCCGGGCGAGTCCCGCAACGTGCACCAGTCCGTCACGCTGCTGGAAGCCATCGACGAATTCCGCTTTGATGCCCTGATTGGCGGCGCCCGCCGCGACGAGGAGAAGGCCCGCGCCAAGGAGCGCATTTTTTCGCACCGCGACAGCTTCGGCCAATGGCAACCCAAAGCCCAGCGGCCCGAGCTGTGGACCCTGTTCAACACCCGACTGCAACCGGGCGAACATTTCCGCGTGTTCCCGATCTCCAACTGGACCGAATTGGACGTGTGGCAGTACATTGACCGGGAAAAAATCGCCCTGCCCTCGCTCTACTACACGCACAAGCGTGATGTGGTGGAGCGCAAAGGCCTGCTGGTGCCGGTGACCGAGTTGACCCCGGCACGCGATGGCGAAACGGTCGAATCGCGCGACGTGCGCTTTCGCACCGTGGGCGACATTACCTGCACCTGCCCGGTCGAAAGCACGGCCAGCACCGCGGCCGAGATTGTGATTGAAACGCTGGCCGCTGACGTCAGCGAGCGCGGCGCCACCCGCATGGACGACAAAACCTCCGAGGCTTCGATGGAGAAGCGCAAGAAAGATGGGTACTTCTGATGACCGCTACAACTTTAATAGCTACTCCCGCAGTCGATACGGGGGCTAGAGGCCTAAATGACACTAAATCGGCACTGAAATTCATCACCTGCGGTTCCGTGGATGACGGCAAAAGCACGCTGATTGGCCGCCTGCTGATCGACAGCCGCTCGGTCTTGCTGGACCAATTGGCCAACGTGTCCAAGAGTGGCGAGGCCGATCTGGCGTTGTTCACCGACGGCCTCTCGGCCGAGCGCGAGCAAGGTATCACCATCGACGTGGCCTATCGCTACTTCAACACCGCCGAGCGCAAGTTCATCATTGGCGATGCGCCGGGCCACGAGCAGTACACCCGCAACATGGTGACGGCAGCCTCCAGCGCCGATGCCGCCGTGGTTCTGGTGGACGCCACCAAACTCCAGTGGCAGAGCCATTTGCTGGAACTGCTGCCGCAAACGCGGCGTCACTCTCTCTTGGTGAATCTGCTGCGTGTGCCTTCCATCGTGTTTGCCGTGAACAAACTTGATGCGCTGGAAGACGCGGCCAAACCGGAGACCGCAGGCCAGGCGGCCGTGGCGTTTGCCAACATCAGCCATGCGCTGGAGGCTTTTGCCCAGGCGGCCGGCATCGAGGTGACGGCCATCGTGCCGATCTCGGCGCTCAAGGGCCACAACGTGGTGGAACCGGTGGTTGGCTGGTGCGGCTACGAAGGCCCGAGTTTGCTGGAAATTCTGGAACTGCTGCCGGCCACGCCGGCTGAGACAGAGGTGCCTTTTGCCTTTCCGGTGCAATGGGTCGAAAAATTTTCATCGTCGAGTGACACCTCCCAGGGACGCCGCATTTTTTGGGGCCGCGTGGCCACCGGTGCTGTGCAGGTGGGGCAGCAAGTCTCGGTCTTGCCCAGCGGTCAGACCGCGACGGTCGCCCAAGTACTGGGGCATACGCGTCAACCCGGCACGGTGCAGGCCAGACACAGTGCGGGCATTGTGCTGGACCGCGAAGTCGATGTGTCACGCGGTGATTGGTTGCTGGCGGTTGAGCCCGGCACCTTCAACCCCAGCCGCGAGCTCAAAGCCACGGTGGCCTGGATGGACGACGAACCTCTGGTGGCCGGCCGCGTGTACTGGGCGCTGCATGGGCACCGCTGGGTCAAAGCCAAAATCAAGCGGATTGTTCATAAACTCGACATCAACACGCTGGCGGAAGAAGCAGCAAACCAGCTGGATGCCAACGCGATTGGACACGTTGAGTTGACATTGCAAGAAGCCGTCGCAACCCTGCCCTACAGCCGCTCGCGCGTGCTGGGCTCGCTGGTTTTGGTAGACACGGCATCGCACAAAACAGCGGGAGCCGTGCTGATAAATTGACCTGCCTCAAGCATCCTCTTCATCTTCAAGGCCAAACCAAACCAACGAGATACCGAAACCCCATAAAATAGAGGGTTTCCATCCATTCGTCGAAAACCACAAAATGACACATACCGTCACCGAAGCCTGTATCAAATGCAAGTACACCGATTGCGTCGACGTTTGCCCCGTGGACTGCTTCCGCGAAGGCCCCAACTTTTTAACCATCGATCCCGATGAGTGCATTGACTGCGCGGTGTGCATTCCCGA
>Ga0074195_1002772_pt1 | contig 18360 bp, 13 predicted proteins | sample EPASupsiteHSE623_FD_64525 | JGI IMG/M metagenome (GOLD analysis project Ga0074195, IMG submission 64525) | Bioremediated contaminated groundwater from EPA Superfund site, New Mexico - Sample HSE6-23 | ecosystem: Environmental > Aquatic > Deep subsurface > Groundwater > Contaminated ...
TGGTGTTTATTTTAAAGGCATTTTGGAAAGTGGGCGGGCCAGGGGCTGGGGCAGCCGAGGTTTGAGCTTGACGGGAAACACCGTTGCTCCGGCGGCCGGGGGGGATCATCCCCCCCGGACCCCCTGGACAAGGGGCGGAAGAATGCCGCGAGGTGATTTGATTTGGCTGTTCCGTGAACGCCCCCGGCCCCCCTGGATGGGTGGGCGAAGGGGTGGGAAGGAACGAAGGATGGGCGCGAAAAATTGCTGCAACAAGCCCCTGCCGTCTTTCCAGCCGCCCATGGCGCAACCGGCCGCCAAAGCCGACGCAGGGGTCCGGGGGGATGATCCCCCCGGCGGGGTGCAGGGGCAGCGCCCCTGCCGGAATCCGGGGCAGCGCCCCGGCCAGTCCCTCCTACTCGTGTTTGATGATGACGAGGGTGACGTCGTCTTCCTGGCGTCTGTTGGCGCGGAAGTTGTCGAGGTCGGCGATGGCGGCGGCGACGATGGCGGCGGCGGGACGGCCCGCGCTGTGGCGCAGGACTTCCCTGAAGCGTTCCTTGCCGTACATGTCGCCGGCAGGGTTGCGGGCTTCCCATATGCCGTCGGTGCCAAGGGCCAGGACAAGCCCGGGCTGGTCGAAGGGCATGAGGTTTTCCTTGTAGGGATACTCCGGGATGACGCCCAGGGGCACGCCCGAGCCGGGCCATTCGATGAAGGCGTCGGCAGCGGGATCGTAGAGGATGGCCGGATCGTGGCCGGCCCGGACGTAGCGGGCCTGTCCGGCCCGGGGCCGGATTTCCACGGCCAGCAGCGTCATGAAGCGGCCGGTGTCGCCGACGTCGCGGGCGAGCAGCCGGTTGGCCCGGCGCACGCGCTGGGCCGGGGTTTCGTTGTCCTCGGTGGCCAGCAGGAGCGCCCGGGCCGTGGCCATGAGCAGGGCCGAGGGCACGCCGTGGCCGGTGACGTCGCCCACGGCGGCGTCGAGGCAGGTTTCGCCCTCCCGGGGCACGGCCCGATATTCGAAATAGTCGCCGCCGGTTTCGTCGCACGGCAGGCTGATGCCGGCCACGTCGAGGCCGGGCACGTCCGGGGGCGCGGCCGGCAGCAGGCTGCGCTGGACTTCCTGGGCCAGTTCCATGGAGCGTTGCAGACGCACGTGGTCGGCCAGGATGGGCACGGTTTCGTTGAAGGCGTCGATGAGCGACTGGCGTTCGTCGCTGACGTGCAGGTCCAGGCGCACGGAGAAATCGCCGTTGCCGAGTTGCTTCCAGGCCTCGATGGTGCTGACGATGGGGCGGATGAAGGCCCTTGTGCTGGCCAGGGCGACCACGGCCACGGCCAGGAGCACGATGGCCATGGCCGCGCCGGACAGGCGCACGATTTCACCTGTGGCGGCGAGGATTTCCTGGCTGGTCTGGTCGGCCAGCGGCGACAGGATGGCGGCCTTGGGAGCGACCAGGAGCAGGGTGGCGTCGTTGACGAGCCGGGCAAAGGCCCAGATGGCGTCCTCGCCGTTGTAGGGCAGCTCGGCCACGCCGGCGCGCCCCCGCTCCATGGCCTGGACCAGGGCGGAGAAGGCGGCATCGGACGAGGTCAGGCGATCGAAATTGACGGCGCTTTTCCAATCGGAAGCCGTGTCGGTTGCAGAGCGCCGGGCCCAGACGTAGAGGCTTGGGACGTCGGTGTCGGGATCGCGCACCGGGGCCACCAGGAATGTCCGCATGGATTCGGACCACTGGGAGGCGATTTCCTGTTCCTGGAGCAGCCGGGCAAGCGGCACGTCGAGGCTGACCACTCCGACGAACCGCCGGCCGGGGCCGACCAGGGCCTTGGACAGGGTGAGGGTGACGCGGCCGGTGGCGGCGTCCACGCCCGGGTCGTTCCAGATGACCGGGCCGGAGCCGGGCCGGGCCGGGTCGAAGGCGGCCTTGGCGGCCTGATACCAGGGCCGTTGCCGGGGATCGTAATCGGCCGGGTAGTCGGCACGGCCGGGATAGGTGACGTGGGCGCCGTCCTCAAGGGTGACGGCGGCAAAAAGGAGCAGATCGCCGAGTTCGCTTTGCAGCAGGGCAAAGGTGGGGACCAGCCCCGCCAACCGGGCGTTCTTGGCCGGCGCGGGCCGGGCGCCGGCGGGATGGAACACGGCGGGCCGGTCAAAGGGCTGGGGGGCAGGGACGGCGGGACTGCCGGCGAGCAGGCTGGCGGCGATGCCGCCGACGGCCTCCGGCGCGGAATCGGGGCTGGCCCCCGGGCCGCGCTGCAACGGCAGCGGGGCGAAAAGGACCCGTTCGGTCTCGGCGGCCAGCACGCTCAGGCTGAAATCCATGGCGCTTTTGGAACGCCGCAGGACCAGCGCATAGTCTTCGGCCGTCTGCTTCAGCTCGTTTTTGATGATGTCGGTCATCAGGACGCGCCCTTCGGCGGCAATGGCGCGGCCGAGCTTTTCCACGTGGTTGCGGTTAAATCCCGTCAGCACCAGCATGGGCACGAGGCTGAACCCGAGCAGGACGAAGAAAAACTTCCACCGAAGCCGCATGCGACACCTCCCCCGGACACCCTACGGAACGGACCGGACCGGCGCAAGAGGATTGGGCGGCCGCGGGCGCACGCAGCCCCGCGGCCGCCAGCCGGGCCTGGGCCGGCCGGCTCCCTTCTCCCGCTGCGGGGGCGAATGGCCTTGCGGCCGGTCCCGACGCATGCAGGGCGACTTGACTTGGCGCGACGATTCGGCAAGGATTTCAAAAATAGGGCGTTGTCCTGCCCCTTGTCCGACGTTTTGGAGATACGGCAATGCTCGTAGCCGACCTGATGACCAGCCAGTTGCGCTGCCTCAAGGAAACCGACAGTCTGGCCGACGCCATGGCCGCCATGCAGGAACTTTTCATCCGCCACGTCCCGGTGGTGGATGCCGAGGGCCGTCTGGCCGGACTGGTCACCCAGCGCGACGTGTTGTCGTGCGAATACAAAAAGGACGGCGGCACGCCGCTTCGCGAAGTCATGCGCACGGACGTGGCCACGGTTTCGCCCGACACGTTGCTGCGCACGGCGGCCGAGACCATGATTTTCAATAAATACGGCTGCCTGCCCGTTGTTTCGGACGGCGAGCTGGTCGGCATCATCACGGAAACCGATTTCCTCAAGCTGGCGATTTTTCCCATCGCCCCCAAACGCGGGGGCTAGGGCCAAATCCGCCGGCCTGGGATGTCCGGGAGGACGCCGCGCCGCCCGGATGCGGGGGCCCGCCCCCGGGGAGGAGGCCTTGTCCATGCACGCCACACGCAATGCCGCCGCACGCGGCTTTTTTCGCGCCGCCAACCGTTGCATCCTGTCGCCCGCCACCGCCTGTCTCTGGCTTGCCTGCGCCCTGCTCCTGACCCTGCCGGGAACCGGCCGGGCCCTGGAGCTTAACCAGTACAAGCACCTGCGCAACGAATACGTCAAGGTCACGGACATCCGCGAGCGCACCCGCGACGAGGAGCGCTACGTGGACAGCGGCGGCAAGGTCAGCCTGCAAAAGGTGCCCTATAAGGAAGTGATGCTCACGGCGGAACTGTCCCAGCGCCCGCCAAGCTCCATGGACGCCATGTTCAGCGGCAACGCCGCCCAGCCCTTTTTCAAAATCTGCATGACGCCCTTTGACGCCGCCGACAAGCAGCTTGAGGACGTCTGCGATTCGCTGCGCTTCCAAAGTCTGGTCAAAGGCAATATCGGCACCGTCCAGTTCCGGCTGGAGGACAACGTGGCCCGCTACGAGTTCCGCATGCCGGGCAAACCCGGCGACAAGGGTTCCGCCATCAAGCTGTGGTACCCCACGAACTAGGGCCTGTTCGCAATACCGTCTTGATGGCAGGCGGCAAATGCCTCCGGCGGCCGGGAGGGGATCATCCCCTCCCGGACCCTCCCGGACGGAAAGGCAGGCATTCACGGCTCTGGCAGTCGTTCTGCCAGCTTTCACCGAACTTCCGCGCCCATCTGCCGTCCCTTCCCCCCTTTACCCCCGCCTATCCGGGGGGGCCGGGGGCATTCACGGCTCTGGTGCCCATCCTGCCTGTCTTCACCGAACTTCCGCGCCCATCTGTAGTCACTTTGCGCCCCGTTACCCCCACCTGGCCAGGGGGTCCGGGGGGGATGATCCCCCCCGGCCGCCGGAGGCAGCCTTTCGTTTCGTTCCCCTTCGCGGCGACCATCCAAAAAAATCCCGGGATTTCAAGGCCGCATATATTTATTGTTGCATAAAAAAATGCAACGGCGCTATTCTGGAAAATACCCTGGGAAATGGGCGCAAAAAACGTATGCCACGCCGCAGGGTCAGGGGGTTCCAATGACGCTGCCCCGGATTCTGATTGTTGAACGGGACCGCGACGCGGCCGAGGCCATGGCCCGGCTGCTCGGGGACAACGGCTTCGCCCCGCTGGGGCCGGCCGGCTCCTGTCGCGAGGCCCTGGAGAGCGCCGCCGCCCTGGGGCCGGACGCGGCCGTGCTGGGGCTGGATCTCGGCGGCGCCTGCGACGGCGTGGACGCCGTGCAGCTGCTGCGCGAAGGCCTGGACATCCCGGCCGTACTGCTCGTGCCCGGCTCGGACGATCCCGCCGCCCTGGCCCGGGCCAAAAGCGCCGAAGCCTGCTGTTTTCTCCCCAACCCTCCGGACAGCCAGTCCTTGCTGGCGGCCGTGGAAATCGCCCTGGCCAGACGGCAGGCCGAAGAGGCGCGGCGACAGGCCGAGGCCGACCGGCGGGCCATTTTCGCCGCCCTGCCCACCCCGCTGCTGGTGCTGGACCGGGAAGGGCTGATCCTTGACGCCAACGCGGCCGTCGGCCGGCTGTTCGGCTGCTGCCCGGGATCGCTGCAGGGAACGCCTCTGGCCGCCCGGCTGGCCGGGGATGCGGCCGACGCCGTTGCCGGTCTGGCCGCCGCCGGCCTGGACGGCGAGGTCCGCCGCCAGCCGGCCCGCATCCTCGATGCCGGCGGCCGCCTCCTGCCCGCCGCCCTGACGGCCGCCCCGCTGCCGCCGGCCGAAAGCGGCCGCGTGCTGCTGGAAATCCGGCCCGGCCGGGCCATCGGCCCCCGGCCCGAGCATCCCGAAACCGACCTGTCGCTGGCCGGCGAAGGGTTTTTCGTGCTGGACGCCGAGGGCAGGCTGCTCCTGATCAACCCGGCCGCCCAGGCCATCTTCGGCCTGTCCGTCCCGCCCGCTCCGGGAGGCCCGGCCCACGAGGTCCTGCCCCTGGAACTGGCCGCGGCCCTGGCCTGCGACGCCAACCGGGTCATTGCCTGGAACGAGCCGGTGCGCAAGGAAGTGACCGTGGCCCTGGAAAACGCGGACAGGACCCTGCTCGCCTCGCTGTTTCCCATGGGGCATGACGAGGCCTCGCGGCTGTGCGGCGTCCTGGTCACGGACATCACCGACCGCAAGCAACTCGAAAACCAGCTGGCCCACATGGCCTTCCACGATCCGCTGACCGGACTGCCCAACCGCAGCCTGTGCCTGGACCGCATCCGGCAGGCCATCGAACGCTCCAAGCGGCGCGAGAACTACCAGTACGCCGTCATCTTTCTGGATCTCGACCGGTTCAAGGTCATCAACGACAGCCTGGGCCACCATATGGGCGACCGGCTGCTGGAGGGCGTGGCCCGGCGGCTTCGGGAATGCGTGCGGGGGCTCGACACCGTGTCCCGGCTGGGCGGCGACGAATTCGTGGTGCTTTTGGAGGAAACCGGCTCGTACCGGGAGATCGTGCGCATCGTCAAACGCATCCGCTCGGCCATGGGCGAGGCGTTCAGGCTTTGCGACCACGTGGCCCACATCACCTGCTCCATGGGCATCGTGGTCAGCCCGGCGCTTTACGACAAGCCCGAGGAGCTGCTGCGAAACGCCAACATCGCCCTGCACCGGGCCAAGGCCGAGGGCCGCAACCGCTTCAAGGTCTTCAACACCCGCATGCTCGAAGACGCCATCCGGCTGATGGATCTGGAAAACGATCTGCGCCGCGCCATTTCGTGCGGCGAGTTCTTCCTGGACTACCAGCCCATCCTGGCCCTTCGCGACCGCCGGCTCAAAGGTTTCGAGGCGCTGGTGCGCTGGCGCCGGCCGGGCAAGGGCGTGGCGTCGCCCATGGAATTCATTCCCGTGGCCGAGGACACGGGGCTGATCATTCCGCTGGGACTTTGGGTGCTGGGCGAGGCCTGCCGGACCATGGCCGGCTGGCAGCAGGAATTTCCCGAGGCCCGGGCCATGTCCATGAGCGTGAACCTGTCGGCCAAGCAGCTCACCCAGCCGACGCTGGTGGAGGACGTGGAGCGCATCCTGCGCAGCACGGGCCTCGATCCCCGCTCGCTCAAGCTCGAAATCACCGAGACGGTCATCATGGACAATCCCGAGGTGTCGATCCTGCGTTTAAAGCGCCTCAAGGACCTGGGGGTGCGGCTGTCGGTGGACGATTTCGGCACGGGCTATTCGTCGCTTTCGTACCTGCAGCGTTTCCCCATCGACACGCTCAAGGTGGACCGGGCCTTTGTCAGCGAGATCGATTCGGCGGAAAACCGCAAGATCGTGGGCGCGGTGGTGGCGCTGGCCCACAGCCTGGGACTCGACGTCGTGGCCGAGGGCGTGGAGCTGGAAACCCAGTCCGACGTCTTAAACGGCTTCAGTTGCGAGGCCGGCCAGGGCTTTCTCTTTTCCCGGCCCATCGGCCAGGAGGAGGCCACGCGGCTGCTTTGCGGGGAGGACGTCAAGGCCGCCCCCCCGGCCGCCTATCCATGCCCGCGTCCCGGCGTAACCCCGTAACTCCGGTTCTACTTCAAAAGTGCCTTGCCATGAAAGATAGGATACTGATATAACTGTGTTTTAAATTTACTACAAGACCCGTCAGGGAGGGTCCGGGAGGGGGTTGCCCCCTCCCGGCCGCCGGCGGCATCATAAAATAAAAAGGCGGTCCCCTGCGGGACCGCCTTTCGTTGTCTTCTCGTGCTCCAGGCCCTATTCGGCCATGAGCTTCCTGATTCTGTCTTTCAGCTCGCGCAGCCGGGCCAGCCGTTCGCCGAGCGCGTCCTGCTTCTCGCGCTCCTTGGCCACCACGTCGGCCGGGGCGCGCGAGACGAAGTCGTCGTTGCCGAGCTTTTTCTCGACGATGGTCAATTCCTTGACCGTCTTGACCTCTTCCTTGGACAGCCGCAGAAATTCCACGTCGAAATCCACCGCGCCCGAAAGCGGCACGAACAGCGCGCATGCGCCGGCCGCAGCCGAGGCCGAGGCCTTGGGCGCGGCAATGTCCGGACCGGCCTCGAAACGTTCGAGCTTGGCCAGGAAGCTGATCATGGCCGCACTGGCGGTCAGCGACGCGGCCTGTTCGGCGTTTTCCGTATGGACCAGGGCCGTGAGCCTCACGCCCGGATTGATGTTGAGTTCGGCCCGGATGTTGCGCACCCCGACCACCACCGCCCGCAACAGCTCCATCCCGGCCTCGGCCGCGTCGGAGACCAGTTCGGGACGGGCGGGGGGATACGGAACCAGGGCCAGATTGGGCTGCGCGATGCCCGGCAGCTTGCTCCAGATCTCCTGGCTGACGAAGGGGATGAACGGATGCAGCAGGGTGAGGGTCTCGGAGAGCACGGTCAAAAGCACCCGCTTGGCCGCGCCCTTCTTGGCCTCGTCCTCGCCGCCAAGGTCCACCTTGGCCATCTCCAGGTACCAGTCGCAAAATTCCCGCCAGAAAAAGCCGTACAGTTCCTGGGCCGCCTCGTTGAACTGGTAGCCCTCGATGGCCGCGGCCACCGTGACCTTCAGCCGCTCCAGGCGCGACAGGATCATGGCATGGCACAGCCCGGCCCTGGCCGCCTCGGCCAGCGGCATGTCCGGCGCGCCGTCGGCGATGTGCATGAGCGCGAACCGGGCCGCGTTCCACAGCTTGTTGATGAAGTGGCGGTAGCCTTCGATGCGGTCCTCGGCCAGTTTGATGTCGCGGCCCATGGCGGCAAAGGCGGCCAGGGTGAAGCGCAGGGCGTCGGTGCCGTAGCGCTCCATCATGGCCAGCGGGTCGATGCCGTTGCCGAGCGACTTGCTCATCTTGCGGCCTTCGGCGTCGCGCACCAGGGCGTGGATGTAGACGTGCCGAAACGGCACCTCGCCCATGAAGTGCAGGCCCATCATCATCATGCGGGCCACCCAGAAAAACAGGATGTCAAAGGCGGTGCTGAGCACCGTGGTGGGATAGAAGGTCCGAAGCTCGGGCGTGTCGTCCGGCCAGCCCAGGGTGGAAAACGGCCACAGGGCCGAGGAAAACCACGTGTCGAGCACGTCCGGGTCCTGGGAGAGCCGCGAACCGCCGCAGGCCGGGCAGGCCGTCGGCGTTTCACGGGAAACGATCAGCTCGCCGCAGGCGTCGCAGGTCCAGGCCGGAATGCGGTGGCCCCACCAGATCTGGCGCGAGACGCACCAGTCGCGGATGTTGTCCAGCCAGTCGTAATAGGTCTTGGTCCACTGATCGGGCAGGATGGTGGTGCGGCCCGATTCCACGGCCTCGCGGGCCTTCTTGGCCAGGGGGCCGGTTTTGACGAACCACTGCTTGGAAACGTAGGGCTCGATGACGGTGCGGCAGCGGTAGCACTCGCCCACGTTGTGCTCGTAGTCGCGGATGTCGTCGAGCAGGCGCAGTTCCTTGAGGTCCTCGACCACAAGCTTGCGGGCGACGTTGCGGTCCAGGCCCCGGTACTTCTCGGGGGCGTTTTCATTGATGCAGCCGGCCTCGTCCTGGACGGCGATGACGTCCAGGCCGTGTTTGCGGCCAAGCTCGAAGTCGTTCATGTCGTGGGCCGGGGTGACCTTGAGGCAGCCCGTGCCGAACTCGCGCTCGACGTAGGCGTCGGCAATGATCGGAATGCGCCGTCCGACCAGCGGCAGGATGGCGAACTTGCCGACCACGTCCTTGTAGCGCTCGTCTTCGGGGTGCACGGCCACGGCCGTGTCGCCAAGCAGCGTCTCGGGCCGGGTGGTGGCCACGGTGACGAACTGGTCCGTGCCTTCCACGGGGTAGCGGATGTGGTAGAGCTTGCCGATGTGCGGGGCGTATTCGACTTCGAGGTCGGCCAGGGCGGTGTGGCAGCGCGGGCACCAGTTGATGATGTAGTCGCCCCGGTAGATCAGCCCTTCCTCGTACAGGCGCACGAACACCTCGCGAACGGCCTTGGACAGCCCTTCGTCAAAGGTGAAGCGCTCCCGGCTCCAGTCCACGGACGCGCCCAGACGCCGGATCTGGTTCAAAATCTTGCCGCCGTATTCCTCGCGCCACTTCCAGACCCGCTCGACAAACGCCTCGCGGCCGAGTTCCTCGCGCGAGGCGCCCTCGGCGGCCAGCGACCGCTCCACCACGTTTTGCGTGGCGATGCCGGCATGGTCCGTCCCCGGCACCCACAGGACCTTGCGGCCCTTCTGGCGGTGGTAGCGGCACAGGATGTCCTGGATGGTGATGTTGAGGGCATGGCCCATGTGCAGGGCGCCGGTGACGTTGGGCGGCGGGATGACGATGGAATACGGCTCGCCCGGGCCGTCCGGGTCCGGGGTGAACGTGTTTTCGTCCTGCCAGTAGGCAATCCACCGGGCCTCGACGTCGGCCGGCTCATATCCCTTGGAAAGGGCCTCGCTGGTCATGGTGCGCTCCTTCAAAATGATGCGGCGTAACGTGCCGCCAAGCGGCCCTGGATACAAAAGATCGGGCGCAATGTCACGAGCCGGCCTGTTCCGGCCCGTCGCCGGGCGCCAGTGCGGCCAGCACCCCGGCCAGTTCCAGTTCCAGCCGGCGGGCCTGAAGCCCGGCCTCCCCGCCGCCCCCGGGCCGCAGGGCCGATTCCAGCCGTGCGGCCAGATCCCGGGCCGCCGTGGCCCCCACCCCGGCGGCCGAACCGGCCAGGACATGGGCCGCCCGGGCGGCGGCCTCCAAATCGCCGGCCGCCAGGGCCGCGTCCAGATCCCGGAGCTGCCCCGGCACTTCCTCGCAAAACGTCCCGGCCATGCGGGAAAAGACCGCCTCCGACGCCCGCAGCCCGGCCCGGGCCGCTCCGGGATCGTAGCCGGCCCCGGCCCCGGCGGCGTCGGAACCGGCTCCGCCGGCTGCCGCGCCGGCCAGCCGGGGCAGCACCACCCGGCGCATGGCCCGGAAAAACTCCTCGAAACGGATGGGTTTGGTGATGTAGTCGTCCATGCCGGCTTCCATGAACCGTTCCCGGTCGCCCTTCATGGCGTAGGCCGAGAGCCCGATGATCGGCACGGCCGGATCGAAACGTCCGCCCTTGTGGGCGCGGATGGCCCGGGTGGCGGCCACGCCGTCCATGACCGGCATCTGCACGTCCATCAGCACCAGATCGAAGGCCCTGCCGCACAGTTTTTCCAGGGCCTCGGCCCCGCTGGCGGCCACGGCGACGGCGTGGCCTTTGGAGGACAGCAGGTCCACGGTGAAAAACTGGTTGATGCGGTTGTCCTCGGCCAGCAGGACGGCCAGCGGCGGCAGGGCGGCATCGGCCGGGAAAGGCCCGCCCCGGGCCGCGTCTGCGCCGTCCGGGCCGCCGGCCTCGGCGCAGACGGCCGTGAACCGGAAGACGGACCCCCGGCCCGGCCCGGATGTTACGCCGATGTCGCCGCCCATAAGCCGCGTGAGCTTGCGGCAGATGGCCAGCCCCAGGCCCGACCCGGCGTAACGCTTGGTCAGGCCGGAATCGGCCTGGACGAAGCTGTCGAAAATGGTTTCCCGGGCCTTGGGGGCGATGCCGATGCCGGTATCGCTCACGGACACGGCCAGCGCCACCCGGCCAAGCCCCGGCGGCTCGGCGATCTCGCCCGGCCGGGCCAGCCCGGCCCGGACCCGGACATGGCCCATGTCGGTGAACTTGATGGCGTTGCCGACCAGATTGACCAACACCTGGCGCAGGCGCTGGGCATCGCCGCACAGTCTGGCCGGCACGGCCGGGTCCACCTCCAGGGCCAGGCCGAGCCCCTTGTGCCCGGCCACGACGCGCTGCTCGTCGAGCACCGAGGCAAACAGCCGCCGGGGCTCGAAGGACCGGTGCTCAAGCTCCAGCTTGCCGGCCTCGATCTTGGAATAGTCGAGGATGTCGCCCACGATGGACAGCAGGCTTTCCGAGGATTCGAGCACCATGGACAGCCGCTGGACCTGCTTGTCGGCCAGCCCTTCGTCGCCAAGGACCATGCGGGTCAGGCCCGCGATGGCGTTTATGGGGTTGCGGATTTCATGGCTCATGTTGGCCAGGAACTCGCTTTTGGCCAGACTGGCCGCCTCGGCCTCCTGGCGGGCCGCCACGAGGTCGCGGCGCAGGCGTTTTCGGGCCGTGATGTCGCGGTCGATGGCCGACAGGCCGACCACCCGGCCCGAGGCGTCGCGGATGGGGGAAAGGTTGACGGAGACGTCGGCCAGGGAGCCGTCCTTGCGCCGGCGCACGGTTTCCACCTGGGAGACGATGCGGCCCTGCCGGGCGGCCTCGAACAGCCGTTCCACCTCGTCGCCGCGCTCCGGCGGGGCCAGGGCGGCCACCGGGCCGCCGAGCATCTCCTCGGCGGCATAGCCGTAAAGACGCTCGGCCCCGAGGTTCCAGCTGACCACGCGCCCGGCCATGTCCATGCCGATGACGGCGTCGACCGAAGACTCGACAATGGCGGCCAGATGGCGGCTGCGCTCCTCGGCCCGGCGGCGCTCGGTCAGGTCGGTGACCACGCTGAAACAGCGAAGTTCGCCGGTGGCCGGATCGTCCAGGGCCAGGGAGTACAACTCCACGTGCATGCTCCCCGGCCGGCGGCCCAGCAGCCGGAGTTCGCACCGCGCGGCCCGGGCGGTTTCCAGAACCTCCAGGCGGTGCCGGGAAAACTCCTGGCGGCTCTCGTCGGCGACGTAGCTCGCAAACGGCTTGCCGCCAAGAAGCGCCCGTTTGGCCCCAAGCAGGGTCGCCGCCATCAGGTTGGCCTCGGCCACGAGGCCCTCGCGGTCGAACACCAGACAGGCCAGGGGAGCAAAATCAAAGAGTTTGTGATAGCTGTCCCGGGAGGCCTCGAGCCGGCGCAGGGAACGGGTCAGCCCCTCGTTTTGCCGCTCCAGCCGGGCCTGGCGGAGGATCAGGTCGTGGCACAGCGCCCGCAGTTCCCCGGCATCCCCGTCCCGGTCGTCCACAGCCCCCAGCGCATCCTTGAGCAGTTCCTCGGCCCGATCCCGAAGCGTCCGGAAACGGCCGCGCCTGTCGGTCGCATTCATGAAAGATTCCTCTTGCGGCCCAAAAACGCCGCCTTGCCGCCCCCGGGGCGACAACGTCCATCCCCGGGGTCCGGCCCGGGGCGGATGGTACGGACGACAGGCCGTCCTGTCCAATCCCGGATGAGCTCCCCCGCAGGCCGCGCCTTTGCAACGTCCGGCGGACCGGCGCGCCGGCCGGCAGCGGGAAATCCCGGGCCGCCTCCGGCCGGAGCCAAGGCGGTTCTTGCCGGCCGCCGGCCCAGACTGTAGGCTTGGGCCATGGCTGCGCCGTTCCTGGTCCTCTGGGACCATTCCCATCTGTGGGGATTGCTGTTGTGCCGGGGGCTGGCCGCCCTTGGCGCGCCGTTTTATCCGGTGACCTGCGCCGACGTGGCCGGCGGGACGCTGTGGCGCGACCCGCCCCGGGCCCTGCTCGTGCCCGGCGGCTTTGCCCGGCGCAAATTCGCCGCCCTGGGACCGGCCGGGACTGCCGCCATCCGCGACTACGTGGCCTCGGGCGGCACCTACTTCGGCACCTGCGGCGGGGCCGGACTGGCCCTGTCCCACGACGACGGCCTGCGCCTGTGCCCCTGGACACGACGTCCCTTTGCCGACCGCCTCGACCATCTGGTCAGCGGCCACGTGCGGCTGGCCGCCAACCCCGATTCGGCCCTGTTCCCGGACGCCCTGCCGCCGCAACTCGACGTCCCGGTCTGGTGGCCGGCCGGATTCGTGCCGCCGGCCGGACAGGATACCCCGGACGTGACCGTCGTGGCCGCCTACAACGGGGCCGGACCCGACCTGCTGCTGGCCGACATCGCCCTGGGAGCCATGCCGGACGCCCTGCTCGCCGCCTGCCAGGAGCGCTTCGGCCTGACTCTGACGCCCGGCTTCCTCGACGGCGGGGCCTGCGTCATCGCCGGCAGCTTTGGCAAAGGCCGCTACGTCCTGTCCCACGCCCACCTGGAAACCCCGGATTCCCCCCAGGCCAACGCCTGGCTGGCCCACCTGCTTGGCCTGTTCACCTGCGGCGACAGGTTTGCCCGCCACGTCCCGGCCTGGGACCCGGCCGGCGAACCCACCCGCTTCGACGACGCCCATCTGGCCCGGGCCCGGCGCGACATGGAGGCCGTCATCGAGGCAGGCATCCGGTCGCGACTCCTTTTTCGCCGCAAAGACTGGCTGCTCGGCTGGCGGCCCGGCATGCCCGGGTTCTCCCTGTCCAATCTGGCCGCCATGCTGGCCGGCGCGGCCGCCCTGCCGCCCACGCCCGCCGCCCGCGACTACTGGCGACAAACCGGCCCGGATTTCGCCGACCGCCTCGCCGCCTTCGCCGACCGCCTCGCCGCCTTCTTCCCGGCCCAGCGCCTGGAAATCACCCTGTCCCTGGTGGACCGGCAGGCCGGGGCCGACCCGCATCTGGCCGAGGAACGCCGCGAACTCTTCGGCCAATCCCCCGGCGGCGGCGGCCTGTGCGCCGAACTGGCCGCCAGCCTCGACGGGCTGCTGCTGCGCCTGCTGGGGGGTGGCGATGGGGGAAAAGATAAAAGATAAGAGAAGACAAGAGGAAAGAGGCCTCCGGCGGCCGGGAGGGGTCACCCCTCCCGGACCCTCCGAACGGAAAGGCCCTTACGGCGAGAGGAGAGGCAAAGGTATTCCTCCGCCCAAAATGGCGACGGCCCCCGCCTGCCCTGGCGTCTTCACCCGGCCATGGCGCAGCCGCCGGCCAAAGCCGATGCGGGGGTCCGGGGGAAGCATTCCCCCCGGCAGGGTGCAGGGGCGGAGCCCCGCCTCCTTCTACTGGCCGAAATAGCCGGCGACGGAGTCGCGGGTGGCTTTGGAGATGAGTTTGAGACGCAGATAGACGTCGGGGTGGACGTTGAAGACGCCGGCGAGGAACATGAAGCGCGGATCGTCGAGTTTGCCGTTGCCGCGATCGGCGAATTGCACGGCGTTTTGGACGGTGGCTTCGAAATCGTAGCCGCCCTGCTTCAGGATGGAGGCATACAGGAGGCACTGCCGGTTTTGCAGCTCATCGAGCGGGATGTTCTCCGGCAACTGGCGCTTGCCGTCTTCCACCTGCCGGAAGAAATTGTACACGTTTTGCTTGTTGAACGGCAGACTTCGGGGGGCTTCGGCGGCCAGGGCGGTTCCGGGGAGCAGCAGGCCGCAGCAGACGGCCAGGAACAGGAGCAGGCGGGCGGCGCGGTTCACTGGGCAGCCTTGCCGCCGTCCGGTCCGGAGCAGGGCTCGAACAGGGGCAGATAAAAGTAGCTGAGGGTGCCGCTCTCCTTTTGCGAGGAAAACTGCATCCGGATCAGGACATTGCCAACGGGCCAGCCCAGGTCGTCGCCGCGTCCTTCCACCTGGATGGGCTTGGCGTACTTGCCGACCAGAAAGTCGCGGATGGCCTCATGGGCTTTTTTGCCTTTGTAGTCCACCATCACCGCCGCGAACTTGTCCTGGCAAAATCCGTAGACCACGTCGGACAGAAAGACGTCGGCAATGCGGTAGACCACGCCGTCCACCCGGCCGTAGGCCGCCTGGCCGTCTTTTTCGACCACGGTCAGGTCCGGCACGGCGGCCATGGGGGTTCCCCATTTGGTGCCGTGGAAGGCATTGGGTTCCTTGATGACCTTGCCCGGGACGTCGACGGTCTCGGCCGGGCCCTCCTGGCGTTCGGTTGCCGGGGCAGCCTTGGCCGGAGCATGTTTTTCCTGGGAATGGCTTTTGGCCTGGGCGGAAAAGCCGACCAACAGGCAACAGAAAAGCGCAATGAGGGGGAAAAGGAATTTCATGGGGCGTTGCAAAAAAACGTTCAGGCCGTCAATTCCACGATTTTGCCCCGGAAACCGAGCAGCAGGGTTTCGTTGACCTGGGAGTGCTGGTTTTCGAGGGTCCGGGTGATGGCGTCGTTGCGCTGCCTGGTCGCCAGGGTGGCGTATTCAAAAATGACGTTGTTGACGTCGGCGCCGGTCAGCGGACTGGGGACATTGGCGAGCACGGTGGACATGGCGATCCTCCATTTTTGCCTTGCATAACGCCGGGACACGGGCTTGGCAAGGGGGCCTTACCGCGCAAACAGGGCGGTCATGGCCGAGAGCCCCTCGTCGAGGATACGGCAAAACTCCGCGGGGTCGGCCGTTGTCAGATTGAAAAGGGCCAGGACGTCGGCTTCCAGGTACGGCAGGGCGGCCTGCGGCGTGGCCCGCGCCCCAAGGGCGTTGGCCATGAAATCGGCGGCATGGACGGCGGCGGCCACATTGTTTTCCGGACAGACCGACGGGGCGTGATGCCCGGCCACGGCCTCGCACAAGGTCTCGGGCAACCGCCATTTGCAACAGATGCGTCCGCCAAGGGACGCATGGTCAAAGGACAGCGCCAGACGTTCGGCCGCGTCCAGGGGCAGCCGGCCATCCCCGGCCCGGGCCAGACTGGCCGCCGCCAGTTCCGGTTCGGCCACGGCCAGGAGCAGCCGGCCCATGTCGTGGAGCAGGCCGGCGACGAAATAGTGTTCCGTGGCCATCTCGCCCCGGCGTCTGGCCAGCGCCCGCGACAGCAGCCCCACAGCCACGGCGTGCCGCCAGAAACCGGGCATGGAGAGCAGTTCCGGCCGGGGCGGGTTGTCAAAGAGCCGGGACATCATGGCCGCAGCGGCCATGACGCTTATTTCCTCAAGCCCGATCATGCCCACGGCCCGGCTCACCGTTTCCACCCGGGCCACCGGGGCGAACAGCGGGCTGTTGGCCAGACGCAGCACATAGGTTGCCAGACTCGGGTCCATGGAAATGATGGCGGCCACATCGCCCACAGTGCTCATGGGATTTTCAGCGGCCCGGCGCAGGGCCCAAAAGGCCTGGGGCAACGGAGGCGGGTTGATGTCGGCCAGGGAAGCACCGGCCGGGGCCAATGCGCCCGGAAATGCCGGCGCCGGGGGAAGCACGGGCGAAAGCCCTGTATCCCGCTCGCAACGGGGCTGGCCAAGCTCCAGCAGCCGGGTGACGAAGTCGGGCGGCGGCGGCCCGCCCGGGGCTGGCGGCCCCTGGTCCGGGCATGGCGAGGCAGTGGCGCGTTCGGCGGTCATGACGGTGCTCCCTTGAAGGAGATACGTTTTTTTGCTTACCGGATTCACCGCCCCCGGGCAAGCCGGCAGGGACGGCTGCCCACTGCGATTTCTTGACTTTCCCCAGGACGCGGATCATACGATTTACATCATTCCACTCCAGCCGGGTGCCCCAAAAATGTTCAAGCGCAGGGTCGGCGAGTTGGCCAAACGGCCGCATATCGTCCCCGCAGACGCCACCGTCACGCAGGCCGCCAACCTTATGGCCCGCGAGGATACGAGTTGTCTGGCGGCAGTCAGCGGGGCCAAGGTCGTCGGATTCCTGACCGAGCGGGAACTGACGCGCCATATTGACGTGGACCTCGATCCCGACACGCCCATCCGCGGCCTCCTCATCCGCCCCGACGGCGGCATTCTCAAAGACCTGCCGTTCGACGAAGCCATCAAACGCATGCTGGAACGCCGGGTGCGCCATCTGCCGGTGCTCGACGTCGGCGGCTCGCTGCTCGGCATCGTCACGGACAAGGAACTGGTGGACGCCCTGGCGGTGGATTTCATGGTGGAAAACGTGGTCTGCCGGGATCTGGCCCGGCCCGCGCCGGCCACCCTGGATGCCCGACACCCGGTGCGCGAGGCGCTCTCGCTCATGCGCGTCCAAAACGTGGGCAGCGTGCTGGCCATTGCGGACGGCAAGCCGGCGGGCATTTTCACCGAGCGCGACGCCATGGCCGCCATCATGGGCCGGCCCGAACGGCTGGACGACCCCCTGTCCCGCTATATGAGCGCCCCGGTGGTCAGCGTGCCCGTGGACGCCATGGTCTACAAGGTCATCCTGTTCATGCGGCAAAAAGCCGTGCGCCGGGTGGCCGTGGTCGAGGCCGACGGCACGCTGGCCGGGGTGCTCACCCAGCAGGACATCCTGCAGTTTGCCCGCCGCCTGGGATAGGCTGTTTCCCTTCCCGCCGGCCGGGCTGCCGCCAGACCGCACGCGCCGCAGCGCGCTCCGGCAATCGCCGCCTGCCCGTCACGCCCGCATGCGGGTGCGCCAGGTATCGACAATCTCCTTTTCCCGACGGGCCGGCTCGCTTTGCGGATTGACCCGGCAGGCCTCCTCGGCCGCATCCGCCGCCTGCTTCATCCAGCCGCCCTCGCGAAGGCTGCGCGAAGCCATAACATACATAAACTCCGGCGCGTTTCCGTAGACGCCCCGCACCAGTTCCCGATAACCCTGGCCGAACACCTCGCGCACCAGCTCGTTGCGCTTGAAAAGCAGCCGCGCCAGCCAGTGGTTCTCCGACTGGTCCGATAAATACATGGGAAACAGCTTGCGGCATTCGCCAAAAAGAAACCGGATGCGCCGAATCTCCCGCTGCATGCTTTCCGTGGTCTGCATGAGCAACTGGAACAGCTCGCGGCTGATGATGAGGTCGGGTTCCGGCAGTTCGCGCTCCTGCATGGAACGGAACCAGGGGGCGTAATTTTGCTGCTGATAGACGTCTTCCTTGAGCTTCATCGACTCGTGGAAGATGTAGCCGATGCACCAGTCGAGAAACTGGCCGACAAGATTCGATCCGCCGCTCTCGCGAAACAGATGGTGGGCCGTGTCTTTGAGACGCCACAGCAACCCCTTGTTCATCTCCTCGCCAAGCAGGTCCTTGAGGTCCTCAAAAACCATTTTGCCCGAGCGGTCGAAATCCTGGAACATGCCCTCCAGCGTCTGCACGGACAGGCAGTAATCCCGCACCAGATCGCGGATGAACTCGGCCCGCTTTTCCTCAAACCAGTTGCTCGACATGGGTCACGTCCATCAATGATGAGAATACAGGAGGAGGAAAGAGTGCCTCCGGCGGCCGGGAGGGGGTAACCCCCTCCCGGACCCTCCCTGACGGAAAACCATAAGGCAGCCGCCCCGCCGCGCCATTTTATCCCCACTTATCCAGGTTATCCAGGGGGTCCGGGGGCATTCGCGCTAACTTAAAAAACTTAGCTGCCTTTGCCTTTTTCGCTTCCCTTCTGCCAATCCACTAGAAATACTGAACCAATTCAAAACAACAGACTTGATATTAAACCGTGGGAAAATCGCTCTTA
>Ga0074195_1002773_pt1 | contig 18358 bp, 14 predicted proteins | sample EPASupsiteHSE623_FD_64525 | JGI IMG/M metagenome (GOLD analysis project Ga0074195, IMG submission 64525) | Bioremediated contaminated groundwater from EPA Superfund site, New Mexico - Sample HSE6-23 | ecosystem: Environmental > Aquatic > Deep subsurface > Groundwater > Contaminated ...
TGGCGATGTTCTTGTCGTTCCAGGAATAGCGGGCGCCACAATGCAATTGCCCGTGATGCCTGCCTGTCGTGCCCGACGTGAGTTCGCCCTTTTCGAGGAGGATGACCTCCAAACCGCGCTGGGCGAGGTCGTAGGCGAGGGCGGCGCCCGTTCCGCCGCCGCCGATGACGCAGACCTTCGCGCCCTTCTTTTTCACTTCACAGCGCGCGAGCGGAAGACTCTCGGTCGCGAGTCCCGCAAAAGGAGCTTCCATGCGAGGCTTAGGCCGGCGCGCTGAAACGCTTGACCTTCTTTGTGGTCGTCATCTCGAGCGGTTCGCGCAGGGTCGTTACCCTCGTGATCTTCTGGTAGGGGAGGAGCTTCTGGTTCACTTGCTCGACGATTTCCTTCATCCGCGCGTCGGCTTCGGCCGAAACGGCCGAAGCCGCGCCTTCGCCGGTCAGCTTCTTCAGCCAGTCCTGCTCGGGATAGATGAGGGCCTCTATCTCCTCGGACACGCTTTCCTGGTCCTTGTAATATCCCTTCACCAGGATCTGGTCGATTTCGGGGAATAGCTGGAACCGGTTCTCTATTTCCTCGGGATAGACGTTTTTCCCGCCCTCGGTGACGATCATATTCTTGGCCCGCCCGGTGAGATACAGGTAGTTCTCTTCGTCCAGGTAGCCGAGATCGCCCGTTTTCAGCCAGCCATCGGCGGTGAAGACAGCCGCGGTTTCCTCAGGCATTTTGTAATAGCCGCGCATGACCATGGGGCCTTTCACGATTATCTCGCCGATCCCATCCTCGTTCGCGTCGAGGATTTTTATCTCGGCCTGGGGAATTACCTTGCCAACGGAGGTCACCTTGTAATGCTCGACGGGATTCAGCGTCAGGATGGGCGATGTTTCGGTGAGGCCATAGCCTTGGACGAAGTCGATGCCGAGTTCGTTGTATTTCCGGAATACGGAAGGGGCGAGAGGACCGCCTCCCGATATGCAGATCCTCACCGTGGAGAGGCTGGCTTTGTCCAGCACGGAGTGGAAAAGCTTTTTGCCGGGGTTGACGCCGAAGGTTTTCTTGATCGTCCCCGAAAGCCCCATCATGCCTGAGATGAGCGTCCAAACGAGGGGACCCTTATCCTTCACGCCCTTGAGAATGCCCGCGAGAAGCTTGTTGAAAAGAAGGGGCACGCCCAGGAACATCGTCACCTTGGCTTCCTTGAGATCCTTGAGAATCTGCTTGACGACCATCTTCTTGCCGAACACGATTTCCGCGCCCGTGGATATGGCCTCGATGAAGACGGCGAGCATCGTGTAGGAGTGATGGATGGGGAGGAGGGCGTAAAAGACGTCGGTGCTGTAGACATGGAGATTGGCTTGGGCGAGAAGGCAATCCGAGACGAAGTTTTTGTGGGTGAGCATGACGCCCTTAGGGACGCCCGTCGTGCCCGAGGTATAGAGGATAGCGGCAAGGTCTTCCTCGCTCGTTTCGGGCGCGGCGCTGGAGCCCGAGGATGAAGCGCTGCCCGAAGCCGCGGACAGCGAATAGATATAGTTTTCCCCGCCAGCCCAAAGCGAAATCGTCGTTGTGAGCCCTGGATAAGCGGCCTTCAGTTCGGCGGCTTTTTCCTCATCGACAAAGAGGACGGTCGAATCCGACGCAGCGATGAGATTGACGGTTTCGTTCACGGTGAGCTGATAGTCGATGGGCACGACGACTGAGCCGGCTTCCAGGATTGAAAGGTAGGCTATCGCCCATTCGGGCGAATTTTTTCCCGTGAGGGCGATCTTGGAATCCTTGCCCAGCCCCAGCGAACGGAGATAGGCGGAAACCTCGCGGATCTTATCCAGCGCCTCGCGATAATTGAGGCTTACCCTCTCGGGCGAATACACGGTAAAGCATGGCCGGTCGGGAAAGCGCTCGGTTGTTATTTTGAAGAGTTCGGGGAGGGTCGGCCACTCACCCTTGAAAGATCTTCCCCTGAATGCGTCCAGGAATGCCCATGGTTTTTCGTTCGTCATAATCGCATTATGGAATAGATCGCGGCAGTTGAAAAGCGGGCGCATGAGGCTTACGCGCGAAAGAAGGGCTCCCCTTCCATCGCCATGGGTTTTCCGCTATGCTGTAGGGATACATATCTTGAATCAACGCGCGGAGGGGTTTCATGAAGGCGATCGAACTGGCCAAGGCCTACGATCCTAAAAGTTTCGAAGACGCGATCTACGCCATGTGGAAGGGCGAAGGTCATTTTATGCCCAAGATCGAAAAGGGCAAGAAGCCTTTCACGATCGTCATCCCCCCTCCCAACGTAACCGGCGTCCTCCACATGGGACATGCCTTGAACAACAGCCTTCAGGACATACAGATCCGCTACCGGCGCATGACGGGAAGGCCCACGCTTTGGGTGCCCGGAACCGACCACGCGGGCATAGCGACGCAGAATGTCGTTGAGAAGAAACTTCGCAAGGAAGGCAAGGACCGAAGGACCATGGGCAGGGAAGCCTTCGTGGAGGAAACCTGGAAGGTCGCGAAGGAACACAAGGCTTTCATCAACAACCAGCTCGCCAAGATCGGCGCGAGCGTCGATTGGTCCAGGGAACGCTTCACCTTCGACGAAGGTCTTTCCAAGGCGGTGCGCGAGGTTTTCGTCACCCTCTATGAGCGAGGCCTGGTCTACAAGGGCGAGTATCTCGTCAATTGGTGCACCTCCTGCGGCACAGCCCTTTCCGACGACGAAGTCGAGCATGAGGACGAAGCCGGGTCCATGTGGCATATCTGGTATGAACTCGTGGACGGGCCATGCCCGGAATGCCCCTCGGGCAGAATCGAGATAGCCACGACGCGGCCGGAAACCCTGCTCGGCGATACGGCCGTCGCCGCCCATCCCGAGGATGAGCGTTACCGCGCCCTCATCGGCAAAATGGTCAAGCTTCCCCTCACCGGAAAGACGATCCCGATCATCGCGGACGCCTATGTGGACCGAGCTTTCGGCACCGGACTCGTCAAGATCACGCCCGCCCACGACCCCAACGACTTCGAGGTGGGGAACAGGCACGGGCTGGAGCGCGTCAACATCCTCAATCCCGACGGCACCCTTTCGGACAATGTGCCGGCGAAATACCGGGGGCTCAAGGCTCTCGACGCCAGGAAGCTGGTGCTTGCCGACCTTGAAGCCCAAGGCCTCGTCAAATCCGAGGAAAAACTCGTCCACGCGGTCGGCCACTGCTACCGCTGCCATACCTCCATCGAGCCCTACCTTTCCAAGCAGTGGTTCGTGCGGATGAAACCCCTGGCCGAGAAGGCGCTGAAAGCCTGGCAGGACGGGGATGTCGCCTTTTTCCCGAAAAAGTGGGAACACACCTACAAGCACTGGCTCGAAAACATTCGCGATTGGTGCATCTCGCGCCAGCTGTGGTGGGGACACAGGGTTCCCGTCTTCTATTGCAGGCATTGCGGCGCCGTCCTTGTGGAGCGCGAGGATCCGACCTACTGCGTGAAGTGCGGCTCCACCGATATCTATCAGGATGAAGACGTTCTCGATACCTGGTTCTCGAGCTGGCTCTGGCCCTTCAGCACCCTGGGCTGGCCCAAGGACACGGCCGACCTGCGCCGTTTCTATCCGACCAGCGCCCTCGTCACCGCCTACGACATCATTTTCTTCTGGGTCGCCCGCATGATCATGGCGGGCATGGAGTTCACGGGACAGAGTCCTTTCAGCGAGGTCTATATCCATGGGCTCGTGCGCGACAAGCAAGGACGCAAGATGTCGAAGAGTCTTGGCAACGGCATCGACCCTCTCGAAATCGTCGGCGAATATGGGGCCGACGCCCTCAAGTTCACCCTGGCCTATAACTGCGCGGCGGGCCAGGATATCCTGCTCGACCGCGAAAGCTTCAAGATGGGCTCGAAATTCGCCAACAAGATCTGGAACGCTTCCCGCTATATCCTCATGAACCTCGAGGGAAGGGAGTTCGTCGACGCTTCCTTGGTAACCTATTCAGAAGTGGACAAATGGATCCTCCACCGCCTGGATGAAGCGGCTTCCCAGGCCGCGCAGGCCCTGGAGTCCTGGCGCTTCAACGACGCGGCCCAGACCGTCTACGCCTATTTCTGGGACGATTTCTGCGATTGGTACATCGAGGCCACCAAGCTCTCCACGCGATTCGGGAACGAGGCGGAAAAGGATAGGGCGACGACTGTGCTTTTGATGGTTCTCGAGGAATCCTTGCGGCTCCTCCAGCCCTTCCTGCCCTTCGTCACCGAGGAAATTTACGGCATGCTGCCCAACGCCAAGGGCAGGCTTATATCCCAGCCCTGGCCGCGGCACGACGAGACAAGGCTCAACCCTAGCCTCGCCGTCGAATTCGAGAGCCTGCGCGAGCTGGTCACTCTTGCCCGCACGCTTCGATCTGAGTTCCAGATTCCCCCGGAAGTCAAAATGCCGCTCGAGATACGGCTGGATCCCGGTTTCGCGGCCGCTGGCTTCATGAAACGCGGCGCGCCCCTCGCGGGGCTTCTCGTGAATGGCCCGGAGCCGCGCTTCCTGACCCCGGATTCGCCGAAACCCGAAGGCGCGGTCGCGCTCGCGGGCAAGGGCTTCGAGCTTTTCCTCCACGTCAAGGATCTCGTCGATTCCGCCAAGCTCATCGCCAAGCTCGACAAGGACATTCAGCGCGAGGCCGCTTTCGCGTCCAAGCTGCGGGCGAAGCTCGCCAATCCCGCCTTCGTTTCCTCGGCTCCCGCCGAAATCGTGGAGCAGGAGCGCGGAAAGTGCGCCGAGGCCGAATCCAAGGTGGCGAAGCTTCGCCGCTATGTGGAGGAGCTCTCATGAATTCGGACGGGAGGTCAGGCAATCCGCTCGATGCCCATGACTTTTCAGGCATGAAGCAGTCCAGCCTCCCGCAGCGCACGGAGAGTGTCCCCATGGAATTGGACGCGATGCTCAGGCTCAAGAACATGCACCTCGCCCCCTACATTCAGCTCGCGACCAGCCTCATCGGCAAGCTGAGGCGGAGCGGGGGCAATATGTTCAGGCACCAGCTCGACACGATGGCCATCCTGATGGACTACGGCTACATCGATTCCATTCTCCTCAAGGCATCCTTGATTCACGATTTGCTTGAGGACGTCCCCGAACTGGACAGGGACAGTATCCTTTCCATCGATGAGGAATCGGCCGATGTTTACAAGCTCGTCCTGGAAGTAACGCGCCGGCCGATAGAAAACAAGATCGATTTCCTCGCGAGGATCCGCGATTTCGGCTCCATGCGCTCCAAAGTGCTCAAGTCGGCCGACAGGATTTCCAACATGATCAGTCTTGGCTATGTCACCGACATCAACTTCGTCCAGCGATACACTAATGAGACCGAGGATCATGTGTTTCCGATAGCCCGGCTTGCGGACGCGCGCATGCTCGCCGAGCTCGAGGGCCTCGTGGCTACCCGCCGCGAGTATCTCGCGCGCAGATTCGAGATTTAACGGGAAGCCCTCTTCCAAGGACGTGAACATGGAGCATGAAATGGAACCCGAGAAGACGACCGCCGAACTCGCGGCGGTAATCGATCACACTCTCCTCAAGATGGTCGCCACGGAAAAATCCGTCATCGAGCATTGCGCGGAGGCGAAAAAGTATGGATTCGCGAGCGTTGTCGTCAATCCTTGCCATGTCGCGACCTGCGTAAGGGAATTGGCGGAAACGGGCATCAAGGTATGCGCCATGGTCGGGTACCCCCTCGGGGCGACTACCAGCGAAACAAAAGCCTTCGAAGCCCGCCAGGCGGTAGCCCTCGGCGCCGCGGAAATCGATATGGTCATCAATATCGGATTGGCGAAGGCGGGAAACTGGGCCGCGGTGGAAAGGGAAATCGCGGCGGTCGTCGCCGCCTCCGCCCCCGCGCTCGTCAAATCCATCATCGAAACATGCTATCTCACGGCCGATGAAAAAGGGAAAGCCTGCCTTGCGGCCCAGGCTGCGGGCGTGAAGTACATCCAGACCAGCACGGGTTTCGGCACGGGCGGGGCGACCACCGAAGACGTGGCCCTCATGCGTTCGGCCGTGGATCCTTCCGTCAAAATAAAGGCATCGGGCGGCATAAGGACTCGGGCGGACGCGATGGCGATGCTGAGAGCGGGGGCCGAAAGAATTGGCGCCTCGGCCGGAGTGGCGATTGTGGCCGGAAACGAGGACTGAAGCTCCCCCAAAAGCCAAAAAATTATTGACAACCGCTGTCCTGGGCCTTACTATTGATTTTGCGCTTTATGCCGGCCATTCGGGCCGGGAATAGGGCGTTCCAGAGCTTTAAAAGGGAGGATCTTGCATGAAAAAAGCATTGTTCGCGCTTCTTATCGTCGCCCTCGTGGCGGCTCCCGCTTTTGCGCAATTCAAAATCGGTCTGGTGACCGATGTCGGCGGTATCGACGACAAATCCTTCAACCAGGGAACCTGGGAAGGCATCGTCCGCTTCGCCCAGGACAACAAGCTTCCCAAGGCCAACTACAAGTATCTGCAGTCCACGGCCGAAGCCGATTATGTGCCCAATCTCACCACCTTCGCCGACGAGAAGCTGAACCTAATCGTCGCCCCCGGATTCCTCTTCAACAACGCCATGGCCGAAGTCGCCCAGAAGAACCCGACCCAGAAATTCCTCATCATCGACTCCGTCGTCGCCGACAAAGACGGGAAGAACCTCCCCAACGTGGCTAACGCGGTTTTCGCCGAGCATGAAGGTTCCTTCCTCGTCGGCGTCGCCGCCGCCCTCAAGGCCAAAGCCGATGGCAAGAACACCCTCGGTTTCATCGGCGGGATGCAGTTCCCCCTCATCGAGAAATTCCAGGCCGGTTTCGAGCAGGGCGTGAAGGCCATCGATCCCTCCATGAAGATTTTCGTCGACTATGCCGGTGATTTCGCCGATCCCGCCAAGGGCCAGGCTCTCGCGCAGAAGCAGTTCAACGCAGGCGCCTACATCATCTTCCACGCCGCGGGCGGTACCGGAAACGGCATGATCAAGGAAGCCAAGGAACGCTCGCAGAAGGGCGATATCCGCTGGGGCATCGGCGTCGACAAGGATCAGTACTCCGATGGTGTCTATGGCAGCAAATCCGCCGTGCTCACCTCCATGATGAAGCGCGTCGATGTCGCCGCCTACGATGTCGCCAAGATGACCATGGCGGGCAAATTCCCCGGCGCCCAGGTCCTCACCTTCTCCCTCGCCAACGATGGCGTCGGAATCCCCGCGAACAACCCCAACCTCTCGGCCGACATCGTCGCCAAGGTCAAGGAATTCGCCGCCCAGATCAAGAGCGGCAAACTCAAGGTTTCCGAGATTCCCGCCAAATAAGCTGTTCTCCATTTCCGTGAATGAAGGCCGCCCGAGAGGGTGGCCTTTTTTTTATCTCATTCAGCATTCTGGAGCCCTGGCCCCGGAAAGCGTTCTTGGCCTAGGATGCGGTTCGCCAGCGCTCTGCCTGATCCGAACGCGATCGGCACTGGCGCGAAAACCTCCCGCTGTGCTATACTCACACAATTACCATACAGCAGGGGGCGCGAGGTGGCGTTCATCATCGAGATGCTCAATATCACCAAGGATTTCCCTGGAATCAGAGCCAATGACGATATTACGCTCCAAGTCGAGGAAGGGTCGATCCACGCCCTTCTTGGGGAGAACGGAGCGGGAAAATCCACGCTGATGAGCATCCTTTTCGGCCTTTATCGGCCCGATCACGGGAAGATCCGCATCCGCGGAAAGGATGTCCAGGTTAGCGATCCGAATGTCGCCACGCGGCTTGGCATCGGCATGGTCCATCAGCATTTCAAGCTCGTCCACAATTTCACCGTGACGGAAAACATCATCCTCGGCATGGAACCACGCAAGGGTCCCCTTATCGACATACGCAGCGCCGAAGCGAAAGTCGAGGCGATATCAAAGCTCTACGGCCTGGCCGTCGATCCCCGAGCGAAGATCGAGGACATTTCGGTAGGGATGCAGCAGCGCGTCGAAATTTTGAAGATGCTGTACAGAGACGCCGAAATGCTCATTTTTGACGAGCCCACCGCCGTCCTAACCCCCCAGGAAATCCACGAACTCATGCAGATCATGCGGCGCCTCGTAGCCGAGGGAAAGACGATACTCCTCATCACGCACAAGCTCAAGGAAATCAAGGAAGTGGCCGACATCTGCACCATCCTTCGCAGGGGAAAGCTCATCGGCACCATGAAGGTGGCGGACGCTTCCGAAGAGCGGATGGCCGAGATGATGGTAGGTCGCGAAGTCAATTTCCACGTGTCGAAAAAGCGGGGAGCTCCCGGGGATGTGCGGCTCAAGGTCGAAAATCTCAACGTCAAAAACCAGAAAGGCCTTCTCGGCGTGAAGAACCTCTCCCTCGAGGTCAGGGCGGGAGAAGTGTTGGGCATTTGCGGCATCGATGGCAACGGCCAGACCGAACTCGTCCAAGCCATCACGGGCTTGACCAAGGCCGAATCAGGGAAGATCTTCCTGAGGGACAAGGACATTTCCCGCCTTTCCATAAAGGAGAGGACGAGCCTCGGCTTGGGACATATCCCGGAAGACAGGCAGAAGCACGGTTTGGTGCTTGATTTCACGCTTTCGGAAAACTTCATAATCCACGATTATTATGAAAAGCCATACGCCCACTGGGGCGTTCTCAATAAGGGCGCGATACGGCAGAACGCCCAGCGCTTGATTGGGGAGTTCGACGTTCGCTCGGGGCAGGGCGGGGAAACGCCCGCTCGTTCCATGTCGGGGGGCAACCAGCAGAAAGCCATCGTCGCGCGCGAAATCGACCGTTCCCCTGAGGTCTTCGTCATCGCCCAGCCGACTCGCGGTCTCGATGTCGGGGCCATCGAGTACATCCATACGCGCATCATCGCCGAAAGGGACAAGGGCAAAGCCGTTCTCCTCGTCTCACTCGAATTGGATGAGATCATGGACATTTCCGACAGGATCGCCGTCATTTTCAACGGGGAAATCGTCGGGCTGGTGGAAGCGAATGCGACTGACGAAAACGAGCTTGGCCTCATGATGTCGGGTGCCCTCAGGAAAACCCCGAACGCGCGGCCTGATTCCAGCACACGGGGGATAGCATGAAAAAACGCACCGAAAAGGTTTTGCTGCCGCTCATCGCCGTATTTCTCGGCTTCCTCCTGGGTTCTATCGTCATTCTCCTGACGGGACGCTCGCCGCTGACAATGTTCGCCGCGATGCTGAAAGCCGTCTCAGGCATCGATCTCTCGACCGGCCAATCGTTCAATCCGCGCTATATTGGCGAGTTTGTGATCCAGTCCATGCCCATCATCCTGACGGGCCTGGCGTTCGCCTTCGCTTCGAGGACGGGACTTTTCAGCATAGGCGCCGAAGGCCAGCTGATGGTGGGATCCCTCGCCGCCACGGCGATCGCGCTCATGGTCCACGCCCCCAAGGCGATCCATCTTCCCCTGGTGCTCCTGGCCTCGCTCGCCGCGGGGGCCATCTGGGGCGGAATCCCCGGCCTCCTCAAGGCCCGGTTCAACGTCCATGAGGTCGTCGTCACCATCATGCTGAATTACGTTGCCCTCCATCTGAACAATTTCACCATCCTCAATATTTTCGGATCCCAGGACAGGGTCAAGACGGCTTTTTTCCCCGAATCAGCCCTTCTCAAGGATTCCTTCCTGGAAGGAATAACGAATGGATCCCGGCTGAATTGGGGCTTCATCCCCGTCATCCTCGCCCTCCTGGTATTCTCCTTCATCATCAACAAGACGACCTTCGGCTTTTCGCTCCGGGCCGTCGGCTACAACAAGGAAGCGGCCAAATACGCGGGAATGAAGGTGAACAGGAACATCGTTCTTTCGATGATGATAGCGGGAGCCTTCGCCGGTCTCGCGGGAGCGGTCATCACCACCGGGACATTCAATTTTGGCCGTGCCCTGCCCGCCGCCGAAGGCTACGGCTTCGACGGCATCGCCGTCGCGCTGGTGGGCGCCAATGAGGCGGGTGGAATCCTCTTCGCCGGCCTGCTTTTCGGCATGCTCAAGGCAGCCCAGCCGCTTATGCAATCCCAGGGGATACCCAAGGAAATCGTGGGCATCATCCAGGCATCCATCGTGCTCTTCGTAGCGATGCAGTACGGCATACAATTGATACTCGAAAAAATCAGCAAGAAGAAAGCCGAAGCGCTGGAAGGAGAGCAGCAATGAGAGCCACCCTGATCCTTGAAATGTTCCCGATAGCGCTGATGTTCGCCTCCCCGATCATTATCGCCGCTTTAGGCGGCCTCTTCAGCGAGCGTTCGGGCATCGTCAACATAGCGCTCGAAGGCATCATGATGGTCGGAGCTTTCACCGCGGCCGCCGTCACCGTCCTCCTCGAGCCTTTAACCCCCCTTGCCCCATGGATCGGCCTCCTGGCCGGCGTCGCGGCGGGAATTCTCATAAGCTTGCTTCACGCCATCGCCAGCATCAATATGAACGCCAACCAAGTCATCTCGGGTACGGCGATCAACATTCTCGCGGGCGGCCTCACGGTCTACCTCTGCCAGATCATTTTCCACCAACAGCGAACGAGGTCATTCTCCAACGGCATACAGAAAATGACGGTGCCCCTTTTAAGTCAGATTCCCATCATCGGCAAGGCGATCTTTATCGAGAACTATCCGACCATCTACATAGCGTTTTTCCTTGTGCTTCTTACCTGGTTCGTTGTCTATAAGACGCCTTTCGGCCTGCGCATGCGATCCTGCGGCGAACACCCCCAGGCGGCGGCCAGCATGGGCATCAACGTGCAGCGGATGCGGTATTTCGGCGTTCTCGCCTCAGGGGCTCTGGGCGGTCTCGCCGGCGGCGTCATGGTCCTCACCGCCGATATCCAATACACCCAATCATCGATCCATGGCACCGGCTTCATCGCCCTGGCCTCCCTCGTTTTCGGCAAGTGGAATCCTTTCGGCGTGCTTGGGGCCGGGCTTTTCTTCGGATTTTCCACGGCGCTCTCTCTCTACGCGAAGGATATTACCTTCCTCAGCAAGCTTCCGGGCGAGTTTTTCTATGGCTTGCCCTATGTGCTGACTATTGTGGCGCTCATCCTCTTCGCGGGAAAATCGGTGGGTCCGAAGGCTTCGGGCGAAATCTACGAATCGGGAAAGCGCTGAGAAGAAGAAGGGAGGCGGCGGGCCAAACGCGGCCTGACACTGATACCGATGGAGGTCGAGCTTGTCCTACCCGATCGAGCATAAAATCGTCATCGCCGTCTCCTCGAGCGCTCTCTTTGATCTCGCCGAATCGGATGGGATTTTTACCGCCAGGGGCGATTTCGGATACCGGGAATGGATGAGCGCCCACGCCGACGAGGCTCTCCCTCGCGGCAAAGCCTTTCTCTTCGTAAAGCGGTTCCTTGGGCTCAATCATGGCCACCAGCCGGGGGAGGGACCGGCGGAAGTCGTTCTGCTCTCCCGCAATGATCCGGAAGCGGGGATCCGCGTCTTCAAATCGATCCGCCATTATGGGCTCGACATCGTGCGCGCCGCTTTCCTTGACGGGCGTTCCCCCTATCCCTACATCTCGGCATTCGGCGCCTCGCTTTTTCTCTCCGCGAATCCCGAGGACGTGAAGTCGGCGATTGACGCGGGACTTCCCGCCGGCCTCATCCTCTCTTCGGGTTTCAGCGAAGATGGGGATGAGGAAGGGGAGCTGAGGATCGCTTTCGATTTCGATGGGGTGATAGCGGACGACGCGGCGGAAAAAATCTACCGTTCGGCGGGCGGGCTCGCCGCCTTCACCGAATCGGAAGCGAGGAACGCTGAAAAACCGCTGGATCCCGGGCCGATGAAGCACTTCTTCGAGAAGTTGGCTGCCCTCCAAAAACACCAGCGCGAGGAAGCGCCGCGAGGCCGCGCCTTGATTCGCACGGCGATCATAACGGCGCGCAACGCTCCCGCCCATGAGCGAGTCATTAAAACTCTCCAAAGCTGGGGAATCTTCACCGACGAGATTTTCTTCCTCGGCGGTATCGAGAAGCGCAGAATCCTGGAAGTATTCAAGCCCCATCTTTTCTTCGACGATCAGCGTTCCCATTTCGAGGGCGCGGGCGGCGTGACCGCCTGCGTCCATGTGCCCTTCGGGACGGCGAACGCCATCGGGACGGAAAGTTGAATCCCCTTTCTCCGAGATTCGGCCAGAGAAGCAGATCCTGAATAATTTTCCTTGCTAAAAGCGATGCGTCAGATTACTATCTCTCCTCTGCAAATGCTTCGGAGGCTGCAATGGTTCGAATAACCAAGCGCGTTTTCACCGATCTCGCCATCTATATGATGGGTTTCGGCATGGCGATCGGGATCTTGTTTCCCTTTTTTCTCTATTTCGCGGGCGTTCCCTCAAGCCTCGCTTTCGTGCCTTGGTTTTTCGCGTTATGCGTTATAGCGGGGATCCTCGTGGGCCTCGTCAATATAATGCTCGCTCGAAGCGTCGTAGGGAGCCGGATCGGCGCCTTGGTGGAAAAAATGCGCTACATTTCCGACCACCTCAACAAAGACCGGCACGAGGATATCGTCCGCAATTGCGATACTGGTTCCTGCCTCCTCGAAGTCGATTCAACCGACCTGCTCGGGGAAAGCGCCAAAGCGTACAACACCCTCGTAAATTCGCTTTTCTCGTCGATAAAATCCGAGCTCATGGTGCGCGAATTCACATCGATGCTGACCTTGAGGCTCGAGCTCGAAGACCTTTCGCAGACAACCTTGCCCACCTTGTTCGCCTCCACTTCAACGGAAGCCGGGGCCATCATCATGGAAAAGGAAGGAGAGCTTGTCGTCATTGCCTCGCATCGGATAGCCGATCCGCTCAAACTGGCGAAAAGCGATGTCGTAAGCGCGGCGCTCAAGACGGGCGCGAGAAAGTTGCTCGATATACCGGAAGGCATCGTGATGCAGGGCGCTCTCGTGGATTTCGCGCCCAGGACCGTCTGGGTGGAACCCCTCATGTACCATGGCGTGGCGCTCGGCGTCATCGTGCTCGCTTCCGCTGTCCCAATAAAGCTAGAAGCGCTGCATTTCCTCGATCTCGTGAACGCGAGCCTTACCGTCGCTTTCCGCAACGCCCTTACCTACGATCAACTTCAGCAACTCGCGGCCAACGACTCCCTTACCGGCATGTTCAATCGGCGCTTCGGAATGGCGCGCCTCCAGGAAGAATATGGCAGGGCGATTCGTTCAGGCTCGCCTCTCGGGATATGCCTTTTCGATCTCGATCATTTCAAGCTGGTCAATGATACCTATGGCCACCCTTTGGGCGACAAGGTCCTCATTCACGTGTCCAAAGTGATACGGGGCGCGTTGAGGGAAGGCGATGTCGCGCTCCGGTATGGAGGCGAGGAATTCATGATCGTTTTGCCGGGGGCCTCGATCACCGATGCCTTCGAAATCGCCGATCGCGTTCGAAGGCTCGTCGCCGAGACGGTATTCCAGCATGGTTCGAATATGCTATCGCTCACGATCTCTGGCGGGGCGGCGGCGTGGCCCGATTACAATGCCTCCTCGGCCGAGGCCTTGGTGAAGCGGGCGGATGAATCGCTCTACAAGGCAAAAGAAGAAGGCAGAAACAGGATTATTGCGTTATAATGAAAATATGGCAATTCCGATGGTTCGGGTCTGAGCGCCGGAATCCAAGGAGGAGGGATCGATGATCGACACGAACGCGCTGCAGAAATATTCCCTGTTCGGGGGCGTCTTGCCCGAGCAGATTGACCGGATCAAGCCGCTTTTCGGATACGCGCGCTACGACGCGGAAGATATGCCGATGCGCGAGGGCGATCCCAACGACAAAATATTCTTCATTATCGGCGGGCGCGTCAGCGTCTCGAAACAGGGCATTGTCATCGCCGAGCTGGGGGAGGGTGAAACCTTTGGGGAGATGGAACTCATCGACGTGATGCCGAGCATCGCGACCATCATCGCCCTTGAGCCGCTGGAAGTCGTGACGATCTCGAACAGGGCTCTCTATGAAATATCGAAAGTGGACACGAAAACCTTCGCCCTCATGGTGATGAATCTGGCTCGCGACCTTTCCCGGCGTCTTAGGAGAATGGACGAACTCGCCTGCAGATGAGCGGCATATGCCGGGGACGGGCATCGAACCCGCACGCGCCTTGCGGCGCAAGGGATTTTAAGTCCCTGGTGTCTACCAATTCCACCACCCCGGCGCGAAAGCAAAACTATAGTAGCCGCGAGCTTGGGAACAGGTCAAGCTCGCTCTTTTCGCGAAACTTGGAAACCGAAAAATTCCTTCAGAAAGACCGCCACGCCATCTTCGTCGACTGAAAGGGCGACCGCGTCGGCCTTCGCCTTGAGCGCGTCATTGGCGTTGCCCATCGCGACGCCTAAGCCAGCGGCGAGAATCATATCCTCATCGTTTTCCGCGTCGCCGAAGGCGATGACTTCCTCGAGCCTCCCTCCCCAGTGAGCGACGCAGGCGCCGAGGCCCGCCGATTTGCTGACGCCGTTCATCACGATTTCGAGCATGAAAGGCGCCGAATACACGAATTGGGCGGTTCCCCGCATCTCGGTTTCAAGGCTGGCCTTTATGGATTCCAGCTTTTCATGATCATCGAGGAACATGCATTTCGTGAATTCAAGCTTTCCGAAATTGTCGAAATCAACGCGATTCCCTTCAAGCCCCGACCGTCGAATATAAAATTGGGTATACGGCCTTTCTTGCTCATAGTACCAGTTATCGCCGATGAAGGCGTGGAAATGGGAATCGTAGGCCCTCGAAATCGCGACGAAGCGGCGTGACAAGGCATCGCTCATATGGGTCTGGGCGATTATCCGGCCTTCGCCGTCATAAACATCGGCCCCATTCGAACAGACGAAACCGTCCGCGCCGCCGAGCGCCGCCATATGCTTGTTCGCGGAAGCGAAGACCCGCCCCGTCGAGATGATGATTTTCTTCCCGAGTCTGCGGCATTCGGCCAGGGCCTCCCGCACCGCCGGGGAAAGAACGTAATTCTTGTCGAGTATGGTGCCGTCCATATCGAGGGCGATATATTTGATCCGATCGTTCTGCATTCTCATTCCTTGGGGCGGTTTGATGACTTCATAGTATCGCAAAGCGCATCGCCATGTCAGGGGCGAAGGCGAAAACCTTCGCCTCGGCTTTACAGAGAAGGGCAAGCCGTACACAATACGGGCAGTATGTCTGACAGCTACATTTTATCCGGAGTGACAGCCATTCTTGCCGAGCGCCTGCTCCATGGGGCGAGCGTCGTCGTCGTTGATGGGGCGATCAAGCATATCGGCGGGGAAAGCCTCGCGGAGTGCCTGGCCGCGAATTCGGCGTATCGCGATTTGCCGATCGAGGAATGCCCTGGCTCCGTCCTGGCTCCGCGGCTCGTCGAAACGCATATCCACGGAGCTTTCGGCATAGGCTTCGAGAGCGTCCGAGGCGGCGAGGATATTCTCGCGGTGGCGCGCGGACTCGAAAGCAGGGGCGTGGGGTGTTTCGTCCCGACCATCCTCTGGGACGAGAAAGCCGTGGGCAGGCTGATCGATGCCATCGAGGAATCGGGATTGTCCAGGGATATCATCCCAGGCATCTATATCGAAGGTCCTTTTATCAATCCTGAAAGGAGAGGCGGAATTACTCCGCCGCACATCGCGGAGCCCGACGAAAAGCTCTGCCGGAAAATAATCGAAGCGACGAGAGAGTGGCTCCGAATTATGGCCCTCGCGCCGGAACTTCCGGGCATCCAAGCCCTCTACCCGATTTTGCGGGAAGCTGGGGTCAGGATTTCGCTCGGGCACTCGGGCGCCAGCGCCGGCGTGGCCTTGCCGCCGCCGCCTTTCTCCGTAACCCACCTCTATAACGCTATGAGCGGCCTCGATCATCGCGGCGGCGGCCTCGCCAATATCGCCCTGGCCGGCCTGTCCACCTGGGCGGAGCTCAACGCCGACGGCATTCACGTGAACGCCACGGGCATGAAAATCGCCGCGCTTTGCTTGCCGCCGGAAAAACTCATCCTGACGAGCGACGCCGTGGTCTCGGCCGGCCTCGGCTATGGCGACTACAGCTATTTCGGCAAGGCGGTTTCTTCCGATGCGAGCGGCGTGCGCTATAGGGACACGGGCACCCTCATCGGCTCCAATAAGCTGGGCATGGAAATCGTCAAATCTTTCATGGAAGCCGCGGGCGCCTCCCTTCCCGACGCGGTGGCTTCGATGAGCCGCGCGCCCGCGGCCTTGCTCGGGCTTCCCGCCGGCGCTCTGCTCGGTATCGAAGAAGGCGCGGCGGCCGATTTTTTTATTTGGGACGAAGGTCTGTCGGTTTGCAGAAAGCCTGGATCCGCAAGCCGGACCGCCCATCCCGCGGCAAGCGAAATTTCGGCGAAAGGCACAGAAAAATGATGAACAGAAAGGCCGCCGCCTACATCCACGCGGCAAATTTGGCCAACAACCTCTCGGCGATCAGGCGCCTCGCCGGCGAGGCGAAAATTTGCGCCGTCATAAAAGCCGACGCCTATGGGCACGGGGCGACAGCCGTGTCCCAAATGCTCGAGAAAGAGGGCGTGGACTACCTCGCCGTCGCCCTCCTGGAGGAAGCCCTCGAACTCCGATCGGCCGGGATAGCCTCGCCCCTCCTTGTCCTCGGCACCACCGATCCTTCGAACGCCGATATCATCGTCTCGCAGAACATCACGCAAACCGTCTTCACCGAGGAACTCGCCGCGGCCCTCTCCGCATCGGCGAGGCGGCTCGGCCAGGTTGGCAAAATCCATCTGAAAATTGATACCGGCATGCACCGGCAAGGCATTTCCCCCGATGATGCCGAAGCGTTTTCCCGCACGCTCGCGGCGATGGAAGGTCTCGCGGTGGAAGGCGCTTATTCCCACTTCGCGGAAGCCGATAATCTCGATCGAAGCTTTACCCTGAACCAGCTCGCCGAATTCCAGCGGGCCCTCGAGGGGATGAGGGCAGGGGGCATTGTCCCCTCCATCAGGCACATCGCCAACAGCGCCGCCCTCCTGCGCATTCCCGAAGCCAGGATGGACATGGTGCGTCCCGGCATTCTCGTCTACGGCCTTTCCCCGGATGGGCAGATCAACCCCCCGAAGGGATTTCTTCCGGTGATGCAGTTCTGCGCCGCCATCGCGAATATCAAGACAATCGCCGCGGGGGAAAGCGTCAGCTATGGCCGGCTATTTACGGCCTCGCGGGAATCGCGCATCGCCTTGCTCCAGGTTGGCTACGCCGACGGCTATTCCCGGCTGCTCTCGAATCGCGCCAACGTCATCATTCGGGGGAGGCGCGCTCCCGTCGCGGGCAGAGTCTGCATGGACCAGATCATGGTCGACGTGACCGATATCCCGGAAGCGAAGCTCGGCGACGAGGCCACCCTGTTCGGGCTGCCCGAATTGCCAGCGGGAGAACTCGCTCACCTCATGGGCACCATCGATTATGAAGTGACCTGCGGCATTTCGAAGCGCGTTCCCCGAATCGTGAAGGAGTGAGCCTTATGGTGGCTGAATTCAGGAAATACCATGCCCTCGGCAACGACTATATCGTCATCGATCCCCGCGCTTTTCCCTTCATTCCAGAGATGGCCGCGATCCAGGCTATCTGCGACAGGAACATGGGAGCGGGTTCCGACGGAATCCTCCTGGGACCGCTTTCAGGCAAGGACGATCTCGCTGGCTTGGATTCCGGACAAATCGCGCAGGGCAGCATCCCCTGGGTGCGCATTTTCAATCCCGATGGCTCCGAGGCGGAGAAAAGCGGCAATGGCCTCAGGATCTTCTGCCTCTATCTCGCCGAGCGGGGATATGTCGGCGGTGAAGAGTTCCAGGTGGGGACAAAAGGGGGCATCGTGAGCGCGCGGATCGAGGCGCTCGACCCTCCGCGGATAAGGGTGGATATGGGCGAACCTTCGTTTTCGGCGAGAAAGGCGCGTCTCGCCATCGACGCGGCGGAATTCGTGGAGGCGCCCCTGGATCTGGGGGCCGAAAAAGTGAGAGCCACCTTCGTGTCCATGGGAAATCCACACTGTGTCGTGTTCGTCGAGGATCCGACGCCGGAAATAGCGAAGCGACTCGGCCCCCTCATCGAGCGCCATCCCCTCTTTCCGGAAAAAACCAATGTCCAGTTCGCCAGGGTCTTGGGCCGACACCGACTCAAGATTGAAATATGGGAGCGAGGCGCGGGCTATACCCTCGCAAGCGGTTCTTCCTCCTGCGCGGCGGCCAGCGTCGCGAAAAAGCTTGGTCTCGTCGAAGGCCGGGTCGAGGTGGAAATGCCGGGCGGGACCATATCCCTCGACCTCAGCGCTCCGTCGGTACGGATGACAGGGCCGGCTCTCGGAATCTATGAGGGGCGATTCTTGGAGGCGATGATACGATCC
>Ga0074195_1002774_pt1 | contig 18347 bp, 16 predicted proteins | sample EPASupsiteHSE623_FD_64525 | JGI IMG/M metagenome (GOLD analysis project Ga0074195, IMG submission 64525) | Bioremediated contaminated groundwater from EPA Superfund site, New Mexico - Sample HSE6-23 | ecosystem: Environmental > Aquatic > Deep subsurface > Groundwater > Contaminated ...
TTTCAAAAGATGGCTGGCTAAAGTTGGTTATGAAAGAGTGCAAGAAATAGAAAATCCAGAACTTGCACAGGAAAGAATGAAGAAACTTTATGAATTAAAAGGTTATTCTAAAGAATGGATTGAGAAAAGATTAAGAGGAATAGCTATAAGACAAGAATTAACAGATGAATGGAAAAATAGAGGAGTAAAAGAAGAGATTGAATTTGCTATATTAACTAATGAGATAAGCAAAGCAACTTTTGGAAAAACAGTTGAAGAATATAAGGAATTCAAAAAACTGAAAAGAGAAAACTTGAGAGATCATATGGATGATTTAGAATTAATCTTTACTATGCTTGGAGAAGCAGCTACAACAAGAATTGCTAAAACTAAAGATGTTGAAGGTTTTAAAGAAAATAAAATAGCTGCTAAACAAGGCGGAGAAGTTGCTGGAAATGCTAGAAGAGAACTAGAACAAAAAACAGGAGAGTCTGTTCTTTTAGAAGACAATTATCTCGATGTTTCTGAAAAAATAAAAAGGAAAAGAAAGATTGTTGTAGAAGAAATAATTATTTAGTAATGAATAAAGAATTCTTGCGGGGTTTATCTCAATTGTAAAATATAATCTTATAACTATCTGTAATCATCATAACCTAGCGGAGTTCTTAGGAGATAATAATCACATTCGACTTTGTCAGAATGCTTTTAAGAAAAAATGTTGGTAATATAAAATAACCCTTTGGGTTTCTCGCTTGGTTGGTGTGAGTTGTAAAATATAATATCATAATTAACTGTAGTAGTCATAACCTAGCGGATGTTTTAGGAGATAATAATCGCATTCGACTTTGTCGGAATGCTCTGTAAAAAATAATTGGTAAGGAGTAAATGGTACTTCTTGTAAATTATCATAACTAGATTCATATTTACATCAACTTCATCAGAGTTCTTATTTGATACTAGATTTATCAAAAATAAATAATAATTGGTTAAAGAATTTCTTTAGGTATATGAAAATTTTCCTTGGAATAGATAATTTCTTCTGCTTGAGAAATGGCTTCTTTACATAGAGTCATTGTTTCTTCATACCTTTCTTCTACTTTTTCTATTTTTACAGAAGAACTATATCTTGCTTGTTCTCTTTTATCTACTTCAGATTCTTCTCCCTTTTTAGAATAAACCCTTATTTTTTTAATAAATTCCTCATTGTAGTCTATTAATTTTGTCTCTTGGATATACTCTAAAAAAAGAGCAGTATATTTTTGACTTCTACTTTCTATTCCAAATTTAGAAAGAATAGCTAAAGCACAATAATAAAGAGTATAAAACCATTCTTCTGGAAGCTTGTAATCAAATCCTTTTTCTTTATAAAATTCGCAAAGCTCTAATTCTCTTTTAGCTTTTTCTATGTAACCCTTTGCTTCTTCGTTATTTGGTTTTTTGAATAACAATCCTTTGTGTTTTATTCCTTTTTCTTCATCTGATTTAGCATTTCTAAAACATTCTTTCAATTGTTTTTCCAGTTCTTGATTCATCTTTTTAGATTAGTTATAAATTTAATAAAATTATCTTGTCCAGATAGAATAATTCCTTTTTTCAAAGCATCAAGATAAGCTTTATTCTGATTTAACAATTCCTTGTTAAACTCTTCTTCTGTTAAATCAATAAAATGAACTTTCTTTGCTTGAGTTTTTTGTATTTTAGCTATTAAAGCATCTATCTTCTTGAACTTCTCCTTTTTACTAACAATAATTATATCTATGTCATTTGCTTTTTTAGAATCTATTAATACACTTCCAAATAAGATAATAAAATAAGAATCATTTTTTAATAAAGAGAAGTTTTCAACCCATCTTTCATAGTTTAAGGACTCTTTTATAAGAATAAGTGAAAGTGTTTTATCTAATAAAGGGTTTTTAAAATTTAAACTTACCTTATTAGCACTTTTCTTTGTTTCTGCAATAGATTTTAGAATAATAAAATTTTCATGAGATAATTTTTTTAATGCTTTCCATACTGCTTGTCTTGTTATTTTAAGCTCTTTTGCTAAGTTTGTTGCAGTGTGCTCTAATAATGGCTCTTTTAAAATTTTCTCTATGATCACTTCAGTAGTTTTATTTTTTATTTGTTCTTTCATTTTATCTTTGATTATTTAGGGTAATATTTTGGTTTACAGCTGTAAACCATATGGTTTACATGATTTATAAATGTTTTTGTTTTGTGGAAGTTAGTAATGATAAAGAATTCTTGTGTGGTTTATCTTATATAATATATGCAACCCACATCAACCTAGCGGAGTTCTTATAAGATAACAACGGTGTTTAGAGAATGTTAGTAATGTGCACAGAACTCGATTAGGGTTTAGTCTTAAGTTACATCTCTGGAAAATCTTCTTTTTTTAATTGAATGTATTTTGAAACAGTTCTTAAGAGTTCATTACTTCTAGAAAACGAGCTACCTCTCTTTTTTGAATAATGTGTATAAAGAATTATCTCTATTCCCCATTCTTTTAAGCTTTTAACTACTGGAACAAAATCGCTATCATTTGCTATTAAAATAACTTTTTTAATTTCTTTATATTTTATCGGCACAGACATTAAGTCAATAATTATCAAAGCATCAACTCCTTTTTGCCCATAAATAAATTTGCCATCAACTTTTAATCTTTGGCATCTTCCTTCTCTTACAGAGATTGATGAATCTTTAGATAAGTTAGATATAAATTTTTCATAGTTCCTGAATCTTTTGGTTTCTTCAATTGAAGAGTTATCACTTTGAAAAGGGGGAGCAGTATAATAAAATATATGTTTACAATCTAAATTTTGTTTTTCTGCTAGTTTTTTAGAAAATTTAATTAAATCATATTTTAGATACTTCCCATTTCCAAGGTATTTACTTAATTTTGAAAGAAATCCTGCGTCAATTAATACTAAAGTTTTATTCATGTATTAGTTTACTCCAATTAATTTTTTAAAAAAGAAAAGTAATCATCCGGCAACCTTTACAGATCACCGGGGAGTATGTTATTATTATTAACATCAATTAATTTATAAGCTTTTCTGTTCTCTAAAGTTAGGAGTTATTAAATATATTTTAGGAAGCTAGTAATGTGTACAGAACTCGAGTAGGGTTGGTGGTTATTCTTAGTTAATTGTGATAAATATACTTTGTAAGTGAGATAAACTTCATCAGAGTTCTCAGGAGATAATAATCGCATTCGACTTTGTCGGAATGCTCTGTAAAAAATAATTGGTAAGGAGTAAATAGTTCTCAAGTTAGGTTAATAATATTTGCAGGCGAGATAAACTTCATCAAATTTCTTAAGAGATAACAACTGATTTTAAGATTTTAATGGAATAATTAGTAAAATTTTCTGTTATTATTTGAAATTAAAACTCCCTATATATATAACCATTAAAAAAATTGTGTGATTCATTGTAAGTAAATGTAAGTAAATTATTTTAGTGTTGTCACACCTGTGTGGTGTAAGAGTTAGTTACAAAAATATAAATATTTAAATACTCGAAGGTTTTGAAAAAGAGTAATGATAAATTTTAAGTCAAACAAAAAGAGTTCGAAATTTATTTTGAGTTCTGCAATATTATTAATTACAATTTTGAATTTTGGGTTTATTAGTGCAGTTGGTTGTACTCTTGTAAGTCTTGATAGTCCAAATGGCGGAGAATATTTAAGAGGATTAAAGGATATAACTTGGACTTGGAATGATGATGATATGTGCTCAGCAGAAATTGCAGAGCTTGATTATTCTGCTACTGGGGGTGCACCTTGGATTCAATTTGGTGCGGCTTCACATCCTGGAGACGAAATATATTCAAATTGGGATACAACTAGTTATGTTGATGGAATTAATTATTTAATAAGAGCAAGAATTGCTGGAAGTTCAAATTTCTCTGATGCGGTTTTTACAATAGATAATACTGATCCTGTTGCTGACTTAACAAATGACGAACCTTATGCCTGTAATGAAGGAAGTAGTGTTACAGTTGATGCAAGTTCAAGTACTGATAATATTGGCATTGCAACATATAACTGGGATTTAGATGATGATGGAAGTTATGATGATGCTTCAACTATTATTCCAACAACTGATTTTGATTGTACTTTAAGTGAAGGAAATTATAATTTTGGTGTAGAAGTTGTTGACAGGGCTGGAAATACAGATACAACTTCTTCCAGTGTTGCAATATCTAATGTTGCTCCGATAATAACTATTGCCCAGCCAAATGGTGGAGAATATTTTGGTGGAAACTATAATATTGAATGGACTGCAACCGATACTTTTGATACACTAACAATTGATTTAGAATATTGGGATAATATCGCAGGAAGCTGGGTTGGTATAATTAATGATGAAACAAATGATGGCGTTTATTTATGGAATACTGCTGCATTAACGGATGATACTAACTTTCTTGTAAGAGCTACTGCTGATGATGGGACAACAACTACATCGGATAACTCTGATGCTGTTTTTACAATAGATAATACTAATCCTATTGTAGATGCAGGAGTAAATGATATTATAAATGAAGATCAAACATATATTCTTGACGGAACTGGAAGCAGTGATAATATTGATGTTGCTCTTGATTATTTTTGGGACTTTGATGAAGATGGAGATTATGATGATGCAATAGGAGATTCTCCTGAATTTGATCCTACAATATACACAACAAATGGACTAATCGATGGAGTTTATACAATTGGGTTAAAAGTTAGTGATGATGCAGGAAATTTTGGAACTGACTCAATGGATTTAACTGTTAATAATATAGTTCCAGTAGTAATTGTTAATTATCCAAATGGTGCAGAACAATTATATGGAACTTTTGATATTGAATGGACTGCAACAGATGTTATGGATGATTTAACAATTGATATTGAATATAGCGATGATGCTGGTGGAAGTTGGAATGTTCTTGCTAATAGTGAAGATAATGATGGAGCTTATTCGTGGGATACAACTGGATTAGATGATACTGATTTTCTGGTAAGAGTTACTGCTGATGATGGTACTGATAGTATTTCAGATACTTCTGATGCAACTTTCGAACTTGATAGTGTACCTCCAATAGCAGAAGCAAATGGAGTTTATACTTGTGATGAAGGAAGCACAACAAATATGGATTCAACAGGAAGCAATGGTGCAACAATTGGAATTGATACTATTGACTGGGATTTAGATAATGATGGAAATTATGAGAGTCCTGAACCAGCTGTATTTTCATGTAATGATGATGGAGTTTATGATGTTGAAGTCCAGGTAACTGACCTTCACGGATTAACAGCAACAAATGGTTCAACTGTAACAGTAAATAATGTTGCTCCTGTTCTTGTAATTGGTGCAAACATTAATTATGATGAAGGAACAGAAGTAACTGCTTCTGCAAGTTGCACAGATGCTGGAACATTTGATTCTCACATAGCAGATTTTGACTGGGGAGATGGAAATTCTGACAATGGAATAATAGTAACTTGCGATGGAACTCCATTTTCACAAACACATACTTACATTGATAATGGAGTTTATACAGTTACTATTGATGTAACAGATGATGATACTGACTCTGATTCTGATGTACTAACAGCAACAATTTCTAATGTTGCTCCTGTTGTTGATGCTGGAATTGACCAAACAATTGATGAAGGAGACACATTAACATTAGATTCTATATTTAGTGATGTGGGTTCTATTGATACCCATACTGCAACAATTGATTGGGGAGATGGAAGTGCAGTAGAAAATGTCAATCCTGCTACAAGTCCTATAACAAATACCCATATATATACTGATGATACTGAACAGCCATTTACAATAACATTAACTGTTACTGATAATGATAGAGATTCAAGTTCAGATACTTTAATTGTAACTGTAAATAATGTTGCTCCTACTGTGATTATCACTTCTCCAACTAATGGAGATTCTTTGATGGGGACATATACTATTCAATGGGATTCTGTTGAAGTAGGAACTGATTGGGTTACAATGGATGTTGATTACAATGATGGTTCAGGATGGACAAATACTTATTCAGACAATGTTCTTGGAACATTTGATAGCTCTTATTCTTATGATTGGGATACAACAGCTCTGGCAGATGGAACTTATGATTTAAGAGTAGTTGTTACAGATGATGATGGTGCTTCAAATACATTCACTATTTTAGGTATAATAATCGATAACACTGCTCCAAATAACCAAGGTCCAGAAGTAAATCCAAATCCAGTGATGGTTAATGCAGATGCAACTTTTACAGGAACAATAACTGATACAAATGTTCTATCTGATGCTCAAGTTCATGTTCTTTATGATGGAACAGAAATAGGATTATTCTCAATGAGTGCAGCAGATGGTGCATTTGATGAAATATCTGAAGATGTTAGCGTAACTATTCCTGCAGCAACAACTACAACTTGGGTTGCTGGAATTTATGTTTTCTGGTTTGAAGGACAAGATCAAGCAGGAAACGGGCAAGGACAAACAGATGCTAATACTGATACATTCACTGTTGAAGCAACATCTATTTATTATACAAGAGCAGAAATAGAAGCTATGATAGATGTTTTAGAAGTTAATATTTCTGCAAATACTGCAGCAATAAGTGCTCTTGATGGAAGATTAGATATTGCTGAAAATGATATTGATGCAAATACTGCTGACATTTTAATAAATACTAGGGATATAAATTCTCTTGAAGGAAATGTTAGTGTTCTTCAAACAGATGTAACTGCTCTTACTACTAGAGTTACAAATAGTGAAGATGACATTGAAGATTTACAAGATGAAGTTTCAGATATTCAAGATGATATAACTAGCATTAATAATAATATAACTACTCTTAATAGCAGTGTAACTACTCTTAATACAAATGTTGCAGCAAATACAGCATCTATAAATACTATTAATGGACAAATTACTACTCTTAATACAAATGTAGCTAATAATGCAGTAAATATAACTGAATTAAGAGGATTAATCACAGGATTAACTGGAGATGTTTCAAGTTTAGATGCAAGATTAGATACTGCAGAAGGAGAAATTGACACATTACAAGCTGGTTTAATTAATCTTCAAACTGAAGTAACTGCTCTTAGCAGTAATGTTTCAATAAATAGTGCAAGTATCGCTACTCTAAATACACAAGTAGCAACTCTAAATAATAACCTAGAAGGAGTGCAAGATAATCTAGATGACATGGCAAGTGACTTAGATAGCTTACTTAGTTTTGTTATAACAGATGCAACAGATGATAATTGGGATTCATTATCAGGTATGTTAATAATTCATCCTAGTTTAGAAGCTTCTTGCACTTGGACTAATGAATTAAATAGTGAAAATGGTGAGTTTATTGAAGGGGATGGAACATATTCTGCAAATGTTGAAGTAGATGAAGCAGATGATGGAAAGATTAGTTTATTCACTGCAACATGCACTGTAGTTTCAGAAAATTATAACTTTGAATATACTAAAGGTAAAATAATTGCATTCACAGTAGATACTGCTGGAAGTTATGGATATACTGAGTGGTTAGGTCCTTCTACTTGGGATAGTTTCTTTTTACCAAAATTAATCTTAGATGATTTGTTAGGAATTGAAGATCATCCAACAAGTTCAGTATTAAGTTCATTATATGACGACGATGAAGAACAATACACTTATGATGTTGTTTGGTATTATAATGGTGAAGACTGGGTATCTTATTCACCAACAGCTCCAGAATTTATGAATGATTTAAATAATTTTGATGATACAGAAAATAAACCATACTGGATTAAGATGAATCAAAAAGATAGATTAGAAGTAGGTTTAGTAGATTAAAAGGGAATATTTAAATAGTATAATTTAATATATATATAACAAAGAGAAAATGAAAAAACAATTTAATTTTTTATTAATTAGTTTATTAGTATTATTCGGAGCTTCTTTTGTTTTAGCAGTAGTTGATGATTCTATGCCTTGTAAATGGGGAGGTTCTGTTCAGATAAATGAAGAAGAAGATACTAACGGATCATTAATAATTCCTTATGATTCTTTAGATTATAGTGTTGTAGAAAATTATCAAAATCCTGCTGGAGATACAGAACCAGATTTAGGAGAGTATGTTATTAATGTGTTTGAAGAAAGTGGAGCAAGTATTTTCTTTATGATTAACAATTTAGTTGCAGATCAAGATCCTTCTGCCTGGGCTCAAGGAAATGTGACATTATTAGATTTAACATTCACAGACGCTGATGAAGATGGATATGCTGTTGGATATGAAGGATATGAAGGAACTTATTCTGATTGTGATGATGAAAACAATGAAGTTTATCCTGGTGCAACTGAAATATTTGATGAAATAGATAATAATTGTGTTGATGGAATTGATGAAGGTATTGAGGGTTCAGTAGATGATATTTCTGGAAATATTGAAAATTTAACATTAGAAATTAATGATTCAGTTGGAGTTGGACTAGTTACATTTAAAGATAGTACAGGAGCAGTAATTTTAGAGTTTAATTTTGATTTCGGAGTTGAAGCATTAGATTTATCTAAAGTAAATATCACTCTTTCAAGTGATGGATATTCTATATCTGTTAATGGAATTGATTTAACAGCTCAAGGATTAACAAAAACAATTTATCTTAATACAGATGCAACAAAAAATAGATTATGTGTGTTAGACATAGCAGAGGTAAATATTTCACAAATAACAACTGATTGCACTGGAGCAAATGAAAAAGTAGTAGTTTGCGACGGAGTATTAGATTCAAATGGATATAAATGTACTTCAGTAGATAATTCAACAAGATATAAACTAGAAGGATTACATCACTCAGGAATTGGTCAGTATCTTTATACAGCTCCTGTTGTAGCAGCTACTAGCTCTGGAGGAGGGGGCGGTGGAGGAGGAAGCAGAGGAATAGTAACAACTCCTACAACTACACCAACTACTGAAGTAATTAATCTAAATGCTCCACTTACTACTGATACAGATTCAAATACTGAAGAAGAAACAGAGAGTACAAATGAAGAAACTTCAACAGATGCTCAAGGTAATCCTGGAATAACAGGTGCTGTTATTGGTTATTTAAGTTCAACAGGGGGAATAATAGTTATTGCTTTCATGGGTATAATTGGTATTGCTGCTTGGTTTATTATGAGAAAAAGAAAAGTAGAATAATTCTGGATTAACCAAATGGTTTAAATACTTCTTTAATTAAGTATTATTGTAGACTAGGTCAGCGGTTTAGCCCTCCGCTATTTGCAACTGGGCTTTAGGCAGACTACGAGTGATGCGTGATGAAATGTCTAATAGTCCTTATTCGGACGTTGACATCTTGTCTGTTTTGATCTTGTAGATGCAAAATGGGTCAGGCCTTGATCGGAGCAGCCCTAAACATTTATTTAGATGCTTAGCAGGTAGCGAGATTGAGAAAGAATAAGACAAAACTCATTAGGTTTTTCTGAGCTAGTCACTCGGTCTACACTTTTTATTATTTGAATTAATTAAGATGAATTGTCCGAGTGAGGAAGAGGTTTATACAAAAGAAAAAGGTTGGTAATATGTAGAGAATTCATGTGGGGTTGTGAGTATTGCTAGCAGTTAAGTTGAATATAACTTGATTTTAATGAGGTGATAACAACCGCATTCGACTTTGTCAGAATGCTTTGAAGAAGATATTGTTATGGTGTAAATGGGTTCTTAAGAGATATTATCATTTATTGCAGATAAGATAAACTTCATCAGAATTCTTGTTGGGTTGTGATATGCAAGTAAGTTGAGTATAACTGGATTTTAAGGGAGGTGATAATAATTTGTTTTAGAGAAAAAAGTTGTTAATGTGAAAATAACCCTTCGGGTTTCTTGCGGGGTTGGTGTGAGTTGCATATACTAATTGAGATAAACTAATGATGATAAGATAAACTTCATCAGAGTTCTTAGGAGATAACAACTGCCTTAGAGAATTCTTAATTGTTAATTATAATTATTTTGTATTTTATATTGGTTATTAATGTAAGAATAAGGATAATTGGTAGTTTGTTGTTCTGGATTAGAAATAAACTTGATTATTCCCTCTACAAGTCCATAGATAACACCAATACCTACGATAATCATACCTAGAGTGATAGTGAGTGTGTTGTTCCAAAAAGGTTGAATTGCAAATCCTAAAAAAATCATAATTGATGCAACATAACTAAAGAATAAAAATACTCCTACAAGTAAAAGAGGTAATCCTATATGCAAAGCAAAAAATCCCGGGTTGTTATTGCCAAAAACTTCAAAGTATTTGTCTAAAACATAGATTAAAATTCCTAAAAGAATTATTAATATTCCGCTTATGTTTCTTATTTTCATAGATTAATAACTACTATATTATTATTAAACTTTTGTATAATAAATTTTATAAATAGCAATTCTTTTTTTAGAATATGAAAAAAGGTATTTCAAAACTTGTTTTATCGTCGGCTCTGGCTATACCATTAGTATTCTCTGGTTGTAAAACAGAAATAGTTCCCTTAAGAGAACATGTTGAAGAGTTATCAAAAATGTCTAAGGCAACTGAAGAGAATATATGCATGAATTATGCAAGTGTTTTGAAATTAATTAGATATGACTCTTCTCCAGTTGTAGTTCAAGATGGGTTAGATGAAAAATGGTTAGTAAGAGTTGTTAATGATGAAAATAAAGTGATTTATGTAGATGTTAAGAATAATTTGTATTATGATAATCCATTAGATTGTTTTAAGAGGACTTATTATACTTCTAAATGATTTTGGAGAATAAATTATTAATTTGTGGGTGGATGATTTGCAAATAAGTTGAGCTAGTAAAGAAAAAATTTAGTAAATTCTATAAATCTGCTTTTTCTTTGTAGGATATGGGAGCAAAAGAGTTTGATTATTATATTTTTATTGATTATTCGGAAAATTTGATTGGATATGTTATATTAAGCAAAGAACAAATTAAAGAATGTATGCCGAGGATTTCTAAGTTCAAACATTATAAGGAACTAAAGAATAAAGGATTGTATCTTAAGTCTATGAAAAATCTATTTGAGAAAAATAATCTTTTAAAAGGACTTCTTGGACATAGAATAACTGAATTAAGACAGAATATAGAACTTTGTTCAGAAGTGTTGGATTTCTGTAAAAACAAACCAGAGTCAAACATTTTTATCTCTGTTGATGATAGACAATATGAAGGATTTATGAAACTCATAAAGATTATCGAAGGAAAAAGACTTACAATTATAAGAGAAGGAAAATTAAAAAGGCATACTATAGAGTATAAATCAAGTTTAATTATTGATACTTTATTAAATATAAAGAGAATGAAAAAGTAAATAGGGTAAGTGCGTCCGTCAATCCTACTCACCGCATCATCTTTTCAGAGCACGGGTTTCGTCAGGTCGCGTTTCCCTATATTCTATTTAATATTAACTATAATTTAAACCTTTCGGTTTAGTGATTTTTAAGAGTTAGTAATGTGTAGAGAATTCTTGGGAGTTATCAGTATTGCTGGCAGTTAAGTTAATTATAACTGGATTTTGATGAGGTGATAATAATTTGTTTTAGAGAAAAAAGTTGTTAATGTGAAAATAACCCTTCGGGTTTCTTGCTTGGTTGGTGTGAGTTGCAATTAAGTTGATTATAACTTGATTTTAATGAGGTGATAACAAGTTTTTTGAGAAAGTTGGTAATATCTAGAGAACTCTCGTGGGTTGATGTGATTTGCAAGAGGAATAATTATTGTTAACAATAATTATATAAACCAAAAAGAATTAATTCAATTATGATAAAGAGGTGGAATAAGCAGGGGCAGTTTTACCTTGCAGCAGCAATTGTAATAATAGTAATTATTGTAGGTTTTGCAGGTGTTTCAAATTATCTTCAGCGAGGAGAACCAGTAAGAATTTATGACTTAAAAGATGAATTAGGAGTTGAAAGTGGACAGGTATTAGATCATGGTGTTTATAATGAAAGAGATATAAATATTCTACTAGAAGATTTTACAGAGAAATATTCTAATTATGTTGAAAAAGGATTTAGTTTGTATTTTGTCTTTGGAAATAAAGATAAATTAGTAATTGCAGGTTACAAAGATTTAGTAACTGGAATAGTGAGCATTAATCAAGGTGGAAGCACTTCTGTTCTTGAGCTAACACAAGGAGTTTATAGCTCTGAAACATTAGAAAATTTAGATTTAACAGAAGATAATAAAGTAGAGGTGGATATAGAAGGAAATAAATACCTCTTTAATCTAAAAGAAGGAGATAACTTTTACTTTGTTATTTACCAAAAAACAGAGGGAGGAACTTTTGTTGAACAAGGATGATAAATCAAAAAAAAGGTGTTAGTCCAATAATTGGATATGTTCTTTTAGTAGCAGGTATTATCGCTGTTTCTGCATTAATTTATCCTTGGATGAAAAGTTATGTTCCTCAAGAAGCAGTAGCTTGTCAAGATGGTTCTTCTGTTTTTTTAAAAAGTGTTAGTTGCTTAAGAGATACTACTACAAATGAATTAGAATTAAGAACAACATTAAGAAATAATGGTTTGTTTAATTTAGATGGATTTATGATTTATGGAACAAATATTTCAGATGAATTAGCAACAATAGATTTAGCTCAGTATTCTGGAGGAACAGAAGGATTAATTTTGTTTAAAGATGGAAGAAATCCTCTAGAACCAAATGAAGATATAAATTATATTTTTAATATTGGTACGGCAGTAAATGATTTAAAAAAAATAGAAATTATTCCTACAAGATTTGAGACAATTAATAATAAAAAAAGATTTGCTATATGTGGAAATTCTAAAGTTGAAGAATTAATAACTTGTGTGGATAAAACTATTCCAGTTTTAACTCTTGTAGATGAAGATGGGATTGTAAATGCAGGTGATTCATTAACAATAAGTTGGGATACTGGAGACAATTCATATGGGCAGGTATATTTTTATAGAGTAGGTAATGAATCTGAATATATTTGGGGTGCTGGTTCTTCTGGAACAGAAACTAAAACAATTAATATTTGGGGTAATTATGTTTTCAAATTATTTGCTGGAGATAAAAAAGAGTATGTTTTAGCAACAAAGAGTGTAGAGATTAAACAAGTATAATAATAAGAAGATATTTAAATTATAAAATAGAAATAATAATATGAAAAAGAGGAATTATTTGTTAAAAAATAAATTAGGAGTTTCTCCTATAGTCGCAACTGTTTTATTAATATCTATGGTTGTTGTTCTTGCTTTAATAGTAATTTTGTGGTTTATGAGTATGACAGAAGAAGCAATAACAAAGTTTGATGGACAAAATGTTGAAATTGTATGTCAAGATATTAAGTTTGAAGCAAGTTATAGTCCTGGAAGATTATTAATGGAAAATACAGGAAGTGTTCCTATTTTTAAAGCAAAAGTAAAAAAAGAATCTTCTGGAGATTTTGTAACTGAAGAGATAAGCACAACATCTCCAAATAATTGGCCTACAAAAGGATTAAATCCAGGAAAAGCAGTTGTGTTAGGTTATGATGCTGGAAGTGCAAGTGTTATAACAATTATTCCTGTTTTAGTAGGAGAGTCAGAAAGTGGAATGAATAGTTATATATGTGATGAAAAACAAACAGGATATGAATTAATAATATGATAAAAAGATTAAATAAAAAAGGAGTTTCCGCGATTGTTGAAACAGTAATTTTAGTTGCATTAGTTGTTGGACTTACTGCAATTGTCTGGCTTGTTGTAAATAATATGGTTAATGATGAATTAAAAGGTGCAAAATCATGTTTTGGAAATTTTGATAAAGTAACAATTAATAACAGATACACCTGCCAAGATACAACTTTAAAATATGCAAATGTTTCTATAAGTGTGGGGGATATTAATGTTACTGAAATAGTTGTCTCTGTTTTAGGAGCAGGAGAGCAAAAGAGCTTTAGATTAAATGGAGAGGATTCTTATGAATATATTAAGAATTTTGCAGATAAAGTAGAAGATGCTAGTTATAACAAAGCATTAAAACTTCCAGGAAATAATGAAGGAAAAACATATACTATTAAATTAGGAACTGGAGAGGGAACTATTGAGATGGAAAGTATTGATTCTATTAAAATAGCTCCTGTTATTGGAGAGGAACAATGTGATGTTTCTGATACTATTTATTCAATAGATAATTGTAAATCTTTGATATAATTCAACAAATTTATAAACTTGATTCTATAATTAATTATATGAGGGTGAAAAAAGGACAGGTGTGGGTTGAAACAGTTATTTATACTTTAATTGCATTTACTCTTATAGGAGCTGTTTTAACATTTGTAAAACCAAAAATTGAAGAGATTCAAGATACTACTTTAGTTGATCAATCAATAGAGATGTTAAAAGACATTAATGTTGTGATTAATGCTGCAAAAGGAACAGCAGGAAATCAAAGAATTGTTGATATTACTTTAAAAAAAGGAAGTTTGTTAATTGATGGAGTAAATAATAAAATTATATTTGAAGTTGAGAGCAGAGCAGAGTATAGTCAACCAGGAACAGAAATAACAAGAGACAATTTAATAATATTAACTGAAAACAAAGGAAAATTAAATAAAATCACTCTTACTAGTGATTATAGTTCTGGATATAATATTTTTTATCAAAATGCAGACAATTCTAAATTATTAAGTAAGTCTACTCTTCCTTATAAAATAGAAATTACAAATAAAGGATTTCAAGAAGATAATAAAGTTATGATAGACATGAATATAAAATGAATAAACAAGAAAATACTAAAATCTCTGATTATCCTCGTCCAGAAATAGATTTTACTCCAAAATTTCCTCCAATACCTACTATAAAAGATAAAACAAAAATAGATGTTAGATATGCATTGATTTCTCCTTTTGCATTTGCGCATATTCACTGGGAACCAAAGATATCAGAAGTAGTTTATGATATTGAAGAGCCAATATTAACAGAAATAGAAGAAAATTATAAAAAACAAATAATGATTGCTATGAAAGAATTAATTAGTTTTGAACATGTAGTTAGCAGAAAATTAGATTTAATGTTAGATTATTTAGACAAAAGATTTAAGATGTTTTTAATAGAATTAGGAATAAATGTTTCTTATGAAAGTTATAAAAAAATATTTTATTATTTAGCAAGAGATTTTATAGGATTTAATAGACTTGATCCATTGTTAAAAGATTATTTTGTAGAGGATATTGAGTGTAATGGTTCAGATACTCCTGTTTATGTTATTCATAGAAAATTTAGAAACTTAAAGACAAGTGTTATTTATCCTACAAATGCTGAGCTAACTTCATTTGTTGAAAAAATTGCACAAAGAAGTGGAAAATATATTTCTTATGCACAGCCAATTTTAGATAGTAGTCTTCCAGATGGTTCAAGGGTAAATGCAACTTACACTAAAGACATAACTAGTAGAGGGCCAACATTTACAATTAGAAAATTCACTAAAACACCCTGGACTCCTCCACAATTAATTGGATTTAACACTCTAAGCCCAGAAATGCTTGCATATTTTTGGATGTTAATAGAGTATAAGATGAATATTTTAATTACTGGTGGAACAGCTTCAGGTAAAACCAGCTTGTTAAATGCAATTGCGTTTTTTATTGCTCCTGAAGCAAGAGTTGTTTCAATTGAAGATACAAGAGAGTTAAATCTTCCAAGAGAAAACTGGCTTCCAAGTGTTGTAAGAGGAGCAACAGGAACAAGAAATTCAGGAGAGGTAGATTTATTCACATTATTAAGAAGTTCGTTTAGACAGGCTCCAGATTATGTTATTGTGGGTGAGGTAAGAGGACAAGAGGCTTCTGTATTATTCCAGGGAATGGCTTCTGGACACTCATCAATAAGCACAATGCATGGAGACTCTGTTGATACTGTTATTAAAAGATTAGAGACTCCTCCAATTGAGCTATCTCCTACATTAATGAATGTTTTAGATTGTGTTTGTATTATGACTCATGCGGTTGTTAAGAAACAAGAAACCAGAAAATTAAGAGAAATTGTTGAAATTGTAAATGTTACTCCAGAAGGAATTGCTTTAACAAATACTCCTTTTATGTGGGATCCTGCAAGTGATAAATTCTTTTTTAAGAAAAATAGCAAAATCTTTGAGAAAATAACAAAAAGATATGGATTAACTCCAGAAGAGATTGGAAATGAATTCAAAACAAGAGTAACTATTCTTTATCAAATGTATAAGAAAAACATTGTTGGATTTAAAGAAGTTCAGGATTTGATTAATGAGTATTACAAAAATCCAAAGAGTGTATTACAGAAGTTGGGAATTGCAGAGAGTGTTAGTAGTGCTAAGAGTGAGTAGAGAAATTTATTTTATAAGAGAGGATAAAAAATTCTTATTTATTATTAAAAGTTTTGTAAAAAATTGGTTTATAAATTATTTACAACACAAATCTTTTGGGTTACTCCATACACTTTTGACTTCTCCTGAACAACTTGTTCCACGAGCCATCTGAGTATCATATGCAAGATCAATTATTCTTCCTTGAAAACTAGGCCAATTTCCACCACAACTTAAACAAAAAGTACATGCTGGAGAAGTAACACCTGAAGTTGCTGCAGTGGCACAAGTCCAAACTCCTCCAACCATCTTCAAAGTTTCACCATCTGCACAAGTTTGAAGTTCACTAATAGCATGTCCTGGTGTTGGAACTGAACCTAATGCAATTACTCCGATAATTCCGCCAATAACAATTAAAACTCCTAAGAGTATAAAGAAATATTTCTTATCTATATTCACCTCAAGTTTCATGAGATAGTATAAGAAAGGTTATTTAAATATGTTTTGGGTGGGGAAAAGAAAAGAAGATGTCGCATTCGCTTTCAGCAGAATGCTATTAAGGAAATATTTGGTAAGGAGTAAATGGTTCTAAAATAAATTATCATAACTATCGGTAGTAATCATAACCTAGCAGAGTTCTTTGGAGATAATAACTGACTTGGGAAATGTTAGTAATGTGAAGAGAATTCATGCGGGGTTTATCTTATACAATTAAGTTAATTATAACTTGATTAATGAGGAGATAATAAATTTTGTTTTATTCAAACGATTGGTAATATGAAAATAACCCTTCGGGTTTCTCGCTGAGTTAGTGTAAGTTGTATATACTGAATATGATAAACTTCATCAGAGTTCTTAAGGGATAATAACTTTTTTAAGAAAGTGAATAATAAAGAACTCTTAAAGGGCAAATATAAATAGTAAAATTAAAAGATAGTTAAACAAATTCAACATGTTTTTAAACTAAATGAGATTAAATTATTCATGATAAGTTTATTGAAAGGAGGTAAAATGAAAAAGATATTTTTATTTTTAATTACATGTGTCTTTCTAGTAGGTTTTGTATTTGCTGCTCAAAATGGAGTACAAGATGGAACTGGACCAGAGCATGAAGAAAATTTAGCTGCTGGTGGACAAAATGGTAATCCTGTTCTTGGAGAAGGAATTGGAGCACAGGTTAAATCCGGAGAAACTTTTGAGTTTGGAGGTAAACAACTTCAGATAAAAGAAGGAGTTCAAAATAGAATTAGAATTCAGAGTGGAGAGTCTTTTGCTGATTGTGATTGTAATCTTACTCAAGACAAAATTCAGAATAAAACTAGATTGATGACTAAACTTTCTAATGGAAAGGATTCTGAGATTAAGATAATGCCTGACACTGCATCAGAAACTGCTTTGAATAGATTAAAATTGAAAGTTTGTTCTGAAGAAAGAAATTGCTCTATTCAACTTAAAGAAGTAGGTTCAGGTGAAAATGCTCGTATGGCTTATGAATTACAAAGTCAGAGAAAAGCAAAATTCTTAGGATTGTTTGGAACTCAAATGCAAGTTAAAGCACAAGTTAATGCAGAAGATGGAGAAGTTATTTCTGTTAAAAAACCTTGGTGGGCATTTTTAGCTTCAGAATCTGAATAAGAAACAGCTTAAAATTTAATTTTTTTATTTTTTATTTATCTAGACAAAGAGGATATCGCCTCTCTTTTTCTAAATTCATCTAGTAATGTGAAGAGAATTCATGCGGGGTTTATCTTATACAATTAAGTTAATTATAACTTGATTAATGAGGGGATAATAAATTCTGTTTTATTCAAACGATTGGTAATGTGAAAATAACCCTTCGGGTTTAAAGTAAGGTTTATCTTTGTTGCAAAGTAAGTTATCAGATTAATTATAATCTAAACTTCGTCATACTCTGAAATCGTAATTGCTTAGCTTTCTGAAGCTTTTCTTGATTTATATTCGCTATCACCACAATCTTTAAATACTTAATAGTTCTATTAGAACTATTAACATGAAAATCGTAGAATTTCATAAAGATACTGA
>Ga0074195_1002775_pt1 | contig 18344 bp, 20 predicted proteins | sample EPASupsiteHSE623_FD_64525 | JGI IMG/M metagenome (GOLD analysis project Ga0074195, IMG submission 64525) | Bioremediated contaminated groundwater from EPA Superfund site, New Mexico - Sample HSE6-23 | ecosystem: Environmental > Aquatic > Deep subsurface > Groundwater > Contaminated ...
ATAGTGAACTTGATGAATTAAAATCTCTTCGTAAAGGTGGTAAAGATTTTATAGCGCAGTTTGAAATGACCGAAAGAGAAAAAACAGGCATTAAAACACTTAAGGTTGGTTATAACCGTGTATTTGGATATTATATTGAAGTATCTAAGGGATTAACTAAAGAAGTTAAAGAAGAGTTTGGCTATGAAAGAAAGCAAACATTAAGTAACTGTGAAAGATACATTAGTCCTATACTAAAAGAAAAAGAAGATCTTATACTAAATGCTGAAGAAAAAATTATTGAATTGGAATATCTTTTATTTGTAGAAATAAGAGATACAGTTAAAAAATATATAAGTGATTTACAAGATATATCAGATATCTTAGCTGAAGCTGATGTTTTACAATCGTTTAGTAAAGTTAGTGAAGAATCTAAATTTGTTAGACCAATTATTACTGACAAAAGAGAAATTAGACTAATTGATAATAGACATCCAGTAGTTGAAAAAGTAAGTGATAAAGAATTTGTCGCAAATGATATTATCTTAGATGAAAACACATTTATTAATTTAATAACAGGCCCAAATATGGCTGGTAAATCAACTTATATGAGACAACTTGCCATAACTGTCATTATGGCTCAAATAGGTTGTTTTATACCTGCTAAGGAAGGTTATTTACCAATAATAGATGCAATATATACACGAATTGGTGCAAGTGATGATTTGGTAAGTGGTGAATCTACTTTCATGGTTGAAATGATTGAAGCAAATAATGCTATTACAAATGCAACAGTTAATAGTTTAATTCTTTTTGATGAACTAGGAAGAGGTACTGCTACCTTTGATGGTATGGCACTAGCTCAGGCAATTATAGAGTATATCCATAGTAGCATTAAATGTAAAACATTATTTTCAACACACTATCATGAATTAACTGATTTAGAAAATGATCTAAAACATTTATCTAATATACATGTAAGTGCGATTGAAGAAAATAATAATATAACATTTCTTCATAAAGTTAAAAAAGGTAGTGTTGACAAGAGCTATGGTATACATGTTGCTCACTTAGCTGGTATTAAAGAAAGTATTATCAGCCGTGCTAGTGAAATATTAAAGGTCTACGAACTTACAGAGCAAAAAAGAAGTATTAAAGTTCAAGAAGCTTTACCTCTTGAAATAGTAAAAGAATCATTGATAGAAAGAGAAATAAAGAATTTAAATATATTAGAAATTAGTCCAATAGAGGCTTTAAATATATTATATAAATTGAAGGAGAAAATAAAATGAAATTATTAGAACAAAAAAATTGGTGGATTTGGTTATTAGCGTTTCTTTTTGGAAATACAGTATCTACATTTATGCTTGGAGCATTACTTGATGTATACGATAAAAATGCATGGTACGCTAATAAAAGAAACTGGATACTAGGAGCACTTTTCTTTATATTTCCAGTATTTATAATGTTTGCTATATTTACAATTCAAATAACTTGTGAAGTTGCAAACAAACTTGGTGTTAAAGGTAGTGAATACTACATGTCACCATTTGTATGGTTACTACTTATGATTATTCCAATTATAGGTTGGACACTACTATCAGTTATGGCTTTATACTTAAACATTTGGACTATTTTAGCGCTTCATTCTGGAGCTGGCGAAAAGTATAGTAAGTAGGATATTATGGACAAATTAAATCGAAGCGAACTTAGAAAAATAATAATGACTATTCTTTACCAGAAGAGTATTTATGAAACAAGAAAAATAGAATTTACTATTGATAACTTAATTAAATCATCACTCGAAATTGATAATGAATTTGTTAAAGAAGCAATATATGGTATTATTACTTATCAAAAAGAAATAGATAATGCTATAAACAAGCATTTAAATGATTGGACAATTGATAGATTAGGATATACTGATCAAGCAATCTTAAGGTTAGCTACTTATGAGTTACTTTATACAGATACACCTGAAGTTGTTTCAATAAATGAAGCAATCGAGCTTGCTAAACAATATAGTGATGATGCTGTTACTAAAATGATTAACGCTACACTTGATAAAATTTACCATAGTAAGGCTTAATATGGGAAAAAAATATTTAGAGGTTATTTCTCTTACTAAATATTTAAAAAGTAAATTTGATACTGATGATAATTTGAGAAATATTTATTTAAGAGGAGAAATATCCAATTTAAAGTTTCATTCAACAGGACATATGTACTTTACTTTAAAAGATGAATTTAGTAGAATAAATGCCATTATGTTTAGTACAAGTGCCAAAAAACTTTTATTCAAGCCTAGTGATGGATCTAAAGTACTAGTAACAGGTAGAGTATCAATCTATGAACAAACAGGCAATTATCAAATTTACATTGAAGAAATGCTTGAAGATGGTGTAGGTAATCTTTATATAGCTTTTGAACAATTAAAAGAAAAACTAAATAAAGAAGGGTTATTTAATCAAGAACATAAGTTGCGTATTCCTAAAATACCTAAAAAGATTGGCATAATTACAGCTCCAACAGGAGCAGCTATTAAAGATATCTTATCAACCATTAAAAGAAGATTCCCAATATGTGAAACAATTCTTTTTCCAAGCTTAGTTCAAGGTAATGATGCTGCTAAAGATATTGTTAAAAATATAGCTCTCGCTAACACTTATGAATTAGATGTTTTAATTGTTGGTAGAGGAGGGGGCTCTATTGAAGATTTATGGCCATTTAACGAGGAAATTGTAGCTCGCGCTATCTATGATAGTAAAATACCTATTGTAAGCGCTGTAGGTCATGAAATTGACTTTACAATAGCTGATTATGTAGCTGATCTAAGAGCTCCTACTCCAACTGGAGCCGCTGAAATGGTTGTACCAAATATAAATGATTTAATAAATCATATTAATCAATTAAAAATAAGATTAAATGAAAACATGTATAAAAAAGTCAATTATATTAAACTATATCTTGATAGTGTCAAAAACTCATTTGTTATTAAAAACCCATTAATTATGTTTGAAAATAAAAAACAAAAACTTGATTTAATGATAGAAAAAATTAATAGATCTATTTTAAATAAATTAGATAAAAATAAAATAAAATTATCTAATATTAAAAATAATTTTATTTTAAGAAATCCTGATAGTTTATATAAAAATAGTATTATAAAAATAAATACTATAATTGAAAAATTAGAATTATTAAATCCTCTTTCAATACTAAAAAGAGGTTATACATTAACATATGTAAGTGATAAATTAGTAAAAGATATAAATAATATTAATATAAAAGATACTGTTACAATTAAATTTTATAACGGTATTATTAAAGCTAATGTTATTAGTAAGGAGGATATAAATGTCTAAAGAAGCAAAATTTGAAGATAATATTAAAGAACTAGAAAATTTAATAGCTGAACTTGAAAATGGTTCGACTGATTTAGAAGAATCAATTGAAAAATATACTAAAGCTATGAAACTAGTTAATCAGTGTGATAAGAAGTTAAAAACAATTGAAGAACAAGTGACTAAAATAGTTACTGAAAATGGTTTAGAAGATTTTAAAGTAGAAGAATAAAAGATATTCGTTTGAATATCTTTTTATATGAATATAATTGAAACAATAAAGCTAAAAATCATTAATATTAATAATATATAAGATAGTATTTTTATACTTTTTTTACTCATATAATTACCTCCATAATTATTATATTACAAACTATTAAAATATGGTATAATATGCATGGTGATTTTATGAAAAAAGTTGTAATTGGCATGTCAGGTGGGGTAGATAGTAGTGTTGCAGCTATTTTACTAAAAAAAAGAGGCTATGAAGTAATTGGCCTTTTTATGCGTAATTGGGATAGTTCTATTAATAACGACATTTTAGGAAATCCTAATTTAAATAACATTATTTGTCCGCAAGAAGAAGATTACAATGATGCATTAAAAGTATGTGAGGCAATTGGTATACCTCTATATAGAATCGATTTTGTGAAAGAATATTGGGACTATGTCTTTAATTACTTCTTAGAAGAGTTAAAAAAAGGAAGAACTCCTAATCCTGATATAATGTGCAATAAATATATTAAGTTTGATATGTTTTATAAAGAAGCATTAAAGCTTAATGCTGATGCTATTGCAACAGGTCATTACGCGAAAATAAAAGATGGTCTACTATATAAAGCACTAGATGAAAATAAAGATCAGTCATACTTCTTATCACAAATAAATAGAAAAGTATTAGATAAAGTAATATTTCCTTTAGAAGATATTACCAAACCAGATGTTAGAAAAATAGCTTTAGAATATAATTTAGTAACTGCTAAAAAGAAAGATTCAACTGGCATTTGCTTTATTGGTGAAAGAAACTTTAAGGATTTTCTTAAAAATTACTTACCTAATAAAAGTGGAGATATTATTGATATTGAAACAAAAAAAATAGTAGGTAAACATATTGGCTTAATGTATTATACAATCGGTCAAAGAAGAGGATTAGATATTGGTGGAAATAATGATAGATTATTTGTGGTTGGAAAAGATTTAGAAAAAAACATTTTGTATGTAGCAATAGGTGAGAATAACGAATACTTATTTAGTGATGAAGCTATCATTGAAGACATTAATTATTTAACTGATTTAAGACCTACTAAAGTCCAAGCTAAATTCAGATATCGTCAAAAAGATATTGATGTAGAACTTGAATACTTTGATGATAAAATAATCGTTAAGTATAAAAACAAATGTAAAGCAGTAACACCAGGCCAAGCATGTGCTCTTTATCTAGATGGATTATGTCTAGGTGGTGGAATTATAAAAGAAGTTAGAAAAAATAATCAAAAATTATGGTATTTATAAAAATAAATATCATTTTTTAATTTACACTACTTTACACTTGACAATTGACATAGGTATGATAAAATTGTAGTAGAAGGGTAGGCAGATATAATGAACAAATTAAACGATATATTACATGAACTTGGTATTTCAAAAGTTAAATTAGCAAAATTTTTAGGTGTTTCTAGACAAATGATATATAATTATCTAGAACTTGATGATATAAATAAATGGCCAAAAGATAAAAAAGTTTTACTTCTTAATTTATTAGGAGTGAAATCTCCTGATGAAATTAATAAAATTAAAGTTAATACCGATTATATTTTAGAAGTAGAAACAAGAATTAACAGCTTATTTGATGCAACTATTACTAAAAATAACATTATCCAAGAAAACTCTATATTTAGTGGCTTAAGTAAAAAAAATACTGAGCTTTTGCTTAGTATTATAGATTTACTAAAAGAAAAATTAGACGATGATAAAGACTTAGTAGGGTATAATATCGTTAAATACCTGTATCACTTTATGCAGCTAATAGATACCCATAAAGAGCTTAAATACATTCTGACATATGTAGCTAAAGCAAATGTTATAATTAAGCCTAATGAATATGTATTTAATGAAAATGATGAATTTATCTTTGAGAGTATAATGCATTCTGCAATGACTTTATATACAAGTGGAAGTCCATCAAGAGCTAAACTAGAAGAGTCTCATAAACGTTTTACAACACAACTTGAACATAAATTAGAAGAAAAATTAAGCCGTACAATGGAACTTAATTCAATTAAAGCACAAGCATTAAAAGAACTAGGCTATACTGAATTAAATACTTCCAATGTAGGAGAAGTAATAGAAAAGATAGCCGAAATAGAAGCAAGAAGACAATAATAAACTTGCTTTTTTTGATATTTGATAACTTCCTATAATTTATATTATGTTAAATTAATAATGTTAAAAAATATATTCGTTTAAGTAAATATATTATCTAAACACATAATTATCATATACAAATAAAATGCATATAAATAAATTATAATAATAAACTAAATTTTTATTTATTAAACTAATTATAAATTTTATATTAAATTTAATTATTAATTGATATATAGTAATATTGTTTATTTTATATTTGTAATCAGATGATTAATTATCCGTTCAACTAAACCTCGATGCATTGTACACTAACTACTTTGAGTGTGGATGAAAGCTACTATAGCTGTTTCTCAGTGCATCTGTTGATACATGTGTGTATATCTGCGTTGTTGTTATATCTTCATGGCCAAGAAGAGTCTGGATGCTTCTTAAATCGGCACCATGATTAAGTAGGTGGGTTGCAAAAGAGTGGCGTAGGGTATGCGGTGAGAATTTAGTTTTAACCCCTACTACAATTGCAATCTTTTTTAAAATATCAAAAAACATTTGTCTTGTTAATAAAGATCCATTTTGATTTAAAAATAATAAATCATTTTTTCCTTTTAAAAACTTATCTCTATACTGATCATAATAAATACTAACATATTTAAGAGCAATATCACCTACTGGTATAATTCGCTCTTTACTACCCTTCCCTCTTACCTTTAATGTATCATTAGTAAAATCTAAATCAAAAACATTTATATTAATAAGCTCACTAACACGTATACCTGTAGAATACATAAGCTCAATCATAGCTTTATTTCTATAATCAAACTTAGTTTTCAAAGGAAAATTCATAATTTTTTCTATTTCTTCAGCACTTAATACTTTAGGTAGTGTTTTATTTAGTTTAGGACTATCTATTAGATCAAAAGGATTATTAGATATATATTCTTCTTCTAAAAAGAATTTATACATTTCTCTTAAAATAGATACAGAGTGGCTTAATGACTTTGAAGTAAGATTTTTGCCCATTTTTTTAAAATAAGTTTCTATATCTTTAACAGTTACTTTTAGTAATTTGTTTTGAGTAAAAAGATTATATTTTTTTAGTTCTTCATAATATGTTTCAATTGTATTAATAGAATATCTTCTATCTATTTTAATATAATCAATATAATCATCTATTTCATTATTAAACTTATTCATTATAAGCATAAAATCACCTCACCTAATATTATCTACCTAGTAAAGTAGTTCCGCCATCTACTACAACTAAGCTTCCCGTCATAACTTTTGTAAGCGCTAAAAGAAGATATATTTCAGCTATTTCAGAAGGCTTTATAAATCTTTTAATAGGAGTATTTTCCAACCATAACTCTTTCATTTTTGGATCAAATTCTTTGTAATTTTCTGTTTCTACAAATCCAGGAACTACTGCATTAACAATAATATTAGGAGCAAGTTCACGAGCTACTGTTTTAGTAAAATTGTTGATTGAAGCTTTAGCTAAACTATATCCCATAATGCCACTTCTTCCAGAGCTATCAAGACCTCTAATAGATGAAGTGTTAACTACATTACCACCATTTATCATTAATTTCATAGCTTTTTGTGTACAAATAACAGTCGAATATAAATTAGTTTTAAGTTCTTTATCTAATAAATCAAAACTAATAGAATCAATAGAGCCAGCTCCTGCTGTTGCCCCCGCATTATTTATAAGAACATCAAGCCTTTTATATTTCTTTTCTATTTCATTAAAGAGTTTATTAATATCCTCTTCTTTAGAAAGGTCAGCATTTACGTATATTGCATCAGATCCTTTTTCTAATACTTTAGCAAGCACTTCTTTTCCTTTAGTAATAGCTTTATTGGAAGTAATAATAACATCCGCACCTTCTTCTGCAAATAAAAGCGCTATTGCTTCTCCTATTCCAGAAGATGATCCTGTAATTAAAACTACCTTATCTTTTAATTTTTTATTCATATACACTCCTTTACTATATTATATCATTTATAATACAAAAATGTTATAATATTACTAGGTGATAATATGGAGCCTTTAGCACTTAAATTAAGGCCTAAGAATACTAATGAGGTTATTGGTCAAAAACATTTATTAGGCGAAAATAAAGTACTTAAAAATATGGTTAATAATAAGCATATTTTTTCGCTTATCTTATATGGTAAGCCTGGTATTGGTAAAACCTCTATAGCATGCGCTATTGTAAATGAATTAAACCTTAGATATAGAAGTTTAAACGCTGTAATTAACAATAAAAAAGACTTTGATATAGTAGTTGAAGAAGCTAAAATGTATAGTGGTATGGTTGTCATTATGGATGAAATACATAGATTAAATAAAGATAAGCAAGATTTATTACTACCTTACTTGGAAAGTGGTTTAATTACTTTAATTGGTCTTACTTCATCCAATCCCTATCATAAAATAAATCCTGCAATTAGAAGTAGATGTCAAATATTTGAGTTGAAAGAGCTTACTACTGATGAAGTAATAGAAGGAATAAAACGTGCTACGAAAGAACTAGAAAACTTAAAAATAGAAGATGAAGCAATTTACTATATTGCTAGACTATCAAACGGCGACTTAAGATATGCTTATAATTTACTAGAAATAGCTTATTATTCAACAAATGATTTTATAGTTAATCTAGATATATTAAAAAGTATTAACAACAAACCTTCCCTATTAGGAGACAAGGGAGAATCTGATCACTATGATCTGCTTTCTGCTTTTCAAAAATCAATTAGAGGAAGCGATGTAAATGCATCTCTTCACTATTTAGCACGTTTGATTGAAATTGGTGACTATGATAGTATATATAGAAGAATGACAGTAATTGGCTATGAAGATATAGGATTAGCAAACCCTGGAATAGGTCTCAAAATAGATGCTTGTATTAATGCCTGTGAACGAGTTGGATTCCCTGAGCTTATTATTCCACTTGGTGTTATGATTATTGAGATGTGTTTATCTCCTAAATCTAATAGTGCTTATTTAGCTATTAATAAAGCCTTAAATGATGTAAGAGCTGGTAATACTGGTCAAGTACCAGATAATATAAAAATAAACACAACTACATACTTATATCCTCATGATTATCCAAATAGTTATGTTAAACAGAAGTATATGCCAGAAAAACTAACTAATACAATTTATTATTTCCCAAAGAATAATAAATATGAAGAAACACTAAAAACGATTTATAATAATATAATAAAACAAGGAAAATAACTTCCTTGTTTTATATTTTAAGCAAAAACATTTCAAATCCACCTGCTGGATCTATTAAACCAATTTTAATATTCATATCTAAAATAGATAATTTATATAATAAATCAATCATTTTATTTTCTGAATAATTAAAGCTTTTTTCAAGCGCTAATTTAACACGATAAGGATGTATTTCAAGTATATCTGCAATCATATCTGGGTTTTTTCCTTCATGAGATAAAACGCTTGTTTGGTACATAATTCTTATTTGATTTGAAAGAATTGAAATTAAACTAATAATTTCAGTATTTTTATTCATTAATAATTCATATTCTTCATACATTTTCTCTTTTTTATCGTTAATAATAGAATCAATAAAATTAAATATGTTATCGTCAACTACTTTTACTAGTATATTTAAATCTTCTTCATTAATAACTTTGTCGTTTATTTTATATAATTTAAGTTTATTTAATTCATTTTGAATATTTGCTTGCTCCTGCCCTACTCTAGAAATAATTTTATTAATTAAAGAATCCCTTACTTGATAACCATCTAACTGTTCTTTAACAAATTTATTTATATTAAATTTATTACATTCGATTTTATTTTCAATATTTTTCAATATTTTTTTCTTTAGATCAATTTTTTCAACTGATTCATCAAATACTAATATAGTAAACTTACTTGAATTATTTATGTATTTGTTAATTAATTCTTCATCAGTTTTATTTATATTATTTAAATAATTATTAATTATAACAAGCTTATAGTCACCAAATAACGGAAACGTTTTAAGATCGTCAATAATATTATTTACAGTATTTTCTTCATTAAAATAGCTTATACTATTACTATCAATTTTATATTTTTTAGTAATTATATTTATTTCTTCCTTTTTAATAAAATCATTTAAACCGTATAACAAATAGTTCATTTTAGTAAATCCTCATGAACAAGTTCTTCAGTTGTTCCTAAATCAAGTTCTTCAATACGGTCAACTCTAGAGCTTTCTGCAGTTAATATTGCCTCTACTTTTTTGACAGCATCTTCTAAAACATCATTTACAACAACATAATTATATTTACTTATTTCATTAATTTCCTGATAAGCTTTTTTAAATCTACTTAGTATTTTTTCTTCAGTTTCTGTTCCTCTATTTATTAATCTTCTTTTTAATTCTTCCATAGAAGGAGGCAAAATAAAAATATATAAAGCATTTTTAACTTTTTCTTTTATTGCAAGGGCTCCTTGAATATCAATTTCTAGTATTACACTATATCCTTCTTCAAGTTTTTTTTCTACTTCTTCTTTTGGAGTTCCGTAATATTCATTACTATGAACTATCGCATATTCTAAAAAATAATCTTCTTTAATTTTTTCTTCAAAAAAATCTCTTGATACATAATTATAATCAACACCTTCTACTTCTTTTCCACGAGGAGCTCTAGTAGTCATAGAAAGCGATTCTACAAGATTTTTATTCCTTTTTAATAGTTCACTACAAATTGTTCCTTTTCCAGCACCAGATGGTCCTGATATAATAATTAAGTATCCGGTATGTTTAGTTTTTATCATAAGTACCTCCTATTAGATAAAACAATTATATCATATTTTTATTTTAAAATAGCCATTTAATAATAAAACAAACTCATTAAAATCATTAATTTTATAATCAGTTAATTCATCTATTTTTTCTCTATCATTATCAGAATAAGAGTCATATACATTTACAGTTTCAATCCCTGCTTCCTTTGCCGCAATAATACCATGTAGTGAATCTTCAAAAACTAAGCATTCACTTGGAATAGCATTATAATATTTCATTACATTTAAATATATTTCTGGATGAGGCTTTCTAGATTTCACACTTTCTTTTGTTAAAATTAAATCAAAAAAGTCTTTAACATTTAGTTGTGAACTCATCTTTTTATTTTTGTTAGAATAAATGTCTATTTGTGTTTGAGTTGTTGCTGTTGCAAGTATTAAAGTTAACCCTAAACTTTTTAAAAAGAATAATAGTTCAACAGCGCCAGGTTTAAAAACCATTTCTTCTTCTAAGTACTTACCAGATATATCCCATCTTAACTGTAATAATTCTTCTTTTGATATATTTAAATTATATTTTTCAATTAAAAACTGACAATAATCTAAATATATATCACCTTCCTGATGATTTTTTAAAAATGCTTCTCTATCTTTTTGAATATCACTAAAAGTAATTTCTATTCCACTAAATTCTTTTATTAAACGACAGTCTGTTACATTCCATGTTCCTATTGAATCAATTAGTGTTCCATCCATATCAAAAATAATGTATTTTTTACCTTTTAATTCTAATTCATTTAATTTCCTCATTAAATCACCTATTATTATTTTAGCATAGATTACTTATAATAAAAACCACTATTAATAGTGGTTTATTTTATTTTGGTAACCTGTATGGGATTTGAACCCATGAATAATACCTTGAGAGGGTACCGTGTTAACCGCTTCACCAACAGGTCATTGATGGCTGCCCCAGTCAGATTTGAACTAACGCATCGTAGAGTCAGAGTCTACTGCCTTACCGCTTGGCCATGGGGCAAGTGCATAAATATATTATACACTATTTAACTTATATTTCAAGTGAAATAATTAATAAAAATCTCTTAATTTTACACCATAACTTGAATTATAAATTGTTCTTAAAGCATCTTTTCTAAGTCTAGTAACGGCCTGCCTACTAATACCAAGTTCTTCTGATACACGTTGATCAGTATGAGTAACATTTTTATTAAAGTTAAAGGCTATTGTAATAGCTTCACTTTGCCTTTTTGTTAAAATTTCATTAATAGCTTTTATTAGAAGTGCAGTTAACTCATTGCTTTGAATGCAGTCATTTATATCTTCCTTCTCTGCAATTGTATCTACCAAACTAGTTTCATCATTTGACTCATCTAATCTAATAAAACCAGTTGTATTTTGAATTACGCGAATATAGCAAAGCAATTCATTAATAGATAAATTAAAATGATTAGCTACAGCATTATAGTCAACATAGCCATCCGTTTCTTTCATTTTTAATATATAATTCTTTATACTTTTGATTTTTTTATACATACATTCTGGGATATTAACATCAAAAATACATTCACTGCAATATCTAAGTAAGGAATGATATAAAGTAGCGTATAAATATCTAGGAAATTTAGCGCTTTTTGAATCATTATATCTATCAATAGCACAAATCATAGAAATAACACCTTGATTAATTAAATCTTCATAATTATTCTCTTTAAAATCGTAATTAAATAATTTCATAAAGCTATTAACAAAACTATTTAATAAACCCATGTTCTCTAAAATAAATATATTTCTTTTATCAATACTTTCTTTTGCTTCTTTAATAGTCGTTTTAATAATCATATTATCACATCCAAGAGCTATAATACCATTAAATTAAATAATTGCAATAAAAAAATAATTATTTTAAGATATTTTCAATCTTTTTAATTATTTCTTTATTATTATATTTATATTCTTTCAAATTATTTTTTAATATACTTATATCAATTTCTTTATTATATATTTTTTTAATATAATTAACTAAATCATTCGTAGTACTTTTACAAACTATACCATATCTACTATCAATCATTTCACTAGAAGCAGCTATATCAGTACTCAAAACAGGGATGCCTGATATAAAAGACTCTATAATAACACCTGGATAAGCTTCATAAATAGATGACAAAATAAATAAATCATACTTATTAGCATTTTCAAAGGGAGCATCTTTTTTACCAAAAAATTTAATATTATTTAATTTATAATTTAATGCTTTTTCTTTTAAATGTTCTTCTAATTCACCAGATCCTATAATATCTAATTCAATATTTAAGTGTTTTAGATTATTTAATGCATCGATTAAATTATCATATCCTTTAGCTCTTGTAAGTCTTCCAACTGTAAGTAATCTAAACTTAGAATCATTTAAATATTTGATATCATTATTAATTTGTTTTTTAATTCTATTTTCATCAACTATATTATTTATAATAATAGTATTATGGCATTTGTAAATTTCATTAAAATTTTTTTCTATATTACTTGATAATAAAACATTATATGTAAATTTTGATAAGATTTTTTTAAAATATTTACGGTAATTAATAGCAGGATCAAACATCTTACAGTCAGTATGAACCCAATTTATTTTAGTTGGTGTATTTCCGTAATAAGTAAAAATAGTTGTAAAACCATACTTAAAAGCTATTTCAATATCATAGGTTTCTTTTAATAGTTTTTTTCTTTCTTTTTTAATCGCTAATTTAATTAACTTTGTCTTCATTAAAAACAAAAGAAATAATTTACTTGTTATTATTTTAAGTTTTTTACTTTTATAAGCTTCTATTAAAGGCATATCTATCTTATCAAAAATGGAGCCTCCATATATAATTTTAACCGATTTTGGTATATTTTTAAATCTATCACCATTATTATGAAGAATTAGAAGCGTAATATCATAATTATTTATGCTGATATTATTTAATATGTCTTCAAGAACAATAGATACGCCACCTATTTTGTTTTCATCAACAACAAATAAAATTTTCTTCATAGTTCACCTATTTATCTGCTTTTAAAAGCTTTCTTATTAATTTTACCACATAATACATTTTAAAATATAGTAAAAAACATATTATTTTATATTTAATATTTTGTTTTTTAAAATATTTATTTTTATAAAATTTAGGATATTTTATTTTTAACTCTAAATCAATTCTTTTTAAAGCATAAATTCCTTCTTTATAATACATAAATTTTATTTTAGAATCTCTTAAAACATGTTGAATAAATAAAAACTCTAATTCTTCATAGTTTGTTTTTAAAAAACTTTTTTCAAGAACTTCAAAAACTTTAAATATATCTAACCAATAGCTACTATATTTCTTTTTATTCATTAAAGAATTTTCTCTTTTATAGTAATTATATAAAGGTTTATTAATATATTCTATATTCTTAGTAGAACTCATAAGTGGAAGAATTAGCGCAATATCCTCACCTATTGTTACATTTAAAAATTTTTTATTTATTAATAATTCTTTTTTAATAAGTTTATTCCAAAGAGCCGGTGCATTTAAAATACTATTTAAATCATTTTCAAAAAGGCCACTCTTTTGAATAATAAAGCCATCATGAACTTCATTAAAGTCACTTATAACAATTAAAGCATTCTTAGATGAAGCAGTTTCGTACATTAATTTAAGCATATTCTTATCTACTGTATCATCACTATCAATAAATAAAATAAAGTCGCTTTCTATTTTACTTAATAAAAAGTTTCTCGTATCAGATACACCTGTATTTTTTTTATTATATTTTATAAATCTTTTATCATTATGAGCATAAGTATCTATTATAACTTCACTATTATCTGTAGATCCATCATTTGCGATTATTACTCTAAAATCATTAAATGTTTGATTTTTAAGCGAAGCTAAAGTAGCATCTAAGTATTTGGCTGCATTATAAACTGGCATTAAAACATCAATTTTTGCCATTTGTACCTCCTGTTACTAATAAATATAAATTAATATTTATTAGTATTGCAATATATTTTATATATCTTTTAACAGTATTTCGAGGCAAATTTTTATATATTTTTTTTCTTTTTAGTTCTTTTTTATAAGCTTTTTTTAAATCTCCAAATAAATAAGTATATTTTCTAATAAGAGCATCAGTTATATAAATAAGAACCACTTCTTTTTCTTCTTTTAATGATTTAGAGTTGTTTATATGTTCTAGTAATTTATCATATAAATAAAGAAGATCAAATGCTTTTTTTTCTTCGTTTTTACTACTTTTATTATTTGTAATACTGCCTTCTCTTTGAAGATAGTTTACACCAACAAAGTCAATTGCTTTATAACTTTCTGCTTCTAGTATAATATAAGATATTAAACCAAAGTCTTCATGAATTCGACCAGATTCAAAAGTAAAATTATGTGCTTTAAAGAAACTAGTCTTATAAGCATATCCCCATAAAACATCTATTAAATCATCTGTTAATAATGATTTAATAGCTTCAATTTTAGTTAAATTACTAAAAGGTTTTACTATATAATTTTTAATAACATTTCCTTCTTCATCAACTGATACAGCATTATACTTTATTAAATCTATATCATTATATTTAGATAAGGTTAAAAGAAGATTTTCATTAAAAGCATCATCGCTATCTAAAAATAAGATATAATCTCCTGTTACATAGTCTAACCCTATATTTCTAGTATCGGCTACACCACTATTTTTTTTGTTTATTTTTATAAACCTTTTATCGCTCAAATATTTATTAATAACAGCTTCACTACCATCTGTAGATCCATCATTAACAATAATGGCTTCATAGTTAGAATAATTTTGATTTAATATACTAGTTAAACATTTATCCAAATATTTTTCTGAATTATAAACGGGTATTATAATACTGTATTTCATGCATCACCACTTATAATACTTTCTAATGTGTTTTTTATTTCATTATTATAGCTAATGGCATCAAATTCTATTCTATATTTCTTGTTTTCAGTAATCATTTTTTTCATAGCCTTAATTAAGGAATCAACATTTTTCTCGATTAAAATGCCATTTTGTTTAAAATAAATTAAAGCATCTCCTACATCGGTTGTAATAACAGGCAAATTCAAGATAAATGCTTCAAACATAGTAATAGGTCCACCTTCATAATCAGAAGTAATTATAAATGAGTCTGTAATTAAATAATACGGAAGCGGATTAGAAATTTCTCCCAAGAAAATAACATATTCTTCTAAATTATATTTTTTTACTAAATCTTTATAATATAAAGTATCTACGCCATTTCCTATTAATAATACTTTGAATTTTAGATTTTCTTGCTTTAATTTTAATGATGCTTCTATGATTCTACTAATTTTTTTAGAATCTTCTTCATGACGACTAACATTTAAGAATGTAAAACAATTATCTTTTTTATAATTAATAGATTCTTTACTCTTTTTTATAATATTATTTGCAGGCATAAAATTGCGACAAACCAAATAATTTTTTTCTTTTCTAGGATACATAACTTCAAAATTTTTCATACTAGCATTTGAAACAAAAACTAGATTTTTAATTTTTTTAAAATTTCTTTTATTTAAAAAATTATCTAATTCTTCTTTAGTATATATTTTTGTATAATCTGTCTGCGTCCATACATAAGTGTTCTTAGAGATATGCTCAATTATTTTATAAGATACTAAAGTATAAGGTGTAAAGTTAATTACGACATCATATCTATTTTTATGTTTTAAAATAAAACTAATTAATTTTAGTCTGTTCTTTATTTTTCTAATTAGTATATTTCCATTTACTTTAGGCTTATATTCAATAACTTTAACGCTACTTGGAATATCATTTAAAAGAGGTCCTACTCTTTCTTCTAGTAATAAAGTAACTTCATATTTACTATAATCAATGGTATTTAAAACAGCAATTAAGCTTTTTTCAATACCACCGATAATCATACTTTTGCTTGTTATAAATATTTTTTTCATAAATCACCTTTACTATAAATATGATACCATATTTTATAGTTATTTAAAAGAAAAACTAGTATATAGCTAGTTTACTTATTCAATTATATTAATCGTATTTAATGGTAAAACATTGTTGTTTAATGATGCTTCAATAGCATTTATTATAAAAAGTGGTGCTCTAAGGTTTTCTTTCATGTTTAGTATTTCTTCATAAGTAAACCATTTTAAATCCATTATTTCATCTTCTGGGTATTTATAGTTTTCTATTAATAAATTAGTTTTAAAAACAATAAAAAATCCTACATTATCTTTATATATTTTATTAGATAATTCTAGTATTCCAGTTAACTCTACAGTACATCCAGTTTCTTCAAATATCTCTCTTTTAGCGCCTTCAAAAACAGTTTCTCCTATATCTAAGTGTCCTGCCGGTAAATTCCATTTGCCATAGCAACTTGCTTTTTTTTTCTTGAACTAATAGATATTCTGAATCTTTTTCTATTAAACCACCAACAATTATTTGTCCCATAAATTCTCCTTATAATTTAATTATAGCATAAAAAAACTGGATTTAACCAGCCTAATAAACTTAATTGGTAGCGGCGGGGAGATTTGAACTCTCGACCTGTCGGGTATGAACCGAATGCTCTAGCCAGCTGAGCTACGCCGCCATTTCAAATAAGCAAACTTATTATATCAGACTTGCTTATTTGTGACAATAGTTTACCTGAAACTTTTATAACTTTTTAATGTGTTAAAAAGAAGCATTGCAACGGTCATTGGACCAACTCCACCAGGTACTGGTGTAATGTATTTTACTATGTCTTTTACACCTTCAAAGTCAACATCACCATATAAAACATCATTTTCTTTATTAATTCCAACATCTATGATAGTAGAGTTTTCTTTAACCATATCTTTTTTAATTAAATGTTTCTTACCTACAGCTACTACTAATATGTCAGCTTCTTTAGTATATTTTTTTAAATCATCTGTTTTAGAATGACATATAGTTACTGTTGCATCCATATTTAAAAATAATTGTATTAAAGGTTTACCAACTAAATTACTTCTACCTACTATAACAACATGTTTAGAAAAAACTTCTATTTTATAGTACTCAAGTAATTTTATAATACCCATTGGTGTACATGAAATAAGTGATTCTTCTTTATTAACTAGTCTACCAATATTTATATTAGTAAGTCCATCAACATCTTTTCTATAATCTATTTCATTTACTAATTTATTAAAGTTAAAATTGCTTGGAATTGGAGATTGTATTAAAATACCATTTACTTTAGAATCGTTATTTAATTCATGTATTTTATCTATAATTATACTTTCTTTAGTATCTTTACTAAATCTAACACATTCAAACTCTATTCCAACTGACATAGAAGCTTTTTCTTTATTTTTGATATAAACTTCACTTGCATCATTATCACCAATTTGAATATCAACAATTTTTGGTTTGGTACTAAGAAGCGCTACTTCAGCTTTAATTTCTTCTTTAATTAAACTACTTACATATTTTCCGTCTAGTATCATAGTTCCTCCTAGTATAAAGGATATACTTTAGTTATTTCCTTTACTTCTTTTTTAAGCTCATTTAAAACTTTCATATTATCTTTATTTCTTAAAGCTTTAGAAATAATTACACCTATTTCTTTAAAATCATTTTCTTTTAATCCACGAGTAGTCATAGCAGCACTACCTAAGCGAATTCCACTTGTGACATTAGGTTTTTCTGTATCATTTAAAATGGCATTTTTATTACATGTAATATTAATACTATCAAGGATATGCTCAGCTTCTTTACCAGTTACTCCTGCACTAGTTTTAACATCAACTAATAGTAAATGATTATCAGTTCCACCAGTAATAATT
>Ga0074195_1002776_pt1 | contig 18339 bp, 17 predicted proteins | sample EPASupsiteHSE623_FD_64525 | JGI IMG/M metagenome (GOLD analysis project Ga0074195, IMG submission 64525) | Bioremediated contaminated groundwater from EPA Superfund site, New Mexico - Sample HSE6-23 | ecosystem: Environmental > Aquatic > Deep subsurface > Groundwater > Contaminated ...
AATTGATTATCTCCCCTGCGATTCGATGCTCAATGCTCTGCCGATGTTTCATTCCTTTGGGCTTACAGCCGGTACGCTTCTTCCGGTATTAAGCGGGATAGCGGTATTTATGTATCCAACGCCGCTTCATTATAAGATTATTCCTGATATCGCTTATGACCAAAGCATTACGTTGTTGCTTGGGACTCCGACGTTTTTGCTGGGATATGCAAAATATGCACATCGTTATGATTTTAATAGTGTCCGGTATGTGCTCGCTGGGGGAGAAAAACTTAAAGCTGAGGTGCGTCAGGTATGGCAGGATAAATTCGGAATCCGCATCTTTGAAGGCTATGGTACTACAGAGACAGCTCCAGTGCTCAGCCTAAATACGCCGTTGTTTAACCGTATCGGTACTGTAGGAAAGTTTCTTCCCGGTATTGAGTGGCGTATCGAGCCGGTAGATGGCATTGAAAAGGGCGGAAACTTACTGGTAAAAGGCCCGAATGTGATGCAAGGGTACTTGCTTCAGGGCAGCGGGTTCATACCTGCACCTGAGTGGTATGACTGTGGCGATGTTGTCTATTTAGACAGTGATGGTTTCATAAGCATAGAGTCAAGGCTTAAGCGATTTGCTAAAATTTCCGGGGAAATGATTAGCTTGGATGCAGTTGAAGGAATTGCTGAGGCCTGCTTAGGCAAGGATGACAATGCTGCTATTAGCTTACCTGATGCTAAGAGGGGCGAGAAAATCATTCTCTTTACAACGGCAAAGGATGCATCCCGGCAGGCTTTCCGCGAGTACTTGAGTCAGAATGGGGGGAATATGCTGGCGATGCCAGCCGAGATTATAATCGTTGATAAGCTCCCTCTGCTCGGCAGCGGTAAAGCTGATTATGTCAGTCTCAAGGTATCTGTTCAACGGGATGTGACGGATCATGGGTAGGCCATCACCACTTGGTTTTCTTTTTATTGCGCAGTTTCTATCGGCCTTTGTAGATAATATGATACTGTTCATCGCACTTGCTATTATTAACAGGGATAGCTATCCAGACTACTACCTTCCGTTTGTGCAGAGTGCTTTTCTTGCGGTTTATATCGTGTTATCGCCGTGGGTAGGACGTTTTGCCGATAAGAAGCCTAAAGCGGAAGTGCTGATTGTCGGCAACGTATTAAAGATAGTGGGTGTTGCTATGTTGCTTTTGAGTCTAGATCCTGCGCTTAGTTATGCTGTAGTTGGTATAGGAGCGGTCGTATACAGCCCAGCTAAATACGGCATCCTACCGTTCTTAACAAACAGCGAAGACGAGTTGCTTAGGGCTAACTCAGGCCTTGAAAGTTATACTATTTTAGCCATCCTAACTGGCTCGGTAGCGGGTGGCTTTTTATCGGACATATCGATTGCTGGCGCTCTTACTGCCTGCATAGTCTTATATCTTTTCTCAATTGTAGTTAACAACTTTATTCCTAGAGATACTGGGAACCGTTCTATTGGATACAGCGACGCTATTTGTGGATTTTTCCATGATACGGTGGAACTTTTTAGCAGGAAACGCAGTCATTACTCTCTACTTGGTACAGGATCATTTTGGATGGCGTCTGCTGTCCTGAGAATGATTATATTTGCATGGGTACCACTTATGTTGGGGATAACGAGTGGTACCACTATCAGTATTATTGTGGCTGTTACCGGTATCGGCATTGCAATTGGAGCGGTTATCACCCCGTACTTAATCAGTTTCAGCACTTTTTACCGTACAGTCTGGTTTGGCTTTGCTATGGGCGGATGTATCTTGTGCTTTCTAGTGATTAATAGTTTGCCGGCGGCGATATTCTTTCTTTTACTTATAGGCATCTTAGGTGGTATTTATATTGTCCCAATGAATGCGTGCCTGCAGCAGGTTGGACATAACACGATAGGCACGGGGAAAACAATCGCAGTACAGAATTTTGTGGAAAATATCTTTATGTTTCTTGGAGTGGGCACATATACGCTAGCCGCTAAATCAGAAATAGCAATAGACATCTCTTTAGGCGCAATTGGATTAGTGCTATTGCTCTTGGTCGCTTACATGTTTGTACTTTCAAGGCGCTTATCGACCAGATGACCATCATAAAGCCTTAATTTAGTTAAGCAATGTGATTCATTCTAGTTAGCATTTTAAAATATGAAGAACGCAGACAATATTGTCTGCGTTCTTCATATTTTAAAATGGCAGTAAGCCGTATGCCATATGGGGCTATGGCCCTTTTTGCCCAGACGGTATCCAAATAACACCTTAATTATGGTATTTATATCCATCAAGGATCATATCTATGTGGAGAGATAGCTTGTTCAATAAATTATCAAATAACAATAAACTAATTTAGCTTCAAAGAGGGGGGAAATATGGTCAAAGAGTTAAAGTCTAATATTCTTTATCATCGCTCATACAGAAAGTTACAGGGCAGATTGAAGTCTTTTTTACTACAGTTTCTTCTTTTTGCTGTGCCGCTTTCGGCAATCACCATCTTTTTTTACCCACAGATTACGCATACCATATGCCAGATCACAGAAAACATTCTAGCTCCCATCTTTCTTGAAGGTGAGGTAAAGATTGCTGAGATTGAATACATTAATGCAATTGGAAATATATCCTTTATCCAATTACCCAGCAATTTTCCGACGTTTGCTTTTTCAATGATAAATGCCATAGTTTGTCTTGCAATTCTAATACTCATACCGTATGTTGAAAATTCAAAACCCGCCGTCATTTTAGTGATTATAATATCATCCATTCAATTTATCTCAGCCCTGTTTTTTCTAATATTTCCGCTGCTATTTCCTTATCAAGCCGTGGATTATTCAAGACTGTATATGATACAGCAGATTAGTATATGGTTTTTTGTTCCTATCCTCATGGGTCTTGCGGTACTACCGCTGCCATCAAGCTTGGAATCAAAGTTCTTCACACTAGCAATAACATATATTTATTCATTGATTTTCGGCACAGTTAGATATGTTGTTTTTCTTTTCATTCTTGGTAGAATTTCGTTACTATATATGGCAGTACTTTTTTTCTTGCTTGGTCCATTAATTGATTTTGTATATATTGTGGGTGCCTACAGTATCCATGTTACTCGGCTGGCAAATAAAATAAAAGGTGATTTTAGCTTATGGAAATGGCAGTAAGTATATTAAAAGCTTATCTTTTGTTTACAATCGCGGTTATGTTGGTGTATATGTTCAGGCACTTTATTTTCACTTTAAACAGGCTCTTTGGTGAGCAGCGAATATATTATCATGACATTATCGATTCCGATTTAAAGACAATATCTGTGCTTATCCCGATGCATAATGAGGAAAAGGTTGCTGCTTGCATCCTAGACAGGCTTATCAAGGCTGACTACAGTCATGACAAGCTAGAGATTATTCCCATAAATGATTTCTCTGATGACACAACAAAAGAGATACTTGACGATTATGCAGCGAGGTATCCCTTTATAAGGCCTCTTCATCGTACAGAGGGTGAGCGGGGCAAGCCGGTAGCTCTTAATGATGCTATTGATAAGGCAATAGGAGAAATTATAATTGTTTTTGATGCCGATTATCTTCCGCCCCCGGGGATTATCAAAAACATTGCAGTCTGCTTTAATGATCCGGAAGCGGGAGCTGTCATGGGGAGAGTAATTCCTGTTAATACTCAAGAAAACATTCTCACACGGCTTCTAGATCTTGAGCGTGCTGGAGGATACCAAGTAGATCAGCAGGCCAGGTATAATCTGCGACTTATACCGCAATACGGGGGAACCGTCGGCGGATTTAGGAAGAATCTTATTGTAGATCTTGGTTATTTTGATACAAGCTTATTGGCCGAGGATACTGAGTTGACGTATCGATTTTTAATTAATGGCTGGAAGGTACTCTATGCAAATAGAGCAGAGTGCTATGAAGAATTGCCCGAAAAGTGGAGTGTACGATCTCGACAGATAAGGAGATGGTCCAGGGGGCACAACGGAGTTATGTTCCGCTACATCATATCCTTGCTTAAGTCGTCATGCCTCTCGCTGCGCGAAAGGTTGGATGGAATGCTTCTCCTTCTTATCTATTTCATTCCAGTCATCCTTCTAACGGGTCTATGTGATTCGCTTATCCTCTTTTTCCTTGGTGAGATGGAGATTTTTGCAGGGATTTATTTTCTAATATTCATTGGAGCCTATAACACTTTTGGGAATTTTGCCCCATTCTATCAGGTAGGGACAGCTTGCCTGCTTGATGGCGCTCCGCAGCGCATCCTTCTTCTGCCTTGCCTGATTTTTAATTTCTTCTTTAATATGTGGTACATAACTAGAGGTTTCGTTGATTCTATTGTCGATATAATTACCTTGCGAAAGACTAATTGGCACAAAACAGAACGCTTTAGAACAGCTGCCAGAAGGGAGTCAGCTTCATGATGGCCTTATGTTTCATACTATTTGGCCTATTATTCATTCTTCCTTTCGTGCCCGGGATCTGTGAGATTAGGAAAAAAGAAGATGCGGAGCCGCTGTTTATCGATATGGAGTATCGAAAAGATCCCTGCTATTTTTCTCGTTCGTTCAAAAATAAACTTACCGAATCGATTAACAGTGATGGAAAGCTGGAGGGAATCTTGAGTCTGAACCTTTCAAAGGAGGAAACGGTGGAGATCATTGAAAATGCTTCGACTCTAGAACAATCAAGCATTAAAAATGTTTGCTATTTCAAAGGCAATTTTAACTCGGGCAGCAATGTATCTTTTGAAAAAGAGGTCTACGTTCGAGGAAATGCCTGTATTGGCGAAAGCAATCAGTTGTATGCTCTAGCCTGTGAAGGGGATGTTAGTGTTCTTAAGGGGACAAGGTTTTTAAGATGGATCGATTCTGAAGGAAGTATTAATGTTGGGGAACAATGCGATCTTGGAGTAAGCGCCACCTGCACAGGAAGTCTGTCTATCGCTTCAAATTGTTCTTTTAAAAGGCTATATGGTTTTCCAGTTGTTACCGGAGGTGCTTCAGTTTTGTCGTCGGAGGAAAAGTATTGTTCAAATAAGGGAGAAATTCCTATTTTTGAAGTCAGATGTAACGATCGAAATCCTTTAAACATACCTCCTAATAGCTGTGAGGACTACACCTATATTACGTCGCGTTCATTAACTATTGGAGACAATGCCCTTGTTCGGGGGCATGTAAAGGCACTTGGTGATATCGTTACAGGAGAATGTGTTACTATTGCAGGTAACCTTTTTGCTGAAGGAGATATTCATATTGGAGCACATAGCAATATTAGGGGTACCGTGTTTTCTCAGGGACGAATTATCTTAGATCAAGGCGTTACGATCGGATCCAAAGGTAAGGTTAAGTCAGTCATCGGTAAGCAGGGAATTATATTAGGATATGGAGTCCAAGTCTTTGGTTACGTCATGACTGAAGGGGAAGGGTGCATTACATGAAGAAAAGACTCCTTATAGCAATAGTCTTGAGCATTCTCTTCGGCTTTCACTCTATTCCTATGGTACCCAAGGCCATGGCGCTGCCTTTGCAAAAAGAGATAAAAGTTCTTCTCGTATATAATTCCAACTACCTTAAAGATGCGAATCACATATTAGCCGCTTATGAAAGTGTTTTGCAGGAGGAGGGAATTCCCTTCGAAAGCATGGAATGCCGTCAGCTTATTGCCACGCCAGTTGACGACCTAGTAGGAAGGGTCCCGGCAATTATCTTGCCTGATAATCTTCTTCAGACTGTGCCGGAAGATTTTAAAATATGGATAGAGAAGTATCTAGAAAAGGGCGGAAATATTGCTGTAATTTACGATGTGGGAGTTAGGAACGAGAATGGAGCCTTTAAAGATCGCTCTGATTTTGCCGACCTTATTGGATTGAATTACATCACTTATAGTACGTCTGGTGTAGCAGCTTACGATATGGGGCATGTAAAATTCACCTCCGAGGCCAACCGTGAGTTCTTTCAAATCCCTTTTGGTAAGACACTGGATAGTCTTACGCTCAGCAGCTATAACTATGGAGCGCTGCAATATCCGATTGCCAGAAATGAGAAGGTTCGAGACGTTCCGGAAAGCTCAATATATGCTTATGGAATTACAGCAAACAAGGAGCAGTTTCCATTAGTAGTCATGAATGATTATGCAAAGGGCAAAGTGATCTATGTTAATCTTCCGCTCGGATATTTAAAGGCTTATTCGGATGACTTGCCGCTTCGTGCGATTCTTCGGACTTTTCTCTTTGATGTTATTGAGATTCCACATATTATGAATGTCGAGCAAGGACGCGGCGGGTTGGTCATCAACTGGCACGTCGATAGCGATATAGAACATATAGCATTGCCATTTTTACTTAAGAACGGATATATGCGAAAAGAGATTGCTGCTTCATTTCATATTACAGCAGGTGACTTTTTCCTGAAACCGGGCGATGATACGGGTTTTGATGCCGATGGGGCGGGGAAGCACCTGATATTGCAGCTCAAGAACTATGGCATTATAGGTTCTCATGGGGGATGGGCGCATAATTGGTTCTCGCAAAACATAGTAAACGGGGTCTTTAAGGAAAAAGAGATCCGGGAGTATATTGCAAAAAATAATGAGTGCCTCGAAAAGATTGTCGGCTACAAAATAACTGAGTATGCGGCGCCTAACGGTGCGCATCCGCAGCCAGCTGCAACTAAGGCGCTGGAAGATTTGGGGATGATTGCCTATTATTATACTGGTGATACCGGAAGCGCACCAAATAGAGTCTTCTATGACGGCAAAATGGTTAGTGATAAGGTGATCGCTTTCCCTCTTATGCCCTTTGGGAAGACAGCTTCAATCTGGGAAATGAAAGCTATCGGTAAAAAGCAGGAGAGCGAGGTCAAAGAATGGTTCTATAGTACTTTAGATTATGTAGCCAGTAATCGTACAGTTCGAATGATATATTCGCATCCCTACGATATTCAAAACTATCCGCAGACGATAAAGGAGTTTCTGGACAAGGTAATTGTAATGCAGTCAAACGGTGAAATTGCCGTCCACCCCATGAGCTACTTTGCAGAGTTTTTTCTTCGATTTCTTAAGACGACCTATAGTTTTAGCTGTGAAGGAAAACAACTCGTCATTTACCTGAACAACCCTGATGGTCTGTCGGGGATTACTGTAGCATTGCCTAAAAGGGAATTTATAAAACCTGTAGCTGATGACATAATGCTGCAGCAAGACGATCGGTATTATTACGTCACAGTGGTGGGAGCAAATGAAAAAGAAAAGTATATTAAGGTTGATTATCATTAGCATACTTTGTCTTAACTATCTAACTGGGATAGCACTTGCCGGACATCCGGCTATTGAGATTATGAACTTTTATGCTGATAAGCCTGATGACAAGACTATTATTGAGCCGTACATAGTGAGCATCCTTGCGCTGAACGAAGTAGCAAATGGTAGACATCTCCCGGAAGTAAAAAAGTTTATCAATTGGTATTTCAGCAAGCTGAATTACCCGGATATCCATGGCCTTACTGGGACTATTTATGTATATATTCTTGAGGATGGACGTGAGCGCTCAATGTCACAGTATGATTCCGTTGATGGATATGCTGGACTGTTTCTCCATCTTCTTCACCAGTATGTTATAAAGACGGGAGATGTTGAGCTGCTTAAAAATAATTGGGAGAGAGTAGAGGACATTGCATATCTAATCCCCTTTTTGCAGGATACAGATGGTCTGACTGTTGCGCTGCCTGGCAGCGAGATCAAATATTTAATGGATAATTGTGAGGCTTATGGCGGTATTTCAGCCTATCTATCGCTGAGAAGAATTGCAGGTAAAACTGAAAGTTCATATTACAGCCGGGTTCGTCATTCAGTTAAGCAAGGGATTTTATCTAATCTATATGACCACAGTAGTTCGACTTTTTCCTGGGCAGTAGAGAAGAACAGAAGAAGCCATATTTCCTGGAGTCGTTACTATCCTGATGCTTATGCCCAGCTCTTGCCTATTTATTATGATGTAATCAAAGATAAGCCGTCTTTGCGAGCTAGCCTTTGGCATATGTTCAAACAAACATATGCCGATGTACAGCCCTCGTTTCCTGTTGAGCAGCGTATTATCTATGAACTAACTCGGACTAAAATGGAGGCAGTAAAAAACCATGATTCATAAGGATGCTTTTACGCGTAAGATTTCTATTCTGGTTTTTTTCATTTCATTCGTATTAGTTTTATGCCTCTATTCGAGGCAGTTATACGCTAAGCCGATTGTGGACGAGGCCTTTTTCTTCGAGCCCAAAAATCATATTGAAGTCTCGACAGCATATGAAAATCTCTCCCCGCATGACGTATATGGTAATTGGAAAACGGTGTCACTAGAGTTCGAACGCAAAGAAGCGCCGGATTTAACGTGGTTTGCTGGTGTTGATAACTTTCAGAGAAAGTCAAGAAACGGCTTTCTGGGCGAGGTAGGGGTTTATAAGGACTGGAATGATTCCTTCTACACCTATACAGCATTATCGGGAGGGACGAGCTCAGACTATCTTCCCAAGGCAAGGATTGACCAAGAGCTTCATTTTAAGTTTGGATCTGAGAAACAGTATGTCTGGAATGTCGGCGGCAGTTATATTAAGTATTTTGGTGATCATAGAGACAATATAATATCCACAGGTCTTACGACCTATATAAACAAGTGGTCTATTGGTTACCAGATATTTAGAAATATAAGCAATCCAGGCTCTGTTAAGTCTTACTCACAGGAATGGTCCATATCATATGGTAAGGAGCGACAACAGTTGACGACGCTTACTTATTCGTACGGTAATCAGGCTTACCTAGCGACTGAGATCTCAATGCCGGAAGCAGTGGACGATAAGTCTAATTTAGTAACTTTGAATCATCGACATTGGCTAGGAATAGACCATGGATATTTCGCAGAAGTCAATAGATTTAACCTCAAAAATGGTTATCGAAGTACAGGTATATCGTTCGGCATATTCAGTGAGTTTTGATTAAATTATAAGTGCCGTAGGTTGTAAGCCTACGGCACTTATAATTTATTTTGTTTTGCTTGCCATTAAACGGGCAACTTTATTAGCGAAGCTTATTGGATCGGAGGGCAAAAGGCCTTCGATTAATAATGCCTGATCATACAAGAGGTCGCAGTAATCATTGAAAGAGTCTGAAGACGGATCAGCTTCATGTAGATCTTTCAATGTGGCAAAAAGCTCATGATTAGGATTGATCTCTAAAATTCGGCTGGCCTTGAACATAGTGTTATTCATTTCGGAAAGTATCTGCTCCATGGAGAGGCTGATGCCGTTATCGGCTGACACTAGACAAACCGCACTTGACTTTAAACGGTTGCTAATCTTAACGTCAGAAATTTTATCCTTTAACTGTTCTTTTATGTCTTTAATTAAAGTTTCGTTTTCTTTGAGGACTTCCTCTGCGTTCTTTTTAGCTTCGGTGGAATCAATGTCATCTAGGTTTAAGTCACCGCGGCTGATGGATTGGAATTTTTTCTCCTTAAATTCATGAAGGGCTTCGATTGCAAATTCGTCTACAGCATCGAAGAGATATATTACTTCAATCCCTTTTTCACGCAACAGCTCCATTTGCGGCAGACGTTCTACTGAAGCACGATCTTTACCTGTCGCATAATATATGACTTTTTGGCTTTCCGGCATACGGCTTAGGTATTCGCCCAAGCTAGTAAGGCCGTCGGCAGAATGAGAGGAAGGGAAGAGCAATAAATCTTTAAGCTTATCCCGGTTCGGGGAATCTGTATATACGCCGATTTTAAGGGACTTGCCAAACTCTTGCCAGAACTTCTCATACTTAGGACGATCTTTGCTAAGCATGCTTTCGAGTGTTTTCAAAACGCTTTTTTCGAGATTTTTGCCGATTAGCTTTAATTGTCGGCTTTGCTGGAGAAGCTCACGTGATATGTTTAGCGAGAAGTCAGAGGAATCAACTAACCCTCGAACAAAGCGCAAGTATTCAGGCAGAAGGTCCTGACAGTTGTCCATGATAAAGACATGCTTTGAGTAGAGCTGAATTCCGGCTGTATAGTCACGGTTATAGAAGTTAAACGGCGCACGTGAAGGAATGAATAACAGGGTTGTATATTCCACTGTTCCCTCGGCTTTTGTATGGATAACTTCTAACGGGTCTTCCCAATCATGGAAAAGATTCTTGTAAAATAGCGAGTACTCTTCCTGTTTAATTTCAGTTTTGTTTTGGGTCCACAAAGGCTTCATCGAATTTAGGGTGCGAACTTCGACAGTCTGTGTTGCCGGTGCATCTTCGATAGGCTTGCCGTCAGCATCTTTAGGCTGTTCTTCTTTTACTATATTCATTTTAATGGGATAGCGAATATAATCAGAGTATTTCTTGACTAAGTTTTCAAGGTTATATCGATTCAGGAAGTTCTCGTCAGGTTTCTCGGCGGATCGGAATTCTTCGCTAAGCGCCAGTATAATAGTGGTGCCGCGCTTGGCTTTATCTATTTCTTCAATGGTATATGTTCCGTCCCCGTTAGATTCCCATTTAACGCCTTTCGTTTGCCCGGGAGCGCGGGTGATCAGTGTTACCTTGTCAGCAACCATGAAGGCAGAGTAGAAGCCTACACCAAACTGGCCAATTAATTCGTTATCAGGATTTGCTTCCTTTTCCTGCATTTTAGCAAGAAAAGCTTTAGTACCCGATTTGGCGATGGTGCCAATATTGTCAACGACTTCAGCATACGTCATACCAATGCCGTTGTCTGATATAGTTAAGGTATTAGTGCTTTCGTCAGGCAGAATAAAAACTTCGAATTCCGAGTCGCCTTCTAGCAGTTCATGGTTAGTTAGTGACTCAAAACGGATTTTGTCAATAGCATCCGAAGCATTCGAAATAAGTTCGCGTAAAAAAATCTCCTTATTGGTGTAGATAGAATGCACCATTAAGTCTAGCAGCTGCTTTGTTTCAGCCTGAAATTCACGGGTTTGTTTAGTTGTTTCAGTCATGTATGTATTCTCCCTTCCTATATAATGACATCATATTAGCACTCTCGCTTGTTGAGTGCTAATTATATTATTATAATAGCCTGATAGTAAGCAAAAATCAATTTCTATCAGCAAAATTTTATAATAGTGTCTTAATGGTCCCTCTTTTAATATAAAAAATGTGCCTCTCTTCAAGAAGGCACGTTTTTTATATCGGTGTTATTGTTTTAATGAGGTTTAAGAACAACCTTGATACAGCCATCCGTTTTTGTATCAAACGCTCGATAGCCGTACTCGGCTTTGTCCAGTGGCAGACGGTGAGTAATTATATCGCCTGGATCGACTTTTCCTTCCGCAATCATTTTATATAAATACGGAATATAGGGAATTACAGGAGCCTGTCCGGTTTTTAAAGTGAGATTACGGCTAAATATATCGCCAAATGGAAAGGCATTGTATCTAGCACCATAGACGCCGGTTACTTGAATAGTACCAAATTTACGAACGGCTTGCGTCGCAATAACAAGTGAGCCCAGGGCTCCGCCTTGAAGCTTTAAGCCGCTTGCCAAATATTCAAGGGGTGTCATCTTACCATCCATTCCGACACAGTCTATTACAATGTCTGCTCCGCCGCTAGTCATTTCTTTGAGATGTTCACCGGTGTTTTCATGCTGCTCAAAATTAACTGTTTCAACTTTGTTGAACCGTTTAGCATGCTCTAACCGATAGTCCATAAAGTCAACGGCAATTACTCGTTTTGCCCCTTTAAGCCATGCAAACTTTTGCGCTAATAGTCCAACAGGTCCACAGCCTAGAATAACCACTGTATCACCGTCTTTGACGCCGGCGTTATCAACACTCCAATAGGCGGTTGGTACGACATCAGCCAATAACACTAGCTTTTCATCTTCCACTTCGCAATCATCAGGAATCTTAAAGGGTGTAAAGTTTCCATAGGGAACACGCATATATTCGGCTTGACCGCCGGCATAACCGCCGTATGTTTCAGAATAGCCGAATATACCTCCAATTTCGGCATGGGGGTTTGAATTATCGCATTGGCTCGTGAGCTGATGTTTACAGAACCAACATTCACCGCAGCTTACGTTAAACGGAACAATTACCCGATTGCCTTTTTTTAAGTTTTTTACCGAGGGGCCTACTTCTTCGACTACTCCCATAGGTTCGTGTCCGATTACATAGTTTTCCGGTAGATTGGGGACCATGCCGTGAATGAGGTGTAGGTCTGAGCCGCAGATCGCGGTAGTAGTTATTTTAACTATGATATCATCCGCTTTTTGAATTTTTGGGTTTCCGACTTCCTTGATCCGCACATCCTTAATGCCTTGGTATGTAACAGCTTTCATAGTTTGTTTCCTTCCTGTGGTTATTTTCTAAGTTTGATATGTTTATTTATAGGGGGTTGCAAAGGTACCGAGCCTGTCAGTATTTCCCGGGAAAAGTTCAAATCCGGCAATCATGAGAGCCATTTGTGATGACTTCATATCCAGTTTTGCCTGCTCATCTAAATCATGGGGATATAGCCATCCTTTTTGCATCATCAGGCTAGATATTTCATCGTGTAAAGACAGCGCGTCCCGCAATTGAAGGGTTAAAGTTTGGCGAACAAGCGGAGTGGCTGCCTCTGTTAACGCTACTGCATAATTTTTTATTCCATTTTTTGCGGATAGAAGAAACTCCATAGCGACTGTTCCATCAGCAAGAGTAGGCATACCCTCAGCATTTTCTATTTCAAGATAATCATTTATCATATATTAATCACCTCTTATTGCAGTGTCGGTCTTCCTTGGTATAAGTTGCGCAGATCAGTCACGGCCTTAATTGACTGCTGAACATCTTTTTCCATTAAAGCCTTAAGTTCTTGATCGAAAACCAGGCCCTGCATCATTTTTGATTTAGTCATACAGATGGTTTTAAAGTTTAGGAGTTAGTGAATTTCCATCATCTCATGCGGTGCTAAGCGTTGTTGCATTATATATTCCTCCTAATTGAGCGCGAGAATATACTCAAACTATGAGTTAGCGTTTTTAGCAAGCTGAAAATCCTGAGTTATTTGCTGGTGCGGCGTAAGATAGGGTTTATACCAATCCTTACTTGCAGCAAGATCGGACAGCTCGTGATGCTGAGCTATGGCAGTCAGCAATTGGCCTCCTAGAAGATGCCGAAGTTCGGGGTTTGCAATTTCAGTCACTGCATTGCTAAGTGAAATTACTGCAAATTTTGAGTCTTTAATCATGTCCGAGGCAATATCTGATTCGCCGAAGGTATTACCCATCAGCATGCTTACAATTCCCATGATTACCCCCCCTTACTGTTGTCCTGAGTTACTATAAAAGTCCTGATACCTGTTTAAAGTATCTTGTTTCGTGCGTAATGATCGCTCCATAAATGATGTAAGATCTACATCAGATACAAGCATCATGCTGGCTTGTATCTTCTTGGCGCACGTCACTTCACTACGAATTAGTTCGTGCAGTTCCAGCAGTTCATGTGCAGAAAGCTGAGCTGTTGCGTCCACATTAGGCACCTCCTAGCGGTAAAATATTTTAATCATTAGGTATTCTACCCGGGTGTTTTTGGTATCTACCCTAACAGGTGTTGAAATATGTACAGACTAGAGGAATAAAGGGTCAGCCGCTATATGCGAAAAAGGATACTTGCTTTTACAGCAGTACCCTTTTAAAAAATAATTATTTATATATTAGGCTTTTTCAGGGCTATCGACTACAAATACTTTAACACTCTGCACCCCAAAGTCCTGAGCCTCGCCCACCGTCCATTTTGCAACATCAATTCGGTTGCCTTTGATAGCGCCGCCGGTATCTGAGGCAACGGCATATTCGCCATGTCCGTCAGGATATTGGATATAAACGCGCGAGCCCAAAGGGATAACACTAGGATCTACGGCTATGACACCAGGGCGTATCTGCTCTCCGGTAAACGTTTTGTTACCCCATTGGTCATTATCATGGGGGCCTGGGGCGTAAGCGGTGGCTTTAATGTTTAAGACCTTCTGATAGCTTTCAGGGGTGTTCTGGGAGCCTTTAGATATTTTTGCAGCTTTTGTTTTGTTGGCTTTCTGATGGGCGGGTTCTTTCTTATGGCTTGTTTCCTTAGCTTGCTGCGGGGCGGACACTTGGGCGGTACCTTCTTGGAGATTTACCTTGACTGGGCCATTCGTTTTATCTGCATTTGTTACCTGCTGTGTGGTTTCAATTGTACTATTTCCCGCAGTCGGGTTGGCGGAGGAGGCATGGACGGTAGCAGCTGGAACTCCCGGTAGCATGGCGCCTGACAACATTACTGCTCCAACGACGGCAGCAGCAACATGCTTGAGCCTTTTTTGGAGACGGGAGACGGATCGATGACGTTTATGAGCATGATTCACTTTTGGCTACCCTCCTTTTGTTTTTATTTAGTGTTTACTAAATAGTTATATGTAATCCAAAACTCTATTAAATTTGTATTGAGAAAATGATTTAGGCACCCATCCAATTAAGAACGGGTGCCTAATATTTTTAGAACTACTTTGGAACGCGGACTAAAAAACGTAACGTCGGCCCCGTCTTTTGCGGAGGCTCAAGCATTTCGTATCCTGCTTTGACCACTTCTTCCGGAACTGAAACGAAACTTTGCGGACAGTCGGCTAATATTTCTAATATATCACCTTTACGGAGCTTGCTTAGTGCTTCCAACGAAAACACAACAGGGTAAGGTCAGGCCTCTCCGCGCAAGTCAAGCAACATTCTGTTATCGGACATTAGTAACCCTCCTCGTTAATAGACCAGTCTTTGAGTGCTGCTTCCAATCAACCCAGATATATAGAACCAACAACATTATTATAGTGAGTGCAAGTGCGACCGGAATACCATATAATTTCGCCAAGTCTATTCTCGGGAAAGGCTCTACTAGTAACGGGAACACAAAAGGATCCCAAGCAACTGTTAAAATGGTAGCACCTACGACATTCCCAAGACCAACTACCAAGAATTGCACTTGTCCTTCCATGGCGCGATACATCCAGCCGGTTTCGCAGCCGCCAGCAATAACAATACCGACGCCGAAGAGAAATCCTCCAAACAGTGCGCCGGGACCAGCCCACCAAATGACTTTAGGAGGCATGCCCTTCGCTAGGAAGACTGCTGTAATTAGTGTCTGAACAACGAGGCCCCAAACAATCGCTTTGGCGGTAGTGCCCCTTCCTGTCAGCCATAAATCTCGAAAAGCAGACGTAAAGCACACTTGGCCTTTTTGAATTAAGAAGCCAAAGCCAAAACCAAAAGTTGTCGCTAAAAGCAAGTTGGCAGGATAATTGCCGCTAGACTGCTTTACCAGATAGAAGATAACAAGCGCTAGGCCAACGCCCCCAAGCCATGGCTGTATACGGTAGTAAACTGGGTTTTCCACGGCAGCGCCAAGATTAGCCCGGGAAATCTTAGGATTCCCCATCATCCAGGGCAGCATACTAATTTTAAGACCATAATAAGTGCCAACAATAGTCCCCAGCGTAAACAGCCACGTATGAAATGAAAACTCTGGTATGCCTGAAAATAGTGCGGCTAAGTTGCAGCCCATCGCCATACGAGTCCCAAATCCGGCAATGATTCCACCAATTAATGCCTGGAGGACTCTTTTTCGTGTCGGTATACGCAATTTAACATTCTGCCCCAGCAGCGCGCTTATTAACGCACCGGCAAACATACCGATAACCAGAACACCATCAAGGCGAGTCAAAGGAGTACCAGTGAAGTTGATTAGTTTAAGGTAAGTATGATGACTAGTGTCAACGCCAAGAAACTGCAGAAGATGACCGCCCCAACGGGTAAACTCGCCTGTAACTGCCCAAGCAATTCCTAGAGAACCAAAGTATAATGCACTAAGAACGCCAAGAGATACAATGGCAAAATATTGGCTCCAGAAACCGGCAACAACTTTCTCATAGTAGGTTTTTAATATTTCTTGCAATCGGTTTGTCACTCCTCAAATTTCACTTAGTTTCTTACATAAGATACAACGGTATTAATTCTATAGGCAAGCATTGAAAAAATCAATTGCTTTAATAATATTTATATATAGTGAAATTTGGGCATGCATTTTTTAATTGTTTATATAATTAACTTGAAGTAGTAGTGGTTATGCACTTGGTCCTTTGGCGACTGTTCATGTGATTACTTATCAATGTCGATGCGGTTTAGGGCTAAGTACATAGGTATACATTTCTGATGAGCAGGTGCATGAAGGATTTCGGTCCCTTTGGACAGCTTGCGGAAGCTAAATTGCTCATAAAATTTGACGGCATCCGGGACGGCGAAAAGTGTTATGAGCTGCACTCCAACGAGGCTTCTAATTTTATAGATCTGTTTTAATATATGATTGATTATTACATGTCCTATTCCCATATATCTATACCTATCATCTACGCACAAGGCTGCTATTTCAACCGATGGACAAAGACTAAGAATTTTATCCCCCTTTATTTTTAGTGACGAACATTTTGTAGAGCAAAATGCTACTAATTTGCTACTGTGGCCTTCTTCGAAGAACAAAGTTGTACATGTATTCCCTGTTTCTTCATAAGTGAATGCATCTGTTCTTAAGAATTGTGCCAGCGGAGTGTAGGCCGATCTAAAATTTCTTATCTCATTCTCATAGACACGCGATAGGGGTTTATAGGAAAGGGCAATTGATCTATTGAGAGCATCTATCCAGACATGAGAAGGTAGGGCTGGAACTGACTTCGGCTGAAAAGACATATTAGCGTCGGATGTGAAGTTTCTTAATGTTGTAAGGGTTGACTCGCTGCGAGCATATTCGATTATTCCGCCGGGAACTGCAGTCATCTCGCAATAGGGTGGATTAGAGAAGCTGTTACTGCTGTTAGCCATTAAATCACCGCCAATATATATCGTTTATACATTATATGCTCCATAATTATGATAAGTAACGACCACTAGTCATCTTTGTACCACTAATAGAATAAGCCTCGCACTTTTAGTGCGAGGCTTATTCGTTGCATAAAGAAGCAAGGATCATTAAATGCTGGAATGCATAGTGGAGATCGTCCAAGAACCGCCGAAGGAGGGTTCTAATGTAACATTAAAACTAATACCGTTATGAACTACTCTGACAACGGCCAAAGACGGCGTTTCACTTATTATTGTGAATGTATCAGCTTTTGGATTAAAGCCTAAAATTTCAGATGCTCCGATAACGGTGTCGACAGGGCTAGTATTACTTGAAAAGGTCATGGAAACTTGGTGGCCAGAATTAGGGATTGCAAGTGCAATTGCAGGCTTTTCTTCCGCATATACTATTGTCAAAGGTCCTGCCATTGTAGATGTGCCGATAATTATAGCTAATAAAGCGAATATAAAACGAAATGTTTTTTTCATATCATTATTTCCATTCTATTTTAGTATGAGTCTAAGGGTGAGTTTAAAAAGAATTGTAGCATAAAGTAAATTTTTCTGCCAATTCAATTTCTGGAAGATATAATTAGAAGGCATCCGTAGTGTTTTCCAGCACTTCTGCCATAATATCCTTGTAGACATCCTTATTATACTCTGTTACATTTAAAGCATCTCCGGTAAACATTTGTATTATTTAATAGGAAGGGTGGTGTAAACTTTGTTGTATATTAATGATGACGTCCAGTTAGAATTAACGCATGATGATATCGAGATAACGAACAAGGAAGAACATCACCAGAAATGCTAGAATTGACTGGATCCCAAAGACCATGTCCGCGGGACATGGTCTTTTAGTATTGTCATTCATTTGACCTTGGAATGGTCACTACAATCTTCTCAATAGATTTAGCGTAACTACTGTATAGAAGGGCAAGTTATTTTCCCCTTTCCAACCTCTAAGGCCGATAGTAATAAACTGATTAAAATAATACATGCACCAAATAGATATGGTAAATCAATATGTATATCAAATAGAATCCCTGCAATAGACGGGCCGGCAATATTACCAAGCCCCATAGGCATTGTTGGCTCCGGCGACAAAACCTTGCTCATTACCCGCCATTTTTGATAGCAGCGTATTAATCGACAAGCGTAAGATGGCGTTGACTGAGAAGAACAGGAGTATTAAAATCAGTACATGCCAAAAATCTCCGGAAAGCAGCATCAGCAGCAGAATAGCTACACACAACAGTAAACAACTTTTAATTAGTGTTTTTTCTTTGAAGAGCCGCAAAAGCCTATCAATCAATAACGCTAGGACGAACCTTCCATTCTTCACCGCTAATAATGGCGGAGTACGCACTATTGATGCCATGGAAAGAGTTTCTAAAGGACTCTACCGGAACGATTTTAAGGTTTCAAATGACACACTCGCTGAATCGGCGTGCTGTGTCAT
>Ga0074195_1002778_pt1 | contig 18315 bp, 19 predicted proteins | sample EPASupsiteHSE623_FD_64525 | JGI IMG/M metagenome (GOLD analysis project Ga0074195, IMG submission 64525) | Bioremediated contaminated groundwater from EPA Superfund site, New Mexico - Sample HSE6-23 | ecosystem: Environmental > Aquatic > Deep subsurface > Groundwater > Contaminated ...
TATCAAGAGATTAATCATAATATGTCAAGTTAGATATTAAAAATATATAAACCTTTTAAATTAAGTTTTCTAAACTAAAATATGATTGAAATAATAGGACTGGGTGAAATTGGCTTTGAGATGTTTAAAGAGTTAGATAAAAAAATTCCTAGAGAAAAGTTCTATGGAATAGATATAAGTGATAATCGGCTTAACGAAATAAAAAATTATGGTTTTAGTAATGTTGGTAAAGACATTAAACAAGCAGAAATATATATTTTATCTGTGTATCTAACAGAACAGATATTTGATGTTTTAGATAAGATAATGAAATTTGACAATTATCCTCTGATTGTTATTGAGTCTACTGTTATGCCTGGAACTTATAAAGAGATAATTAATAAATATGGGGAAAATAAATTTGATTTAGTTCTATTTCCTCATAGATACAATCCCAATGATTCTGAACATCATGTGTTTAATCAAAAAAGAGTTATAGGTGGAAATAAAAAATCACTTATTCATGCTAAAGAATTTTTTAAGCAGTTTATAGACTGGAATTTAGTTCATGAAACAGCCCCTGAAATAGCAGAACTAACAAAGCCAGTAGAAAATGCTTATAGATTTATTGAAATTGCTATTGCCCAAGAATTAAAAATGCTTTGCAAAGAGAAAAATATTGATTTTGAAAAATTAAGAGAAGCAGCTAATACTAAATGGAACATAAATTTAAAAGAAGCTAGAGAAGGAATAGGTGGAAAATGTCTTCCAAAGGATATTAATTTAATAAATGAATTTTTTATTGGAAATGATTTGTTTAAAACTGCAATTGAATCTAATGAAAAATACAAAAGAACAAATAATAAAGGATAAACCTTATAAAAAGAACAGGCATTCAAAGTTAAATGCTGCCATAGCTTAATGAAAAGCGCCTTTATAGTAATTTAGGAAGTTGGAGGGTCACTCCCTCCTGGCGGCTTAATAAAATGAAAAATATATTTAAAAAAGCAAAAAATATTTTCCTTAAGGGATACTACTATTCTCATCAAAAAGTGGATACTCCTGTTATCCCCATGATTCAAAATATAGAAGCAACTAATGCTTGTATGATGAATTGTAAAATGTGTCCTAGAAAATACATGACTAGAAAAATAGGATTTATAGACTTAGGTTTATTTGAAAGAATAGTAAGTCAATTAAAAGGAAATACTAGAGTTGCACTTCATCATTTTGGTGAACCTTTACTTCATCCAAAGATAGGGAGATTAATAGAAATATGCCACAAGTACGGGATTAAAGCATCTATATCTACTAATCCTAGTAGTTTAACTTTAGAAAAATCAAGAGAATTAATAAATGCAAAGTTAGATTATCTGCATATTTCTTTAGATGGAGCAAATAAAGAAACTTATGAAAATATCCGTGGAGGAAGTGCAAATTATGAAAAAGCTTTAGAAGGAATGAGGACATTTTTAAAAGAAAAACAAGAATTAAAATCAAAATTGCCTTATACTAAGATTGCGATAATTAGGATGAAAGAAACAGAAAAAGAAATAGACGAGTTTAAGAAAAAATGGGGAGAAACTCAGGGAATAGATGAAGTTCAAGTAAAAGAGTTTATTACTTGGGATGGGACAATGGATGACATAAAAGAACTAGAACAAGAAGCTTCACATAAAGTAAAAAGAAAAAAAATATATCCTTGTTTTTGGCCCTGGGGAAAATTAACAGTATTATGGGATGGACGAGTGGCAGCATGTTGTTTTGATTTTGACGGGAAGTGTATTTTAGGAGATTTAAACAAGCAAACTCTAGAAGAGATATGGAATAGTGATAGAATGAAAAGATTTAGACTACAACATGTAAATGAAAAGTTTCCAGACAATCATTTATGTAAAAATTGTAGAGAAAGAGAGGGATTTGTTCCTAGCAAAATATTCCCTCTAAATATGATCATAGAAGGAAGATTAAACTTTTTAAATTACTTTAAATCAAATTAAAAGATGATTAAATCCAAATGAAAGATATTAATGCAACAGTAATAATAAACATTAAAGGAAAAACAGAAGAAGAAGTTTTAAAGAATTTAGAATATTCTAGAAGAAAGAATATTAACAAAGCAATTAATTCTGGGCTAGTTGTTGAAAAAACAGAATCTGAGGAAGATTATAAAAAATGCTATGAAATGTATGCTAAAATAATTCTTGAGGGTGGTTCTACTCCTTTTACTTATGAAGTTTGGAGAAATTGGGCAAAAGAAGAGGAATGGGAATTGTTTGCAATTAAAAAACAAGAAAAAACAATGGGTTATTTTTCGGTTATAAAAATAGACAAAGGTTACTATGGGCTTCCTTTTGATGGAATTGGAATTCGTCCAAGAGTATTTGCGAGTGATAGAGAATATGATGATTATAGAACAAATGACTTTATATACTGGAATACGATTTTGTATGGAATAAAAAATAATGCTAATTTTGTTGATTTAGGGGGATACCAAATCAACCCAAGAGGGCATTTAAAAGGAGTAAATAGTTTTAAAGAAAAATGGGGAGGAGAGATATTCCATTATCACTTAGACTATCCTTTTTACACTGCAATCGCAAGAAAGTTAGTAAGAAACTTTGATGTTTTTTGGTGGGTAAATGAAAAACTAAAAAGCAAAGAACCAAAAAAACCAGCATCATTTAAATTAAAATGAAACTAAATCATCCAATAAAAAAAATAAAGTTAAGTGTAAAAGCAATTTCAAAAATTGGAAATTGGTGGGATTATTTCTTAGATTATTTTGGTGCTAAACAGGGAAAAGTAATTTATAATATTGAGGGGAAAAAAATAATAACTAGAGCCAAAACAATAGATAAAAGTATTTTTACTGAAGTTGCCTTAGAAGAACTTTATTTTCCTAAAATAAAAGAGTTTAATTTTAGTTCTAATCCAATAATAATCGATGTTGGAGCACATATTGGATTATTTTCCATATTAATAGATTCTAAAGTAAAAAATTCACAAATTCATGCAATTGAACCAAATTCAGAAAATTTTAATATTTTAAAAGAACAAATAATCTTAAACTCTATGAAAAATATTTCGGCATATAGAGTTGCTCTTTCAGATAAAAAAGGTAAAATGAAACTTTATTCGGGAGAGCATTCTGCTAGAGGCTCTCTTTTAAGAGAAGAAGGACAAGGATTCGAAGAAGTTGATACAATCACTATGGAGGATTTTTTTAATATTAATAAAATAGAAAAATGTGATTTATTAAAAATGGATATAGAGGGAGGAGAGTATTTAGTGTTGTATTCTACTCCAAAAAAAATCTTTGACAAAATTTCCAAAATATTTTTAGAACTGCATTCAATAGAGGGAGAAAGCAAAGAAAAAATGATGAATTTCTTAAAACAAATGGGATTTAGATTAGAATATGATGCAGATGATTTTATTTATGCGTTGAAGGATTAAGAAGAAATTACTATAGCCTATTTTTGAAGTCAAGTTAGACTCAACTTAATTGCTAGTAATTACTGATAACTCTACTTGAAAAAATATTTACACCTTACTAAATCTCTCTTTGGAAGCATTCTGCCAAAGGCGAATGCGTTAATATCCTGTAAGAACTCCAATAGGTTGTGATAATTGCCAGTTGAGAATAGTAGCATAAAATTATATGAACTTATTTTAATCCAAATGAAACTTTACAAACTCTTTTTCCCATACTTCATCTGAGCAGTATTTTTCTGCGTAATTTCTTGCTTCTTTTGAAATTTTTTGTTGTTCTGTTTTAGAAAGAGAAAAAAACATTTTAAGTTTAGTATTTACCTCTTTTGAAGAATGATTAACTAAGATTAATGCATTAGATTTTGGCATTGTAAGAGTAGTTGGAAGTATTGTTGGAACTCCGCAAGATAAAGCTTCTTCTGCAACTATTCCTATCCCATTTCCGTGTCTATGTAAAGCAAAAGATAAATCAGAAGCAGAATAATAATCTACTAATTCTTTAGAAGATTTCTTTTCTAAATATAAAAGGTTTTTATAATTTACTTTTGGAATTTCATTTTCAAACCACTCTCCGATTAGAATAAATAAAATATCTGGATTACTCTTGACTAAATCTAGATAAATATCGCAACATTTTCCGTAATTTACTCTGCCTACTCTTATAACAATATGCTTATTTAAGGGAAGTTTAAGCTTTTTTCTGCATAAGTTCTTGTTATTTGGAACAAACAAAGAAGTATTCACTGGTGCAGCAGCAAAATTAACTCTTTTTTTACTAGTTAAAAAAAATGTTGGTGCCTTTTGATAACATGTTAAATCAGTAAAAACCAGTTTTTTAGCAAAGAAAGCTACAAACCAGAATTGGAATAATTGAATAAACTTTTTAATTGCCTGCCATTTAGTTTTGGAGTGTTTATGTTTAAAAACCTCCCCATAAAATCCCATTAAATAATCTCTCTTTTGAAGTAAAGAGGCAATTAAAAAGGGGAAACCTGCTCCTGGATGTCCTAAATTAACTAATCGAGTAATTTTATTTTTATTACAAAATTTTCTTAGTTTAAATGGAGTTTTTAAGAGATTATAATCTTCTACAAATACGTTTGTTCTATTCAAATCCCATTGTTTTTTGCATTCTTCCTTAGAAGTATACTTACTTGTAGTATAAAGGAAGATCTCTGTATCTTTAGGAAATATTTTTTCATAATATCTCATTCTTACTAGGCGATTGAATGCAAATCCAGTTGAAAAGAAACAAATACGTTTAATCATCTAAAAGCATCAAAAATAGAGTTTTAAATATTTTATGTATCAAATAAAAGATATCTTAACTCCATAAATCTTTTTAAATGAATTCTAATTGAAAATAAAATGAATAAAAAATTTGCAATAATTGGATGCGCAGGATATATTGCTCAGAGACATCTAAAAGCAATTAAAGAAACAGGTAATAAACTAGTTTGTGCTATTGATAAATCTGATTCTGTAGGAGTGTTAGACTCTTTTTCTACAGAGATAGAATTCTTTACTGAGTTTGAAAGATTTGACAGATATCTCGAGCATTTAAATGAAAAAGGAGAGAAAATAGATTTTGTTACAATCTGCACTCCAAATTATCTTCATGATTCTCATATAAGATTTGCTTTGAAAAAAGGAGCAAATGTAATATGTGAAAAACCATTAGTAATAAATCCAAAAGACTTAGATGAATTAGAAAAAATAGAAGTAAAGACAGGAAAAAATGTGTTTGGAATAATGCAGTTAAGACTTCATCCAGTAATTATTGAACTTAAGAAAAAAATAGACTCAGAATATTCTGGGAAAAAATATAAAGTAGAATTAAAATATATTGCAACAAGAGGTAAATGGTATTTAGCTTCTTGGAAAGGAGATGAAAATAAATCTGGAGGATTAGCAATGAACTTAGGAGTTCATTTCTTTGATATTTTATTGTGGATATTTGGAAAAGTTCAAAAATCAGAGTTGTATTTTTCAAGTCCGGAAAAAATGGAAGGCATGTTAGAATTAGAAAAAGCAGAAGTGAGTTGGGTACTTTCATGTGATAAAAATAATCTTCCTCTTGAAGCAGTTAAAAATGGGAAAACTACTTATCGTTCAATAAAAGTGAATGATGAAGAAATAGAGTTCTCAGAAGGTTTTGCTGATTTGCATACTCAGTCATATGGAGAGATATTGGCTGGAAGAGGATTTAGAATAAAAGATGTTCGACCTTCTATTGAGTTAATTGATTTAATAAGAAAAAGTGAGATAATCTCAAATAAAGAAAAGAATTCCGGGAGTTTTCACGAATCTTCTTATCAGGGAAAACAAGTAGAAATTGGTGAAGGGACTAAAATTTGGCATTTTTGTAATATACTTGACAAAACTAAAATTGGTAAAAATTGTGTAATTGGGCAGAACGCAAGTATTGGACCAGAAGCTATAATAGGGGATAATTGCAAAATACAAAATAATGTTTCTGTTTACAAAGGGGTTAGATTAGAAGAGGGTGTTTTTTGTGGACCATCTTGTGTTTTTACAAATGTTATAAATCCTAGGGCATTTGTAGATAGAAAAAATGAGTTTAAACAAACAATTGTAAAAAAAGGTGCAACAATAGGAGCAAATGCAACAATTATATGCGGAAATAAAATTGGAGAGTATGCAATGATTGGAGCAGGTGCAGTAGTTACTAAAGATGTTCCAAATTATGCTTTAATGGTTGGAGTACCAGCAAAACAAGTAGGGTGGGTATGTGAATGCGGAGAAGTCCTTACTAAAAAAGTAATTGAAGAAGAGAGTATAATTTTAAAATGTAATAGATGTGGAGAAGAATTTCTACATTTAAAAGACAGATTTATGAAAAATGAATATTAATTTCTGTGATTTACAAAGACAACACTCTTTTTTAAAAGAAAATATAGACAAGAGAATAAATGAAGTTCTTAATCATTGTAAGTTTATCAATGGTCCAGAAGTAGAAGAACTTGAAAAAAAATGTGCTAATTATGTTGGGACAAAATATGCAATTGGAGTAGCTTCTGGAACAGATGCACTCTTACTTTCGTTAATTGCTTTGGATATTAAAAAAGGAGATTATATTATCACAACTCCATTTACTTTTATTGCTAGTGCAGAAGTAATAAATCTAGTTGGTGCGACTCCTCTTTTTGTAGATATTTCTTCTGAAACATATAACATAGATGCAAAAAAATTAGAAGAATTTTTAAAAAATCCTGTAGATCCAAAAACAAGAAAGAGAATTTTTTCTGGAAGTATAAAAGGAATTATAGCAGTTAATCTTTTTGGGCAACCTGCAGAATATGATAAAATAGAAGAAATTGCAAACCGAAATAAATTATTTATATTAGAAGATGCTGCACAATCTTTTGGAGCAGTATATCAAGGAAGAAAATCTTGCTCTCTTGGAGACATTTCTGCTACCTCTTTTTTTCCAACAAAACCTCTTGGTTGTTATGGTGATGGAGGAATGATATTTACTAATAATGAAAGATTATTCAAAAAAATAAGGTTGATTAGAAATCATGGTCAAGAAAAGAAATATGAACATGATATTATAGGAACTAATTCAAGACTAGATAGTATTCAAGCTGCAGTATTATTAGCAAAGTTAGAAAAATTTGAAGATGAACTTAAAAAAAGAAAAGAAGTTGTTAAAGAGTATTTTTATGGATTAAATATATTAAATAATAAAAAAATAAAACTTCCAAAAGAGAATCCTGATTGTGAATCTGTTTATGCTCAATTTTCTATCCTTACGGAAAATAGAGACAAACTAGCAGAATTTTTGAATAATAATTCAATTCCAAGTGCGATACACTATCCTAAACCATTACATTTGCAAAAAGCATTTGAAAATTTAGGATATAAAGAGGGGGATTTTAAAATATCTGAAGAAATTTCTAAAAAAATAATTAGTCTTCCGTTTGATGCATATAAACAAAAAGAAGAAATAAAATATATTTGCGACAAAATTTTAGAATTTTACAAATAAAATGGAAATTGCTATTATCTCTATGAGTAGAATGAATAAAAGATTTCCTCGGTTAGAACATTGTTGTGAAGGGTTCTGCGAAAACATTGCTTTTCATCCAGAGATATATCTTTTTTTAGCTGCATTAAAACAAGAAAAAGTAGAAGCAGAATTCTATAATGGAAGTTTGATTAATGAAAAAGATATATTAGAACAATTAGAAAAGGAAAAACCAAAAAAAATATTTTATTATGTAAATACTCCGTATATAAATGATAAGAGAGAATTTATGGAGAGATTAAGTAAAATTTCTAAGCTGTATCTTATTGCGGTTCCTTATTTCTGGAGAGAAAAAATTCTAAAAGAATTTAAATTTGTTGAAGATGTTTACTATGATGGTGAAAAAGCATTAAAAGTAGATGTTTCTAATGTAGAAATAGACTACGACAAGATTAATTTAACTCCTTATTTAAATTCAAGAAACTATGCTTTTCCAGTTATAGTTTCCAAATATTGCCCTTATTCTTGTACATATTGTGTTGCTCAAAAAACAGGCCTAATGGATAGGGATTTATCTCTGGTGAAAAAAGAATTAGAATATCTTAAAAATAAGGGATTTAAGAGAGTTGCTTTACTAGGAAATAATCTGACTATTAATAAAAAAAAGTTTATTGAAATATGTAAGATAATGAAAGAATTAGATTTAGAGTGGAGTGGTGATGGTAGAATAAATCATATGGATAAGGAAATCTATGATGCCTTGGAAAATTCTAAAGGGACTTTGTTGTTTGGAGTAGAGAGTGCAAATCAGGAGATACTTAATAAAATACAAAAAAATTTAACAATAAAACAGATAATAGATAATTCAGTAGAGTTGAATAAAAGAAAAATTCCATTTAGATATACTTTTATGTTTGGATTTCCTTGGGATTCTGAAAAAACTGCAGAGGAAATGATTTATTTAAGAAAAAAAATTAGTGCGTTAAATTATCATTGTTTGTTTTTATCTCCTCTTCCAGGAACTCCTCTTTTTGAAGAAATGAAAAAGTTAAAATTAATTGATGAAGACAAATTGGATTTTGTAGATTTTAAAGAATCTTATCTGACTCCATTTGCAGAGACTCTTTTTTTAAATAAAGAATGCGTTCAAAAAAATGTTAAAAAAATTATGATTTCTGGTGCATTGAATCAAAGTGTTATTAAACATATCTTTAAAACAAGAAAAATAAGCGAATATCCTAAGATGATTCTAAAAGCTGCGAGAATAGTTATTCTGGGTAAGAGAAATTTGAAATAGTTTTCATTTTTTTAAATAAACTCTTAATTATTAAAAAATCATGTCTATCAAAGGCATTAAATACAAAAGAAAAGAAAATATATAATAAGGAAAAAGTTAAAATTAATAATAAAAAAGAGCAGATATTGTAAGGTATAAAAGATTTGATAAAAATTAAAATTCCTGCAGAAATTAAAGAAGAAAATATTAGATTAAGCATTTTTCTTCTTAATGGAATTATTTTATAAAGTCGATAAGATTGTAAACAAAATAAACAACTAAGAAGCATAAAAGATAACATAGTAGAAAATGCTACTCCTGTTATTCCGTATTTAGAGATTAAGATTAGATTAAGAATTATATTAAAAATTGAAGTGATAATTATATTCATCAAAACTATTTTGCTTTTACCCCTCATTGAAATAAGCTTATTAGAGACTTCGAATATTGAAAAAAAGAAAAGTCCTATTCCTAAAAATCTTAATGAATTTCCTGCAGAGATGTACTCTTTACCAAAGAAAAATTGTATGAATGAATCTGGATAAAGGATTAATAATAATAACATGGGGAGATTAATAAAAAATATCCATTTTCCAACTTGTTTACTTAATTGTTTTACTATCTCTTTGTTTCCAGAAGCAAACTCACGAGTAATCATTGGAAAGAATAATTGGATAAAAAGCCCAGAAGAAATAGTCATTAAAAATGCTATTTGAACAGCAGAGTTATAAATTCCTACATCAGTTGTTGTTTTAAATACTCCAATAATAAATGAATCTGTCCAGTGAAAAATCTGCCAAATAAACCCATAAAACATAAGTGGCCAAGAATAAGAAAGCATTTCAGAGAATAATTTTTTTTCTTTATTAGAAGATTTTTTCTTTGAATCAAAAATAAATGGGAACATAAGAATACTTAAGAAAATTACAATTGCAAAGGGGATTATAATGGAAAGTAAATAAGAAAAGTAAATAGAAGAGTAACTCATTCCAATTGTTATGAATAACACTAATAAAGAGACTTTTACCATCCCAGTAATTATTTTATGGAAAAAAGAATAAGAAGAAATTCTTTCATATCCTACAAAAATAGATAAGAATAATTCAAAAAATACTGTTAGTGGAACAGAGATGATAAAAAATCTTAGAAATGTTGTTAAAATTGGTTCATGAAATATATTAATTGCAATTTTATCTGCAAAAAATATTAATAAACTGCAAATAATGATATTTGAGAAAAAACATAATTTTAAAGAATTTCTGAACAAAAAACTTATTTCTGTTTTTTTATTTTTAGCTCTCAGCAAAGGAATATATCTTGCTAATCCACTATTTAATCCTAAACTAGATAAGGCGATAAACCATCCAGTGATCATTATAGACAAAGTTAAAATTCCGTAAACTTCGGGTCCAAAGCTTCTTGCAATAATAATCCTGTATAAATAAGTAAAAATCTTTGAAAAAATTACTGAAAAAAAAACTATTATAGAAGTTTTAGCTAGTAATTTTAGATTTTCATTAAATTTTTCATTGGATTTTACCATAAGTTATACCTTGTATTTCAGTATTTAAGGTTTATTTATTAATTCTCAGTTATCCAAAAAACCTCGAAAACTATTTAAACAAAAATTAGAAGATAATAAAATGGAAAAGAAAGATGGATTCCTTATCGGAGCATTTGCATTATTCTTAGTTTTATTTGGAATATTAGCTGTTAAAATGCATTTTCATGATGCATTAGAATATATTAATCTAGCAAAAAATCTTGCTGGAATAAAAAATATAGACATATTTAGCTGTCATTCTGCATTATATCCTTTCATAATCTCATTTTTCTTAAAAATATTTCCTAGTGCAATGACTATTAGACTAATTAATTGTTCTTGGATTTTTCTAATTGGATTGGTTTTACTTTTGGGACTAAAAAATCAAAAAGCTTTTATTATATTTTCCTTCTCTCCTCTTAGCTGGTATATGAGCATACAAACTACTCCTGCTCTTCCTGCAGCATTTTTCTTTTTATTATCTTATATTTTCTTTTTTAAAGAAAAGATTAGATTTAATTTGTGGTTAGCGGGATTTTTCTTAGGTTTAGCATTTGCATTTTATACTCCGATTGGATTACTTGCTGCATTTTTAATTCCTATTTTCTTTTGGGATAAACCCTTTTCAAAAATAATCTCTTTTGGAATTGCTTCTGCAATCGGATTTATACCTAGTTTGTTATTAGATTATTATTTATTTGGAACTCCAGGATATTCTCTTATTAGATTTATCGGAGTTAATTTTCTTATTATCCTTAATCAACACCCCTCTTATAATCCGATTAACTTCTTTAGACACCCGGAAATGTGGATGTTATTAATAGTAATTTCTCCATTTTTATTTAGAATTTATAAACTTGAATTACAAAAATATGGAAGGATTTTATTATTTTTAGGGGTAATTACTTTAATATTGGTAATTAGAATTCCAGACATAAAGTATTTTATTATGCTTTCTCCAATTGTAGCTTTATTATTATCTAGAGTGTTAAATGAATTTGAAATTAAATGGCATTGCATAATCTCGATAGCAGTAATAATTTTCTTAACATATGGATTTTTTGTTCAAGATGCAGCATATAATGCAGATTTACAAAAGATAAAACAAAATTATAGCAATAAATATTTCATTGGAGGACCAATAGAAGAATCCTCTATTTTAGCAGCTTTTTCTTGGGAAAATACTCCTTATTTTGTGTGGTGGCAAGATTATCAGGCTAGTTTAAACAACCAAACATTATTTAGAAAATATGATTTTAATTTTAATTCTGATAAAATAGTGTTAAAGGATAAATTTGTTATTTCGGGTTTATTTAGCAGAACAGATGAAACAAAAAAGTATGATGATTTTATTATTGTCTCGAGTAATAAAAGTTTAACTGGTTATAAATTAGACAGATGTTATAATGAACTTTGTGTGTATAATGCGTGATTATTTATTATTCATAATCTGTGATTCAACCCAAGAGTAAGTTCTAGCTAATCCTTCTTCAAATCCTATTTTTGGTTCCCATTTAAGAATCTTTTTTCTTCTAGAATTATCTGGATATCTTCCTCTAACTCCCTGTGGACCTTGTATGTGATTTAAAAACAGATTCTTTTTAGAAATTATAGCAAGAGATTGGGCCACTTCATCTATACTTACGTTGCTATCCCCACAAATGTTTAATGGAGAAGTATAATGGCTTTCCATAAGCTCGATTATTGCATTAACACAATCTTCTACATAACAAAAACTTCTTCTTTGTTCTCCATCTCCCCATATATCTATTTCTCCATGATCCTCTGCAAGAACAACTTTTCTACATAATGCTCCAATTACTTTTTCTCTTCCTCCTTGAAAGGTTTCTTCTGGACCATAAACATTTTGAAATCTTGAAATCCTTACATCTGCTCCCTTTTCTTCTGCTGCATGCATTAGCATTTGCTCCATAATAAGTTTTTCCCAACCATAAGAGCCTTCTGGATCTGCTGGATGAGTTTGTTCTTCTTTAAGCAAAGTATGATCCCCTTCTTTATTCTGCAAATATTGTGGATAAACACATGCTGAACTAGTAAATAAAATTCTTTTTGGTTTTCCTTCTAAAACTGCTTGTAAAGTATTTGAGTCTATTTCTAGGTTATTTTTTAGAATTTCATAATTCCATCGAGATAGATGCCCTACTCCCCCTACATCTGCTGCTAAAGCATAAACTTGATCTACATCTTTTAAAAGTCTTTTAGCTGTTTCTTTATCTCTTAAATCTCCGAACCAAAACTCATCTGCTTCTGTTGGACTAAATTCTGGTTTTTTTATATCAATACCAATAACATAATTTCCTCTTTGTTTTAAAGCTCTTACAAGCCAGTGTCCGATAAATCCTCCTGCACCTGTAACAGCAACTAAATTTTTCATAAATCAGCCAAGAGTTTAAGTGTATATAAATTCTATGTTGAATAAGTAGATATTAAGAGTATATGAAAAAGTTTAAAAGAAATTAAATTCCTCAGAAGTTAATATGGTTGAAAAAATATCCAAAACTTCAATAATAGTTCCTGCATTTAATGAAAAAGAAGGAATTGAAAAAACACTTGTAGATCTTTCAAGTTTATTAAATAAAAATAAAATTAATTATGAAATAATTATAGTTGATGATGGTTCTAGTGATGGAACAATTGATATTGTAAAAAGAATTGCATTAAAAAACAAAAATATTAAACTAAAGGTTAGAAATGAAAATCCTGGTTTTGGGTTTTCTCTTATTGATGGTTCAAAAAATTCTTTAGGAGAGATAATTTTATGGGTTATGGGGGACTCATCTGATGATTTTAATAATATTCCGATTATGATTAATAAAATAAATCAAGGTTATGATATGGTTATTGGTTCTAGAAATGTTCCTGGTGGTTCAAGAGGAGATCAAGAGATATTAAAAGCATTTGGCTCTAAACTTTATAGTAGTCTGGCTAAAATTCTGTTTAATCTTCCTGTTTATGATATTACTAATGCGTTTAGAGCATTTAGAAAAGAACTGATTAATAAAGTAGAATTAGAAAATGGGGATTTTTCAATATCTCCTGAATTTGCAATAAAATCCCATGTTTTGGGTTATAAAATTACAGAAATACCTACTTCTTATATTGATAGAAAAGTAGGAGAAGCTAAAACAAAATTATTTAGAATGGGAGCAAAGTATTATAGATTATTAATAAAATACTGGATTCTAAATTTATTTAATAGATTAGTTTAATATCTCTTGAATTTTAGATAATCATAGATTACAGAAACTTTGTCAATTCTATTATGGAAATTCATCTCATAAATATAATCTAAGATTAGATGAAACAAACAACCAATTAAAATGTAATTAAACAAAAAATTAACATATACTCCTAATAAATAAATTACTAACATTGGTTCAATTCCATGCAAAAATAATAAACAGCCTTTATGCTTTGTCCTCTCTTCTCTAGAAAGTTTCATAACATAAGCATGGCTTTCACAAAACCATCTGTGGGCTTTAGCTAGACTTAAATTTTTCTTTTCAAAGACATAATACAAATAATGGTCTACATCAATTAAAAAGCTTGATAAAAAAACAAGAATTAATCCGATTTTGTTTAATTCTGGAAAAATTATAAATAACATTAATGAAAATATTGCTCCTAAAATTATATGTGCTTTTGGAAACATTTTATTCTTCTATTAATTTTACCATGTCTGTAAAAGCTGGACGAGTAATTGTTACTCCTAAAGTCAAACCAATAATTGTTGTTAATGCAAATCCTTTTAATAATCCTGCTCCTGCAAAATAAAGAGGAATCATTGCAACTACTAAAGTAAAGTAAGCACCCATAATTATTTGAAATGCTCTTTTGATTCTTTCTTTAATAGTAGTATTTAGCATTTCTCTTTGAGTTTCATCAAGAATAACTATCTGGTCATTAACTCCTGTTCCAATTGCTGCAAGAACACCTGCTATTGCAGGTAAATCTAGATTAATTTCTAAGAATGCAGCGATTCCTAAAGTAATTAAAATTTCTGAGGTTCCTACAAATAATATTGCTAAAGAAGGTTTTATTCTTTTATACTTCATAAAAATTACACAAGCAACACAGAAAAGTGCAGTAAATCCTGCTAAGAAAATTGATTTAATAAACTGACTTCCTAAATTTGGAGAAATTGTGTCTAGTTTGGAAATTTCTAATTTGTAAGGTAAACTTCCTGTTATTAAAATAGTTTGTAATTTTTTCATTGATGACTCTGCATTATCAATTGCTTCTTCTTTTGTTTCTCCATTACCAGAACCAGATATAGCAATCTGAGTTGTTACACTTCCTTTTAATGACTCACTTATTAACAAACTATCAACTAAAATATCATCAACATACAAATCTAATCTTTCTGCTAGATAAGCTCCTTGAGAAGTAGAGTTTACTTCTATTCCATTGGTTATGTTTGCGTGTCTTTTTGCTGCTTCTTCACTTAAGAATACAGAGAATCTAAAATTACAATAAAATCCTCCTGAAGTAATGGGGTTACATTCATAGACTCCAGATTCTTGTCCTCCTCGTGCTACAGAAGTTATATCTTTATCTCCTCCAATAAACACTGTTTGATTACCGATTTTAGCTTCAAATTTACCTTGTTGTCCAATAAGTTCTTTTATATCCTTAGGAGTTGCACCAGCAAGCTCTATTTTAATATAATTATCTCCAGACAAATCTGATACAGGAATTACTTTAATATCTGTTAATCCATAAACATTAAGACGATTTTCTATTATTTCTGCTAAATCTTGAGTTTCTTTTAAAGTTAGTTCTAATCCATTTGCTTTTACTAGTGCTCTTGAACCTCCTACTAAATCTAGTCCTAATTTCAAATTAGTCTTAGGAATATCTGAAACAGTTATTTCTGGGGTGTGATTAGAAAATAAAATTACTTCTGAGTTAGTTGTAGTGATTATTAATTTTATCTTTTCTCCTGAATAAAATTTAGAAGAAATTAATTTAGTAAAATCTTCCATGTTGTTTATTGGTGTTCCGTCTATAGAAGTTATAATCTGATTTTGCCTTAATCCTTGGTCAAATGCAGTAGAGTTTAGCTCTACGCTTTTTATTAAAACTCCTTTTTCCAAAAATGTTGGAGGAATACCTAGAAGAGATATTAAAGCTAAGACAAATACTATTAAAAAAAGCCAGATTTTCCAAGTTAATCTCATTTTTTCTCCTTTAGATACCATTTAAGTATTGAAACATTAGTTAACCAAGTATTTAGTATATCAAAGGTTAGACCTATAGAGATTATAAGAAATATCTGAGTTAGAATCTCTGAAAAACTTTTGACAATAAATAATGCAGCAATTACTGCTAATAAAGATGTTAAAGTCATTGTAATTCCTGTTTTAAATGAACCATAAATCTTTTCATTTAAATCTCCCTCTCTTTTCATTAAACGAGTAGTAAGAAGGATGTCTGTATCTACTGAATAACCTATTAACATTAAAAAGGCGATTATTCCTGCAGTAGAAAGTTTTATTCCAATTATATCAATTGCTACAAGAGTCATAATTACATCAATAAGAACACAAGAAATTACTGTAAAAGAAGGTACAAAACTTCGATAAATAATAAAAACTACTAAAGACATTAAAATAAATGCAATGATATTTGCCCAAAGAAGTTGAGTATAAAATTTAGAAGTAAAAGAAGAATCTGAAAACTCAAAGCTACTATTTTCTTCATCTAAAGTGTAACCTAAATAATCTTCTAAAATTTTTTTTACTTGTTCTCCTTGACTTGTTGTTTCTATAACTACTGCTTTTTGCTCTCTAGTGATTAAATCATAAATCTCTCTTACTTGCAATTCTTCGAGTGAATCTGAAAGTTTTAGTTTTAAATCAGGAATATTAATCTTATCTGAGATAGTTACAGAAGTTCCTCCTTTTAGACTAATATCTTTGTGAATAATATCTCCTTGAGTTTTATTAAAATTATAAAGATAAAAACAAGAAAATAACAGAATTACAATAGGTATAATTAAAAGATGCTTGTAATATTTATCATGAAATCTTCCGAATTTTGTTTGTTCTTGCATTTAAATATAGAATTCTGAGTATTTTTAAAATTATGTGAATAGAGGAAAATTAGATTAAACTAAAAAATCCCTTTTGAATTAATAAAACTGCTAAGACAATTATAATTAATTTTGGAATTGTGATAAATATTAATAAAATAAATGCGGCTCCACATAGAATGTCTACCCAACTTCCAAAATCTTGTAACATTCCAAAGGAAGATTTTGTTATTAGTATTGCTCCAAAAAAAATTAATAATTTTGTGTTAGCATCTATTCCTGAAGCTAAAATAAGAAAAATTCCTAAAATTATATCTATTATTCCGAGTATTTTAACCAACATACTTTTAAATTCTAATTATTATTTAAAAATATATGCCTAGTCTGCCTGAGTAGCTCAGCCTGGATAAGCATCAATCGATGTTGATTTAAATCCATTCTGAGTTATAAATAAAATATGCCTGAGTAGCTCAGCCTGGATAAGCATCAATCGATGTTGATTTAAATCCATTCTGAGTTATAAATAAAATATGCCTGAGTAGCTCAGCCTGGATAGAGCAGTGGGTTCCTAACCCAAAGATCGAAGGTTCAAATCCTTCCTCGGGCGCTCTTTAATTTGAACACAGCAAAATTTAAAACCCCTATATTTTTAGTAATTAAATAAGCGCTGGTAGTTCAGTGGTTAGAATATCTGGCTTCCAAGATTAAGTATCATAATAAATACTAAAAACAATTGAAGATACCAGATGACCCGGGTCCGAATCCCGGCCGGCGCATTCGAAACGTTTAAAAAGAGAAAATTCTCTCAAGTCTTAAGACGGCCATAATAGGTTGGTAACACCTGTTCCCATTCCGAACACAGAAGTAAAGCTTCCTATGTTGGTGGATAGTAGTGGCAGAAAGGCTGCAAAACCATCAAGCTGTCTTACTTTTTTTTATAAAGACTTATTAATTCTAATTTACTTTATTTTAAATGAAAAAAGATTTATCTAAGAAAGAAGCTGAAAAAGAAATAGAAAAATTATTTTCTGAACTAAAATTAAAGAATCCTAAACAAATTAGAAAAGCAAAAAGACTTGCTATGAAATTTAATATTCCATTAAAAGAAAAAAGAAAACTTTTCTGCCAGAATTGTTATTCGGCTTACAGAAAACCTAAGATAAGAATAAAAAATAAGATTAAAACAATTGTTTGTGAAAATTGTGGAAATATAAGCAGATGGAAATTAAATTAATATTATGGTTATTATTAGGATTATTTCTAGCTTTTACTTTAACTCGTATTTCTGCGATAGCTTTACATGACTCAAATAATTACAACTCAGATAAAACAAAAAATTTAGAGAAAATTAAAACTCCTACTGCCCTTCTAAGAAGTATATTTGAAAGAGATATTCACCATATACATCTTGGAATCATTTTATTGATAATTGTTGGGGTTTTGATTTATTTAGATTATATTAATCCTTTAAGTTTATTTTTATTAGGAATAAGTGTAAGTTGGATTTTGGATCAGTTTTTCCCTTTGATAAACTTAGGTAATTATTTTTCGATAGAGATGACTTTAATTTCTTTTTTATTACATTTAATTATGGCGATAACTCTTCTAATATTAAGCTTTCTTAAATTTGCCAATTAATTCTGCTAAATCTTCTTGTCCTAAGAAAACAGATCTACAACAATATCTTTCTACTTTAAGTTCATCTAATACTTTTCCTGGGTTTTCTCCGCTAGCAATTCTTTTTTTAAAGTCTTCCCAAAGATGTCCTATTGGTTTTCCGCATGAAAAGCATCTAACAGGTATAATCATAATATTATTCCTTTAATATGGTTTAAAAAACTTGCTATTATTTGGACTTTGCGTCTAAATTAACTCTTTAACCTTGAATAATAATTCTGTTTCCTCAGATTGTGAATTATTATTCTAGCAGTAAGTTGAATAAGCTTAGATAAAGGATTAATTTTCATTAAAATTTT
>Ga0074195_1002779_pt1 | contig 18314 bp, 13 predicted proteins | sample EPASupsiteHSE623_FD_64525 | JGI IMG/M metagenome (GOLD analysis project Ga0074195, IMG submission 64525) | Bioremediated contaminated groundwater from EPA Superfund site, New Mexico - Sample HSE6-23 | ecosystem: Environmental > Aquatic > Deep subsurface > Groundwater > Contaminated ...
TAGCTCCAGGTTCTCCTTCTCTGTAGCCTCAAATTTGCCTATCTCCATGGAGGACTTGCCAGATCGCTCTATGATCTTCTTCTGCTCGCTCTCGGGAAATATTTTGAGACCCTCCTTGATCCAGCTTGACATTTTTATATCTGGATAGATGTTTAGAGGAACTCCAACGATGACTTCTTTCAGATGGCCGTACTCGAAGTCCACATAGATATCAGGTTTGCAAGCCATGACTATAGTCTCCGTAAAAATGACAAATGTCAGCTTATCATTTAAGGATTTGCTGGTTATGCATAACCCGCAAAAGAGGCACGTGACAATGCCTAAACTGCAACCTCAACACTTCTGACATTGATGGTAGGCTTTGGAATAGGTTTTCCTCTTTTAGGCCTTCAAGATGAAACCCTATAGCCTATCCCATCAGCTCTTTTTCCGTCTCGCCTACAGCGACCACACCTGGAAGATCGGGGCAACAAGCGGAGTAATTCCTTTTGCCTTTCTCAATTATCGCGTATCTAGCCATCCTTAATCTCCCTTTAGGCCTGCTTGCTTTAATATATTTTTCAGTGTCTAAGGATTTAGATCTAAGTCTGGTTTGCCTGCGACCGTTACTAACCCACTCATTAGTGGATGCTTAAACTGCCTCTGGCTCACTCTTGTCCTGGTCAATGCCAGCCGTCCGATTCAATTAGCTTAAGATTCAATTAGCTTAATAACGTCTCTGACCCTCAAGTTTCCTCTCCGATAAATGTTAAATCAAATCCCAAGCTGCGGTACGTGGGCAAGATACGACTTGCGCAGCTCTTCCTTGTCGATATGGTCGTAAATGTCGATTGCCTCCTTCCTTACATCGCCTCGCAGCTCCTGGATAAACTCGCGTGGCATACCAGCACGGCGAAGGTGGGTGGTGAACCAATGCCGGCAAGAGTGCGCCGAAAAGTGATCCTCCATATCGTCACTCGCCGGGTTGTGCAAGCCTGCTCTTATTGCAGCATGGACGATTGCCACTTGAATGCCGTTTTGCCTCAACCTCCCGCGCGTGCCTATGAAGAGTGCTTTCTCGCCGGGCTTGGCTCTCATCTCACGGGCCTTTAGCCATCTCCGGAGCAGGGCAGCAGCTTCGTCGTCGAAAAATACTATTCGGTTAGTCCTCTTCGCAGTTGGCTTGAGCATGATGCTCTGGTCTTTCCAGTTTATGTCATCCACGTCCATTGCTATCAGCTCCCTGCGCCGAACGCCGGTCTTGAAGAGCAGCATCATCAGGGCTTTATCTCGAATATCCATCAGCGAACTGATGATTTTGGCCGCATCTTCTACAGATATTATTTGATGAGTATGGCCCTGGCTATCGTGCTTATAGCCCTGAATATATCGCTTCCTGATGGCATCGACAGGGTTCGCTGCGATCAGATCCTCGAATACCATGTAGTCATAAAAGGTCTTCAACGCTGAGAAATAATATCCGGCAGTCGTTTTGGATACACCTCGCTCTTTGAGGCAGTCCAGATAGCCCTTCAGATCCGCCCTGTTAGCTTGCTCAGGTGTTCTTTCGCCCAGGAAATTTGTGAAATCCTCTACTTCCCACAGATAGGTTTGAATGCTCTCCGGCGTCATGCCACGATCCCGGCAATCTTTCAGGAAGCGTTCCGTCAAATCTTTGACGTACTGGCGAGTTGAAACTGAAATGATGCCACCTGACGAATCCGACAAATTGCTCATCTCATCCACCTCCAGCCCCGTGGGCTTTTCCGGATCTTGCCATGTCGTTCGAGGAACTCCAACTGGATTGAGATGGCTCGGAGCGACTGCAGATCATTGGGCTCGATGCCGAGCACCTCCATAAGCCTGGTTTCGAAAATTGGTCCTTGTGTCTGGATAACATCGATCAGACGGGCATTCAGCTCCAGGACCTCGGCATCATCATCGATGAAGGCGAGGTTTTTCTGACGCTCGACAAGAGCCCTGGCCTGCTGCAGCTCCGCATCTTTCCGGCGGACCTCCTCCTGGAGCTTTGTCACTTTTTCTCTGAGGCCCTCGATCTCACGGATCCCGGGGCGATTGGATGGCTTTTCTGCCAAAGCTTCCTCGATCCTGGATAGCAAAAATTTCGAGAGAGGCATTCCCGCCTCTTCAGCAAGCTTGACATAATGCAATTTTTCCTCCAGAGAAGAGGCGTAGAGATAGATGTATCGGTCATGCTCAGGAGCTGACATGAATTTGAGATCAATTTTCAAAGTACAAAAAGCTACTGGTATCTTAGCTCTAAAACTTGCATTTGAATTTCAGCTAGATATAGACGATTGCATTAAGCTGATCAGTCCAATTAGTGGCGAATCTATTTTGAGCGAATCTCTCCAATTAATGGCAACTGCTTTTTGGGTCCATTTGCAGAGTTTGATTCCTGGGATTCGTAAGTCTTCCGTCTATTATTTCGAGCCGCTGGAAATCCACATCATATAAAAGCATCGAGAGCATTTCCGCCGCTTGAAGGGATTCGCGCATTTCTGCCGGGCGACGCTCATCTGCATTAATGCAAAGATTTTATCTGAAAAGGTGATGACTACCAAAAGGCTTTTTGCCAAAGTACAATATTGCTCAGTTCAGGCAAGAGGACGATCAATTTGATTGGGGAGACTGGTAATTGCCGCAACCGAAGCTTGAGCAATGCGATAGTCATCGCCATATCTATCCTAATTTTTTATGGAACATTGCTTATTTTTTTTAAGGATAATTCGTTCTATCTCCCCATAAATGACTTTATTCTCATCATGACGAGCGCCCTCGCTTCCCTGAGTCTGATGAACGCTGCTTTGCATTCTCAAGGAATGAGCCGGAGAGCATGGATGACATTGGCCCTGGCCATGTTCTTCAACACGGTGGGAGAAGCGGCCTGGGCGGTCATCGAGATAATCATGCGCCAGGATCCGTTCCCATCGGTCGCGGACATCGGCTACCTTCTGTTCTATCCGCTGTTTGCCGCCGGCATTCTTCTTCTTCCCGATGTGCCGACCGATCCCCGTGAAAGGGCCAAAACCCTTCTGGACACGGCTATTGTTCTCATCGCGGCCACACTGGTCTCCTGGGTATTTCTCATCGCTCCCATTGTCGCCGCCACCGATGTAATCGGCCTGGATTCGATAGTCTCGGTAGCCTACCCGGTCATGGATTTGATCTTATTTTTTGCCTTGGTCGGGCTGCTCTTCAGAAAGCTTGAAAACCATCGTCGCGCACCTATTCTCCTATTGGCTTCAAGCATGGTGGCGCTGCTGATTGCGGACGCCGTCTACAATATCCAGACCGAACAGGGAACATACGTATCGGGCGGTCTTCTTGATTCCGCCTGGCTTGTGGGCTATCTGCTGATGGGCTTGGCCGGCGTAATGGAGGCGACCGCCATGCCGTCTCGCGGGATCGGGATGGAGCCTTCCATTCCCCAGTACGGCAATCGGACCAGGTGGACGCACTGCGCGCCATACCTGGGCATTGGGGCGGCATTCTTCGTTCTCATCTGGGGAAACGAATTTCCCCGCCACATCAACAATTTCCAGCTAGCCGTCGCGGCGGGGCTCATCATCGTGCTCATGTTCCTGCGCCAGAAGGTGGCATTCGACGAGAGCAATCAGCTCTATCTGACCACCTTATCGGAAATTGAGGAGCGAACGCACGCTGAGGAACGCTTGCGCGAGAGCGAAGAAAAGTTCCGCCTTCTGTTCGAAAGATCGGCCGACGCCATGCTGCTTTTAGACGGCGGAAAGTATATCGACTGCAACAATGCCGCCCTGAAGATGATGGGCTTCTCTGCCAAAGAGGAACTGTTGGGACGCCATCCGTCTTCCTTGTCGCCAAAGGTGCAGCCCTGTGGCCGCCCCTCTTCCGAAATGGCCGATGAATTGATGAAAATTGCTTTTGACAAAGAGACACATAGCTTCGAATGGATTCAAATCAGGTCCAACGGCCAGGAATTTCCTGTCGAAGTTACTCTTACGGCGATTCCCTGGAAAGGCAAACAGATCCTTTTCACGATTTTAAACGACATCACCGAGCGAAAGGACGCAGAAAAAGCGCTCAATAACTCGCGAGAGTTCCTTCATCAGATCATGAACTCCATCGGTGACCCGATCATTGTTAAGGACGATCAGCATAGGCTGGTCATGGTCAACGATGCGGAATGTCGCTTGACCGGCTATGGTCGCGATCAAATCATCGGAAAAACCGATTATGGTTTCTTCCCGAGCGAGCAGGTGAACATATTCTGGGAGAAGGACAGGATCGTTCTGGAGACTGGAAAAGAGAACGTTAACGAAGAACAGATCACGGATGCCCAGGGAAACACTCGAACGATTATCACCAAGAAGACACTATTCAAAGATGCATCCGGAGATAAGTTCATCGTTGGAGTTATCAGAGACATAACCGAACGAAAGCAAATAGAAGAAGCCCTGCGCAAATCCGAGCAGGAGAAAGCTGCAATCCTGGGCGGCCTGAAGAAGGTGTCCGTTGAATACCTTGACCCCCAAATGCGCATCATCTGGGTGAACGATCCCGTGCAAAAGCACCTGGGCTTGCCTCAAGATGAGTTTCGAAAGAAGCAATGCTTCGAGGTTCTTCAGGGCATCGGCAAGCCCTGCTCCGGGTGCACCGCCAGCAAATCTCTTCAAACCGGCCGGTCCGAGGAGGGCGAGCTGTTCACTCCCGACGGCAAGACGTGGCTGTCACGCAGCAGCCCAATCAAAGATGCAGAGAATAAGATCGTGGGCGTGGTCCATGTAGCTTTAAACATCACGGACCGCAAGAGGGCGGAGAGCGCTCTTAAGGAATCTGAGCGGCTCCTCGGCAGCATCATAAATTTCTTGCCGGATGCAACTTTCGTCATCGACAAGAATGGGAAAGTCTTCTCCTGGAATCGAGCCATCGAGAAGATGACAGGCATTGAGGCGGAAGACATCCGGGGGAAGGGCGATCATGAGTATTCAATTCCGTTTTACGGCGAAAGAAGACCTGTGCTTATTGATCTCGTGAAAAAATACGATCCTGCTTCTTCCGCGACGTACGAAAACATGAAGCGAGAGCCGGACGGATCGCTTGTAGGCGAAGCCTACACTTCAAGGCTGAATGGGGGCGATGTTTATCTTTTAGGAAGCGCGTCGGCGCTCTACGATTCGGATGGAAACTACTGGGGCGCAATTGAGTCCATCCGCGATATCACCTCCCGAAAGCGGGCTGAAGAGGATTTGCTGCGTTCCAAGGAGCGGGCCGAGTCGGCCACCCGGGCCAAGACCGAGTTTTTGGCCAACATGAGCCATGAGATTAGAACGCCCCTGAATGCCATCATAGGTTTGACCGGCCTATTGCTGGAAGAGAAATTGACCGCAGCCCAAAAGGAGCATGTGGAGATAATTCGCAGCAGCGGAGACGCACTGCTGGACGTCCTGAACAACATTCTCGATCTCTCCAAGATTGAAGCCGGGATGATCGACCTGGAGAAGGAGCCGTTCGAATTGAAGAATTGCGTCGAATGGGCTGTGAGCCTCGTGGCAGCCGACGCCAAGATGAAGGGCCTCGGCACAGGGATTGAGATTGATGGCAATACTCCTGCGGTGGTGCTGGGAGATCCTACCAGGCTCCGCCAGATTCTCATCAACCTCCTGAATAATGCCGTCAAGTTTACCGAGAAGGGCGAAGTGACGGTCCATGTCTCTTCTCGCCCTCCCGGCGACGCAGACGCACGGCATGAGATTCATTTTGCCGTGAAAGATACGGGCATCGGCATTCCCGACGAGAAAAAGGACCGGCTCTTTCAGCCCTTCAGCCAGATCGACGCCTCGATGACTCGCCGATACGGCGGAACGGGTCTTGGCCTTGCCATCAGCAAGAGGTTGGTCGAGATGATGGGTGGGAGGATTTGGGTGGAGAGCGAACTTGGTAGTGGCTCCACATTTCACTTTACCATTTCTGCGTTGCAGGCGACAGGAGCGCCACCTGAATCCCCTGGCGATCCATTGCCGCCGAAGCGAGATTCGGATCTGTCGCTGGACCTGAATTTGCAGGTCCTCCTGGCAGAAGACAACACCGTCAATCAGGTCGTTACTCGGAAGATGCTGGGACGGCTGGGCTTAAAGGCGGACATTGCCGTCAATGGTCTTGAGGTGCTGGAGGCCCTGGCAAAGCGGCATTACGATGTGGTCCTGATGGATGTGCAGATGCCGGAGATGGACGGCCTGGAGGCAACGCGAACCATCCGCCGCAAGTGGCCGTCGGCCCGCCAGCCTTCGATCATTGCCATGACGGCATCCGCGATGGAAGGCGACAGAGAAAAGTGTCTTGAGGCTGGAATGGACGACTACATCAGCAAGCCGATCCGTCTGGAGAGCCTGAAGACGGCTTTGGAGAATTGCAGCAAGGAAAGGATGTGCAAAATCGCTAATTCTTGAACAGTCGTCCAAAAGCATTGTCTTGAAATGCCAAACAGCGCGATATATATCTCTATTTTCTATATTTTGATAAGACTTAGATAGCATCTCCTGTTCAATGGGCCGTGGTGAGAAAATGAGCAAATTGACGATTGCATTATTGGTCGTCCTGTGCATCGGTTCCCTTGCCACTGCCCTCGCAGCGGAAAAGGTAACCGCCACCGGATCAACGACAGTCCTACCCCTGGCCGAGGCGGAAGCCGAAGCCTTCAATGGTCAGCAGACAGACATCCAGGTAACTGTTACCGGCGGCGGCACCGGCGCGGGCATAACTGCCGCCGGCGAAGGCAGATCCGACATTGCTATGGCCTCCCGAGAGGTCAAGGACTCGGAGAGAACAAAATACAGCAAAAATAACTTCCAGCAGTTCTTCATCGGCTATGACGGCATCGTCATCGCTGTGAGCAAGCCTATCTATGAAGCAGGCGTCAAGGCCATCACCAAAGACCAGCTCAAGAAGATCTACTCCGGCGAGATCAAGAACTGGAAAGAACTGAACGGCCCGGACAAGGAAATCTACGCAATTGCCAGAGAGGACGGTTCCGGAACCCGCGACACATTCAACGAACTGGTTATGGGCTCCACTACCGCTGAAACCCCCGGCGTCTCCACCGTTGCCGCAGGCAATGCCGAGGTAAAGACAGCCATAACAGGCAGCGATAAAGCCATTGGCTATCTGGGCTTCAGCTATGTCGAGAGCGATGACTTGGGTGCTTTGAAGTATGAGGGAGTTAATCCCGATCCAAAGAATATCAAGACCGGCTCCTATCCGCTGGCCCGCCACCTTTACTTCTACACCTTCGGGCAGCCCACCGCCGGCGCTCAGAAGTTCATCGACTTCGTGCTCGGCCCGGAAGGACAGAAGATCGCCGATGAGAATGGCTTCATCCCGCTGTAAGATCCCGAAAGTCTGAGCAAAGAATCAGGCGGAGATCTGAGACGGCCTCCGGATCTCCCTTTTCTTTTTTCCGCTCAATTTGGCGTCCGGGGACAATCATCCGCAAAAGCATCTTCCGGATATGGTCTGCTCGGAATGGGTGAACGACAGGCCATACAAGAATATAGAATATATACATCACAAGTTTGTATAATGAGCATGTGGTGATGTATAGATTATTTTGATCAGCTTTACATAGCCCTTACACAATTCCATTCCTCGGTGAATATCGTTGAGGAAATTGATTAATGCTATATTGATTGCTTTGATGGTGAGTGCGCTCGGAGCCATCACAGTATGTGCAAAAGATACCGTGAGCATTTCCGGATCTACGACCGTTCTGCCGCTGGCAGAGGCGGGAGCGGAGGCATTCAACGCCGCTCAGTCCGACTACCAGGTGCTTGTCACCGGCGGCGGCACCGGCGTTGGCGTCAAGAATGTTGCTGAGGGCACATCTGCTATCGGAATGGCCTCCCGTGAAGTTACGAAAGATGAGACGAGCAAGTTCGGCGACAAGTTCAATGAGAACATTGTGGGCTATGACGGCATCGTCATCGCCGTGAGCAAGGAACTCTATGACGGCGGCGTTACGGCTCTCACCAAGGATCAGGTCGAGAAGATCTATTCCGGCGAGATCAAGAATTGGAAGGAATTGAGCGGCCCGGATTCCGAGATTCTGGTGGTCGCCAGGGAGCAGGGCTCCGGAACCCGCGATACATTCCTGGAAGAGATCATGGGTGACAAGAAGGCAGAGACTCCCGGAGTCAACACCGTTGCCAGCAGCAATGCCGAGGTCAGGACAGCTCTGACAGGCAGCAACAAGGCCATCGGCTACCTGGGATTCAGCTATGCAGAGGATGGGGCTCTTGGAGTCATATCCCTGGACGGCATCAAGCCCACTGCCAAGACCATCAAAGACGGCAGCTACGAGCTTAACCGCAAGCTGTACTTCTACACATTCGGCGATGCCGCGCCGGGAGCTGAGGCATTCATCAAATTCATGACCGGCTCCGAGGGTCAGAAGGTCGCAGAGGAGAACGGATTCGTTCCGCTGTAGAAGATTTCCAAACCTCCTTTTTCTTTTAACGGAAGTTCTCCGCTCTTTCTCTTTCTTGCATCCGAAGGTCGCATTTGCAGACAGTCAGTGCTTTTTCCAGTTCCTCCAGCCTTGCCGGTTTGCTTATGTAGCAGTCCATGCCGGCATTCATGCAGCCTTCTCTGTCGTCGTCAAACGCAGATGCCGTCATGGCTATAATTTTCGGACCGTTATTCCATCTTCGCCGGATGGTTCTCGTCGCCTCCAGGCCGTCCATCTCCGGCATTTGTACGTCCATCAGAACTATGTCGTAAGGCCGCCGCTCCAGAGCCGCAATCGCTTCCAAGCCGTTGGCGGCCACATCGGCCCTGAGCCCGAGCTTTTCGAGCATTCTGAGCGTCACTTTCTGGTTAATGATATTGTCTTCTGCCAAGAGGATGCTGATATTCGGCGCAAACGGCTTTTTCTCCAATGCATTTTTCTTTGAAGTCTCGGTCTCCGCTATCTTTTTCTCTTTGGGATCTGCCTCTGATGCCGTTTTCTTGTTGTCCAGGAATTCGAGGTCGCGCTCGCCGTTTTCCCTAATGTCATGTTCATCGAAGCTCTTGTCATCACTCTTTGCTTGCCTGGCGTGTCCATTTTTCAATGGCAGCGCAGATGCAAGCGTTCCCGATTTGGCCCGGACGGTAAAATGGAATGTGGAACCTCTGCCGGGTTTGCTCTCCACCCAAATCCTCCCTTTCATCATCTCGACCAGCTTCTTGCTGATGACGAGGCCGAGGCCCGTGCCGCCATACTTGCGGGTAGTGGTTGCATCCACCTGGCTGAAAGACTGGAACAGGCGATGCATCTTGTCTTCCGGAATGCCGATGCCTGTGTCTTTCACGGCAAAATGAATCTCATAGTCGCCCGCGCCATCATCCGCGAGCTTGCCTGATACGTTTACGGATACTTCGCCTCTTTCGGTAAATTTAACGGCATTGCTCAAGAGATTGACCAGAATTTGGCGGAGCCTGGCAGGATCGCCGATGATCACCTTCGGTGTGGCATAGTCCATTTGAAATGAGGTTCTCAAGCCTTTGCCCGAAGCGTTCGCCGCTGCAAGCTCCAACGAGTCCTTGATGCAATTTTGTATTTCAAAGGGCCGGTTTTCCAATTCCATCTTATCGCCTTCGATCTTGGAGAGGTCCAGGATGTCATTGATGGTGGTCAGCAGAGCTTCTCCGCTGCTGCGGATGGTCTGGATGCAGTCCATCTGCTCTTCGGTGAGGTCTTCATCCAGAAGAAGGCCGGTCATGCCGATGACGGCATTCAGGGGCGTTCGTATCTCATGGCTCATGTTGGCCAAAAACTCGGACTTGGCCCGGGTGGCCGACTCGGCTTTTTCCTTGGCGGCCAATAATTCTTCTTCCGCCTTCTTGCGCTCGGAGATGTCGCGGGCGATGCCGCACAGCCCCGTTATCTCGCCGTTCATGTCGCGCATGGGTGCTTTGATGATATGGAAGGTATGAGGCACTCCGTTAATCGGTCTTGTGTGCTCCTCTTCCATGACCTCTCCGGCATAGACCCTGTGGTCCGCTTCTTGAATATGCGCTCCCGCATCCTTTTCGAATAAATCGCTGCCGATCATTCCAACGATCTGATCCGAGGCCAGACCGAAGAGCTTCTCCATAGCCGGATTTACCTGAATATATTTGCCGTAAAGATCTTTTATGAATATGGAATCGCGGGCGGTTTCAAAAACGGCTCGAAATCTCTTTTCGCTCTCTTGCCTGGCCTGTTCTGCATTCCTGCGATCGGTGATGTCGAAAACAATATTTACGATTCCCTGGATCTTTCCGCATTCATCGATGATAGGATTGCTGCGCATCAGCCCAATTCTGCCGTCGTCGGTGCAGGTTTCTCCTTCCTGAAACACTCCGCTTTCGATAACTTTTACCGCCTGGCATCCTGGGCAGGGCACATCCATCTTTCGCGCAATTTCGTAGCAATGGTTGCCGGCCATCTCATCTGCAGATTTGCCGACATATTCCTGCATGGCTTTGTTGGTCCAGATCAGTCGCATCTGTGGATCGATGTATTCGACGATGGTATCCTTCAGGCCGTTGAGGATTGCTGCCTTCTCCTGTTCCGACTTTCGCAGCGCTTCTTGCGCAAACAGGGCTTCAGTGACATCCGAGCCGATGCCGATGCCGCCCAGTATCTTCCGGTCTTTATTGGCGAAATTGTTGGAATGCCAATTGATGCGCCGCACTCTTCCATCTTTGCAGCGGATGGTGGTTACGTAGTTCTCCATCCTTCCACTGTTTATTGATATATTCATTGCATCATTTATTATTTTCTTGCGATATTCCTGGTCAGGGTAAAGCAGCTTCCAGATGGCGGCACTGCCCAGCACTTCATCTCTGCGGTATCCGGAGATGCGTTCCGCCGCTCGATTCCAGAAAGTCATCCTGCCGCAGTCATCGAACATGTTGATCCAGATGGCGGCAGTGTCGATCATCTCGCTATAGAACCGCAGCAGTGAATCGAGCTTTTCCTCGTAACGCTTGAGTGGACTGATGTCCATGAGTGATGCGATGGTCTTTCTTGTGCCCGGGATCATATCGATGGACAGAAAGATGTCTTTTTTCTGGCCATTTCTGTCGATCATCTTAAAACTGTAATTATTCAAGGCTTGTTCGGGGCTGGTTCTCCTCAGATAATGCTGCTCGATCATGCTCTGCAAATCATCATTGTGAACAAATTCGGTCCACTTCATCTTGCCTTCTATCTGGCTCTTGGTGAAGCCCGACAATCGTTCCGACTCAGCATTGGCAAGAGATATCGTCAGATCGTCTTCGATGATGATAACGGCGGTTCCGGTATTCTCAAAGATGGCCCTGTACTTGTTCTCGGATTCCTTCAGGGCCTCCTCCATCCGGCGTCTTTCGGATATGTCCCTTAATGCAGTGAACAGAATCCGACCGCCCTTCCAGGGAATGGCGGTGAGGCTGACTTCCACGGGGAAATCTTCGCCGTTTAAGCGGCGACGAACCCAATCGAACCGATTTGTTCCTTCTTCGTAGGCTTTATTGATCATCTCTTCGGCCATTTCATAAGAATCGCGTCCATTGGGCTGCTTATCCGGGGCAAATGCGGCAGGATGACGGTTTAATAGCTCTTTTTTATGCGCGGCCCTCATTAGATCTACTGCGGCAGGATTGCAGTCGATGTACTTTCCGCCGTCCAAGAGCAGTATGGCATCAGCCGATCTCTCGAACAGCAGGCGGAACTTGGCCTCGCTCTCTAAAAGGTCGTTTTCGGTTTTTTTCCGCAGAGTGATATCGCGGATCGATTCAATCGCTCCGACTACATTGCCGCCGGCATCGCAGAGCGGTGCGGCTTTGCACCAAATGGTTGAACCGTTTTGGCCAAAGGCAGGGATGAAAACCTCACCGGAAACGTTCCGGCCATCTCTTTGCAAATTGCTGTATTCAGCTTCAACATCAGCACTCGGATTGATGATAACATCGATCAGAATTGGTCTTCTAAAGCCGTAAAATGGAATCGAATATTCATGGTCTCCTTTTCCCAAGACATCTTTGGCCGGGGTTCCGGTCAGATCTTCCATGGCCTTGTTCCAGGAGATGACCACTCCATGTTTATCAATAGCTAACGTCGCATCGGGAAGAAAATCGAATAAATCGGCCAGTTGTCTCTCCGAGTCCGTTACGAATTCATTTGATGCGATCGCGCTTGGTTCTACTTTGTTTGTCTCAACATCATTTGCGTCTACTGCGTCTTCTTCTGCTGCGTTTTCTTCTGATGCGTTAAATCCTTTCACGCTTTCTTCTGCAAGACCCGCCAGCTCGATTGCCGTCACCATGTAGCCGGTTAATTTCTCGCCGGTGCGACAGGGCACAATTGTGAGATTTGCCGGGAGAATTGCCTCCTTAAAATTAATAAGCCGAGCGCTAAAAAATACTGTATGTCCGGCAAGAAGCTTCTTTTCCGCATCTTTTAGCTTTTTGACGTCTTCCGGATGGAAATGATCGTACAGAGAAACTCTCTTCAGATCTTCGGGGAAAGTGGAAAGCATTTTGGCAAAAGCAGGATTTGAATATTCGATGAACCATTTATTGTCCGTGACAAGAATTCCCTGCTCAACTGAATAAATAAAATTAGAAAAATCAAATCGTGAGCTATGAATGTCTTGAGGAGGCTCCGGCGCGTTATCTTCCTCACGTGAAATGTCTGTCGATCTTGGTTTAGTCATTATCACACCAAACAGATCTTTTATAAATTCTACCTGATTATTGGTTTCAACTTTTAAGTAAATTCTGTCTTGTAGCTACAGCGATTTCTTGCTTGTCGCGATTGTATATATCTTTTATCTATTGCGAATCTTGTCGGTCTTCTGTCTAATTCGGCTGCAAATCTTGAAAAATCACTATTGCACATCCTGCAATGGTTTTGATATTTTTTGTGGATGGCCAAAAAAATAAATTGAGATTAAATTCGCTTCATTCTGCTGGCAATTTTTATTAACAAAAAATGGATCAGGACCCTTCGCCAAGGGTCAGCAGAACATAGGCAAGGCAGTCTTTCCTGAACTGCGCCTCATCGATGGGCAGCTTGATTCCTGCAAGAGTTCTCACATGTTCGGCTTCGTCTTCTCTTCCTGCGATCTGCAACTGCCTCATGAAGAGCATAAGCCGCAAAGTCGCGAGGCGATCGGCATTCTCTTGCAGCTCTTTCATCTCTCCCTGAACCTCTGCCTTCCTGGCACAAGCCTTCAGCATCTTCAGCAGATCAGCGGTTCCCCGGCAGTCCGAGTAAAGGCTGATCGGCTCTTCCTGCTCGACATCTATGCTGAGCATGGGAAAGGTTCTGCAAATCTCCGGCCTGCCCTCATGAATTTTGCATCTGTGCGCTCTTGGATCGTAAAAGCAGCAGATTCTCTCCAGACCCATGTTCTTCAAGATCCGGCAGCCTTCTCTGTTCTCCGGATCGGGGTCCGTGAACTGAGAAAAGATAGTGCTGGCGCTCTTGCCTGAGACGTCGGCAATCCTCTGCAGGTCTTCATTGGTTACCAGGGCATAGCCCTCGCCCTTGCAGCATTCGCCGCAGTTTTTGCATTCAAAGAGGACCTGAGCGGCAGCCAGGCTTGACTGGATCTCAGGAACCTCATCCCTAAACCAGTCCAGGAACGATTTGGACTCTTCGGCTATTATTTCTTGTTTGCCTTCGCTTTTTTCCCATTTTCCGTTGTCCGATTTATCCTTGTCCGGCTTATCCCTGTCAGTCATATCCCTTTCCGGCTTTTCAGATTTACCCCAGTCAAACTTTATCTTGGCCGCTTCCATCTTGGCCGACTCGCCGGTTTTTTTGGAGTACTGCTTTTGCAGCTCTCCCTCTGATCGTCCCTTGCCCGTCAAGTATCCTCACAAGCCCGCAAATATTCTCGCATTCCCATTGAGCCGCAAAATTCCTCACACGAATTGGGATGTCTCCAGCATTTTAGCAACGGCAAAAGCAGGAAATACATCCGATATCTTTTGCCCGTATCTGTGCGAGAGCAAGAGGCACTCCATCCCCAGAAATGAAGCCGCCTGTGCAATCAGTCTCTCGCCGATTCCCGCCGCGACCACTACTCTTAGATCATGCTTCTTTGCCTGTCTTTCCAGGGCTGCTGTGAGCAGATTCGTTTCCCGCTCTCTGGCCTGTTCAGCTACGGCCAGGGCTCCTGTCTCGCCGATCTCCTCCAGGTCGGAGCAGACCGCCCGCGCCAGCCTGCGCAAAGCTGCCGTCCGGTCCCGCCCCGCACCGTCGGGCGCGTCGCATGTGTAGCGATCCTCTCCGATCTCTCCCAGCGCCAGGTAGGCGTCGGCGGTGATGGCGAAAAGCTCCGGCGAGAGAGGAACCGTGTCGCCCCGGATTCGCGCCGCAGGCAGCAGTGCTCCCAGGCTTGTGCGGAGCAGTCCCATGTAAACCAGCTCGCCCGCGGCCAGCCTTTGGAAATCTGTCTTTGCAGCCGGAAGAGCGCGCGCCTTTCCTTTAACCGGAATCAGGTCGGTGGTGGTGCTGCCCATGTCCACGAAGAGGCAGTCTCCCACCTCGCGAGAGAGGAGCGCCGCCGATGCCGACCAGTTTGCCGCAGCCAGTTCCAGCGGGTCATTCCAGACAAAGCCGTTCAGACCCCAGAAGTGCACATGGCAGCGAAATGCCCTTTGGACGACGGCCATGATGCTCTCCACGCCCTCTCTCTTGCTGGAATAGCAGTCCGCCAGCTCGCCCGTGATGACCGCCGCCACTGCATCCGGCTTTTGTGCTGCGTAGCGCTTGAGCACCTCGGCCAGAGGCGCATTCTTCCAGAGGGGCAGGTAGACGCTCTCGGCAAAGAGGCCGTCGGAGCCGGCAAGCTTCGTATTGGCTCCTCCGATGTCCAGGCCTAGAATCATTGCAGGCTAAGAGCCATATCGAACCATAAAAGCTTTAGGTCGGGAGATAACTTTAAGCCACCAACTTTCGGAGATCAGGATCATGGCTGCCAAAGAGAAATATGCTGAACCCACTTACTTGGAATGTGGATTCGGAGAGCTGGAATATAAGGTAATAAGATCGGAGATATGCTGCCGATGCGGCACCTGTGAGGCTTTCTGTCCCAGGATCGAGCACAAGGAGAACAAGCCCGCCCTCGTGGAATATGATCCGCTCTGCGGCCTGTGCTTTGCTTACTGCCCCAGGACCTTCCTGGACATGGGCGAACTGGAAGCAAAGCTCTTCGGACGGACGAGAAATGCCGATGAAGCTTTGGGCATCTTCAAGAAGGCAGTTTCCGCTCAGGCCGGTGCACTCCAGAGCAAGGCCCAGGACGGAGGAGTTGCCACCGCTCTGCTGGTCCAGGCCCTGGAGTCGGGCATCATCGACTGCGCCGTGGTCACGGACAGGGATGAAGAGTGGAGGACCGTCGCGCGCGTCGTCACCACCGCCGATGAGGTCAAGGCCGCCGCAGGCACGAAATACACCATCTCCAACAGCGTCTATGCCGTCAAGGAGGCAATGGAGAAGGGCTACAAGAAGATCGGATTCGTGGGCACGCCCTGCCAGATTCAGGCACTGCGAAAGGTGCAGCTCCTGGACGAACCCTACGACTTCGGCCAGAAGAAGATCGTGCTCCTGGTGGGCCTCTTCTGCATGGAGAACTTCGAATACGATGAATTGATGGAGGGCCTGGTGAAGGGCAAGTTCGGCCTAAGCCCGAAGGATGTGGCCCGCTTCGAGATCAGCAAGGGCATGTTCCGCGTCATCGACAAGAGCGGAAAGGCCCATGAGGTCAAGATCGAGGAGACGGACGCATACACCTTCAAGGGCTGCGGACCGTGCTTCGACTTCGCGAGCGAACTGGCCGACGTCTCCGTGGGAAGCGTGGGATCTGCGGGCGGCTGGTCCACGGTTCTCATGCGCACTGATGCGGGCGAGAAGCTTTACGCTGCGACCCTGGCGGCGGGAGCCGTGCAGGAGAAGGCCATCTCCGAGAAGGGAATGACTCTGGCCATGCGGTTGGCTGGAAATAAGGCCAAGCGCTTTGAGACCAAATCCCAAGAGATGAACGTTAGCGGCATCATCCGTTAGCGTGCGGCAAGGAACCACTGATCTCATATGCTCTCTGTCGGGCTGGCTGGAAAGCCTAACTCTGGCAAATCCACTTTTTTCAAGGCCGCGACCCTGGTAGACGTGGATATCGCCAACTATCCGTTCACCACCATCGACGCCAATCACGGCGTATCCTACGCGCGAGTAGCATGCCCCTGCAAGGAATTAGGCATCAAGGAAGGCTGCGGAAGGTGCAAGGACGGCGTGCGATTCATTCCCATCGAGCTGATCGATGTGGCTGGCCTGGTTCCCGATGCCCACCTGGGCAAGGGACTGGGCAACGAGTTCCTGGATGCTTTGCGCGTAGCGGAAGCCGTAATTCACGTTCTGGACGCTTCCGGCGGTACGGATGCAGAAGGAAATCCGGTGGGCCTCGGCAACCATGATCCCATCTCGGACGTGAAGTTCCTGGAGTACGAGATCAGCATGTGGCTGAACGGCATCCTCAACCGCAACTGGGAGAAGCTGATGCGCAACTACAAGGCCCTGGGCGGCAAGCCCGATCAGGTCCTGATTGAGCAGATGGCCGGTGCCGGAGTCTCGGATACGCACATCCGACGCGCCCTTGTGGAGATGAAGAAGGACCTGGGGACCTGGAATGCGGATGATTTGAAGAGGTTTGCCGGACTCCTGCGGGCCTACAGCAAGCCCATGATCCTGGCGGCCAACAAGATGGATGTAGCGCCGCCGGAGAATGTGTTAAAGCTTCTGGCGCTCAAAGACGTCATCGTTCTGCCCGTGAGCGGCGCTGCGGAGATTGCGCTGCGCATGGCCGAGAAAGCGGGGCTGATCAAGTACCGTCCCGGCGATTCCGACTTCGAGATCGTAGGCCAGCTAAGCAAAGCCCAGACAGCGGGCCTTGAGAAGATCCGCTCGCTGATGAAAGAGTACGGCGGCACGGGCGTGCAGGAGTGCATCAACCGCGCCGTCTTCGAGCTGCTCGACTACATCGTTCTTTATCCGGTCGAGGACGAGAACAAGTACACCGATCGCAAAGGCGTGATCCTGCCGGATGCCTTCCTCATGAAGCGGGGCAGCACGGCACGCGACCTGGCCTTCCGGGTGCATTCCGATATCGGCGAAAGCTTCCTCTTTGCCGTCGATGCCAAGAGCAAGATGCGCCTCGGCGAGAAGTACGAGCTGAAAGACGGCGATGTGATCAAGATCGTGTCGACCAAGTAATCATATTTTTATAATATTTTTTATCAACAGAATATCGACATGCAGCGGTTGCTCTCTCAGGGTTCGTCATCCTCAATTGTCCCATCACCTTAAATAGAATCGCAACGATCATCCGGTCGAGGCATGGGAGAGTGAGAAAGGTTCTGATCTTGATGGCTGTCGTTTTTGTCCTGATCAGCCTTGCAGCTTCCGATATGCCCGAATCGTTCTACAAAGCCATGGCCGGCATGAAGAACCAGGATATCCTCTGCGTCAAGAACTACGATGCAGGCGCGAGCGTCACCGAATCATACACCGATTTTGAACATCTGGACAAGGAGACTGAGATTGTGAGCCGGTCCTACAACAAGTCCAACACCAACAAAAAGGACTACACTCGCGGCAATGCATCGCTCGAAGTCCATATAAATTCAAATGTCATCGGCAAATCCCATATCGCCTGGCAATCCAAGGAAGTGAAGCCGAACTTCAAGGGGTGGCACGCCACCTACAGCCGCGTCTCAGAAGATCTGACGGGAGTGTTCAATATCGAGAAGTTCATTCAGCTCTGGTCCAACAGCACCCTTGGCTCCGTAAGCCTGGATTGGCTTCCCTGCAGTTGATCTAGTTACAATATTTGCGATGCCTTTTTGCTTTAAATTGCAGATCCGAACGCAAGAATCTGCGCCGCAGAAATCCTTTTCGTCGATCCGTTATAATGATCTGGTGATCATCACTCCCCAACCGTCACTTCTTGTGGTCCGGCCACACAGCCCGAAATCCTTAAATATCGACAATTAACGTATAACAGTATGGCAAAAGTCGTGTACTATTCTCTCCCTCCTACACCAAGGCTTTTGCCTCCCTCCTAATTCACGAATCCGATCATCTGTCCCATCATTTGACCAAATCATTCGTTTTATTCTCTACTCCGTCTATTCTCTACTCCGTCTATTCTCTACTCCGTCTATTCTCTACTCCGTCTATTCTCTACTCCGTCTATTCTCTACTCCGTCTATTCTCTACTCCGTCTATTCTCTACTCCGTCTATTCTCTACTCCGTCTATTCTCTACT
>Ga0074195_1002780_pt1 | contig 18308 bp, 12 predicted proteins | sample EPASupsiteHSE623_FD_64525 | JGI IMG/M metagenome (GOLD analysis project Ga0074195, IMG submission 64525) | Bioremediated contaminated groundwater from EPA Superfund site, New Mexico - Sample HSE6-23 | ecosystem: Environmental > Aquatic > Deep subsurface > Groundwater > Contaminated ...
GGTGACGGAGCGTTTTTCCCGGTCCCAGGCTTCTTTCCGATGGGCTAAGGCGGCGTTGTATATCCGGCGGCAGGTCTCCAACCAACTGGTTAGTTTTCTATCCTGCTCTTTGTTTGGGTATATCCGAAACATGTAATTACGGATTGCCTTTTGACTGGACGTATCGCTTGACATGTTCCGGTTTCACCTCGCCCATAATCCTTGTTCATTTGGTATTTTATGGTTCTATTATAACAGCATTCCTGTAATGTTTTAAACGAAGCTTGACCAATAAAAAGACCTCCTGGTACAAAGGTATTGGAGAAACAACCTAAAGTACTGGAGGTCAAAAACGATGAACAAGAAAAACAAGCGAAGCAGTAACTTACTCCAAGTCCGTGAAACTCACGCCTTGATCGTGGGCGTGGACATCGCCAAGAAAAGTCATTGGGCAAGGATGCTGGACGGCAAATCAGGAATCGAGGTAGACACCGCTTTCAACTTCAAGAATAGCACAGAAGGTTTCGAGCGTCTACTGGGTAGAGTGAGCCGGGCCAAGGAGCGGATCGGTGCCGAGAAGATCATAGTGGCGATGGAGCCCTCGGGGCACTACTGGAAGCCGCTGGCGAGCTTTCTATTACGGGTCGGGATCACGGTGGTCATGGTGAACCCCTACCACGTCAAGAAGCAGAAAGAGCTGGACGACAACTCGCCCACCAAGAACGACCGGAAGGATGCCCTAATCATCGCCGTGTTGGCCTGGCAAGGCCGTTTCTTCGGCTGCTACCTGCCCAAGGGGATCTGGGCGGAATTGCGTGGCTACACACAGAGCCGCTGGCAGCAAAAAAGAAAGTTAAACGCAGCCCTGAATAACCTGGTGGCCATCATGGACGAATACTTTCCCGAGTACGAAGAAGTGTTCAAGAATCTTTTAGGCAAGGCGTCCATGCACGTTCTGGCTCATATGCCGTTCCCTGAATACATTCTGCGGCTAACGGGGGAGGAACTGGCGAAGGAATTGAAATCAGCCAGCAGCAACCGGGTGGGAAGAAAAAGAGCAGCCTTGCTGTTAGCCAAGGCCAGGGAATCCATCGGAGTACGGGAGGGCTTGAGGGCGGCGCGGATGCGTCTTGCCCACTGCCTGGAAGAAATATCTTTCTGGAAAAAGCAGTTGGCCCAAACGGAAGAAGTTATGACTGACGCCCTATTCCAAACTGGGTTAGCCGTCAATCTTTTGAGCATCAAGGGAGTCGGTATAGTGACCGCAGCCAGCTTCTTAGGTGAAGTGGGAGATCTCGCCCGGTACGAGGACTGGCGGCAGCTACGCAAGCTGGCGGGATTAAACCTTACAGAAAACAGTTCAGGAGATCGCAAGGGGAAGACGGGGATCTCCAAGCGTGGCCGCCCGGGATTGAGGGGCCTCCTATACCAGGCATCTCTTGTCATGGTAGCTAAGAACCCCGAGTTTAAGGCGCTGTACCAGTACCTGAAGACCCGTCGAGAGAACCCGCTCAAGAGTAAACAGGCGCTGGTGGTGATATCCTGCAAGCTGCTGAGGGTGATGTTCACCCTGGTTAAAGAAAACCGCCTGTATGACCCGGAAAAAGTTTTGGGCGCATATCGGCAACAGCAGTTAAGATATGCGGCTTAACCAAAAACCAGAGTGCTGTGGATATGCCGCTTCGCTTGGACAACGCTTCGCGTTGCCCACATACCCACAGCCCCGGCTACTACGGTTAACCACAATAACAATAACTATCAAACATCACCAAAAATTAAGTCTTGGGTGGGGGAAACCGGATACTCTCCATTAGGGCATGACCCTGCATAACAGTAACGGTGCCCCACCCGACCCCATTATGCTGAACGAAGGAATGTAAGGGCAAAAGACCCAGAGAGACATGATAGGGTAAGCAGGGGGCGAACAGTGGGTAGACCACCCAAGATGGATTACATTTTTTGAAAATGGCTGATAAGCCGAGATTGTTGGAGCATGGCTTCAAAACATTGAGATAGGGAGAACCTTAGTAGAACTAGTGTTCTGGGCAGAAAATTTGCCCGCCTTTCATCCCCACCCTTCGCTCTCGCTTCGCGAGCAAGGAAGGCTCAGGTCGGGGACTTCCCGGCGGGGAGAGTTAAAAACACCTCTGAGCGCAATCGACCACCGGTCTGGGAACCGGTGGTTTTTTTGTATAACGAAAACCACCTGCTATGCAGGTGGTTCCAAAGAGCTTTAGCTATGAGTAGAAAAATCTACCTCCATTTGATAAAATAGTGCAGGTTTCGTCAGCCGCACTAAAACAAAGGAGGTAGATATCCAAGTGGATACAGAAAGTTTAGCACATACACAATGGAATTGTAAATATCACATAGTATTTGCACCAAAATACAGAAGGCAAGTGATATATGACAAAAATCAAAGCAGACATCGGGAAAATATTAAGGACATTGTGTGAATACAAGAAAGTAGAAATAATCGAAGCAAATGCCTGTCCAGACCACATACACATGTTGGTGTCAATTCCACCCAAAATAAGCGTGGCAAGTTTCATGGGCTATCTCAAAGGGAAAAGCTCATTGATGATATTTGATAGGCACGCAAACTTGAAATACAAATATGGCAACAGACATTTTTGGTGCAGAGGGTATTATGTGGATACGGTGGGACGAAACAAAAAAGCGATAGAACAATATATCAGAAAGCAAATACAAGAGGATATAGCATCAGACCAGATAAGTCTAAAAGAGTTTATAGACCCGTTTACGGGTGAGCCAGTAGACAAAAACAAAAAGAAATAACCCCTTAAGGGGTTGTTTGAAAAGGTGTGCGGCTGGCGGAACTTTCAGCGAGCCTTAAGGCTCAGCCTAGTACCAAGCCCTTATAGGGCTAGAGCAAACCACCCGCTGAGCGGGTGGTCATGATTGCGGGGATACACTGCCTTCCGGGTGGGTAAAATACATGTGATACTGCATTGGAGGAGGGAGACAATGATTGACAGGATGAACCTGGGAACATACGCCTACTTGAGGACCGGCTGGTGGGTACTTCATGTGGTTGCGATTGCGGCTGTTTTTTATCTCGGGCATCTTTTTTGGCCGGCAAGGTAGGCCGGATTACCATTAGTCCACCTCCTGGCAGGCCAATTCGAGCAGAAACAATACCCTGGGTTATCCCGTTCCCACAGACAAAAAACGCATAATTACGGAAGGTGGTAAACGAGCGATGCGATCGAGTACCACCTTGTTATTTGTAGTTGGAAACTGAACCATTAGGGGTTGTAACAACTGACAAGTACGGTGAGTATCATGTTTATATAGGGTTGTGTCAGGGAGGATGAAGGATGAGCGCAGGTGCTATTAGCAGGGTAGGCCCCCTCCTTACAATTGAAGTAAAAAGAACGGATAGCGGTCTCCCAATAAGCAATTTTAAATTTATCGTTAATGAGAACAATGTGGGCAACCCTTTTGATATCGATCCAAACAACTGGCCTTCTTTAAAGCCTGGGGCAAGCCACAGCTCGGTTGCGGCTGTCGGGGACTCCAGTTTAGCAACGATCACGTTACCGCAAGGGAACTACCTGGTCACAGTGCTGGCTCCCGGTTATAAGCTGGGCGGCAATTACGTAATGGTTGATGCAGATACTACGGTGACGGTCAAATTGCAGCCCCACCCTTTGCCCCTCTCGAAAATTCGGGTACATGTTTTCCGCGATAACAGTCCGGTGAACGGTGAAGACGATTTTCCCCTGGAAGTCGGCTTGCCGGGTTTTCGCATCGTTATTGCTGATGCCGTTGGCGAGGTAACAACAGACTACTTTGGCAACGTCATCGGGACTCTTTATGAAACAGATGCAAACGGGAACTTTATCCTCGATCCGGACGGGAAACCAGTTCCCATACCCAATACAGGCGGCGTCATCCTGACTGATAACAATGGTGATGCCGTTATGGAAAACCTGGCGCCGGGGAAGTATGGGGTGCAGGCAATTCCACCGGACGGAACAGACTGGGTGCAGACAACCACCATTGAGGGCACTCATGTAATTGACGCCTGGATTGAGGAGGGTAACGACGGGTACAGCCCCCGGGAAGGGTTTCAAGCCCCTTTGGTCTGGGTCGGGTTTGTCAGGCCGATCGAATTCCCTGTTCCTGCCCCCGGTGAACAAACGGGAACCATTAAAACACAGGTCAGGACAACTATCGAATTCGTGCCCCCAACCAGGCCGCTGACCCTGGGGGATCCGGTGGACCGGCCATGGGTGGCTTTAACGGATATTGGCCGTACGGACAAACAGGTATACCTCGGGCGTGGTGATACCAACGGGAATATTACAATTGTAAATGTTCCCGCAGGCTTATATCAGATGGCAATTTGGGACGAACCCCTTGATTATATTATCTCTTTTCGGACAGTACAGGTTCCCAACCCGGTTACCAGCAACTGGAACATTGTCGTGGCAGACGATCCGGACAGGTATCCCGGGCAGGTTGGTATTCCACGCTGGTTCGGATGGATTGTGGGCCAGGTGTTCCGAGACGTAAACGGGAATGGTGTGTTCGAACCCGGTCCCGGTGGTGAGGAAGGTATACCCAACGTCGAGGTCGGCACCCGGTTCAAGGATGGCAGCATCCAATACCGTACCGTGACCGACATGAACGGCAGCTATGCCCTAAATGAAGTCTTTGAGTTGGAACGTTTCAACGTGTCCGAGGTCGGCTTCACCCGTTTCGGTCGTACCGCTGCCTTGGCGACGCCCGATTACCAGAACCCTGATGAGGAACCTCCAACCGTTTACAAGGGGGATTTAGCCCTGGCCACTCTGACCTGGGCGGCGAAGAAAAACCGCATTGACTGGGGCAAAAAAGAGTACCCCTTGCCGGGTCCGGATGGAATCATCGGTACGGCTGACGACATAACCAATGGCGGCATTTCCGGGATAGTCTATTACGCCACCATGCGGAATGAACTGGACCCCCGTTACGCTGTGGCGGAAGACTACGAGCCGGGTATTCCCAATGTGGTTGTAAACCTTTATACAGCTTTTATTAACCCGGTGACGGGGGAAGTGGAACGGGGCCCCGAAATAAATTCAGTAACCACCGATGCCTGGGAACACCCTCGCTACCCGACTCCCGGCAGCGAACCTGTCAGGGAAGTGCCTGGCACCGGAAATTACATTGCCAGGGGGGTTTTTGACGGGGGGTACGCTTTCGAGGACAAATGGTTGTTGGACCCGTTCGGCAGTCCCCTGCCTAATCTGTCAAATCCCGGTCAATACCTGACTGAACCTCTGCCTGAGGGGCTTTATATAGTGGAAGTCGAGGTTCCCGCCGGTTACAAACCTCTGGACGAATCCTCAATCAACACCGGTGAGGGCGATGCCTTTGTGCCCAATTCAAATGCAGGTATCCAAATGGCAGCTGTCCGAATGGCGCCCCCTCCGTATGAAGGTTCTTCCCGGACCGCCAAGATCGTGCGGCTCGACTGGGGACAGAACGCCGCCGCCGATTTCTTCCTTTATTCGGATGTGCCCGTCCCGGGCAGAATCGTCGGTTTCCTGCTCGATGACGTCAATATCGAAACTGACCCCACCAAAATATACTATGGAGAAAAACGCGGCATACCCCTCACTCCTGTGGGTGTAAGGGATTACACAGGCCGGCTGATCACCACGGTCCACTCCGACCAAAACGGCATCTTTGAGGTCCTCCTACCTTCTACATATACGGTAAATGTGCCTTCGCCTTCAGGGATTGCCCTAGGGATGTACCAGGTGATTGGCAACGACCCGGGGGACCCGGATGCTCGCAATGAAAGCTATAACCCCAACTACCAGACCCTGAAGCTGGTTTTCGATGTCTGGCCGGGCAAGACAACTTACGCCGACGTGGCCTTATTTCCGATTACCGCCTTCGTTGAAACCCCGGGAGCGCATTTCTCTCAACCGCCGGTTTGCAACATAAAGCCGGGGGTACCAAAAATAACGCAGGTTGACAGGGTTTATATCGCACCCGGCGGTTTCCGGAGAATAACCATTACGGGTACCGATTTTGGCGGGGTACGCGGCATTGTCACCTTGAGCAACCGGTTTCTGAATGTTAACAGATGGACGGACTCCCAAATCGTCTGCACAGTGCCAACCACTTTCCCCGGTGGAGCCTGGCAGCTGTTGGTTTGGCGCTCCGACGGGCGGGTCACTCCTACCGGTTTAACCATTCATGTTTTTGGCGCTAATTATCAACCAACCGTGGTCACCGTACCTGCCGGGGGCTCCATTCAGGCGGCTGTCGATGCGGCTGCGGAACGAAGCCTGATTATAGTCTCGCCGGGTACCTATTATGAAAGCCCGATTCTCTATAAAAATGTGAAGCTGCAGGGGTACGGGCCCCAGGTGACCAAAATCGACGGGCGGTTCTTCTTGAGCTATCTGAATCAATGGACAGCAAGACTTAACAGCATCGATTTTGACGGGAACCAGGAAATATCAACGGGCCAGGTAATTACAGTTGTGGCCAAAGACGGAAGTTTTACCGGGGCATTTCGCACTCAGATCGACGGCTTTTATATCACGGGAGCGAGAGGGGAGGAGGGCGGCGGAATTTACATAAATGCCTACTGCCGGTACCTGGAGATCAGCAATAGTGTGATTCAAAGCAACGGAGGCGGATTTGGGGGAGCCATCACGATCGGAAAGGCATATGTGGGCAGCAATCATAACGACCACATCAGGATACACCACAACCGCATCCTGAACAACGGGGGCATCAGCCTGGCCGGGGCCATCGGCATCTTCAACGGAGTCGATTACTACAGCATTGACCATAATGAAATATGCGGCAATTACTCGGCCGAGTACGGCGGAGGGATTTCCCACTTTGGCCTGAGCCGTTTTGGCCGAATCCATCACAACTGCATCTCTTTCAATGCTTCTTTTGACGAAGGAGCCGGGATTTTTATCGGCGGCGAACAGCCGGTGCCTCCCGCTGTGCTGTCCGCGGGATCGGGAGAAGTCCAAATATTCAACAACTGCATCCAGGGTAATGTGGCCAATGATGACGGCGGAGGAATCCGGCTGCTGCAGCCGGGTGCCTATGAGATCAGGATATACAACAACATGATAGTCAACAACGTGTCTACCGATCTGGGCGGCGGCATGGCCCTTGACGATGCTTCCAGAGTTGTGATCTACAATAATACCATTGCCAAGAACATCACAACCGCCACAGCGGAAGACAGCGACGGGAACCCGCACGGGGCCGGTCTGTGCAGTGAAGCCAACAGCGCCGCTTTCCAGGCCTCTTTGCCACCCGGGTCTCCAATTTTCAGCGACCCCGTTCTGTTCAACAACATCTTCTGGGATAACCGGGCCCATCACTTTGATTTGAATACGGGCAAATTATCGATAGATTACCAGGCAATTGATCTGGAGGTTTTCGGCACACCCGGACCCCGTTACATGACACCGAACTACTGCTACCTCTCGGTCCCGTATGGGTCCGGTGTGGGAAACGTTGTCTTTAATGGCGCTAACCCACCCAATTTCATACAACCTTACGACACCAAAGTGGATGCCGTGGCCTTCGCCATCGAACCCCGGTTTGTCTCGGTTAAAATTGTCACCGTAACCCCCGAGGCCGAGGGAGACTACCACCTTAATTCAAATTCCCCCGCTATCAATAAAGGGACCCCGGTTTTGTGGGCGAAAGGCTGGACCTGGGTTGCTCCTTACTTCGACTTTGACGATTACCCGCGGCCATGGATGTTATTTGATATCGGAGCTGACGAATACTGGTCCTACGCCTACCCGCTGTCCGTTCGCATAATTTTTAAAATGGTCTATGGCGGGTAATTCAACCAGTTTTATAGAAAGGGGGGCAACAAATGGCTGCCGTGGAGAAGCGCTTTGGGGCTACCGACGGGCACATCAGGATGCCTGAGGGGTCTCTACATTATATGTTCGGTTTCGTTGATATCACCGGGCTTCCCGAAGAGGAGATTTTTGGCTGCCGGGGCAAGGCACAACTTCTTGGCCCGCTGCTGGAAGCGAAAGTGGGAGATGAGGTTTACCTGACTTTGACCAACCTGGGCATGCCAGGCCGGCCGGACCTGGATGACTCCCATACCATCCACTGGCACGGGTTTCCGAATCAAATTCCCCTCTGGGACGGTGTGCCGGAAGCCTCTTTGGCAATACCTGTAGGGCGGGATTTTGTTTACTACTATAAACCGTTGCATCCGGGAACTTACATGTATCACTGCCATTTTGAACCTGTGGAACACATCCAGATGGGCATGGTGGGGCCGCTCCTGGTGCGGCCGGCAGACTTTGACCCTGACATTCCGGCTTTTAAAACAGCCTACGGCAACGGTACAGGAACTGAATTCGACCGTGAGTATTTCGTCTTTCTGACGGAGCTGGACGCCAAAGCCCACCACCAGATCGCCATTGTCCAGGAATATGACTGGAGCGAATTCCAGCCAGATTATTGGATGATTAACGGGAGGGCATACCCGGACACGATTAACGAAACAAACGGGAGCGTTTTTCCCAATCAACCCTATCATGCCCGGATTAGGGCCAATAGCGGTGAGAGGATCCTGCTTCGTTTTGTTAACCTGGGTTACCAGCAGCATGCCATCCAGATCCTCGGGATCCCATTGTCTGTCATTGCCCAGGATGCCCAGCGTCCTATTGGCATTCACGGTGAGAACCTGTCCTACCGGAAAAATGTAATTTACATAGCCGCCGGCCAAACAATCGATGCATTATTCACGGCGCCGGCACCCGGAAAGTACCCGCTCTTCAACCGCAACTGCCACAAGAATATCAATGCCGGCACGGCCCCCGGCGGGATGGTCTCAGAGGCGGATATTTTCGCCGGCACCCTGCCCCCTCAGCCGGGACCCGGTCAATAACTTAAGGGGAGGGAGATTATGGCCACCAGAAATATTAACCTTTGGGCTGCTGACGGGTATATCAGCATGCCCGACGGCTTCAGCGTTTACATCTGGGGTTTTGCTCCATCTGCCGGTGCCCGGGCACAGCTGCCTGCTCCGCGGATTGTGGTCAACCAGGGGGACGATGTCAAGATAACCCTTGTCAACGGTTTGCCGGAGGCCACCTCCATTGTATTCCCGGGGCAGGACAACGTGACAGTTGATGACGGAACGGGCCCCCGCCCTGTTGGACCAAGATTTGACGGGAGCGGGAACCTCATTTCCCTCACCGACTTTGCGGACTACCCGGGAAATCCCGACGGAAACCCCACGGTGATTACATATTCCTTTACCGCCTTCCGTCCGGGGACCTATATCCTGGAAAGCGGTACCAACCCGCACAAACAGGTGCACATGGGTCTTTACGGAGCATTGGTGGTAAGGCCCGCGGACTACGACCCCGGTGTACCGTCCCGAAAAACCGCATACGGAGAAAATACGGGGACGGAATTTGACCGGGAATATCTCCTTGTTGTCAGTGAGATTGACCCGGAACTGCACCGGGCAGTCCGGCTGGGGCAGCCATACCGGATTCGCGGTTACAAACCGAGGTACTGGACCATGAACGGGCGGGCCGCTCCCGACACCATGTTTCCCGACAGCGCGGGTTACCTGCCAAATCAACCGTACAGTTCCATGATTATGCTGGAAAAGGACGAAAAGGTCCTTATCCGTTACGTTGGAGCCGGAATAGAAAACCACCCTCTTCATCCCCACGGAAACCACACCCGGGTGGTGGCGCTGGACGGACACTTGCTGCAAAACGGACCCTATAACCTGTCGTATAAGCGGTTTACTGTCCTGGCGGAGGCGGGCCAGACTTATGACCAGATATATACCTGGTCCGGCATCGGGTATGACCAAACCCATCCCATCCCGACCACCGTTCCCAATCCGCGCAACCTCGCCGTTGGCGACGCCGGATGGACCATGTGGAGCGGCAGCCCCTACCTGGGTGAAAAAAAAGACATCCCGGTCGGAGTTACTTCCTTCAACGAACTGGGAGAGTATCACTTTATGCTGCATTCTCACGAAGAACCTCAGATAACAAACTGGGGCGAATTCCCTGGTGGAATGATGACCATGATCGCGGTCTACCCGGAAGGAACACTGGGCAATGCCGGAACCCTGGAATAGCTCGGCCTGGGATTTTTTTTAAACTTGAAGGGGGTATGACTGATGGCTGCAAACGTCTACCTGTGGGCAAAAAACGGTACGATTTCACTTCCCGGTATTGGGCCGGTGCCTTTTTGGGGGTTTGCTCCGTCTGCGGTAGGCGTCGCCCAGCTGCCGGGACCAATCATCGAAGTTTTTCAAAATGACAGCGTACAGGTCACCCTGAATAACAATTTGACAACACCTGTTTCCATTATCTTCTCCGGGCAGGAGTTCACCCCCGTGCCTGTTACTGATGGCAGCGGATTGTTTCTGTCGTATAACCAGGAAGCTCCTTCCGGAGGTGCATTCAGTTACAACATCACACCCAATCGGCCGGGCATTTTCCTGTATGAAAGTGGAACCAGCCCCGAAAAGCAGATTCAGATGGGCTTGTACGGAGTTATGGTGGTGCGCCCGCCGGGGTACGACCCCGCTATTCCGGCAACGTGGACAGCTTACGGTTCCGGTACGGGAACCGAATATGACGTGGAAAAGATTCTGGTTATAGGCGAAGTGGATACCGCTATGCATAATGCGGTGACAGCCGGTAATCCACCGGGGACCTTTGACCCCGATTATTTCATCATTAATGGCAGGAGTTATCCTGATTCCGTGGCACCCGACAACAACGGCAGTCAACCCTATAGTGCCGGTATAGCCGCAGCCACTGGTCAGCGGGTTTTGCTCAGAATCATCAATGCCGGTTTCCTGAATCACACCCTGAGGCTGTTGGGAATTTCGCCCAGGGTGCTGGCCGGCGACAGCTGGCCGCTGAAATCGGCAAGCCTTGACGCCACATTTGAAAAAAACACAATTACCCTGGGATCCGGCCAGTCGTACGACCTCTTGTTTACCGCCCCCTCCCCCAATCAGTACGTGATTTATGACCGGGATTTAAACCACGCGGTCAATGGCAACGATTTTCCCGGTGGGATAATGACAGTAATTAACATAGCCAACCCGTAATTAGTGCGCAATACGTGGGCTTGGATAATTCGGGATAATGGCTTTGAACAAAGACGGTAGAAAAGGGTTGGAACTAGTGGAAGACCCTGTGTTTGGTTTTTGCCGGCATAAAATGGACCAGTACGGCGGACAAGGTGCTCCGCCTTTTTTCCATTCTCCAACGGATTGCGTGCCAAAGGCATTTAATATTTGTGAACTTTTTGTTAAAATTAAAAATATATAGGAATAATGCCAGGGTTCTACCTCTAAAATCGGAGGTGTGTGACTTGATTATTCTTGACTCAAAGTACACACAATTTAGAGCACAGCAGGCACAGGTTGCTGACATGTGGAAACGCTATGTAAACGAAGGCAGCATGGATCAACGCCTGCTGCCCCCCGTCATTGTTTCTTCCTGGAAAAGAAGCAGCGAGTTCAAGGTGGATCCTTTAATGCAGGAACTCGAACTGTCAATAGCACCTGATTTTCAAGAAAGGTTGTCAGCCAAAGAACAGCTTCTGGATGTGGCCATCCCTTACTTAACCAAGTTCCTAAAGATTGCGGAACAATCTGACTTTGTTTTTTCTATTTTAGATGAAAGAGGGTTATTACTTAAGGTTTTTGGAAACAAAGACAGGGTTAAGAGGCTTAAAGAGGAGTACAATATCTCTCCGGGGGTCACTTGTTGTGAACAAACAATGGGGACGACAGCACTTTATCTGTCTTTATTGACAAATTCTGCGGTGCAAACGGTCGGCGCCGAGCATTTTATCCGAAAGTATCACAATCTTACTGATTCTGCGGCCCCCATTCATGACGCCAGCGGAAAGGTGATCGGTGCTTTGGACATGTCAGCCCAAAGTATTGATTACGCTCACCCTCACACCCTGGGAATGGCAACATCGGCGGCGAATGCCATTGAGACTCTCCTGTGGCGGCAGAAAGAGAAACAATACCTGGAACTGTTAAGCGCCTGTCAAGAAAATATCATAGACTGTTTGATAGAGATGGGCTTCCTGGCAGTCGACAGCACGGGTACGATAGTTGAGGCAAACAGCCTGGGGGCGAAGCTGCTTGGTTTTGCTCCGCATGAAATCAGAGGCATGAAAATAGATGCTGTTTCGCCCAGGTCAGCTGTATTTAATAAAGGCTTAAAACAAAGGCAGGAACAGAAAGGAAAAACAGCAGAAACAATAGTATCCTTTAAGGAACCAGGGCTGGAAGAAAAAGAAGCAAACGAGTCAGCGTTAAATGCGAAGACAAGCTTTAGCAGCATTATCGGGTACAATAAAAACTTTCTGGCAGCCATTTATCTGGCAAAAAAGGCGGCCAATAGTACATCCGCCGTGCTTTTGCTTGGTGAAAGCGGAACAGGCAAGGAGTTGGTTGCCCAGGCTATCCATAACGAGGGTTTAATGAGCAAGGGTCCATTTATATCAGTCAATTGTGCCGCAATTCCCAAGGATCTGGTAGGTACAGAGTTGTTTGGTTATGAAGAAGGAGCATTTACGGGTGCGAAAAAAAGCGGTAATGCCGGTAAGTTTGAATTAGCTCATAACGGCACCATCTTTCTCGATGAAATTGGGGAAATGCCTTTGGAAATGCAGACCATTTTGCTCAGGGTTTTGGAAGAGAAAAAGATTACCAGGATCGGAGGGAACAGCGGCATCCCGGTAAATGTACGGATCATTGCGGCCACCAACAGAAAGCTTCGGGAAGATGCCTTAGCAGGACTCTTTAGGCGGGATCTCTTTTTCCGGCTTAACGTGTTTACTGTGGATTTGCCCCCCCTCCGGGAACGACACGACGACATTCCTTTGCTAGTAAATCATTTTGTTTTACGATTCGCGCACTTGACAGGCAAAAATATCGAAGGAGTCACGGCTGAGGCAATGGAAGCATTATGCCAATATAATTGGCCCGGGAATGTTCGAGAATTAAGCAACGCTGTAGAAAGGGCCTTGCATTTTACTGATAATAGCTGCATAGATGTTTATGACCTGCCTGAAGAAATTGTGCCCGGCAACCACAAAAACGAAGAAGCTCTTGAAGAGGCTCTTACTGTAAAAAATTATGAGAAAGAAAAGATTCTGGAGTTCCTTACTCTTTTTCAGGGTAACAAAACGAAGGTTGCCACAAAACTGGGGATTTCTCGAGCCACACTTTACAGGCGGCTTGGAGAATTCGGGATGTTGTAAACACTTGTGAGACAGTGTTCATTTTGATACAACCCTTAACTATAAGCCTTGCCAGTACCGTCTCCATTTCCTGATTGCTCGAAGAGCTTAGTGTCCATTTTGATACACTAAGCTCTTTTTATTTTGGGGAAAACCGTCTGTCCGTTTATATGCTTCCTTTGATGGATGCCTTGGTATGCCTTGTTTGTCCTGTTCCTGCAAACAACAAAAGACGGTTGGCATAAATAGTGCATATAGAAAAAAGTGTTCATGTGACAGAAAGAACAAAAGCAATCATCTGCATCCACGTAACAATTCTAAACCTTCACAATGAAACAATATCAAGAAAAGGGCGGTGAGTAGACACAATAGATTAAGAAAATAGGCTGGAAGGGGGTCATTGGGGCAGGTTATATCCAATTTTGGGAATCTCTAATTTACTCATGAACCTTCAAAGAGGTGTACGACTTTGCGTTTGACAAAAGGGAAAAAAATTATCCTCGGCCTAATTATTGCCTTTGTGGTAATTGGGATGAGTTCCGGCTTTTTTTTGGTGCGTGCCAGTCATAATCCATCCTTCTGTGGTACCTGTCACATTATGCGCCCTCAATACCAGTCATGGTCGACTGCGAATTTACTGGCCAACAAACATAAGCAGGCTGATGTGACGTGCCAGGCCTGCCACAAGAGCAGCTACGCAGATAAGGCAAAACAAGGTGTCAAATTTGTGACGGGGCAATATGAAGAGCCCCTGCCGGAACTGAAGGTTTCGAAACAGGAGTGCCTGAAGTGTCATGGCAGTTATGAAAAAATCGCGGAACGCACTGCGAAACTGGAACCGAATCCGCACCAAAGCCCCCACTTCAGTGACATGGAGTGCAACCTGTGCCACAAAATGCACAAAGAGTCAAAACTGTATTGTGCGCAGTGCCATGATTTTGACCTCGACATTTAAAAGAGATTTTAGCCCACGAGAGGGGAGAGGATGTACTTTGGCAAACAAAATTGGACGAAGGAACTTTATTAAGGGGATGGCCCTGGCAGGTGCAGCTGTGGCCGGGACTGGCGTCCTGGCAGGCTGTGGGGCGGCATCATCATCTGGTTCAGGGGTTCCCACCAAGTGGGACAAAGAAGCGGATATCGTGGTCGTTGGTGGCGGTGGAACCGGCATCGTAGCGGCGATTGCAGCTCGGGAAAAAGATGCTTCGGTAATAGTGCTGGAAAAAGCCGCCATGGCCGGCGGCAGCACATCCCTTTCGGGTGCGGTCATTCAGGCTGCCGGGACAAAGTTCCAGAAAGAAATGACCAAATACCAGGACGACACTCCGGCAAAGCATTACGAGTACTGGATGCAGTCCGCCGAAGGGCTGGCCGATCCGGATCTGGTCAAGGCCATGGCCGATAATGCCCCGGGCAATATCGACTGGCTGGTGGCTCATGGCTTGACTTTCGTTTCCGTTTACGGCGTGGCGCCGATCCCTTATATCGATCCTTCATTGATGACAGACCGCATTCACGTACCGGGCGGCGCCGGGAAAGCAGCCAAGGCCGGTACGGGGCAGGTCCACGTTAAGATTCTCTACGAGGCAGCCCAGAAAAAAGGTGCTGAATTCATGCTGGAAACCACGGTAGGAGAGCTGATCCGTGATGAGAAAAACGGAGTTGTAGGAGTAAGGGCTCAAAGCGGCGGTAAAGAGATCGCCGTCAAAGCCAAAAAAGGCGTTGTTCTGGCCAGCAGTGGTTTCGATCACAACAAGGATATGGCCAGGGCCCTATCTCCGCAGCAGTATTGGGCCATGGAGACCGGGGCGGTACTGTCGGCGCCCACGAATACAGGGGACGGCATCAGAATGGCTATGGACCTGGGGGCAGACCTGGCCGGAGTGGGCGGCACCATCGGGGTACCATGGTATAACCTGGCTATTGCCCCGTTATCGTCGGTCATACCTGAGGTACCAGCCATTTACGTCAACAAGTACGGTCTCAGGTTTGTCAACGAGGCAACTCACTATGCATACTGCATGAGGGCTGTATTCAACCAGGAGGGGCATGAAGCCTGGGCAGTCTTCGACGAAAATACCAGGAGCATGGGCGGCGAACTCATCGGTGGGATCTTTAAACCCTGGAGCCATGATCTGGCTGCGGAGATTGGCGATGGTTCCATAAAAACCGGGGCAACTGTCAAGGAACTGGCTGCCAAGATCGGTGTTAATGCAGACAACCTTGAGAGTACTCTCAACAGGTGGAATCAGGATACCGCCAAGGGTAAGGATACCGTCTTCAATAAGCAGCTCGGCCTCAAACCGCTCGCCAAGGCCCCCTTCTATGCCGCGAAGGTTAAAGAGGGCAACCTGGGAACTTGCGGCGGGTTGAAAATCAACACCAAGACTCAGGTTATTGATGTTGAGGGAAAAGTCATTCCGCGGCTGTACGCTGGCGGCATGTGCGCCGGCGGGTACATGGGACCATACTACCCGGGCAGCGGTACTGCCATCGCCGCTACTGTTTACTTGGGACGGATATGCGGCGAGAATGCCTGTAAGGAGCAGCCTTGGGGATAAGCCAACCGTTTGATTTATTAGGGACCGCCACCGCTACTGTCGACTGACGGAGTGGCAAGCATGTAAAATCACGAAAGGGGCGTTAAGCAGTTTTCTGCAAGCCCCTTTCCCTTATTTTTGGACAGGGGTGACTTTATTTGCCGGAGAAGGAATATGGAACCATTAATGAGGTAATTGGCTTTTTCAGCTCCATGCGGGTGGGGTTGGCACTGCTGATTATTATCGGGGCAGTTGCCGCCGCAACCACTCTTTTCTTCCAGCAGAGTTTTTACCATACCTGGTTTTTTGAGACGCTGCTGGCAATGCTTTTCTTGAACATGCTGCTCTGTACTTCCAAACGCTGTAAAGCGATTTTCTCCTCGCGAAAGGGTTTGCAGCCAGGAAGTTGGCGGACGTTCGGCCTGTTATTTTTACATGCCGGTTTCTTGTGTGTGCTGCTCGGTGGTGCAGTTTACTCTTTCGGGGGCAGAGAAGCCCTCGTAAGCATCGCCAAAGGAGAAACCGTACAGATGGCCCAAGCGCTCGGGCAGGAGAAATCGTTCCTCCTTCATGTAGACGATTTCCGAATCGACTTGTACCCGGACGGGTCTCCTTCCCAGTATACTTCGCGGGTAACGCTGCTGGAAAAATCGAAAGGAATAGGCACGTTTGACATCTCGGTAAACCACCCTCTCAAGTATAAGGGGGTGACCATGTATCAGGAAATGTACGGCTGGGCTGTTAACCTCACTTTTGCAGTCTCGGGGAAAGAAGGGCAGGCGACAGTAAAAGAAGGGGAGTTTGCGGACATCCCCGGTACCGACTATCGAGTGCGTTACTACCGTTATATTCCCAATTATGACCCGTCTTACGGAATGGAAACCAAGAGTCTGGAACCGTTAAACCCCAGGGTTATTTTCTCGGTTTATGAAGGGAACGAGCGAATTGACGTGGGGTTGGCCAAATTAGGGGAAAACGTATCGATCAAAAAGGGAATCAGCTTCCGGTTTACGGAAACCGTGCCTTTGACTACGTTGAAGGCAAAGACTGACCCTGGTGCTCCTTTTGTGTGGGTTGGTTTCGGGCTTCTTCTTGGGGGTGTTTTCATGGCACTCTGCCAGCCTCTGCTGCGGGGCTTGGGGACAAATTGCACTGGTAAAGAGGGGGAGGTCTAATTGGGTTCGTTGCAGCAGATTTCGTTTACTACTACCTTCGTTCTGTATTTTGTCAGCATGATTCTTTATTTCTGGTATGCCGCCGCCGAACGGCAGGCAGTCGGGAAGGCGGCCGGAATCGCTGCCGGGCTGGGGTGGGCAGCAAACACGGTTGCCCTTATCGCCAGGTCGGTGTTCACCGGAATGCTGCCCCTGTCAACCGGATACGAGTTCCTGCTCGCTTTTGCCTGGGGAATAGTGCTGCTGTACTTGGTTTTTGAACTGCGCACAGACATAAAAGCAGCAGGCGGCTTTGTTGGTTTCATCGCCTGGGCTTTACTGGCCTTTATCTGGATTCTGATGCCCGAGCAGCAAAATGCTGTCGCCCCATTGATGCCGGCCTTGAAAAGCGGCTGGCTGACAATCCATGTGCTGACGGCGATAGTGGCCTACAGCGCCTTTGCCCTGGCCTGCGGGTTAGCCGCTTTATACCTGTGGCGGCTTCACAACAACGAGGGGCCGGCTCAGGAAAGTTCACTGGACGAATTGATTTACAAGGTGACCACTCTCGGGTTTATGATGCTCTCCCTGACTATTGTGACCGGTGCCGTCTGGGCGGAAAAAGCGTGGGGGAGTTTCTGGAGTTGGGACCCCAAGGAGACCTGGTCGCTTGTCACCTGGATCGTATTCGGGGTTTACCTGCACGTCCGCAGAAACCGGGGCTGGCAGGGTCGCCGGGCCGCGATCCTGGTAATAGTAGGGTTCTTGGTGGTATTGTTTACCTTTTTCGGAGTAAATTTTTTGCTGCCAGGGATGCACGGTTACGCTTAGTGTAGTCCTTCACTCCCTGGTCGACCACAACTTGAGCTGCCGCACTGGCCACGCTAATGAAAACGGGTACGGAATCTTGTGTTTAAGCACATTTTTCCGTACCCATTTTTGCTTCATTCTCACCGCTAATTCCTGATTTTTCATGCCTTCTCCAAAGGGAATGTATTGTTGCTGCTACATAGAAGGAAATATTTATCATTATATGGAATAACGTGGAATAATGTGCTGTACTTTCCTTCGGTGGGTACTAAGTCGTGATAAACGAACTGGTTCGTATTAACACCCAAATTTTGATTGTATTAACGAACTGGTGCGTTAAAAAGTCGTTGAACTAAACCGCTTCGCGGTGGACTTTAAACAGCATTTCCGTGGAAACTATTAGAAATCCCATACGCATATTTTCCCTAGGAATCCGTTGTAAAACATGCTTAATTTGACCTTGCTTATGAACTCCCATCAATTTTTTGAGAGGTTCTTTTTCCGGCAGCGAGCTTATTGAAAGAACTCTTGCCGGATTATGTCTCGA
>Ga0074195_1002781_pt1 | contig 18285 bp, 10 predicted proteins | sample EPASupsiteHSE623_FD_64525 | JGI IMG/M metagenome (GOLD analysis project Ga0074195, IMG submission 64525) | Bioremediated contaminated groundwater from EPA Superfund site, New Mexico - Sample HSE6-23 | ecosystem: Environmental > Aquatic > Deep subsurface > Groundwater > Contaminated ...
GGGGGTCGGTGCGGGGGGGGGGAGGGGGGGGGAGGGGGGGGGATTGAGGCTTGAGGTGGAAAAATTCTCGAGGCGAAGAAGAACCAGCCCTCCTCCGCCGGCCCTGCAAGCCATACGAAGCCATAGATCTTGCCACCCGTCCGACATGCACCCCGCGAACGGCGCCGGTTTGACACTCCCGCTCGGCCTCTGGCATAATGACCCCTCGTGGCTGCGCGTAACCTTCGATCGGATGAGGATCAGGACCGCCTCAACGTGATCGTGAGCCGGTGGGCCGGAACGTGCTTCGGAGTGGAGGCTGCCATCGCCCTGGCAAGACGGGAGAAAAAGCCGATCCTGGGGCCTCTTGTCCATAACCCTCTGGTGGTGGACGAGCTCGCCCGAGAGGGCATTCCGATTCTGGATCGATCTCTCGACGTGGACTCGCTCGTCGCGCAAGGGATCCGCGAGGTCGTGATCACGGCCCACGGCTCTCCACGAGAACTCAAGGAGCGGCTGACCGCCGCCGGGATTCGATACCACGACGCGACCTGTCCGGTCCTCCTCAGGTCGGTCTACCGGAAGATCGTGGATCTCGAGGCCGCCGGGAGCACGGTGATCCTTCTGGGAAACCCGAACCACGCCGAAATCCTGGCGAGCAAGAGTTACGGACACGGAGTCCTCGTCGTCTACTCGGTGGAGGACGTCGACCGACTGCCTGTGGAGGCGAACGAGCCGGTGGCTCTCTGCCAGACCACGATGACCGGAGAGCGGCTCAAGGAGCTCTCCGATCTGATCCGGACCAGGAAGTATCCGGGACTGAAGGTCGTCGACACCCGCTGCAAGCCGGTCAAGAGCCAGCAATCGGCCGTGGAGGAGCTATCTCGAGAGGTCGACGCCGTGCTCGTCGTGGGTGGACTCCAGTCCTCCAACACCGGCAATCTCGCTCGGATCGCAGCGCGCCACCTTCCGGGTCGCACCCATACGATTGACCGTCCCGAGCACGTGGACCCTGCGTGGCTCGATGGCGTTCACCGCCTCGGCATCGCGGCCGGCACTTCGACGCCGAAAGCCCAGATCGTGAACGTCGTGGAGCGGATCGTCTCCATTTCTTCGCATCCCGTCTCGGTTCGCTGGGACGACCATCAACGCTCAACCGAGCTCGACCAGTGAGGACGGACCAACCACCGTGGCAGACCCCCAAGGACCTTTGAGACGACCCGCGGGACGGCCGCTGTCGCTGAGGTCGGACGCGAACGACCCAAAGAACCCGCTGGAAGCCGGCACGAACCAGCTCGAGTTCCTTGAATTCTCCATCGACGAGTACCGCGAGAAGACGATCTATCGCGGAGTCTACGGGATCAACGTCTACAAAGTGCGCCATGTCATCCCGTTGCCCACGGTGACCAAGGTTCCACTCCAGGTGCGGTGCGTCGAGGGAGTCTTCCACTTCCGGGGAGAGAACATTCCTCTGATCAACCTGGCTGACTACCTGTGCGTGAAAGAGGCTGCGGTTGCCGAGAAGATGGTGATCATCGCCGAATTCAACAACATGCAGGTCGGTTTCATTGTTCACGGCGCCCACAACATCCGCCGTATCTCGTGGAAGGACCTCAGGACGCCTCCGGATGCCCAGCGGGATTCTCTGTATCGTGGCATCACCGGGATCGCTCTCATCGGAGGGACTCTCATCCGACTCCTGGACCTCGAAGAGATCATTGCCACGATCGGTCTCGGTGACTCCCGATATGACCTGGAAACCATCCAGGAGATGCTGCGGGCGGCTGCCGCGCGAGCCGGGACCGGATCGGCTGGTGCTTCGCCATCGGTGCCCGGCACGACCCCGGAGCAGTCCGCGGGAGAAAACCCGGTGGGAGGGAAGGTCGTCATGGTGGTGGACGACTCTGTCCTCAGCCGGGATGCTGTGTGCAAAGTTCTGCAGGCCGCGGGGTACTCCGTGATCGCGGTAAAAGACGGACAGGAGGCCTGGGATCGGATCAACGTGTTCCTTGGGGAGGCCCGTCGCCAAGGCAAGGCGGTCCATGAGCTCCTCCCCCTGGCGATCGTGGACATCGAGATGCCACAGATGGACGGGTTCTCGCTCACCCGCCTGATCAAAGAACACCCTGAGCTCAAGAGCCTCAAAGTCGTCCTTCACACCTCTCTGGGCGGGCCCGAGAACATCTACAAGGGTTACAGGATCGGCGCTGACGAGTTTCTCGTGAAGTTCAACCCCAAGCTTCTCTTGGAGCTCGCCGAGAAGCTCACGAGCAGGGGAAGCTGACGGGTGTTGGCGCGGCCTCTTCCTTGCCGGCCTTCGTCATTGCGCGGCCTCGTCACGCGAGAGTTTTTGGGATTGGTTCTAGGTCCGCCTCAGGCTCTTTGTCTTTGAGCTGCTCCTGGATCTTCTCGATGCTCGACCGTGCGAGCCGGGTGACAGACTCCGGACACCCCGGCATCCCGAGCACCTTCCGGAACGCGGCCAGAGCCCTGCGGAGGTCCTTGCCGATGAAATGAGCCATGGCCAGTTTGCAGGCCGACACAGGATCGCTTCTGTCAGCCATGGCGCGCCTCAAGCTCCGCACGGCCTGGTTGACGTTTCGAAGCTCGAGGTGGATGGAACCCTGAAGGGCGAAATACTCGGGCCGCTTCGAGAGTCTCAGGGCCTTCCGCAGCAGGGCCAGGGCCTCCTCGGGTCGCTTGGCGCGAGCCAATTCGCAGGCCTGGCCGAAAAACTGCTCGGCCGGCTCTCTGAGAGACTTCTCGACCGTGAGCCTCTGGAGGTCTCCCCATCGCTGCTCCCCCATGACCGCCCGAAGCGTGGCCCAGGCCTCGTGCTTGAGAAGGAGGTCGTCTCCGGCCAGAATCGGCTTCAGACGGGCCAAGTCGAAGCTCGCCCCCAGTCGGGCCAGGGCCGCAAGCGCGGCCCTCCTGATCCGCCACGAAGGACTGGAGAGGAGACTCAGGATATCGTCCTGGGAGGGAAGGGCTTCCAGCCGCGCCAATGTCGACAAAGCCTCGATCGTCAGATCGTCCCCCTTTGACAGAAATCGGGTGAGCTCTCCCGCGGCCTCACGGACCCCCGCGTCTCCCAGCGCCCGGATGAGAAGCACGATCAGCTCCGACGAGTGTTCCTGCTGGAGCCTTTGCGGGAGGACCCGTTTCGCCACCTCGCCCCCGATTCGGCCCAGAGCGAGGATGGCCGCTCTCTGGATTACCCACCGCTCGTGGCTTGCGAACGTTGCCACAGCCTCGGCCGCCTCCGTGGCACCGATCTCGCCGAGCGCCCCGAGAATCTCGCAGACGAGATCCGCGTCGGCCTTCTCCATGAGCGCGACAAGCGGGCCGACGGCCTGCTTGGCTTTGAGCTTCCCCAGGTTCTCGATGGCCAGTCGACGCACCGAGCTGTACTCGTCGTCGAGGGCCTCCATCGAGGCCTCCACGGCGCCTCGAGAATCCATGAATCCAAGAGCCTGGAGGGCTTGGTAGCGGATCCTTTGGTCCGGCTCCGCCATCAGCTTGACCAAGACGCGTTCCGCCGGAACCCCCATCCCGGACAAGGTCCGTGTCGCCCAGTAGTTGACCTCCGGATCGCGAAACTTGAGAAGGCTTGCGATCTGCTCCACCTGGTCGCTGCCGATGCGCGCGAGTACGAGTGAGATCCCTTCCCGCTGGGCTCGAGTCCCCGCGAGCCGGAGGGCTTCCAGAAGTGAGGAGACCGTCCGCGAGCCATGGCTTTCGAGAGCGAGCCGCGCGTTCTCGCGGATCGTCAGATCCGGATCCGCCAGCAGTTCGGTCAGCTTGGAGACGAGGCACGGATCGTCGAGCCCGATCATGGCTCGGGTGGTCCAGTACTTCAGATCCGCGTCGAGGTTCGGAACCGAGAGGCGTTCCAGCAGGGAAGGGGTGGCCACCGGACCCAACATCGAGATCGAGTCGGCCGCGTTTTTGCGAATCGGCCATGAGGAGTCCGAGAAACGGGAGAGGAGAAGCGGCACGACCTCGGGTGTCCTGTACGCCCCCAGGATCTTGGTGATCCAGTAGCGTTGGTGCTCGCTTCCACTGGCCAGAGGCTTCTCGTAGACCGCCACAGGCAGGTGGCCCTGACGGGACAGGCAGTCCGCCACGGCCTGGCGAACCAGCCAGTCCTCGCTGTCGAGACGATCGACGAGCCGCTCCGCTGTGTCGGCCTCGAGTCGGAACGCGCCCAACGCGCGAGCCGAGGCCCGCTGCACTCCTGTCGACTCGTCATCCAAGAGCTCCTCGAGAACCGGGATCACGACCGGATTCTCGAGTTGGGCCAACGCCTGAATCACCCAGTATCTGGTCTCTGCCGAATCCTCGGCCAGGCGATCCAGGAGCGGCTTCAAACTGACGTCGCCGGCTGCTGCCAGCGCGAGCGACGAGGACAGACGTGTTACCCTCCGGTTGGAGTCGAGAAGCCGCGTCAGTTCGTGGACCGCCTCATCCGGGAAATGGGATAGCGCCGCGATCACGGCCGTTCGTACCCCTTCGTCCGGATGGGAGAGCCTCAAAATGAGCTCCGGGATCGCCCGACGATCCCCCATTGCTCCCAGAGCCTCGGCGGCAGCCTTGACGAGATCTCGATCCTCCGAGGCCAGGAACCTGGCGAGCTCGGTCGTGGTGTTGAACGCCCGCAGGTTGCCCAGGAGCTTGAGGGTCCAATAGCGGATGTTCGCATCGTCACGCGTCAGCGCCCGGACGAGATGGGGAATGACCGGCGAACCGATCCGTTCGAGGACACCGGCCGCACCCTCACGCCTCTTCCAGGATTCGTCGCCCAGGGTGCAGACGAGCTGCGGGAGAGCATAATCCCCCAGTGCCACGAGGGCCTGACCCGCCCAGTAGGCCACATCCTCGTACTCGTCGCCGAGGTTTGCCAGGAGCGACGGAAGCGCGCCTCGGTAGGGCTTTTCGGAAAGGACTTTGGCCGCGATCATCCTCACCTGTCGTGCCGGATCATCGAGCTGGGCGGCAATCCGGCCTCCCAGACGTTCGTCGTCCAGCATCGAGAGAGCCAGAGTCGCCCAGTACCGAACCTCGTCGTGGGTGTCGGAAAGGCAGCGCACGAGATCCTTGCGAGCCAGCGGCGTCGGATGGCCGGCCAACGATCTGGCTGCCTGGATTCGCGTGCCGGACCGCCCATCTCTGAGCTGGCAGATGAGGATTTCGATATCCCCTTTCATGGTGCGCGTATTCTATCCTCGTCACGGGAGCTGAGACAATCATCAAAACTCAATGAACACCTTGCTCTCCAGGGTCAAGGCGTCGTAACCCGTGTCGCCCCTGGCGTTTGGACCTGCCTTCACGAGATTGAGCGCTGTCTCGAGGTTGATTCCCTTGGCCGGCTGTCCGTCCACCTTCACGCCCCCCTTTCTGTTGGTCGTGGAGATCTTTTGCCCGGTCGCGTCGGTCCCTTCGACGTTGCCGGCCTCCACATCGAGCTGCAGGCGCAATTTGAGTTTTGGTGGAGAGTAGCGGATCCCTCCGGAGATCGAATCCTCCGTGGTTTCTCCGCCCTGGAGGCGTTTGGTGCGAGCCAGCTTCGTGAGCCCGGTGAAGTGTCGTCCCAGCGTGCGCTCAGCCGATACGCTCTGGATCGTCGTCCTTTCGTGCAGCGACCCGTGGCGATCCTTTGATTCGGAGTCGGAGAAGGTCAGCGAAAGGTTGAGGCCATTCGCGAGCGACCACATCAGCTCCTCGTTCAAGAGCCAGTTGTCCCGGTCGAGGTTCGCCGTGACCGACGACGCATACCCCTTTTCCACCTCGGTGGTCGTCCGAAAAACCTGTCCCGGAGCATACTTCAACCGGTAGCCCGACGACCTGTTGGACCCCAGGACCGTCCCGGTCCCGATCTCCCGCTCGATCCGCTGACGGTACGAGAGTCTGTGGTCCCAACGCTTGGAGGGCCTGAAGTCGATCGTGTCCGAAAGATTCATGGTCAAGACCGGCTGATCCGTGGTGACCGTGAGCGATTGCGTGGTCGGCGTGGGGAGGAGCTGGAGCCTGGAATCGGTGGTGTTGACCCTTAAGATGCGGGTTCTCTCTTCGGCCGATGCTTTCATGTTGACGGTCAGGCGGTCCGACGGTTGGTACCGCGTGCGGATCTCTCCGGTGTCGATCGTCGTGGTCTGTCCGGTTGTCTCATCTTTTTCCCTCCGGTCGATCAACGAGAGGCTGGCCGACGTTGAGCGCGAGAAGGCGAAGTCGGTGAAGCCGGAAAGGGTGAGAGCTTCCCGGATCGGGTTCTTGTCCACGTCCTGAAATGAGAGATTCTGGGCGTTCACGTTCCACTTGAACCGCTTGCTCGTGGCGTTGCCGAGTGAGAACGCGAGCGTTGCCGTGTCTCCCAGCTGGCTCGACGTTCCGGAGGACGCGGTCAGGGTCGAGGTCGAGATCGAGGTCGATTGCGGCAGGATAGCGCCTCGATCGGAAGAGACCTCTGCCCTGAGTTGACCCACCATCTTTTTGAGGACGGGAAATGTCAGCGCGCCGGCACGGACCCTGTGCGAGCCGTCCAGCTTCGACGTCGAGGGCAGTCCGAAATGGTCGGTCTCGTCCCGTTCTCGCAGGACGAGTTTCGCCTCCGGGGCAAACGCCCAGGTCAGGACGTTCCCGTAACCGACGAAATCCCGAGCGATCACGCCTTCTCTCTCATCGAGATTGCTCGTCGAGAGTTGACCGTTCGAGTCCAAGAACAGCTTCCTCGTCAAATTGAGCCGGGTGTTGAGGCTGGTGAGGCGAACGTTTGATTGAAGGTCGTTGGATTCGCCCACGCGGACGAATTCCGTTTTTCCCACCGCCTCGAAATCGGGCCCCAGATACTGTTGGCTCAGCTTCAGATCAAGCTTTGGGCTGCTGTGGTCGAGGCTGAAGTCGTAGGCCGCGCCCTTTACGACCGGCGCATCGGATACCCTGAGGTTCGTGTTCCTAAACGATCCGGCCGCCTCGCCGATGAGTCGCCAGCCAGGGAGCACTTCGTAGACGATGTCGGTCCCTACCACGGCCAGCCGCTGCGGCGTGTGCGTGGCCGGCACGGTCGACGAGGTGGAGTCTTGGTCGGAGGACACCACGGCACCAATGCCGATCCGTTCCTCGGTCATGCCGGTACGCGAGCGGTGCCGCTTCGCAGGAGGGGGAGCCTCTTGGTCCCATGTGGACGTCGGGCGGGTGGTGGCACCGGGGAGCGAAGCGGCCGAACGAGGAGCCTCTTTCCCGGCGCCAGGCGGGGCCCCGGGACAGGGTCCAGCGCGACCTGGGCCTCCCCAAGGCGTGGTCTTGGACGCAGGCAGGCTTCGTTCCTTGCGGGCGGGAAAGGTGTACTTTTCTCGAAACCCGATCACGGTCGACTTGTACCCGGTCCCGGTCGAAGTGGACTCGTATTCCACCATGATCTTCGAAGTGGACTCGATCGGAAGGATCTTGCGGTTCAAGACGAGAGTGCCTTCCTCGTAGTCGAACTCGTAGTCGGTTCCTCGCACCAGAAGCCTGCTGTCGAGCTGAACGATCTCCGAGCCCTGGACCACCGGCCTGTTGGTCACGATGTACTCCTGCTGAGTCCCGCCGCCCTTGAACAGATCCCGGTGAGACTCCCCCTCGGGTCGCCCGGCCACGATCGTCAACTCGTGCCGTCCTTTCCGATAGGTTCCCGCGAGCGCCAACGCCTTCTTGTTGAACAGGAGGTAATGGGTCTGGGGGAGTTCGAGCGTGAGGCGGCCCGCGGAGAAGGTGAACGACTTACCGTCCACCCGTACCAGGAGCTTGCGGTCCTTCTCGATGTCGTATGTGTCGTCGAGCTGAGCGTCCACGTGGATGTTGTCGCCCAGCGTGCCGGTGACATTGAGTCGCAGGCTCTGGCTGAAGCCTCTGTCGGTCATGAAGGTCGGATAGTCGTTCAGGAACTGGTTGAGACTTCCTTGCACGCTAAAAGAACGGTACTGGAAGTCCTTCGTTCCTGTGACCGTCAGTTCCGCGTATGAGGCTCCTGCGATCCAGCAGTAAAGACAAAATGCGACGAGGAGCGCGATTGTGCTGCGTCCGCCCATACGGGCTTTTAGGCCCCCGCGGATCGCGGATCCTTCCCCCTCGCGGAGGTCGGATGCACGCGGGATCCGAATGGAGCCCGGGCTACGTCCTTTGTTGATCTCTTGGAATGTGGTCCAAACACCGCCTCCGGCCGACGTCTCGGCCAGAGGTGTCGTTTCAGAGCTCTTGCGGCGACCTCCTTACATCGGCCCCCGGAGCTTTATTGATCGTTCCGGGGGTTCGTTGTTTGAACTTGGGACGGCCATGTCACATTTTTGGACACTAAAAAATGGGTACGAGAAAGACCTCCGAGCGATGTCGGGGGTTTGTCAGATTCCGACTGAGCGAGGACCGGGGTCGGGGGCGAGTAGACGCCCTACCGCCGCTGGACCTCTCTGGTGATCGGATCGAGGTTGAGGCCGAAGTTTCGGATCCTGGCGGCCAGCTCCTCGCAGTCGTACCGGAAACCGAATCTCCACATCTCCCGCAGGAAGTCTCCGGCCGCGGGTCGGGAGTACCACCGAGCCCCGAACCGATCGATCAGGATCTGCCGGAGCTCCGCCTCGAAGATCCATGCGCGGAGGAACCGCGTGCCGCCGAAGGCGTCCTCCACGTCGAACAGGTACATCTCGGGCTCGGACTGGACGTGGAGCGCCTTGTTCAAGCCGGCCGCGTACAGAGTCGGAAGGTCGGTCCCCGAGAAATTCGAGCGAGAATGGAGGATCAGCTCGAAGAGAAAGCGCGCGGCCGTGCGCCGCAGGAGGTAGAGCTTCCGGAACTGAGCGAAATCGGGAAATTCGGTGCTCCCGGGGGAAACCTTGAGAAAATCCTGGAGCCAGTCCTCGTTGAGGGTGAGGTATTCGAAGAGGAACCCGTACGTCTCCCCCACGGCGGGGTCGCCCAGGAACCGGAATTCGAACGACTCGCCCGCGGACGAGAATCCATGGTGTAGGGCGTGTCCTGCCTCGTGGAAGAGCACCAGGAAGTCCCACATCCCGCCTTGGGGCCGGAGGACGAGATAGACCTCGTCGGGCACCCGGACCGGGAAGCAGTGAGCCAGAGACGACTTGTTCGGCCGCTCGGCCGAGTCGATCACCACGTTCGTCTGCTTCTTGAGATCCACGCCCAAGCCCATCAGGGTTCGCTTCAGAAGAGACAGGAGCCTGTCCTGCGGGAAGAGTCCGTCGTACGGGTGTCCGCGGAACAGGAAGTTGACGTCGCAGGCGTGTACGGTCCCGCAGCCCTCCTGCAGGATGCGCCCAGCGTACCGCTCCAGGCGGCTCGAGTAGTAGCTTTCGCTCGCCACGAGGAAGTTCTCGAGCTGGGTCTTGAGCGCGGCCAGGTTCACACCCGTCATTTCTTGGTAGAGATCGGGAAACGGTTTCCCAAAGAGGGTCCTGGCCTTTTGATGGATCTTCTCCAGCCGGGTGATCCTGAGCTGGTTCTGGCGACTGATGACCGAGGCCCGGGCCCGGGAGAGCGCCTCTCTCTCCGCTCGATCGTTCACGTTCGCGAGCCGGATGGCGGCCTCGTGGAACGACACCCGGGACGATCCTACGGTCAAGGTCGCTCCCGAAAGATCACGGGCGAGCTCCTGATCCTCGTTGAAAACGGTGGAGTTCTGAGCGTGGTCGACGGCGAATCGCACGAGATACCTCAGTGGCTTTTCGTCGTCCAGCGGCGCTGTACGGTGGAGTTCGTAGAGCTCCCGCACGGCAGCGTCGGTGAAGAGGTCCTGGTATTTCCTGTAAATCGGCTCCACGGCGAGCTCGTCCTTGAGACCGGCGTGATGGGCGTACTTCTCCCGGCAGAGCTCGGTCTGGAACTCGAGAGCCCTTTCCCTGTATTGCGTTAGATCCATGCTTGGTTCTCCAACCCCCTACAATATATACCGGACCGGACCCGCCACGGCAAACCACCCGGCAACAGCCCGAGAGCGTGAATCATGCCCGGGGGTGGTAACGCCGGTAGTCGGCGAAGAGCTTCTCCGCGTTCAGGTGCGTGTAGATGACCGTCGTGGCCACGGATGCGTGGCCCAAAAGCTCCTGGACGAACCTCACATCGGCCCCCCGATTGAGGAGGTGGCTGGCAAACGAGTGACGCAAGACGTGCGGTGAGACCCGATGATCGATCCCCGCTAGAAGAGCCGCTTTCCGGATCACCAGGAAACAGCCGACCCTGGAGAGCCGACCACCGCGAGCGTTCAAAAAAAGCGCCTGCTGCGATGGTTTCGTGGCGAGCACCGGACGCGCCGTGGAAAGGTAGAGCTCGAGGAGGCCCTCCGCCACCTGTCCGAAGGGGACCAGACGCTCTTTGTTCCCTTTCCCACGGACTCGCACCAGGCTGTTTTCCAGATCCAGGTCCGCGAGGTCCAGCCCGCATGCCTCGCTGACTCGAAGGCCGCACGAATAGAGGGTCTCCAGGAGCGCTCGATTCCTCGTACCCAGTGGGTTGTCCGTAGGGCATCGAGCGAGAATCGCGTTCACTTCCTCTTCGCCCAGAACTTCCGGGAGATGACGTCCGGACCGTGGTGGCGAGAGCATCTTGGCAGGGTTCGTTTCGATGAGGTGCTCGCGGGCCAAGAACGAGAAGAACGACCGGAGAGCCGACAGCTTCCGGCCAACCGACGTTCCCTCAAGCCCCGCGGTTCGGAGTCCGGCGAGAAAGTCGACAAGATCCACGGTTTCGATCAACCCGCGTTCCCCTTTACGTTCCATCTGAAATCGGGCGAACTGTGCCAGATCAGACGAATACGCGGACAGGGTGGCGCGGGATAGCCCCTTCTCGATGCCAAGATGTGTCAGGAAGCGGTCGATCTGACGGAACATCTTCGGGCTTCCTCCACGACCTCAAGATCGTCCCAAAAGCATCCTCTTCTCGTGCCCTTTTGTCCCATGTATCGGCGGTCGGTGCTGCTTGGCCGAAGGGGGATGGCAGGTGAGGAATTCTAGCGACGGGAGAAGTGTCGCCGTCGGCTCAAAACCGAAGATCTTGGGCCCAAGGGCCGTTACTCTCGTCGGATTGTGGCTCCCAGATGGGCGAGCTTCTCTTCCATGCGCACGTAGCCCCGGTCGATGTGGTAGACGCGATGGATCTCGGTGGAGCCTTTGGCCGCCAAGGCCGCGACAACGAGAGCCGCGCCCGCTCTGAGATCAGAGGCCATCACTTGAGCTCCCGAAAGGGTGTCGACGCCGTTGATGATGGTGCTCGACGCGTTTTGAACCCGGACGTCGGCCCCCATCCGCCCCAACTCCGCCGCGTGGAGGAATCTGTTTTCGAAAATTCTCTCCGTGACCGTGCTCGATCCTTTGGCCAGGGTGAGGTAGGCCATGAAGGGGGCCTGGAGATCGGTGGGGAACCCGGGGTACGGTTGGGTCGTCACGTTCACGGAACGGATCTGGGCCGGCCCTTTGACGTCGAGCCACCCATCGCCGATCGACACTTCCGCGCCGCTTTCCTGGAGCTTCGCGATCACGGACTGAATGGCTGCCACCGGGGCTCGGTGGAGTCTGACCTGGCCGTGAGTGATCGCAGCAGCCACGGCGTAGGTTCCGGTCTCGATTCGGTCGGCCATCACCTCGTGGGTACATCCCGTGAGGCGGCGGACTCCAGTCACTTCGATGATCTTCGATCCGGCCCCAGCGATCCGCGCACCCATCCGGATGAGGATGTTGGCCAGATCGATGATCTCCGGTTCGAGAGCCGGATTTTTGATGACGGTCGTGCCTTCGGCCATGGACGCCGCGAGCATGATGTTCTCCGTGGCTCCCACCGACGGGAAATCCAGATAGATTTCGGCCCCCTTCAGACGGGGACACGAGGCCTTAATGTAGCCTCCCTCGGTCTCTATCTGGGCTCCCATGGCCGCGAATCCCTTGAGATGGAGATCGACCTGGCGAACGCCGATGGCACACCCCCCAGGCATCGACACCCGGGCGGTTCCGTAGCGAGTCAGGAGTGGCCCCAGAACGATGAAGGAAGCCCGCATCGTCCTGACCAGATCATAGGGCGCGTCGAATCGGTCGACTCCGGTCGGATCGATGACGATTGTCCCGGGTTCCGCAGCCGAAGTCCGGCAGCCGAGGGTCTCCAGGACCTTGAGCATCGTCTTGACGTCCCTCAACTCAGGAACGTTCGTGATGGTGCATGGAGAATCCGCGAGAAGTGTCGCGGCAAAAATCGGAAGAACCGCGTTCTTCGATCCGGAGATGGCGATTTCTCCGACGAGGGGTTTTCCCCCTTCAACAATAAAGCGATCCATGGTGGGCCGGCAGTATAGGGGGTGGTCCGGGGGATGTCAATGTTGACACCCCGCTTTTGTCGCCCGTATAATCGAGACTGTTGTCTATTTCTGTATTCATCGTCAGCCATTTCCATTCGAGCCAAACCCGTGGACTACGACCTCCTCCAAAAGGATTTGACCGCGCCCGACGAGGCGACTCGACTCAAGGCTATCAAGCAAATCATCACAGTGCCCGAGTTTGCCGAGGGTCAGGTTGTTCGGTTCGTCAAGGCGCTCCATGCACCACTTGCCGACTCGTCGGTGGCGGTTCGCTACTACGCGAAGAAGGCGTTCGCGCGTCTGAAGCGGATGGTCAAGGGACAAGATCGCAGCCTCATCCTGCCATCCCTTCTCGATGTCGAACTGCCCCACGCGGCCCCCAAGGGCGAGACCTACGTCTATGGGAGCCGTGACTACTGGCTCTATGAGCTGGGATCGATCGACTACAAGATCCGCGTCAAGGCCGTGATGGAGGTCTGTCGTCACGGGACCGAGATCGCATTCCGCAAGGTCTCCGATCTCTTGGCGGTGGACACTCACGAGCATGTCCTCGCAACCATCGTGAAGTACCTTCCGCTCCTGAAGGCCAAGGGTGAGGGCATCTTCGAGAAGGTGTCCCCCTACCTGAAACATCCTGATTGGCGAGTGAGGGCCAACACCGTCGAGGGGCTCGAGATACTGGGGGATCCCAGGGCCATTCCCTTGGTCATGCCTTTTCTCTCGGACCAGGACAACAGGGTGAAGGGAAACGCGGTCAAGTATCTCGTGAAGAGCCACCCTAAGGAAGTGCACAAGGCTCTCGAGGAGATGCTCTCTTCTCCTCACGAGTGGATGAGAGACTCGGCCGTTTTCCTGGCCGGAAAGATCGATCTCTCGATCTCGGAGGATCTGTTGCTGGCGGCCTTGAAGGATCCGTCGGCCGACGTCGTTCGAAAGGCGGTCGCGGCGCTCGAGGTTCAGGCCCAGAGCCAGGTCGTCCTCAACGCTCTGGAAGCCCTTCTCTCCTCGCCCGACGAAGCGGTCCGGGTGGCGGTGCGAGCCGCGTTCGCGGCCGTGGCCAAACGGATGGGCGTCGCGTAGAGCCTTTCGACGTAACCCCGTCTGAATCGATCGCTTTATTCGATCCATTCACGGGCTTGTTTTCGATCGCTCGACGGGCTCCTGGGTTTCCTCGGTTTCGGGGGTTATCATTTGATTTCGAATGACCACTCTCCTCTCATGGATCGTCGAGACCGTACCTGCCGGCGATCGCCTGCGGCTCATCCGTCCCATCGGTCGCGGCGGCTTCATGATTCTGATCGCCCTCATCGCCGTGGCCCTGGGCAGCCTCTTGATGGTTTCCACCGCGCCGGATCTGTCGGGGACGGCAACCTCCCTGAAGTATCGTGAGCTTTCGCAGTCACTGGGAGCTCTCCGCCGAGCCGTCCGCGCGAGACCTCTCTTCTTGACCCGGACCGATTTCAAGTACCGCATGCCCAGCGGCGAGGTCCGGGCATATTGCGCTGGCGACTTCTACTCCCCCGACGCCCTCCAGGCCGCACTGGGTCAATTGGTCTTCATCGAGCAACTCAAGGGCCAGGCATCCTTTCCCGCGAATACCCGGTTCTTTTCGACACCGGAACAAGCGGCTCTCTGGCCGCTGTCATCCACGGCGTCCTTCCTCACGACGATCCCGGTCGACCCGACGATCTCCCCCTCGGAATGGTACAACCCGTCGGGCAACCCGTCCGGACTGTTCTGGGGAGCCAGCTACAACACCGTCAAGGACCCGACGTACGCGAGCGGCACCGCGATCGAGACCTACGTGGCCGAGTCTCTCTGGATCTACTATCCGAAGAAGAGCGCCGAAGGAAACCTCGAGATCTGGCGCTGTGACCGGTTCGGCCAAAACGCGGGTCAGATCCTTTTCTACAAGGGAGCCGATCACAGCGACCTCGCGGTGTCTCCGGATGGCAGTCGTCTGGCCTTCATCCGAAAGACCGGCAGCGAGGCCAACGTGGTCGTGGCCTCCGACGACGGTTCCCAGGAGATCCAGGTCACCAACTCCGGCGGGCTCACCGTGCCGCAATACCCTCTCTGGTCTCCAGGAGGGGACAAGCTCGTGTTCGTGCGCTCGCGCCCCAGCGTCGCCTACTCCTCGACGCTGATGATGACCTCGGCGACCGGAGCCAACCCCACGACCATCACGGCAGGGCTCTGGTCCGATCTGGACATCCCGCCCACGTACGACTGGTCTCCTGACGGCCGTTTCATCGCCTATGCCTACAAAAGATCGGGAATGGCCCGTCACCACCTCGCGCTCTTCAACGCCGTCGATCGGCTTCACCTCATCCCCCCCAACGAGTTCAGCGACAGCGCGGAGCTGTCCGAGACGTGTCCCCTGTCGTTTTCGCCCTCGTCGAACGACTTGCTGTACGCCACCTTCGGCGGAACCGAGCTGTGGACCCTGTCGAACCTCCGTGCCTATCCGCTCACCCAGCGAAAGCAGGTGGCCGTCTCGTCGCTGGGACCGTTCCAATGGGCCGGCTGGATTCCTGACACGTTGAAGCCTGCGTCCAATGTCACCAGTCGTTGGATCATGTACGCGGGCGGAGCCGACCGGGCGACGGCGCGGGCGCCTTATCTGGCCCGGAAGAAGGTGGACGACTCGACCGAGTCCTTCGTGATCTCACGGGTCAATCCGATCGAGCCCTCATCGGTTTCCCTCTCGTCCTACGGAAGCCTCGTGACGTATCGCTCCACCAGCACCACCGGCTCAGCCGTCTACATGGATTGCATCGATGGTTCTCGAGGTCGTACTGTCGTGGAAGTCGGGTTGAACGTCCCTGTGCAGAAAGCGCCTTTTGGAGCCACTCGAGACTTCTGGGTCATACCGCCCGGCAACGCCCAGGTGGCATCGAGTGCCACGAGAGCGTCGTTCGACATGAACGGCTGGAGGGCCCTGACGAACCGAGAAGCCGACTTCGATGGCGACAACCGCTTCGGGTTCGCGTATCTGCGGGTCCTTCCGCCCGGCCGGCAAAGGCATTTCCTGATCGACAACGGAACCGACAGCTTCATGATCCAGGACGACCCGGCCCAGCGCGGGAAGGATCATCCCATTCTCAAGACGTTCCTCGGAAACACCACGCCGACCTGGTCCCCTCGAGGACTGACGTTCATCGGACGCAAGTCGATGAGCGCTGCCGGAGAGCCGCCTCTCGAGTGTTTCAAGGCCGCGATCGACGTCTCCGCGACGACGGTGCTCGTCACCACCGGGTACGATCCCGCCCTCTGTCCGGACGACAAGTGGGTCGCGGTGTCCCGTCCCATGGATGCTGTGACCACCGACGCGCCCCCCCACACCGGCTATCCCATCTTGAACATGGATCTCTGGATCGCCAACTCTGTCGGAGCTCCTGAGCCGGTCCCGGTTCACCTCACGGCCGACACTCCCAAGGCTCAGGAGCGTTGTCCTGCCTGGTCACCCGACGGGCGTTACATCTACTACCAGCGAGAGACGCAGGAGGGAAACTCGTTTCTCGGAAACCATAATTCGACCATCTACAGAATCACCGCCAGCGGGGGGGCTGACACCGAGGTGGTCGGCAACAGCCAGGTCTCCCCCTTCTGGAATACGTCCAATGCCTATCACAGCCGGGTCGAGTGCTACTCGCCCGCCGTTTCTCCCGACGGCCTCCGCCTCGCGTTCATTGGACGGGAGCGGATCCTGGACTCGTTCGGGGCGTTCCGCTCCGGCGACGTCATCAGCGAGATCCTCTACGTGAAGGACCTGCTCTACAACCGTGAGCCGGTTCCCGTCCTTCGATCAGCCAATCCCAAGAGCCCGACCAAGCCGCCCGGAAGTGACGACAACAACAATCGCAGCTTCTCATCGCTCAGCTGGTCTCCGGACGGCGAGGAGATCTTCGTGGTCCGGTCGAAGCCGATGAATACTCGCTTTCCCGAATACACGAACGATTCGCACCGCAAGGGGCTCACGGTGCCTGACTACGTGCCGGAGGCCACGGATATCGTCCGTGTCATCCCCAAGGCGCCCATCGTGTCGGAGAACGGGACCAAAGGACTGTCGATCGGGACGGGGTTCATCGATCCCGCAAACGACGGCTTCCGGGTCATCGTGGATGACTCGAGGATCGTCGGTTTTTCCGCCGGGAGCCGGATCTTGAGTGCCCGGTATTCCAACGGCGCCTACGTCTACCAGAGGATCACTTCGGACCGACCGATCCTTCAGGGCCAGGGGATCTCCATGGACACGTGGTACGCGCTCTCCGCCTATGTGCGGACCAGTTCATCCAGCAGCCACCACCACCAGGCTCAGCTCATGACGCAACTCTTCAATAATCGCGGACTGCTCATCCCTCAGGTCAAGGATAGCCTCGTTTTCCAGAGCGGGCTCTCCGACACCGGGGGCTCTCAGTGGAACCGGTACTCAGCTGCGATCCGGTTCGACTCGGGCCTCTTGAGCGATTTTGATCAACCGCCCTACACCGTCAACCTCTGTCTCTATTCGTTTTGCCTGGAAGTGGGCAGCGAGGTGGACATCGCGTGCGTCAAGCTCGAGAAAGCCTACGATCAAGAGTTGCGCTACCCGACAGCCTTTGGTCCGGACTGGACGCTCTTCTCTGTCTGCAAAGACCCGGACCCGACACGCCCCGGTTACTACCTCTTCGAACGCTAGTGAGCCCGCCCGCGCATGGAAAAGACCCGGAAATCCGTGGTAGACTGAAGGCCGACCGATTGGACCTCCGACTGTTGAGGCGGGAATGGACTTAAAAGAGCCGTTTCCGTCACAATCGGAAGGTGTTCAATCCATCTCGACAGCCACGTGACCATCCTTCAAGGAGTCGTGTCATGAATCACCACGGGAGAGCTTTCATCCTCTGCGTTCTCGGTCTGGTGTTCGTCGTCGGCCCGCTCTTCGCCCAGGCTCCGAATCCGCAAGCCAAGGACCTCTTTGAGAAGGCCCGTCAGGCCATGAGCGCCAAGGATTTCAAAACGGCCGTCGACCATCTCCGGGCTGCGAAAGGCGTCGACAACCAGATGTGGGGCTGGGCTGACAGCTCCGTCGCGGATCAGATCCTGGCCGGGCTCAAAGAGCAGTCCCAGAAGAATCAGCAGGATGTGGCGATCGCGAAGAACCTCGGGTGGCTCTACGCTGAGAAGGGGATGTACAAGGAAGGGCTCGCCGAGTACAAGCGAATCCAGGCTCAGTCCGGCAGCGACCAAGAGGTGAAAGACCAGCTCGGGGTTCTCGAGGCCTACGTTGCGGCGAACGCCTCGGCCGGAACATCGAGCTCGAGCGGCAGCGGTTCCTCGGGAAGCTCGACTCCGTCCGGTGGCGATGCCTCCTCGAGCCAGACTCCGCCGACCCAGGCCTCTCCGGGGGCCGGATCCGAGGAAGCGAATTCTCTCAAGGAGACGCTCAAAAAGAAGGACGACGAGATCGCCAACCTGCAGAAGGAAAAAGAAGACCTTCAGAAGCAGATCGACGAGCTCAAGGCGGACAACCAGAAGCTCCAACTCTACAAGACTCAGCTCATCATCAAACAGGGCGGACTGAAGTAATCCGCAAAGCCCGGCTTCGTGAGCATGACGCAAAAGCGGAACCCATCTCGAGGGGTTCCAAAGTGAACGGGAAGGAGGGACTGTCGTGATGACCAAGGGATCGAGGCTGAGCTCCGGTTCGAGAGCCGTCAACCTTTGGGGTTTTGTCCTTGGATCGCTTTTCGTCCTTCTCTTCTGCGAGACCGTCGTTCATGCCGAGGTGCCGGTCAAGCCGGCGGCTCGAGACCTCTGGAAGCAGGCCATGGACTTCCACCGCGCCAAAGATTCCGCTCGCGCGATGGACGTCTTTCTGAAGGCCTACGGCATGGATCCGGCGGTCCTTTCGCTGGAATCGGAGGGACTCCTCGATTCGGGTATCCGGTACCTCAAGAGCCGGCTCGAGGAGAAGAAAGACGATGTTGCTTTCACCT
>Ga0074195_1002782_pt1 | contig 18281 bp, 19 predicted proteins | sample EPASupsiteHSE623_FD_64525 | JGI IMG/M metagenome (GOLD analysis project Ga0074195, IMG submission 64525) | Bioremediated contaminated groundwater from EPA Superfund site, New Mexico - Sample HSE6-23 | ecosystem: Environmental > Aquatic > Deep subsurface > Groundwater > Contaminated ...
ATGCCAAAAATACCGCATTCTTCTCGCCATTTATCACTTTGTATATCGTAAAGCACGTAGTTTCTCCTTTACTCTTTACTTCCAGTTAGTCTGCGCCACACTTCCTGATACGCCTCTTCTACGTCGCCCAAATCACGACGGAAACGGTCCTTGTCCAATTTTTGCTTGGTTTCAGTATCCCAGAAACGGCAAGTGTCAGGAGAAATTTCATCGCCTAACAATACTTCGCCTTTATGCACGCCGAATTCAAGCTTGAAGTCGATGAGTTCGATTTTCTTATCCTTTAAGAATGCCGATAATATCTCATTAATTTTCAGCGCGTATTTTTCCATGATTTCGACTTGCTCAACAGTTGCCAGCCCCATAGCTGCGATATGATAGTCATTAATCAGTGGATCGCCAAGTTCATCATTTTTGTAGTACAGTTCAACAACCGTGCTTGGTAATTTGCGGCCTTCTTCCCAGCCAATGCGTTTGGCTAGGCTGCCTGCAGCAATATTGCGGACAACTACTTCTACCGGCAGGATGTCCAGTTTCTTAACAAGCATCTCCCGGTCACTAAGCATTTTGATGAAATGATGGGGAATGCCTTTTTCTCCTAACAGATTAAAGAAAAATACTGAGATTTTGTTATTTAGTACACCCTTGTTGCCAATGGTGCCGCGTTTTTCACCGTTAAATGCAGTGGCATCATCTTTGAAATACACCAACAATTCATCAGGATTCTCAGTAGCAAATACTTGTTTAGCTTTTCCTTCATACATAGGTTTTTGAGTCATGGGGTCAGCCTCCTCGTAAATTTATAAATTAGGTTTACTGCTGTTTCATTTAACTAGTTGCCAGCAGCCAGCTTTTCAGCCAGCCTTGCATCTTTCTGCTCGACTTCTTCAGCCATAACCTGACGATGAACAATTAGTTTTTCTGCAAGTTCAGTATTATGTACTGCTAGTATCTGCGCGGCAAAGAGGGCTGCGTTTTTTGCCCCGTTTATTGCCATGGTGGCTACCGGAATACCGGCAGGCATTTGCACAATACTTAAGAGCGCATCCATGCCGGCAAGCGGAGTAGCATTAACAGGAATACCAATAACCGGCAGTGTCGTAAAACTGGCAATTACTCCCGGAAGATGAGCTGCGGCTCCGGCGGCGGCAATAATAACCTTCACTCCGCGTTCTCCGGCACCAGCTACAAATTTGTGGACTTTGTCAGGTGTACGATGAGCTGAGGCTACCAAGATTTCTGTTTCGATACCAAATTCGGTTAGTTGCTTAGCTGCCGGTTCAAGTACCGGCCAGTCCGAATCGCTGCCCATAATAATTGCGACTTTCATGTCCTCATCCTCTCTTTGACTTGGGTTAAATTACCATTATATGCTTTGTAATAAAACCCAGATATTTTATAAAAATATCTGGGCAAACAAACTAGTTTATTGTCCCCGTTATTCAGCCAGGAATAAGAACCGGCAGACAACAAGAACCGCCAAAACATAAACAATCCAGTGCACTTCACGACTACGGCCAGTAACCAGCTTTAATAGCGGGTATAATACCAGGCCTGCCGAAATACCGTTGGCAATACTATAGGTAAAAGGCATGAGTACAATGGTTAAAAAAGCAGGCATACCTTCTGTGAAATCAGTAAAATCAATATGCCGAACCGACTCGATCATCAGGGCACCAACAATAATCAATGCTGGCGCAGTAGCAGCGTCCGGGATAAGAGCGGTCAGCGGCGTGAAGAATAAGGCCAGTAAAAACAGTACGCCACAGACAACAGCTGTTAATCCTGTCCGTCCACCGGCACCAACACCAGCAGCACTTTCCACATAAGAAGTAATGGTGCTGGTACCAAGGACCGCCCCAAGGCTTACGCCAGTAGCGTCCACCAGCATGGCTTTGCCAATACCGGGAAATTTGCCATCTTTGTCCATCAGACCTGCTTTGGATGCTGTACCGACAAGTGTGCCCATTGTGTCAAATAATTCTACAAAGGTAAACGTAAATACAATGGCCAGCAGCCCCATATGTAAAGCGCCCATAATATCCAGCGCAAAAAATGCGTTTTTACTGAAATCTGGCATAGCAACAGGACTAAACCCGGCCGGGATTTTGACAATTCCCATCATAATGCCTAAAACTGTTGTTGTAAAAATACCAATCAAGATTGAACCTTTTATTTGACGAGCCATTAAAACTCCGATAAAAATGAGACCAAATACTGCTAGCAACACTTCAGGATGAGTAAATTTACCCATTTCAATGATAGTTTCAAAACTAAGCGGTGTACCATTACCCTTGGCGGCAACAATCTTTTCTAATGTAGGCGGAATCAAGGATAACCTGATACTCATAATGCCGGAGAGTTTGAGTCCGATAATGGTAATAAACATGCCAATACCAACTGTTATCGCATGTTTTAATGAATTAGGCATCCCCTCTACCAGCAATTGGCGAATATGAGTCACTGTAAGCAAAATAAAAATAATACCGGAAATAAATACTGCGCCTAATGCGACTTGCCAGGAAACTCCCATTCCAATAACAACAGTAAATGCATAAAAAGCATTTAAACCCATACCAGGTGCCAAAGCGATAGGATAGTTAACAAATAACCCCATCATAATGGACACTACGCCGGCACCAATGGCAGTTGCTAATAGTACGGCATTTTTGTCCATACCAGCCGATCCTAAAATACTTGGATTGACAAATAAAATATAAGCCATGGTCATAAAGGTGGTAAGCCCCGCAATTACCTCAGTTCGTACGTCGGTTTTACGCGAACTGAGTTCAAACAATTTTTCCAACATATCTTTCCCCCCTTATCTACATACATAACTACAGTGTCACCGACAATCCCACAACGTATGCGGGAAAACGCCAAAAAACCCTGACAGGGAAATTTCGCATAAATATAGTAGAGCGAAACTTCCCCGCCAGGGTTTTTATCCCATCGGTGTAGTGTTACTAGTAACACCTGCGCCACTTGGTCACAGCCACACCACATTGTGTTATGCGGAACCCTAGGCGCACTTTCACCCGTAGTCGGGCGATTTACGGTCGCCAGGTAGAAACTTTTGAGCCATATCCTCAAACATATACGAGCATTATGTATTTATTTGTATTGTACCAGTATTGAATAAAATCTGTCAATGAAAAAATCGAACTTTAATTACTTTTTTTTTATTATTGTTCGGAAGTGCAATATTATTTCAGCAGCGACATCTTAATTTTGACAACTGCTTTTTTGACATTAACAGCGTCTTTCAGCACACAATTGGGGCGATGCACATCCCATGGGAAAAATATGGCATACATCCCCTTGGTCATAACCACATCTGTTTCTTCCTGAACGGTTTTATAGAAGATAGCGTCTTTTGCCTCAAGCTCATCAGACAAAACTTCGTTTTCTTTAGATAGCAGGCTGTAGGCGATCATCTCTTCGCCGGAAATCATATACTGAATATCAATATAATCGACATGCGCCTCTGCGCGGCGTACTTCCCGCGGCTGAGTTTCATATTCATTAATCGCCACATAGATGTCTTTGCCTTCGATTTCATATTTACCTTTAGCCAGTGCTGCCAGATCAGTTTTCGCAAGATATTCAAGGCCTTTTACCAGGCTTTTGTGAAGGTGTGAAGCATCTTCTTTCAATGTTGAAATGTGTCCAAAAATCATATGTATTCCTCCAATATATTAATTAATGATCCGTCTGGCGCCAAGATAACGCGGCTTCCAGTACGTTTCATCCAAACGGCTGATCATTACACCCCGGCTTGAAGAGGCATGAATAAACTTATTGTTTCCGTAATAAATACCTACATGGGAAGCGCCCCGTTCATAGGTTGTGAAAAATACCAAATCGCCCGGTTTCAGTTTGCTCCGTTCAACCACTTTTCCTTGTTTATACTGGATATCGGCTGTACGCGGCAGGTTCTTGCCGTTTTTTTCATAGACAAATTTGACAAAACCCGAGCAATCAAATCCCTTAGGAGAATCACCGCCAAATTTATAGGGCGTTTTTAAATATTTTTCTGCTGTTTTAATAATATTATCCGTTTTCTTACTATCTACCGTTGCTTTTGTCGGCTTAGCATCAGCCGCAAACACCGAAGCGTTGACAAACACAAGCATGAGAACCACCAGGCAAACGGCCACAAGTTTTGTAACCAGCCGCATACAATTCACCCCTGCTCCCAATATTTTACCCTGTCAATATTCTTCGGCAAAATGTGAGCAAATCCTCTATTTTATTGTAGACAAGCCGCCTTATAACTCAATTCCTGCCCGCCCAGCTACCCGTTTTATGGCATGATTCGCCTGCCGGATCACCTCGGCCTCATCGATAGTGGTAAGCTGTCGGTTTTCCATGACCACTTGCCCATTTACGATGGTTGTTACAACCTGACTGCTCTGGATCTGATAAACCAGCTAGGTATAAATATTAACACCTACGGTAGGCGTTGTCCGCAGATCATCTAAAGCCACAATGGCTATATCCGCATTTTTCCCTGTCTCAATACTGCCAATCCGATCACTAAGCCCCATTGCCCTTGCTCCGCCGATGGTAGCCAGTTCAAACACTTTGTCGGCAGGCATAGCGGTAGAACCATAGAAAGGTTTTTGCAGCAGAGCGGCAAGCCGCATTTCCATAAACCCATCAAGGTTATTATTGCACGGTGCCCCGTCAGCCGCGATAGCCACTGCGACACCCTGCGCAATAAGTTCCGGAATTTTAGCAATACCTGATCCCAGTTTGAGATTGGAAGAAGGACAATGAACAATGTTTGTCCGGCTTTTAGCCAGTATCGCCATTTCCTCACTATCAAGATGAATGCAATGGGCAAGAATGAGGTTCGGGGCTGTCATCCCCAGTTTTTCCAGATAGATAATATTGCGCAAACCAGTGAGTTCTTGCACATATTCAATCTCGCCCTTGTTCTCTGAGGCATGGGTATGAATAGCAACTCGGTACTTTTCGGCTAACTCTACAGTTTTGGTCAGCAGTTCTTCAGTACAAGATACGGCAAAGCGCGGCGTAAATGCATAATTAATCAGCCCTTTACCATGCCATTTTTCTAAAAGCTTAATACTTTCTTCAAGGGCATTGGTGGTGGTATCTTGCAGTCCAACCGGAACATCTGCTCCAAAATCCATCATGCATTTGCCGGAGACAGCCCGCATGCCGCTGTCATAGATGGCCTGAAAATTACTTTCCGTATGATTGACTGTGGCCATATCCACAATAGCAGTCGTACCGCTTTTAAATAATTCGCCTATACCAAGCTGTGCAGAATAATAAATGGACTCAGCATCGTGCGCCGCTTCTAACGGCCAAATTTTTCGTTTCAGCCAGTCTAATAATTCCAGGTCATCTGCCTGTCCCCTAAATAGCGTCTGACACAAATGAATATGAGGCTGAACAAGACCGGGGATCACGAGTTGGCCGGCAGCATCAATGACTTTATCAGCATCGCGGGTAAGCGAAGTGCCAATTTCCTTGATTGTGCCATCTTCTACATAAACATCACCTTGAATAATTTCTCTGGCCGCATTCATCGTTACAATTGTACCGTTTTTTATAAGCAGTGCCATCAGCCCACCTCCTGCTAATTTCCCCAGCGTTTAAATAACGTATGCTCAATATCCAGTATATCCAGTATCTTCCCTGCCATGAAGGTTACTATATCCTCTATTGTTTCCGGCTTATGATAAAAACCCGGAGCAGCTGGCATAATCACCGCACCGGCCTGCGAAAGTTTTAGCATATTCTCTAAATGGATGCTTGTCATCGGTGTCTCGCGCGGCACAACCACAAGCTTGCGTCGTTCTTTGATCGTGACATCTGCCGCCCTTGTTAATAGATCCCTCCCGCTGGCATTGGCGAGAGCACCTAATGTATTCATAGAACAGGGCACGACCACCATACCGTTCATTTTAAATGAGCCGCTTGCCAGCGGTGCGAACAAATCGGCATTATCATGAACAACAGCATACTTTTTAATATGTTCCAAGCTGTATTCACATTCATAGGCAAGAACCTTTTTCCCCATATCGGTGTAGACAGCATGAACCTCCACGCCCAAATCATGCAGGGCTTTAATCAGAGTATACCCGTATACAGCTCCACTTGCGCCGGTAACCCCTACAGCTATTCGCATACTATTCCTCCATATTACACTTTAAATTTTGTAATCAAATATTCATCATAGCAGGTAAAGCCTAGAGCATGATAAGCCTTGACCGCAGGAATATTATCTTTCCGAACCATTAAGGTTGGTATTTTTCCGGCCTCAAAAATTCTTCGACATAATTCTGCCACTAACGTTTTGCAATAGCCCTTGGCCCGGTGATGGGCATTGGTATAAACACCGCCAATTTGAGCGATCCGCCCGGTAACTACCTGAATAACAGCCTGAGCCACAGGTTCATTATGGACAACACCCAAAACAAAATCTTCTCCCGGACCGCGATCCTCGATAAGTTTGACCGCCATTTCCTGATTAAACCGACGCTGAAACCCATGCCGGTAAGCCTCAACAATAAACGAAAGCGCAATTGAACGATCTACCGCCTCCACATCCACAATCTGGTGCAAAGCAGTTTGGGAATATGCTTTCATAGCCTGATTGACAAAGAAATAGCTTTCCTCACACCCCAGCATTTCTTTGTTCGGCCGCAGCGCCAAGGACAGCGGTTCAACTATTTTTTTTAATCCGACCAAAAACTCAAATCTGCGTTGGTGCATTATCTCGGCAAAATCATCAACAGCCGCAGCAGCTTCAAAATGAGCCACTACATTTCCCAAATTATAGAATGCTATTATTCCCTGCAAGCCGCGGTCAGAAAAACATCCGTAGTAATCGCCGGCCCGGCGGTCTACCCCGTTATTTTCAATACCGCATCTGGCAATATTACCGCTAAACATCGCCGTTTCCATATAATTTCTTTCCAAATAAACTTCGACTTCAGCACTATCACAGCCTGTCAACAACCGCATCATAACGTATCGCCTTTCGTCCATTACAACAAATATGTTATGACTATTACTATAAAGGGAAATAGCATATCTTTCAAGATACCTCACTTTTTCCAAAAAAACTGTACCTCATAGTAGACTAAAGATCGATATCGGAAACCAACTTTATTCTTAAAAAATTAAAGCCAGGTTCTCTTTACAGAAAACCTGGCAATACCGCTTACTACACAGCTTGTTCACGTAATACTCGTTTTAAAATCTTGCCTGTCTGATTCTTAGGTAGCTCATCGACAACGCAAAAATCACGCGGAATTTTATATGCAGCAATATTGTCCTGGAGATACTCCCGCGCCGCTTTTTTATTAAAACGTGTTCCTTCCGCCAATACTATATACGCTCGCGCCACCTGACCGCGCAGCTCATCATCCACACCAATGACACTGGCTTCAACAATACCAGGATAAGCGTAAAGCAGTTCCTCAATCTCCCGCGGATAGATATTTTCTCCATTGGATATAATCAAATCCTTTAAACGGTCGACAATAAAGAAATAGCCTTCCGAATCCTGATAAGCCAAATCACCGGTATAAAGCCAATTGTCTTTAAGTGCCCTGGCACTTTCAGCCGGCAAGTTAAAATACCCCTTCATAACAATGGGTCCGCGTACAGCGATCTCGCCTACTACCCCTGGCGGCAGCGGCTGCCCTTCGGCATCAACCACTCTAACGTCTTGGCCTGGAAGCGCCTTACCAATTGAACAATATTTAGGCTTTGACACTGGGTTCAATGTAACTACCGGTGAAGCTTCCGAAAGGCCGTACCCTTCAATAATTTTCTTGCCGTATTTGTTAGCAAATTGCTGCGCCACTTTTTCAGGCAACGAAGCCCCGCCGGATATAAAATATTTTACATTAGCAAAATCCCGGCCTTCGCCTACACGTGTAAAGTAATTGTACATAGGAGGCACAGCATAGACAACGGTTACCTTATAACTTGTAATTGCGGCAATGGTCTCCTTAGGTGCAAAGGTCTCCAAAATAGTGATGGCTGCGCCACAAAGCAAAGCATTAAGCACGGCGCAAGTCCAGGAAAAACAGTGATACATCGGCAGCACACAAAGTACATTATCCTCAGCGGTTACAGGCAGTACTTCCCTAAAAGCAGTGGCATCGCTTACAAGATTTTTGTGAGTCAACATGGCCCCTTTAGGACTCCCTGTTGTACCTGAAGTATATATAATGACACAAGTCTGATTTTCGTCAAAGTCAGTTGGCAGCACCGGCGCCCCTAAAAAATCTTCCTTCTCCACCGCCAATTTAACAGCCGGAATAATAAGCTGCACCACAGGCTGTTTATAACCCTGCCGAGTAAGTTCATCCGCAATGGTTAACTCTTCCATGGTAATGAGGTGACTCATAGCAGCGTCTTTAACAATAAAAGCAATTTCTCTGACCGTCAATTGAAAATTAATTGGTACCACGACAGCTCCCAGACTGACAATAGCCATATAACAATATACGAACTCAACCGAATTGCGGGAAAATAACCCTACATTTTGACCACGCCGGATGCCTGCAGTATAAAAAAAATTGCGGTAGTTGTTTACTTGATCCTGCAGTTCACCATAAGATACATTGTCTTTGCCGGCAAAAGCCAGCCTATCCTTGGCACCGTTAAGGATAAGATCATGAACAAACAATAACTGTTCCCTTCCTTTCTCAGCACTAAACTTTGCTTACAACCGCTTAATTATAACCTACGTAAAAGCTATCGCTAGTAGTAGTGTATCCTTGTATTTAATAATTTAATTAATGGCTCCAAAAAAACTGCTTCACCGCTGTCACTCAGCTTGAAAAATCACTTGCAAGCCCGGCAACACCAGCAAAGCAGCTTTATATTGCACTTATTTAAATATTGATTTTAGCACCTAAGAGATCAACAAAGGCTCTTAGCCAATCAGGATGATTTGGCCACGCCTGGGCTGTCACAAGATTTCCGCTAACAACAACCGGTTGATCCTTCCATTTAGCTCCAGCCAAGCTGCATTCAGCAGCGCACGCCGGATATGAGGTTACGGTCTTTCCTTCCAGCACTTTAGCCGCCGCCAAGAGCTGCGTCCCGTGACAAATAGCAGCGACCGGCTTGTTGGCAGCAAAGAACTCTTGTACAAGTTTTACTACTTCTTCATACATCCTGATATATTCAGGCGCACGGCCGCCAGGAACCACCAGACCAACATAATCTCCAGCTATTGCGTCTTTAGCTGCCACATCAACCGGAATTCTGTGTCCAGTCAATTCCACATAGGTGTCTAAGCCGATAAAATCATGTACCACTAGCTGCACCATGTCGCCAGCCTTCTTATTTGGGACAACTACGTCAACCTGATAACCAAGCATCATCAGGGCTTGCTGGGGTACTTTTACCTCGTAGTCTTCTGCGCAGTCACCTGTTAGGAGAAGAATTTTCTTTGCCATTGTGTAACCTCCTTTGATATAACGTAATAGGTTACACATTCTATAATAGTAAATTTTTTCCTGCAAATAGATCGTTACGCGATACTATTTTTAACAAAGTCATAGCCGCGCTGAATAGCTGCTTTGTTACCTTCTATAACCTGCGGTTTAGATGCAAATTTTTTCGCAAACGCCTTGAATAATATTTCCATGTCTACGGCGTCAGTTGCAGCAATCAGTGCGCCCAGCGCCACCATGTTAGCCATTTTTAAATTACCCAGTTCAGTAGCAATATCGTTTACCGGCACACGATAGGCCTTAATATCTTGGCGGTTAACGGCTTTATCAATCAAAGAGCTATTGACAATCAAAACTCCTTCTGGCTGAACGGCACCTTCAAATTTATCCAGTGACGGTAGATTCAGCACAACAGCAGCTGTCGGATGTTCTACCATTGGTGAACCTGTTGCGCCATCGGTGATAATAACCGAGCAGTTGGCAGTTCCACCGCGCATTTCCGGCCCATAGGAGGGAATCCATGATACATGTTTTTCTTCCAGCATACCGGCATAGGCCAGTATTTGGCCCATAAGCAAAACACCTTGGCCGCCAAAACCTGACATAATGATCTCGTGTCTCATTTCCCCACCTCCTGCACATCTTTATACACACCTAGCGGATAATGGGGCACCATTTTTTCTTCCAGCCACTTGACGGCTTCAACCGGAGTTTTTCCCCAGTTTGTCGGACAAGTGGACAATATTTCAACCAAGCAAAAGCCTTGACCGCTAAGCTGTAGTTCAAATGCCTTCTTGATTGCAGCCTTCGCTTTGTTCATGTTGGCCGGATTATTAACAGCTACCCTTGCAATAAACGCCGGGCCATCTAGTGTAGCCAGCATTTCAGATACCCGGATTGGCATACCGGCAACCTCTTCTTTTCGTCCATAGGGAGAGGTGCTGGTAACTTGCCCTACCAGGGTGGTTGGCGCCATTTGCCCGCCTGTCATACCATAAATTGCGTTATTAACAAAAATAGTCACGATTTTTTCACTGCGAGCAGCCGCATGGACGATTTCCGCACAGCCAATGGCCGCCAGGTCGCCGTCTCCCTGATAAGTAAATACCGCAGCATCAGGATGCACCCGTTTGACGCCGGTGGCTACTGCCGGCGCACGGCCATGGGCAGCTTCCAGCATATCACAGTTGAAATAATCATAGGCAAGTACGGCACAGCCTACCGGTGCAACTCCAATTGTTTTTTCCTGAATTCCCAGTTCATCAATAACCTCGGCTACTAGCCGATGGATAATACCATGATGACAACCTGGGCAATAGTGAGTAGGTACATCAAGTAAAGCCTTAGGTCTGGAAAATAACACTTCTGTCATGTTATTTGCCCTCCTTGCCTGTTAAAATCTTTGTGATTTCCTGATATATTTCTATTGGGGTCATAATCATGCCGCCTGTACGGCCATAGAAATGTACCGGTTTAGTATCGCGAATAGCCAGACGTACATCTTCAATCATTTGCCCGGCACTTAATTCAACCGTCAAAAATGCTTTGGCGGTTTTGGCTAGACGAGCAAATGGCGGCTGCGGGAACGGCCACAAAGAAATTGGCCGCAACAAGCCAACTTTTTTGCCTTCTTCTCTTGCTTTATCAATGGCTGACTGGGCAATACGTGCTGTAATGCCGTAAGCAACCACAATAAGTTCTGCATCTTCGGTACAAATTTCTTCCCACCGCATCTCATTTTCCTGAATAAGAGCATATTTCTTTTGCAAATGCAAATTATGATTTTCAAGTTCATTAGCCTTTAAAAATAATGAATTAATTATATTGGGTTTAGCACGACCGCGCTTCCCAGCAGCAGCCCATGGTTTTTCTATAGGTGTGCTACTGCTTTCTTTAATTTCAACTGGTTCCATCATTTGGCCGAGGACTCCGTCGCCTAACAGCATAACTGGATTACGGTATTTGTCGGCTAAATCAAAGCCCTGCATGGTGAAATCAACCATTTCCTGTACAGAGTTCGGAGCCAACACAATATTATGGTAATCACCATGACCGCCGCCCTTAGTGGCCTGGAAATAATCACCTTGTGCCGGCTGAATACCTCCAAGTCCTGGTCCGCCACGCATGATGTTTACGATAAGGCAGGGTAGTTCTGCACCCGCAATATAGGATATTCCCTCTTGCTTTAAGCTGATTCCCGGACTGGAGGAAGAAGTCATAACTCTAGCCCCCGCCCCAGCGGCACCGTATACCATATTAATCGCCGAAATTTCGCTCTCAGCCTGCAAAAACACACCGCCAACCTGCGGCATACGTTTCGACATATATTCAGGTATCTCGGTCTGCGGTGTGATCGGGTACCCGAAATAATGGCGACAGCCTGCGGCAACCGCAGCCTCAGCAATAGCCTCATTGCCTTTCATGAGCACTTTTTCTGACATTTTCACCACTCCCATACTTATTTATGAATCTCAATCGCTGTATCTGGACAGGTCTTGGCACAGAGGCAGCAGCCAACACATTCGGCATCATCAGGACATGTAGAAAAATTATAACCCTTGCCATTAAAAGTAGTCGACATGACTAGCAGCTTTTTGGGACATGCCACTATACATAATTCACAGCCTTTACATCTTTCTTGAGAAAACACTGGTTTCGGCATAATCGTCACTCCCTAATGTATTTTGTATATATATATAACATTGTAAACTTTTGTTCAGCAATGCAGAACACCGTTCACTTATCTAGAGAAATTAAAGGGGGTTTACTAACCCCTATAGCCTAACTGTGTGGAAATGGCTCTCGTTTTTTCCATCATAATGCGAACAACAGCTTCGCGCTTTTCTTTATTAAACCAGGCTGTCGCTCCTGAAACGGTAATAGCTGCTTCCAGTTTGCCATTTGCATTGATAATGGGAGCCCCTATGCAAGTGACCCCTTCGATAGTCTCATTGCTTGCCACTGCGTAACCTAGCTCGCGTGTTTTTTCTAGCTCCACCAACAAAACCCGTTTATCACTAATTGTATTGGCCGTATATTGCGGCAACGGCTCTGTTAACACCTTTTCCAAAAATTGTTCGGAACTATAGGCAAGAAAAACTTTCCCAAGCGCGGTACTATGGAAGGTATTGCAATAATCAAATCGTGGTATCAAAAATACCGGACGACTCGGCTCAACCTTGTCGACAATGGTTAACTGACCAGCAGATAACACTGCTAACAACGCTACTTCCTCAGCCTCTGTCGCTAATTCCTTTAAATATGGCGAAGCGATTCTCCTGATATTCAATCGCTGAGTGCAGGCGAGACCCAAAGGCATCAGCCGAAAACCAAGCGTATAATGTCCAGTGTCGGTCTGGCGGACAAAGTCTCTCGCCAATAAAGTCTGCAGCAGATTATGCACTGTACTTTTCTGCACACCAAGTTCTCTGCTAAGTTCAGTAACGCCCATTTCTCTTGGTGCATTTTCGAGAATAAAAAGAAGTTCTATTGCTCGGTCAACAGAAGCAATCAAATACCTACCCTTCTCCTTGGTTCGCTTTATTTCTTGACTCATTCTATTCTCCTCGCTAGCTGCATTGTTCATTCATACAGAACGACGTTCTATTTATTGTTTATAGCATAGCATTCTACAGAAAAAGCTAAATTCCTCCTGTCTGTTTTGCCGCTGATTATTATTTTTTTAAGCTATCTTATGCTAAATAAATTACTTTGTCACCAAGGGCCTTTGCTTCATTACGGTCATGCGTGACAAGTATAAAAGGAATATTCCACAGTTTCTGCATGCGTTTTAGCTCAATTTGCAGTTGACAGCGCGTCTCCTCATCCAACGCAGATAGAGGTTCATCAAGTAGCAGTATTTCCGGCTCCGCCATCAAGGCTCGAGCTAATGCCACTCTTTGCTTTTCACCGCCTGACAGTTTATTTGTAAACCGCTCTGTCAAATGTTCAATCTGTAGTAACTCCAAAAGCTGTTTGTATAATTTCTCAGCTATTTGATTGTGGCTTTTTACGCCATACCAAATATTCTTTTTTACATTCAAATGCGGGAAAAGGGCATATTCCTGAAACATATAACTCACTCGCCGCTGATTAGCGGGAATAAAGGTTTGTAACTCTGAAGAAAAAAGTATTTTGCCGTTATTTATAATTTCCCCTGCGTCCGGTTTAATTAAGCCTGCAATACAACGTAAAGTTGTAGTTTTGCCGCAGCCTGAAGGTCCAAATAATACTGCAATATTATTTTCCACAGAAAATTGTACATCTAATGTAAATCCCGGCAACTCTTTCTTAATATTTACTTGCAGCATCAGAATAACCCCTTATCCGGCCAGGCTCCATTATGTGACCTGGCCCAAGTATTTAACCCGTATATCGCTGAGAATGTAATAACGCTGATAATCAATACATAAAATCCGGCCATTGTAAGATCATTGGATTCAGCAGCAAAATAAATCGCAAGCGGCAGTGTCTGCGTTTTACCCGGAATATTACCTGCGACCATAATAGTTGCACCAAATTCTCCTAACGCTCGTGAAAAAGAAAGTACCAGGCCAGCAACTAGACCGGGCCAAGCTAACGGAATGGTTACTGTCCAAAATACCCTCCATTCACTGGCACCCAGAGTCCTGGCTGCATCCTCAAGGGTTGTGTCTACTCCCTGGAACGCAGCTTTAGCACTTTGGTACATAAGTGGAAAAGCAACTACCGCGCCTGCCAGTACCGCGGCATAAGGAGTAAAAATAATCTGAGTATGAAAAATGTCGGTAAGCAATCGTCCTACAGGCCCTTGTTTACCAATTAGCAATAGCAGCAAAAATCCGGTAACAACTGGCGGCAGTACCAGCGGCATAATAAACAGAGCCTCGACTAGTGGTTTTGCAGAGAAATCCTTGCGCCGCAGCCAATAGGCCAATACTATACCTGAAATTGACACAAGTACAAGAGACATTGACGCTACCTTGATTGAAAGTATAACCGGCTGCCATTCAGTCATCTACGTTCCACCTTTATTTCTTTATATAAATAGAGCGGGTTAGTCATCGAAAAAAATAAAATCAACTAACATAATTATATTAACTAATTATATTAGTTGAACAGCATTGTCCTACTATGTGAAGCAAGTCCTAACGTTACTCGCCAACAATTAATTGTTTACCATTACTAGTGTAAATGAAACAGAGCGAAATCAAACAGCAACTAACATAACCAAACAAAAATCAATATATTATTTATGGTGTTATTATAATATTCATTATATTATATTAGCAAGAGCTATTTGAAAATTTTTACTGAACTACTGGAGGCCTTTATGAGCGAAAATTCTCCTTATACCCCGGAAGAGGTTGCAAAAATATTAAAAATCTCCAAGTTTACAGTATACGAAATGATAAAGCGCGGCGATCTGGCAGCTTATCACATTGGACGAAAGGTCCGTGTTGATGCTCATGACCTTGATCTGTATATTCAAAAATCAAAAGGCACCGGCCCGGCCCAACTGTTGCAAACCGCCCCTGCTCCTATACCAAGTGGTTTTATCATTTGCGGACAGGATACCGTCCTTGATATTCTCACCAGATATTTGGAAAAAGAGCTGCCTAAAATCAGCGTATTGCGCAACTATGTCGGAAGCATGGACGGTCTGCTAGCACTTTATCACAATACGGCTAATGTAGCTACTTCACACCTTTGGGACGGGGACACAGACACGTATAACCTCCCTTACATCCGCAGTTTGCTGCCAGGACACCGTGCAGTACTTATCAACCTGGTTTATCGCAATATCGGCTTCTATGTTGCAAAAAACAATCCCTTGAACCTTACTATTTGGCAAGATCTTGCCAAACCGGGCGTACGCTTAATCAACCGAGAACGCGGTTCCGGAGCGCGAGTACTGCTTGATGAGCAGCTCAGAAAATTAGACATTGATTTTTCCTCGCTCAATGGGTATGACAACGAAGAGACAAGCCATTTGACAGTGGCCAGCACCGTAGCCCGAGGCGATGCCGATGTTGGCTTAGGCATCGAAAAAGCGGCCCTGCAAGTAGCCAATATCGAATTTATCCCACTAAGAAAAGAGCGGTATGATATTGTGATTCGCAAAGAGGATATTGATAAACCTCATTTCCAAACCCTTCTTGCAGTTCTTCGTTCAACCGCTTTCCGTGACCAGATAGCTGGCCTCGGCGGCTATGATACGGTTCATACCGGTCAGGTAATAGGACAAACCTAAGGACATAATAGTGAAAGCCAGCGGCTAAGCCGCTGGCTTTCACTATTATGTCACAGATTTTAGACAAAACCTGCTACTTGTATGCATGAAATAATTGGAGGCGACACCCAGATTCGAACTAGGGGAATAAAGGTTTTGCGAACCCTTGCCTTGCCACTTGGCTATGTCGCCATAAGCAGCGAACCATGTTGTTGCGAGCTGATAGGCGAAGCAAGAAACATGTGTAAATCGCTTAGTTAGAGTGTAGCGCTAACATCCTCTAAGAATTTTAAATGGAGCGGAAAACGAGATTCGAACTCGCGACCCTCGCCTTGGCAAGGCGATGCTCTACCGCTGAGCTACTTCCGCTTAAATGGTGCCTCAGGACAGAATCGAACTGTCGACACGAGGATTTTCAGTCCTCTGCTCTACCGACTGAGCTACCGAGGCATATGCGCGATCCCTAGTGTAACGAGCTGCTAATAGCACGCAACCCTTTATGGTCGCTTAATTCTGAGCAATAGCAAAGAACTTTTTATCAGCACGTTTTAACGGAGCCGACAGTTATATATATTAGCATGTGTCTTGCACAAAGTCAACATAAAGCATACAAATAACTACTTGTTAATTATCTCCACAAAGTAACTCGGCCTGCTGTTTGCCGCCTGACTCTCCACCTGCTATTTAGCTACATTACGCGGTGCGGCAGCCTTCAGTGTATATTGAAGATAGCTTATAATATTGGCTTTATATAAGAAGTACGCAATTATGCTTCCACCAACTGTGCTTACTGAGAAGGGAATAACGAAAAAGAATGCTCCAGCCTGGGAACCGATGAAATATTTTGCCACAGGATATGCCAGTATCGCCCCAATAAAGCCAGTACCAATGACTTCACCAATAATCGCACCCCAGATGCTATTAGTTTTCTTATATAACAGACCTGCTAGTGCCGCACCAACCATGCTTCCCGGAAAAGCCAACAGCGAACCTGTTCCTAATATATTACGCAATACCGAAATTCCAAAGGCAGCACTCACAGAATACCGTGTTCCCAAAAGCACCGCCAGCAAGATATTAATAACATGCTGCAAGGGAAAGCATTTGGCAATACCAATCGGAATATAGACCAAGTGGGCGGAAAGTACGCCAACGGCAATAAACAAGGCTGTATACGCCAATTTTCTACTATGCACAGGTATTACTTCCTTTCGCAATCCAAAATACAGAACTGAAATATACGAACAATCAATACTATAGCAAATATCTTTTCCACTAGCAACTTTCTGATTTTTCAGCAGGCTGCGACACATGCTTTCAGCAGTCCTTGCAGCGGCAGAATACTGCATTTTTATTTGCAACTACAAACTGTAAAGCAAGTGTAATATCACAAACCAGCAAAGAATAATTTTATTTATATCTTGTATTTTTTGTAATTCAGTGGTAAATTAGCAATTACAGTTGTTTTTTTGCAATGTACTATTTCTTGTTTTGGAGGCGAAATAATATGAACAAAATCCAGACGGTGCTGGTCGCCAATCGCGGCGAAATTGCAATTCGGGTCATGCGGGCCTGCAACGAACTGGGCATACGCACTATTGCAATTTATTCCAAAGAAGATAAGTTTTCGCTGCATCGCTATCGTGCTGATGAGGCTTATTTAATAGGTGAAGATAAAACTCCGGTTGACGCTTACCTTGATATTGACAGCATTATGCGTATCGCAAAAAGCCGCGGGGTAGACGCCATTCACCCAGGATATGGTTTCTTATCGGAAAACATTAACCTAGCTATTCGCTGTAAGGAAGAAGGCATTACTTTCATTGGCCCTAACATTGAGCATTTGGCCATGTTTGGAGACAAAATTAATGCCCGTACCCAGGCTATCGCTGCCGGCTTGCCTGTGATCCCAGGAAGTGATGGTCCTGTACATAGTCTGGAAGAGGTCAAAGCTTTTGCCGAACGCTATGGTTATCCTTTTATTATTAAGGCTATTTTAGGTGGTGGCGGCCGCGGCATGCGAATTGTCCGCTCAGCAGGAGAAATCGAAGATTCTTATTTACGGGCTAAGTCCGAAGCCAAAGCCTCTTTTGGTGATGATCAAATTTATCTGGAACGCCTGCTTGAATATCCCAAACATATTGAAGTACAAATTATGGGAGACCAGTTCGGCAATGTCATTCACTTGTATGAAAGAGACTGTTCTATCCAACGCCGTCACCAAAAGGTAATTGAAATCGCACCAAGTATCTCCCTTCCTGAAAAATTGCGAAACGATATTTGCGCTGCCGCCGTCAAATTAATGAAGGCAGTTGGCTATATCAGTGCCGGTACGGTAGAGTTTTTAGTAACACCAGATAATCAATTCTACTTCATTGAAGTTAACCCACGTATCCAGGTAGAACATACTATCACCGAAATGGTAACAGGTATTGATATTGTTCAGTCACAGCTACATATTGCCGATGGCGCTAGCCTAGACAGTGAAGATATCGGAATTAACGGTCAGGACTCTATTGCCTGCAATGGCCATGCTATCCAATGCCGGGTAACTACCGAAGATCCCGCCAATCAGTTTATGCCTGATACCGGAAAAATAACGGCTTACCGAAGTG
>Ga0074195_1002783_pt1 | contig 18251 bp, 11 predicted proteins | sample EPASupsiteHSE623_FD_64525 | JGI IMG/M metagenome (GOLD analysis project Ga0074195, IMG submission 64525) | Bioremediated contaminated groundwater from EPA Superfund site, New Mexico - Sample HSE6-23 | ecosystem: Environmental > Aquatic > Deep subsurface > Groundwater > Contaminated ...
CCGGAAAGATCGGCTCTCCGCCCAGAAATTCGCCTTTTTCAGCTCCATGGCCAAGGCCTTTGGCGCCGCGACGGAGATCTACAGCATCCATCCCGTGGACAGACGCAGGCTGGCCGCCCTGGATACCCGCACCGCCAGGATGCTGTTCCAGAAAATCAACACCCGCCTGAGCCACTACGCCAACACCATGAAGCTCCTGGATATCCCCCTGACCATCAAGCACGCCCTGACCGGCGGGGAGATAGACCAGATCCTCCACCATGTGGCCCGCCATGATTTCCAGCTCATGATCATCGGAGGCAGAAGGGGTTCACCCTTCTCCTGGTTCTTGAAGGAAAACCCCATGGAGCGGCTCTTCTGGCACACGCCGGTGAACACCATCGCCTTCTATGCCAGGGACAGAAAATGATCCAGCTTTTCTCCCTTGACCGCCGGACCCTGCTCCAACGGCTGAAGACCTCGGAAAAGGGCCTGCCCGCCGATCAGGTGGCCCGGCGGCTTGTGGAGTTCGGCCCCAACCAACTGGCAGTCGCGGCGAAGAAAAACTATTCTCTCGCCTATCTGGGCCAGTACACCAATTTTTTCTCCATCCTGCTCCAGGCAGCCGCCCTTCTCTCCTTTGTTGCCGCCCATTATGACCCGGGCCAGGACTACGATGTTCTGGGCTACGCCATCCTCGGCGCGGTGATCATCAACGCCACCTTCACCTTCTGGCAGGAATACCGGGCGGACAAGGCCATGGAAGAGCTGCTCAAACTGATGCCCGCCACGGTTTCCCTGCGCCGGGAGGGAAAGATTGTCTCCGCCACGGCCCAGGAAATTGTTCCCGGCGACATCATGCTTCTGGAGGAAGGCGACAAGGTGGCGGCGGACGCAATTCTCATCGAGACAAACTCCCTCTATCTCAACCTCTCCTCCCTCACCGGCGAATCCGCCCCCGTGGCCCGCGACCTCCTGCCGGGCGAGGCAAAACGATCGTTGGACGCCAAAAACATGGTCTTTGCCGGAACCACCGTGCTTTCCGGCAGCGGGGTCGCGGTGGCCAGCGCCACGGGCAATGCCACGGAGTTCGGCAAGATCGCCAGCCTGACCAAGAACGTGCGCAAGGCCGTCACCCCCATGCAGCGGGAGATCATCCATCTCACCCGCACCTTTACGGTTATCGCCCTGGGCATGGGCTGCGTCTTTTTCGCCCTTGGCCTCTTCTCCGGCAAGGGATTCATGCTCGCCTCGATCTTTGCCCTTGCCCTCATCGTCGCCAACATTCCGGAAGGATTGCTGCCGACCATCAGCCTGTCTCTCTCCCTGGCCAGCCAGCGCATGGCCCGGCGCAACGCCCTGATCAAGAACCTCGACTCCGTGGAAACCCTGGGCAGCGCCACGGTCATTTGCACCGATAAAACCGGCACCCTGACCAGAAACGAGATGACCCTACAGCACCTCTGGCTGGCCGGCGGCGAGCAGGTGAGCATTTCCGGGGAGGGGTACCGCGAGCCGGGGGAATTCTCCTGTGCCCGGCGGAATGAAAGCACCGAGAGCCGCCTCGCCGCCCTGCTCACGGCGGGGCGGCTCAACTGCCGCGCCACAATCGATGCGGAAGGGTTGCACGGCGACCCCACCGAACTGGCCATTGTCGCGGCGGCCCATAAAATGGGAATTGCCCCACCGGAGATGAAAAAGATCCGGGAGTTCATCTTCACCAGCGAGCGCAAGATGATGTCCTCCGTGTATCAGGAGGGAGAAAAAACCCTCCTTTTTGCCAAGGGCGCGGTGGAGGCGCTGTTGCCCAAATGCACTTCCTATCTGGCCGATGACGGCTCGGAGCAGCCCCTGGACGAAGTCAAGCGGCAAGAGGCCCTGGCCCGGGCAAACGATCTCGAGGATCAGGCCTTCCGGGTTCTGATGATCGGTCGCAACGGCAAGGAGGAGGAAAACGGCCTGACCCTGCTGGGGCTGGTCGCCATCATGGACCTGCCGCGCCAGGGTGTGGCCGAGGCGATGGCGACCTGCAAGAATGCCGGCATCCGGGCCATGATGATCACCGGCGACAATCCCCGCACCGCCGCCGCCATTGCCAGCCAGATCGGCATGGAGCACGACCGGGTTATCACCGGCCCGGAGCTGGAAGGGTTGAGCGACGACCAACTGGAGGAAATCCTGGCCAGCCAAACCGTCCTCTTTGCCCGCATGGCCAGCAGCCAGAAACTGCGCATCGCCACGGCCCTGCAAAACAATGGCGAGGTGGTGGCCATGACCGGCGACGGGGTCAACGATGCCCCTGCCCTCAAAAAGGCGGACATCGGCATCGCCATGGGCCTCTCCGGCACCGAGGTGGCCAAGGAGGCGGCGGACATGGTGCTGCTCGACGACAACTTCGCCTCCATCGTCATTGCCATCGAGGAAGGGAGGACCGTCTATTTCAACGTCAAGAAGTTCGTCACCTATGTGCTCGCCTCGAACGTCCCGGAGATCGTCCCCTATATCCTGCAGTTCTTCCTGAAGATTCCCCTGCCGCTTTCGGTGATCCAGATCCTCTTCATCGACCTGGGCACGGACATCCTCCCTGGCGTGGCCCTGGGCAGCGAACGGCCGGAAAAGAACATCATGAACCGGCCGCCGGTGGGGAGAAACGAAAAGATCCTCGACTGGGAGGTGTTCAAGCGGGGGTATTTCTTTCTGGGGATCATCGAGGCAACCGCGGCCATGACCGCTTTTATCTCCTTTCTCCTGCTGCACGGCTGGCAGTACGGCACCGTCACCCTGGCCGATCCGCTTCTGCACCGGCAGGCCATGACCATGACCCTGCTGGGCGCGGTCACCTGCCAGATGCTCAACGGCCTCACCATGCGGAGCTGGGAATTTTCCGCCTTCAGCCTCGGGCTCTTCTCCAACCGCCTGATGGTGGCAGCCATGGCGGTGGAAGTGGTCTGGATCTGGGCCCTGCTCAACGTACCCCCGGTGCAGAAGGTGTTCAACACCGCCCATGTGCCGCTGAGCGATCTCTGGATCTTGCTGCCCTTCCCCGTGCTCCTTTTTCTGAGCCATGAAGGGTACAAATGGCTGCGCCGCCGCAGGAGCAGCCTGAACACCGCCCAACCGATTCGCCTCCACGCATAGCGCAAACAGCTCCATCATCACGCCCTGGCCGTTTTTTTCTTCGTAACCTTTTTGAAACGTGCTACCATTGCCCAGATAAAAAAAATCGGCCTGCGGTCGGCTGCTGCCTTTTCCCCATCAATCGCACGGATGCGCACACCATGACCACCATTGATTTCAACGCCCAGCGCCTTGATCACGCCAAGCAGATCGTCAGCAAGATCAAGCTGCCTGCCCAGCCCACCATCGTCATCGAGATCAACAAGGAAATGCGCACCGAACATCCCGATTTTCCGCGCATCGCCAGTCTGGTTACCCAGGACGCCTCCATAAGCGCCAAGGTCATCAACGTCATCAACTCCCCGTTTTTCGGCCTGGCCAACAAGTGCGAGTCCATTGTCAAGGCCCTCACCTACATGGGGCTGGAAAATTTCCGTAAGGTGGTTCTCACCGCCTGCCTGCAGGATGCCTTGGGCGACGGCACCGCATCGGACAAGATTTTCTGGGATCATTCCCTGCACACCGCCGTGGCGGCGGAAGCCCTGGCCAAGACCATGCGCGGCATCCTGACCTCCGCGGACATCACCCCGGACATGGCCTACATGGCGGGGTTGTTCCACGACTGCGCCATCCCGATGCTGCTCAAGCGCAATTCGGCATATCAGACATTCACCCATGCCGCCCTCAGCCATAAGCGCGACATCATCCAGGAGGAAGATGCGCTGGTCGGCTCGGACCATTGCGTGGTGGGGGGGCTGCTGGCCAAGACCTGGTCGCTGCCCGAGGCGGTGTGCAAGACCATCATCCACCACCACACCTCCAACCTCGCCGGTCAGGGCGCCGTGCCGGAAAAGCTCATCGCCCTGATCAAGGTGGCCGACTTCATCGCCTACACCTTTGGCTATTCCATCGGCTTGATGGATCGGATCATCGACAACGAATGGGATCCGGAGGAATGGAGCGAACTCAACGAAGGGGTGATGCAGGAACTGCATCTGGGGCCGGACGACCTCATCGACATGAAGGATAGCATCTTCGACCAGCTCTGCGCTCAGTGATCCACGAGCGGGCGCTGCGTTTTTTTTTCGAAAAAAAGCGCAGGCCGGCCAGGAAATCGATCCGGGCGGTGTCCCGCCCGCCCGTCTCTCAGTGAAGAGGAACGATCTTCTCGTCCTTAAGGCAGCATTTCTTGTATTTCTTGCCGCTGCCGCAGGGGCAGGGATCGTTGCGGCCCACCTTGAATTCGCTGTTGCGGGCCGGCCTGGCTGCCGGTACTGCTTGTGACCGCTGCTCCAGCCAGTAGGCATGGATCTCCCGGGCACTGGGCGCAATGCCGTTCTGGATAAGTTCCGCCTCTTCAATGCTCAGTTCATGCCCCCGCCAGTTGGTGACCTCGGCAAAGGAGGCTATGGGCGCCATCGAGGGCAACAGCCGTTCCATGGCGGGGTTCCAGTGTTCCGCCGCCAGGGTCACGCCCAGCCAGTACCCTTCGCACCACTCATCGACCACGGTGTAGGTTTTGCCCTTGACCGTGCGCTCCATGAAGATCGGTTCGAACTCCTCCGGGCTTTCCATCAGCATGACGGAGATGGAGTTCATGTGCCGCACCATCAGCGCAAAGATCCCTTCGAATTCCTTCTCGCTCTCCCAATCCGGCTCGAAATCGCCCCACACCGCCGGCAGCCATCGCGAGGGCACAATCGTCACCGGCCCGCTGACGATGGCGGTGAACAGCCCGTCCAGAGTCGAGATATCCAACACCCCCTCGTCCTTGCCCTCGGTGTCGGCGTCTTCGTCGATGCGATCCAACAGAAAATTGTCGAGGCGGTCGAGTTCTTTCTCGGTCAATGGCTTGGATAGATTTTTCACGGTGTATTCCTCCTGATTTCAGGCAACCAGAAGCTGCTGGAACATGACGTCGATCAGCTTTTCGCTCTGCTGCTGAGACTGGGTGAGTGTGGCCTTGAGCTGGTCGCAGAGGGCCATGAGTTCATCGATCTTGGCGACGATGCGGTGTTGTTCGGCGAGAGGGGGGATAGGGACAATGCAACCGCGCAACTGGGTTTTGTTGATAGAAGCCAAGTTTGTTGTTTGTTTGCTGGAGTTGGCGAAATACTCACGGGCAATGAATGAATTCAGATACTTCTCCAGCCAAAGCTCGTTTTGCTCTTCGAAAATAAGGCGAGCTTTGAAAACATGGTTTTGATGCGCAACCAAGGACAACTCACCTCTCCATATAGCGGTTCTTCCAACCTTGTCCCAATCCCCGCCCTCTGTAATAAGAAGATCACGCTCAAGAACAGTGAATTTCTCAAGTTCTTCTTTCGGGATTTCTATTTCCTTCATCAGGTCCAATTCAAGAAACCCTCGTTGCACATTTGCCACTCGAAGATAAGGCACACTCACAACTTTACGGCCTGCAAGCTTTCTGCCCTTTGTCACTCCGCTAGTAATGTTAACGATATTTTCAAATCTGGTGAACGCCCAGCCCTTTGGAAGGTGAAAAGGTTCTTCCTCACCCGTTATCTTCGTTAGCGGCGTTTCTTTCTTGATCTTCCCTTCCTTGATCAGCCGGGCTTTCTCCTTGGCGATCTTTTCCAGCAGCACGCTGGCCAGTTCGTCGTTGGGGTCTTGGGGGACGAGTTTGCCCTGGACCGCCAGTTGGAGGATGGTCTGTTTGAGTTGGTCGATGGACTCTTCGGTGGTGAACAGGGTGTCGAAATGGCCGGCGATGCGGTGCCAGGCCTCGGCAAATTCCTGATGATCGGCGGCAGTGGTGAGGGTGGCGAGCAGGGTTTCCACCAGGGTTTGGTGGGCGGCACTGCTGTCAGCCTGTTGCTGTTCCAACCGGTCGCAGAGGGCCATGAGTTCATCGACCTTGGCGACGATGCGGTGTTGTTCGGCGAGAGGGGGGAGAGAAATAAGGCCACTCCAAAATTGTCTATCGTTAATCGCTGGATAGGCAATTCCCGTTTGAACAGACTCAATATAATGTATAAAGACAGGACTTCGTAAGTATGCAGCGATAAACCGCCCTGAAATTCTATCAAAAGGATGCAATATCGCAAAAGCTGTACTTGCAATCGGTTTGGGCGAGTATTCATGCTCGATGACGCTGATATTTCGGAGATACGGTCTAACTGTTGAGTAAATAACTGTTCCGACTTGGACAATTTTTCTCGCCCTTGATGGTGCCTCGGAGGCACTCAAGACATTAGGAGAACTCACGCATCCAACGTTGCTGTCAATGGCGGAAACGTCAATATAAGTGAAATCACTTTCAGGTGTTTTTTGCCCCCAATCATGGCCGATATCACCTAACCGCACCCACAGCCACCCATTCGGTAGCTCAAACGGTTTATCCTCTTTGCTGATCTCGGGCAACGGCTTCTGCTTCTTAATCTTCCCTTCCTTAATGAGTCGCCCCTTCTCCTTGGCAATTCTTTCCAGCAGCACACTGGCCGGTTCGTCATTGGGATTCTGCTCCACCAACATGCCGCGCACGGCCAGCTCCAGGATCAGCTCCCGCAGCTTCTTGATGCCATAGGGGCTTCGATTCGCCGCACTGACGCGGCCCCGGCCACCATTGGCTTTGCTCACCGGGGCGGCGGTCCAGATATCGAGATGGTCGACAATCAAATGCATAATGATGAATGGAGAATGAAGAATTGTAAGTGTTGGGAAATCTCAGCCATTGCCCGCACCGGAAGCAAGAAGATTCAGGATCAAGCGGACCAGCAGCTCCTTCTGCCTGGGATCGCTTTCCGCGATCAGCAGGGCCAGGGCGACCAGGCCGTTGTCGTTGATGCCGGATTGGTCGAGCAGGTTGTTTTCCCGCAGGAAGAGCAGAAAGAGAAAGGAGCCGATGCGCTTGTTGCCGTCGCTGAAGGGGTGGTCCTTGATGACGAAGTAGAGGAGATGGGCCGCCTTTTCCTCGACGCTGGGGTAAAGATCCCGGCCGCCGAAGGTCTGGTCGAGATTGCCGAGGATGGCCTGGAGAGCGTGCTCCCGCTCCCGGCCGAACAGGTCGGTGGCCTCGCCCCGGCCGGCCAGATCGGAATGCAGGGCGGTGATGGCTGCCCGGGCCTGGTGATAAGCAAGGGATTTCCCCGCGCCGTGCCGATCCTTGGGCAGCTCCAACCTGTCTTCATCGTATTGCAGAAGCAGCGACCAGGACTTGGCATAGCGGCTCACCACCTCCAGAACCGCCTTGCCCTCGTCGGTTATCAAATCATGGCGCTGCAAGGTCCGGGAAAGAAGGGCAACCGCCTCTTCCATCTCGGCGAGCCCCTTCTCGGCCAGACGGCGCTGGTTCACCGTATAGCCCTGGACGAGATGCTGCTTCAAAACATTGGTGGCCCAGATGCGGAACTGGGTGCCGCGGAGCGATTTGACCCGGTAGCCGACGGAGATGACCACATCCAGATTGTAGTGCTTTGTGCGATAGCTCTTTCCATCCGCGGCAGTTGTCAAGCATTCCTTGACCACTGCCTGCTCGGGCAACTCTCCCTCTTTGAAGATATTGCGGATATGGAGGCTGATATTCTGTTTGGTCTTGTCGAACAGTTCCACCATCTGGGCTTGAGTCAGCCAGACCGTCTCATCGGCAATCTGGACATCCAGCCGTGTCTGCCCGTCATTCGTCTGATAGAGGATCACCTCGCCATGGGCGGGCTGCCCGAAATTCTGCATTCTCAATTCTTCATTCTTCATTTTTCCCTACCCAGACAACCCATGAGTTCCCTCTTCAAAGCCTCCCGAGTCTCTGTCGCCTCAGCCTGAAGCTTGCGATATTTTCTCAGCAGCTCATCGGGATCGTGGCTCTCAATTTCGCCGACATGGGGGTTCTTGACATCCAGGTTGTAGCCGGAAGCCTTGATCTGCCCGATGTCCACCTTCCAGGCGTGTTCGTTTTCCTCCCGGTTTTCCCACCAACCCTTTTCCGGCCCGAACTCCTCGATGCGCATGGGCTTGGTCTTGGAGTAGGACTTGCAGCCTGCCGGATAGGGGTGCTCGTAGTACCAGATCTTCCTGGTCGGCGTGCCTTTGACAAAGAAGAGCAGGTTGGTCTTGATGCCGGTGTAGGGGCTGAACACCCCGTTGGGCAGCCGGACAATGGTGTGCAGGTTGCACTCGTCAAGCAGCTTTTCCTTGATCCTGGTCTTGACCCCCTCGCCGAACAGGGTGCCGTCCGGCAGGACGATGGCGGCCCGGCCGCCGTCCTTCAAGAGATGCATGATCAGGAGCAGGAAGAGATCGGCGGTTTCGCGGGTGCGGAAGGCGGCCGGGAAGTTCCCCTCGATGCCGTCCTCCTCCATGCCGCCGAAGGGCGGGTTGGTGATCACCACGTCCACCCGCTCCTTGGGGCTGTAGTCGCGCAGGGGCCGGGCCAGGGTATTGTTGTGGCGGATATTGGAAGGTACCTCGATGCCGTGCAACAGCATGTTGGTGGTGCACAACAGATGCGGCAGGGCCTTTTTCTCCACCCCATGAATCTGCTGCTGCAAGACCTGCTCGCCGGCCGCGGTGTTGACGTATTTGGCCCGAATGTGCTCGATGGTGCAGGTGAGAAAGCCGCCGGTGCCGCAGGCCGGGTCCAGCACCTTTTCGCCGAGCCTGGGGTCGATCATATCGACCATGAACCGGGTCACGGCGCGGGGGGTGTAGAATTCCCCGGCGTTGCCGGCGGACTGCAAGTCTTTCAATATCTTTTCATAGATATCGCCGAACTGGTGACGGTCGGCAGAACGGTTGAAGCTGATCTCCTCGATCTTGTTGATCACCTGCCGGATCAGGGTGCCGTTTTTCATGTAGTTGTAGGCATCCTCAAAGACGGTGCGCACCACCAGCCCCCGGCCGTTGGTGGTGGAGGTGATCGGGATATCCTTGAGCGCCTTGAACAATTCGTTGTTGATGAACTCCAGCAGCTCTTCACCGGTCATGCCCTCCGGGTCGGCGGCCCAGTTGCGCCAACGCAGCCGCTCGGGGATCGGCGACTTGTAACGGTCGCCCAGCAGTTCCAGCTCCTGTTCCTGATCGTCGAAGATCTTTAAAAAAAACATCCAGACCAGTTGCCCGATGCGCTGGGCGTCGCCGTCAACCCCGGCGTCCTTGCGCATGATGTCCTGGATGGATTTGATGACGTTACCGATTGACATGGGAAACCTTTGGGAATGGAGAATTATGAATGCAGAATGTAGAATTAACTGCGGTTGAAAGAGATCTCGTGCATCAGAAGAAGTAAACTCCTTGGTGTGTCCTTCCTGTTTTTTCCATTCTGCATTCTCCATTCATCCTTCTTCATTTTAAATTTGCCTTGGCATTCTTGATGATGGTCGTGAAAATGGCGATCAGTTCTTGGGTTTCCTGGTGAAGCTCCGCAAGCTTTTGGACAGGAACCGTACCGCTTTCACCTATCAGCTCCAACCAGTAGCTGGTTTCGTCGAGCTCTTTCAGGCAGTCGCCCATTTTGGCAATAAATTCGGCTTTCGACCGTGCCCGGTCAGCCTCCCGATAATTCGCCCCCACCGAGGTGCCGGAGCGGAGCACCTGTTTGCCCATGACCTGTGAAGCAGTAGACTTAGGAAGGGCCGAATACATCCGGATCACCCGCAGAGCAAAGCTCTTGGTCCGGTCTTTCAAGTTTTTCCCATTCTGCATTCTCCATTCAACCTTCTTCATTACTTCTATGCCACTTCGTATAACCGGCACTCCAGCTCGCGCAGGGCCTGCTCGTACCCGCTCTTGCTGCCGAAGCTGTCGATGATTTCCTTGGGGGTGCCGAAGCGGTCCAGGGGATGGATCTTGAGGATCTGAATATCCTCGATGGCGGTGATCCCTTCATCGGCGTACTTGTCGAGGAGGGCATCCAATACCGCCTGGGCCTTGGCTGCATATTTGGTAAAGTAGTTGCGCTTGCGGACCTGTTCGGCCCGCTCCCTGCGGGTCAAGGGCGGCTGGCCAAAGGCGACATGGCAGATCAGGTCGAAGGGGCCGTAATCGCGGCCCACCTCCTCGGAAAGCGCTTCGAGCAGAACGCCCTGTTCTTCCAGCTCTTCGATGATCGCCCGCTTCTTCTCGGAGCCGCTCCATTCCCGCAGGAAGTCATCCAGGGAAGAATACTTCCGGCTGATCGCCTTGCGGGAGTAATCCTTGAGCGATTCAGTGATCAGCTTTCCGTCCTGGCCGTAATACTGCACCCGTTCGGAAACCACCAGCACTTCCACGTCATTGATGACATATCGGACCCGGGTGGGATCACTCTCGCCATCAGGGGGGAAGGGGCCACCAATAATGCCGCCCTCTGAGTCCGGCTCGAAACCACCGGCACCTGGTTCATCATCCGCTTCATCCGGCGGCACCGGAGAATCATCCGGGCCGGGTTGGTAGATCTGAACCGGGTCGCCGTCGAAATCTGGGTCGGCGAAAAGCTCGGTGGCCTTCCTGAAATCCATGATCGTGAAGTAGAGCTTGCCGTAATCCTCGTTGATTCGGGTGCCCCGGCCGATGATCTGCTTAAACGAGGTCATGGACTGGATGGATTGGTCGAGGACGATGAGCTTGCAGGTCTGGGCGTCCACCCCGGTGGACATCAGGCGCGAGGTGGTGGCGATGACCGGATACCGGCTTTCCGGATCGATGAAGTTGTCCAGTTCTGCTTTGCCCTCGTCGTTATCGCCGGTGATCCGCATCACATACTTGCGGCTTTCCGCATTGAGATCCGGGCTTTGGTTGACCATGGCCTGGCGCATCCGCTCGGCGTGGTCGATATTTTCGCAGAAGATGATGGTCTTGTCGTAACGGTTGGTGGCCGTGAGGAACTCGCTGACCTTGCGGGCCACCAAGGCGGTGCGTTGCTCCAGAATCAGGTTCTTGTCAAAATCCTTCTGGTTGTAAATCCGGTCTTCAACCTCCCGGCCGTACTTGTCGAGCTTGCCCTTCTCCGGGCGGTAGCCGATGAGGTCCTTGTCCAGATCGATCCGCACCACTTTGTAGGGGGCGAGGAATCCGTCTTCGATCCCCTGCTTGAGCGAGTAGGTATAGACCGGCTCGCCGAAGTAATGGATGTTGGAGATTTCCTTGGTTTCCCTGGGGGTGGCGGTGAGGCCGATCTGGGTGGCGGCGTTGAAGTATTCGAGGATCTCCCGCCAGGCCGAATCATCGGCGGCGCTGCCGCGATGGCACTCGTCAACGATGATCAGGTCGAAGAAATCGGGGGAGAACTGCCGGTAGATATTCTTCTCCTCCTCGGTGCCGGAAACCGCCTGATAGAGGGCGAGATAGATCTCGTAGGACTTGTCCACCATGCGGTGCTTGACCTTGGTCATGGCCGGGCCGAAGGGCTTGAAATCGTTGACCATGGTCTGATCGATGAGGATGTTGCGGTCGGCCAGGTAGAGGATGCGCTTTCTGCTGCGGGATTTCCACAGCCGCCAGATGATCTGAAAGGCGGTATAGGTTTTGCCGGTGCCGGTGGCCATGACCAGCAGGATGCGATCCCGGCCTGTGGCGATGGCCTCGATGGTGCGGTTGATGGCGTTCAACTGATAGTAGCGCGGGTTCTTGTCGGTGCCGTCGAAGTGGTAATCCTGGGTGACCAGGGGTTCGCTGCTTTCGCCTATGCCCTTCCAGACGCAATAGCGCTGCCAGAGTTCGGCAGGAGTCGGAAACCCGTGCAGGGGCAGTTCCCGTTCCACCACCCCGGAAGTGACGGTGCGGTCATGCTCCAGAAAAGTATCGCCGTTGGAGCTGTAGACAAAAGGCACATCGGCCAGTTCACCATAGGCCAGGGCCTGCGGCATGCCGGCCCCGACGGAATGGGAATTGTCCTTGGCCTCGATGATGGCGATGGGAATGTTCGGCTTGTAATGAAGGATGTAATCGGCCCGTTTGATGGAGCCGCGCTTGACCAGACGCCCCCGGACCATGACCCGCCCGGCGGTAAGGGGAAATTCCTCGCGAATCTGGGTGTGGATATCCCAGCCTGCATCATTGGTCAGCGCCGGGGTGATGTACTTGGTGCAGATATCACGTTCAGATAGTGCTTTTTTGTTCATAAGCAACCCACGGCCCGAGACGGTTTTGTCCTGACAAGAAGACGAAGAGGATCATCTCAGTGATATGGCAAAAAATCAGTGGCGTCCACTGGTTATTACCGTATTGCCCTCCAAATCACCTTTAAATTGCAAAAGGCTTAGAGTTTGCCCGCTGCTCAGTGATCCCCGGCAGACGCCTCGCTCTTGGCGAAAAAGGCGCAAGCCCTTTCCCTTGCTTGCGCCAGGGAACCGCTGGATTGCACACCCGAAGCAAAATGATGCCCAAAGGGATAGTTCTTGGCGAAATAATGGGTGAATTCCTTGAGGCGGCCCAGACGCCGTTCCGGCAGGAAGCTTTCCTCAAGCAGCTCGATGAAGCGCAGATACAGGGCCGGCTTGTTCACCGCCCCGACCTCAGGGCCAAGGTTGTACAGCCCGTGGGCCAGCTCGGCGAAGATCCAAGGTTGGATAGCCGCACCCCGGCCGATCATGAGGCCGTCCGCCCCTGATTGGGCCAGGCAGTTCCGGGCATCCTCCACCGAAAAAATCCCGCCGTTGGCCACAACCGGGATGGTCACCCAGCTCTTCACCTTTCCAACCCACGGCCAGCGCGGCTTGCGCACGAACGGCTCACCCCGCAGCCGGGCATGGACGGAAAGCAGATCAATCCCCTCTCCCTCCAGCATCCGGCAGAAATCGCGCAGCTTGTCCTCATCCAGGGTCTCGCCCAGCCGGATTTTGGCGGTAAGCGGCAGCTCGGTCTGCTTTCTCGCCGCCGCCACCAGGGTCTGCACCAGCGCGGGCTCCTCCATGAGACGGCTGCCCGCCCCCATGCGGCGGACGGTGGGCGCCGGACAGCCCAGATTGAGGTCAATGACCTCTGCCTGCAATGCGTGCAGTTTGGCAATGGCAGGGGCGACCTCCTCCACCCGGCTGACCAGCAGTTGATACGACAGGGGGATTTCCTGGGGGGCACGGACCAGATAGGGGGAGAGGGCCGCGTTTTCCATGGGCAGCCGCTTGGCGGAGAGCATCTCGGTGGACAACAGGCCGATGGGGCCCTGTTCCAGAATGAGCCGCCGCAGGGCAGAATGGGTCAAGCCGGCCATGGGCGCCAGAAAGAGCGGGGGGGAAATCTCCAGCCCCTTCAGCCGGATGGACTGCACCTTATCCATGCAGGGCTTTCCGGTGGTATTTTTCATGCAAACATAACATGGCTTATTCCCGGCCCAGCAGTTTGCGGCCCAGCGCCCCTATTTTGGATTCCCGGTTCCCGAGAAAATCCAGATCAGCCTTGGCCTCCAGCTCCGGCCGCTGCGCAAGAATCAATTCGGCCGCGATTTCAGCCCCGCCCACGGTCAGCTCCTTGCAGGTGGCGCCGTTTTTTTCCTTGCGCCGCCTGAGCAGCACCCGGCAGCAGGTGGCGGAGAACCGGGCGCGGAAACGGTCGTGCATCTCCTTGGCAACCTTTTCAAACTCCTTGGCCTTCATCCCGCCTGGTTGCCGCGGCCCGAGAAAAAGGCTGATGGCAACCTCGGCCCCGGCCAGCGCGCCGCAAGTGCACCCGGCTCCCCCCATGCCGTGGCAGAAACCTGAGCCAAGGCGAACGGCCAGTTCAGGGCTGAGATCGCCGCGAAACCCCTGATTGATGACGACAATCACCGATTCGGAACAGCAGTAGCCCCGGGCCGAAAAGATATTGGCTGCCCGTTGGCCGATCAGCTCGATGATGCGGGGTGTGTTTTCTTGGTTTTTCATGTTCATTCCAGTGTTGTTCGGTTGGGGAATTGCAGTATCAAACAAAACGTCCAAATCCCCCCTGGCCCCCCTTTGCCAAAGTGGGGAAATCAATCTTTCCCTTTGCGTTAAGTGGGGGGCACTTCATACTTTCCCCTTTAACAAAGGGGGATTGAGAGGGATTTACCGAGCGACGATGCAGCCCCGGACAATGACCATTTCATCCCGTTGCCAAAAAGACCAACCCAAAACTCATCCCGCCCCAGCCACGACCATCCCATATACCACAAAAGGCCGGCCGGATCACCCACAATCCCGGCCGGCCCTTAACCTTGCGCCTTTAACCTGTAACCTCTCTTCATCCCCTGCCGAAGGTAAGCCCTGCCTCGCCGCGGTCCACCACGATGGTATCGCCCTCACCAAAGGTGCCATCCAGGATCTTCATGGCCAGGCCGTCCTGGACATAGCGCTGGATGGCGCGCTTGAGCGGCCTTGCCCCGTAACTCGGGTCGTAGCCCACCTCGATCAGGTACTCCTTGGCCGCGCCGGTCAGGCTGACGGTGAACTTCTGCTCTGCCAGCCGCTGGGTGAGCAGCGCCACCTGGATATCGATGATCCGGGCAAGATGCTCCTTGCCCAGGGAGTGGAAGATGATGATCTCGTCGATCCGGTTCAAGAACTCGGGCCGGAACTGGGCGTGGAGGATGGCGTCGATCTGGGTCTGCATCTCGGCCCGCCTCCCCTCGCCCATCTCCATGATCATCTGGCTGCCCAGGTTCGAGGTCATGATCAGGATGGTGTTCTTGAAATCCACGGTTCTGCCCTTGCCGTCGGTTAACCGGCCGTCGTCCAGAATCTGCAGCAGCACATTGAACACATCCGGATGCGCCTTTTCGATCTCATCAAAGAGGATGACCGAATATGGCCTGCGCCGCACCGCCTCGGTGAGATAGCCGCCCTCCTCGTAGCCCACATAGCCCGGAGGCGCGCCGATCAGGCGGGAGACCGAATGTTTTTCCATGAACTCGGACATGTCAATCCGGACCATGGCCTTTTCCGTGTCAAAAAGAAAATGGGCCAGGCTCCGGGCCAGCTCGGTCTTGCCCACCCCGGTGGGGCCTAAAAAGATGAAGGAGCCCAGGGGCCGGTTGGGGTCCTGGAGCCCGGCCCGGGCACGGCGCACCGCGTTGGCCACGGCAGCAATGGCCTCCTGCTGGCCCACCACCCGGCGGGCCAGTTCGGTGTCGGCGTGGACCAGCTTTTCCTTTTCCCCGGAGAGCAAGCGGTCCACCGGGATGCCGGTCCACTTGGCCACCACCTGGGCCACATCCTCCTCATCCACCTCTTCTTTCAGCATCTTGCGATCCTGCTGGATCTCGGCCAGATGGGCGTTCTCCGCAGCGAGCTGCTTTTCCAGCTCCACGATCTTGCCGTAGCGGATCTCCGCCACGCGGCTGAGATCGCCCTGGCGCTCGGCCTGCTGCTCGGCAACCCTCGCTTCGTCGATGCCGCTCTTGATGGTGCGGATCTTCTGGATGATGTCCCGCTCAAGATGCCAGTGCCCCTTCATACTGGTAAGGGTCTCGTTGAGTTCGGCCAGCTCGCCCTCGATCTTGGACAATCGCTCCTTGGAGGCAGCATCGCTTTCCTTTTTCAGCGCCTCCCGCTCGATCTCCAGCATGATCTTCTTGCGCTCCACCTCGTCGATCTCGGTGGGCATGGAATCGATCTCGATCCGCAGCCGGGAGGCCGCCTCGTCGATGAGGTCGATGGCCTTGTCCGGCAGGAAGCGGTCGGTGATATAGCGGTTGGACAGGGTCGCCGCCGCGACGGTGGCCGAATCCTTGATCCGCACCCCGTGGTGGACCTCGTATTTTTCCTTGATCCCGCGCAGGATGGCGATGGTATCGTCAAGGCTCGGCTCCTGCACCAGAACCTGCTGGAAGCGGCGCTCAAAGGCGGCATCCTTTTCGATGTACTTGCGGTATTCGTTCAGGGTGGTGGCGCCGACGCAGTGCAGCTCGCCCCGGGCCAGGGCGGGCTTGAGCATGTTGGAGGCGTCCATGGCCCCTTCCGCTGCTCCGGCCCCGACCAGGGTGTGGATCTCGTCGATGAAGAGGATCACCTCGCCGGCCCGTTTCTCCACCTCTTTCAAGACCGCCTTGAGCCGGTCCTCGAACTCGCCCCGGTACTTGGCCCCGGCCACCAGCGCGCCCAGATCGAGGGAAAGCACCTGCTTGTTGCGCAGGGTTTCCGGCACGTCGCCGTTGACGATGCGCTGGGCCAGCCCCTCGACAATGGCGGTCTTGCCCACCCCTGGCTCGCCGATCAAGACCGGGTTGTTCTTGGTCCGGCGGGAAAGCACCTGGATCACCCGCCGCACCTCGTCGTCCCGGCCGATGACCGGATCGAGCTTGCCCTGCCGGGCAACATCGGTGAGGTTGCGGGCATATTTTTCCAGGGCCTGATATTTCTCTTCCGGATTGGGATCGGTTACCCGCTGGCTGCCGCGGATGGCGACCAGGGCCTGCAAAAAGGCCTCCCGGGTCACCCCTTTGCGCTTGAAGGCCTGGGACGCCGGAGACTCCCTATCGTCGAGCACGGCGAGCACCAGATGCTCCAGACTGACGTACTCATCCTGCATCTCCGAGGCCACCTTGAAGGCCCGGTCCAGCAGGGCCTGGAACCGTTTCCCGGCATAGGCCTGGGTATAGCCGCCGCCGCTTACCTGGGGCAGCTTGGTCAGCAACGCATCCATCTCCTGCCTCAGCAGACCCGGGTCCACCCCCATCTTCTGCAAAATGGGCACCACGACCCCATCGGGCTGGTCCAGAAGAACCCGCATGAGATGCTCGGGCTGTATCTCCTGATGCCCCTTGCCCTGGGCCAAATTCTGGGCAGACTGCACCGCTTCCTGCGATTTCACCGTGAATTTATCAAACTGCATAGCCGTTGCTCCTTAAACAGAAGAAGATGATCAGCCAGGCACCCCCCCCGGCCGTGTTCTGCAACTACCGTAAGCTCGCCCCCAGCCGCTGTCAAGGGGAGTTACGTCAAACTTTTGACAGAGGCAATTGCGCCGGATTTGTTGGCTCCTCCGGTAATTCCTAAAGAAATGGGGGAAGGAGTCATTCTGCAGTTTTTCTTTCTTCTTTTGCGTGCCCAAAAGAAGAAACAAGAAAAAGGCACCCCAACCAGTCCTGGCCCTTCGGGCTTCCCTTACTTCTCGCCGAGGGCGGGACGCGGAAAAACTCGGGCTTCGCCCTCAAACAGTCGGAGTCTTCGCTTACCTCCCGCGTCTTTTCCGCCCTCGGCTGCGAGGCGCGGCAGGACAAATGGGGGGGGGGAGAAGAGACTTCCCATTGGCACGCAGCCGAGCACCGCGCCTTCGGCGAGACAGCAGTATAACCGGAACACTTTATAATCCCCCCTTTAACAAAGGGGGGCGAGGGGGGATTTGCTTTTCGGACGGGACCGTGCGATGCCGGTGTTTCAAATCCTGCTCAATCCCCCTTTGTCAAAGGGGGAGGCGAAGAGTGCGGCCGCCTTGGGCAGCTCACGGTTTTGTCGGTGCCTTTGAGGTGCTCACCCCGAATGAACCTTTTTACCCATCCACCCCACATACCCTTTGCCTTACCCAAGGTCTCGGGGATATATAGAGCTTGTCCATTTTTTCAACTCTATCTTCAGGATAGCACATGCCCGATCTTGCCCTGATCATTTTTATCATAACCTATCTCGGCGTGGCCCTCGGCCGGATTCCCGGCCTGATGCTGGACCGGACCGGCATCGCCCTGCTGGGGGCGATCGCCATGATCGCCAGCGGCATCGTGCCGCTCACCGAGGCCATGGACGCCATCGACCTGCCCACCATCCTCCTGCTCTATTCGCTGATGGTGCTTTCCGCCCAGCTCCGGCTGGGCGGCTTCTACACCTGGGTCATCAACAGCACCACCGGGATACTGGACCACCCGCGGCTTTTTCTCCTCACCAGCATGCTGGTGGCGGCCCTGCTTTCCGCCCTGCTGGCCAACGACATTGTCTGCCTGGCCTTTACCCCGGTCCTCTGCCTCGTCCTGCTCAAGAAAGGGCTCAACCCCCTGCCTTTTCTCCTGGGCCTTGCCGCCGCGAGCAACATCGGCTCCGCCGCCACCATCATCGGCAACCCCCAGAACATGCTGATCGGCCAGGTCGGCCGGCTGCACTTCGGCAGCTTTTTGCTCTGGTGCGGACCGCCAACCCTTATCGCCCTGGCTGGCGCCTACGGGATTCTCTGCCGCACCTACACGGGCCGTTTTGCCATCGTTCCGGCTCGCCACACCATGGGACAGACACCCGGTGGGCCCGAGCTCGACCGCTGGCCAAGCGCCAAGGGGCCCCTAG
>Ga0074195_1002785_pt1 | contig 18240 bp, 14 predicted proteins | sample EPASupsiteHSE623_FD_64525 | JGI IMG/M metagenome (GOLD analysis project Ga0074195, IMG submission 64525) | Bioremediated contaminated groundwater from EPA Superfund site, New Mexico - Sample HSE6-23 | ecosystem: Environmental > Aquatic > Deep subsurface > Groundwater > Contaminated ...
TGCGGCTTTGGGTCGTTGATCCCCTGGACGGCACCACCAATTTTGCGCATGGATTTCCTTTTTTTGCCGTGTCGATAGCCCTGCTCGACCATGGCAGACCGTTGATAGGGGTGGTGTATGCACCCTTGCTTGACGAGTTGTTCTATGCTACGAGGGGGGGTGGCGCCTGGCTGAATGATCGAGCCATAGCGGTTACCGGCACAAGCCGTCTCATTGAAGCGCTTATTGGCACCGGTTTTCCTTACGAAATCGAACAAACCCTGCCGGAGGTCATCCGGTTGCTAGAGACCATGTTGCCCCAAGTCCGCGATATCCGCCGAGCAGGGGCGGCTGCGCTTGACCTGGCGTATGTTGCCTGCGGCCGCCTTGACGGCTTTTATGAGATGAACCTGCAACCCTGGGACACTACCGCCGGATGGTTGCTAGTTGAGGAGGCAGGCGGTCTAGTCAGCAATTTCTCCGGCGCGCCCTATTCTTCTTTTAGCCCTGAAATACTTGCCAGCAACGGCTCCTTGCACCGGCAGCTTCTCCAATTCATCCGATGAGAAGTGGCAAGCCTCTCCTGCCCCGCCCTTTCCCTCTTTGGGCGATCCACGGGTGCATGCTGCTCGCGGCAACGCTTGTTGCCACCTCCTTTATCGTCGGCAAGGTCATCACGCCCTTTCTTGACCCAGCCGTCCTGACCCTGATCCGTTTTGTCCTTGCCGCCCTACTCTTCGCGCCCTATGTTGCTTACCGGCATGGGCTGTCACTTCCCAACCGATTCGACATAGCCCGTTACAGCCTGATCAGCGGCGCGTTGGTTGGCTTTTTCTGGCTGATGTTCCTCTCGCTCCGCATCACAAATCCCCTCAATACCGGGGCACTCTTCACAACGGTTCCTGGAATTTCGGGGATATACAGCTGGTTTTTGCTGCGGGAACGATTAGGATCTTATCGCATTCTCGCCTTGCTGCTGGCGATGACCGGAGCACTTTGGGTCATCTTCGAAGGCGACCTGCAACGATTGCAGCAGCTTGATCTCAACCGCGGAGACATCCTGTTCTTTGGCGGCTGTCTGCTGATGGCCCTGTACATGCCTTTGGTCAAACTTCTGCACCGGGGCGAGCCCATGGCCGTCATGACCCTGTGGATATTGATCACCGGATGCGCCTGGCTGCTACTTTTTGCCGTCGCAAAACTGCCGGCAATTCCATGGGCCTCCGTACCGGCGATAGCTTGGCTGGGGATTGCCTACCTAGCTTTTTTCACCACCATCATCACCTTTTTCATCTCCCAGTGGGCCACCCTCCACCTTGGCCCTACCCGAGTCATGGCCTATTCCTATTTGTATCCGCCCCTGATTGTCCTGCTCGAGTGGCTCCTGTACCGAAATTCTCCTTCTTTGCAAACGTTACTCGGCATTCTGATCATTCTTCCCGCCATGATCTTTGTTCAAAAAAACAATACAACTCGTTAAAAAATCATTTGGTGATATACTTTTGCCCATCCCCATTGATATATTTCAACATCATTTGAAACGCCTCTGAGGGATTCCCTTTGGTGATTAGGGTGATTGGCCGGCCAACCTCGGGAATAGCCGGCGCATTAACCAGATGGTCAACCAGGGACATGGCTGCCACGCAAACGGCGCCAGAATTCCGGATAACCCGATCCTTCAAATCTGCCGCGATCGTTCCTTGCATCGCCTTCTTAGTATACTCAGCCCCATCCATTATTTGCTTCTGAAAAACCGTTTGAGTACCCGAGACGCTTCCCAGGATAACAATTATCGGCTTATCAGGTCCACCCAACTCCGACCAATTCTTAGCTTTTCCAGTAAAAATGGCGGCCAGCTGTGCCTTGTTCAACGATTCCACCGTTACATCCGGATTGGTCAAAACCGCGACTTTGTCCTTGCCAATCACCCAGGACTTGTACGCTGACTTGTCGGATATTGTGTACCCCTCTTTCTCCATCATCGCTATCCAGTCGTTAAGGTCAACGCCACCAGCCGCAGCATCAATTTTACCGGCATCCAGGTCTTTCCACGCTTGCACAGGGCCGCTAATGGTCACGGCCATTGTCACGCCATGCGCTCTTTCCAATGGGTAGGCAATTTTGCTGAAGATATTTTCAGCCGCTGTCGCCCCGGTGCCAATTTTAACCTCCTTCGCCCAACAAGAAAAAGTCACACCCAAAACGCCCATCACAGCCAGGATGGTCATCATGAAATATCTTCCGGAATGTTTCCACATACTATCCTTCCTGTTTTTGGTTAGTTTTCCTTGCCTTTCAGCCTCCACAAAGCATACTCCATGCCTGACTAGTGAAATTTGCGGCCCTGTCACGGACAAACTTTATCATGGTTGGTAAACACCCCTTCATCGTTGATTTTGACGATCACGGTGCACTTGGCAGGATCGCCGGTACCTTGATATGCTAAGCTACCGGCGACCCCTTCGAATTTCTTAATGGCGGCAATCTGGTCACGTAATTTTATCCGGTCTTCAACAAGATTACCGGTCAATCCACCTGTTTTTTTCAATGATTCGGCAATCATCTGAAAAGCATCGTACGTCAACGCCGACACTTCATCAGGCAGGGTATTATAGGTTTTTTTGTAGTTGTCGACAAAGACCTTCGCTTTGCCTTCAACACCTCCAGGAGCAAAATTCCCTGTAAAATACAGCCCCTTACAATCATCCCCGCATTTTCCCATCAGATCGCCACCCGACCAGGAGTTTGAGCCGGTGATCGGTTTTTTCCACCCCATTTTCCTGGCTTGGCGAACAATCAGCGGCACTTCATTGTGATGTTGCGGTGTATAGAGGAAATCGGCTCCAGAATTGATAATAGTTTGTAGTTGCTTACCAAAATCGACATCTTTCGTTCTAAACGTCTCGAAGGCAACCACCGACCCCGCTCCATTCACTCCTTCAAATACCTGTTTGAAGGCCTTCGCCATTCCAGAGGGATAAGGGCTGATTTCATCGTAGAGAACAGCCGCCTTGGTTGCCTTCCACTCCTTGGCGGCAAATTTCGTGGTCGCCGTTGCCTGAATATCATACATAACGGGCATGCGGAAGACAAACTGCCGGTTCAGCGTAACCAGGGGCGAAGTGGCCCAAGGGGTCACCTGGGGCGTCTTAAAGGAATTGGCGACCTCACCGACAGAAATCGCGCGATCGCTGCTCAACGGCCCGACAATGGCCATGACCTGGTGCTGGCTGATCAAGGCCAGGGCGTTGGTGCTGGCCGCCGACCGGTCAGATGAATTATCAACATATACCAGCTCGACTGAATAGGTTTTCCCTCCTATCTGTAATCCGCCCCCCGCATTGATTTCCTGTTTCGCCATTTCGGCGCCATTCTTGCTACTCGTCCCGACATCGCCGAAACTGCCGCTTTTGCTGGAACTGACCCCAAGTTTAATGACACCATCCGCTGCAAAAAGTGATGAACCGGGTGCAATCGTACACACGAGGGCCAAAAGACAGGTCAAGGATCGCTGTTTCATGTATTCGTATTCTCCTCGATAAGTAAAAAATGCGTCTGCCGCTCCTTCACGGTGCGGCTCAGGCTGCCTGGGCGCTTTCGATCTTAAATGTCTCGACAGCTTCGCGCAGTTTGCTCGCCGTTGCGTTCAGCAGATTCATCAGCCCCGCTGTTTCCTGTGAGGTCTTGGAAGTTTCGTTGCTGACGCCACCTACAGCTACCATGCTCTCGACAACACGCTCCGAGACCTGTACCTGCTCGGTCGCGGCCTGGGTAATGGCCTCGATCAAGTCAGCCAGCTGATTGGAAACTGTTTCAATCTGTTGCAACTTTTCGTGAGCGCCGTCGGCAAGCCGTGATCCCTGCACTACCTTGCTGATACTCTCATCCATACGATTGCTAACATCCTTGATTTCCGACTGAATACTCTTGACCAACACGTCGATCTGCTTGGTCGAATTGCTTGAACTTTCCGCCAGCCGCTGCACCTCCTCGGCAACGACGGCAAAACCGTAACCAGCGTCACCAGCCATGGCCGCCTGGATGGAAGCGTTCAAGGCAAGAATCGAGGTCCGGTCAGCGATGTTGTTGATAATCTCGACGACATTACCGATCTCCATCGAACTCTCGCCCAGACGCTTGATCGAGCGGGCCGTCTCATTGATCTGCTCCCGGATCTCATCCATGGCGTGGTTTGTCTTCTCTACCGCCTCCGCGCCTTCACGGGCATTGCTCCGTGACATCTCAGAAACTTCGGCCGATCTCGCGGCGTTCTGAGAGACCTGCCGGATCGATGCAGCCATGTCGTTCAATGCTCGAATGGCGTCATTGACCTGCCGGGCTTGATCGGTACTCTTGGCAGCAAGATCGGCGGTCCGCTTGGAGACGTCCGTGGCGGTTTCATCAACCGAAAAAGTCGCCGATTTAACCTGGCGGACAATCCCGCCAAACTGTTCAGCCATGGTGTTGAAGGAGTCGGCGATGGCACCGGTGATATCCTCGGTGACCTCAGCACGAGCAGTCAGGTCACCTTCGGTGAGATCGGAGATCTCGCCCATCAGCTTCATGATTGAGTCCTGGATAGCATCACGTTCTTCCTGGCTCTGGATAAGCATCGTAATGCTGTCGAGCATGGCATTGAGCGCGGTCGCCATCTCTCCAAGCTCATCATGACTGACCACTTCGGTCCGAGCCTGAAAGTTGCCCATGCCCATTTCGCTGAGCAGATCCATGATGTGATTGATCTGCCTGGTCAATCCCTTGGAAAGGCCAAAGGAGATGAGCAAACCGAGCAAAACAGCGGCAATCCCCACGCCGACAACGATCCGCTGTACCAGCACGGCAGCCTCTTCCATGCGGGACACTGCCTGTTTTTCTTTGGTAACGGCGTTTTTCAAAAAGGTTTGGATTACTGGATCAGCCTGCTTGATTGCTTCTTGATACGCAATAATACGGGTGCTGATAGTTTCATCGGTTTTCGCAACCTCAGCAAACCATTTGGAAAAATCACCTGTCTGCGCGAGCAGGCTGCTCTGCACGGCCAAATTTTCAGGTGAAGCCTTAATAACCTCGGCAAAAGCCTTGGCTTCGGCAAGAACCTTTTCGCCCACCTGCTTTTCAGGCGTTACGGTATATTCCTGCATATGGACAAGCAAATTTTGAAAAAGGGTCTGTAGCTTGAGAGAGGGGACCGCGGCCATGGTTTTCCTCAGTACATCAACAGACTGGTGCAATTTGGTCAACTCACCGAATTCCGGATTCACCTGCAGTTCCAGAATGTTCACCGTGCTTATGAACGTCGCCAGATAGTTGTTGATGGCGTCCATGGCCTTCTGAGCGGCGGCTTTATCCTTGGCTTCTGGCGTTAATTGCTGGATTTCATACAGCTTCTGATAGGCCTCGCCGCCAGCGGCAATAAATCTGCTCAGATACTGGGTCTTAACCGCGCCAATGCCGATTTTGTTGTAATTCAGAAGGAGATCCTTCTCGTATCCGTTCATGGTCTTCACCGTTTTCTCGATGTCGAGACTCAAACGGGCGATCTTGCCGTGTACCTGCACAAGTTCGTCAATGGTTTTATTGGCGAATCGCTGCGAAATAGTTGCAATGACGATGACGGCAAGTGTGAGCACGATCATGACGGCAAATGCCAGCATCAGCTTGCCGCGAATATTGAGCCTATCGGTCAAAATCGAAAAGGGGTTGCCAAACCCGCTTTTCTGTTTAGTCTGTTCTCCCATTCTCCCTCCGAAACCTCTTCCTCAACTTAGTCAAATATCGTTGACGACAAACAACCGGGTACTGCAACGTCCGTTTCTCGGAAATCACCGGGTATGACACGAAAATGCGAGGTTCTTGTCAGGACCATACCTCCTCACGGGCCATGTATTTCCCGGATCAAACCTGCTGACCGCGACTGAGCCGAAACGCAACGGTTCGGCCGTGGCCGCGTTACTTCTTGAGAAACGAATCGATCCCTTCTCCCTTCCAGATATTCATCGTCTTTTCATCCTTCGGGTTGATTTTGACACCAATGGCGTTCACCGGAACGGTGTTTTTCTTTTGCACTTCAATCCAATTTTTTTTGATGATTGCATCCAGAGCCATATCGATATCCTCCCTTTGTTGTTATGCGGGTCACTGAAACTCCCGCAGCATGTTCTCGAACACCACCGTGTTGCACACCTGCTCACAGGATGGACCGACCAAGGCAACAGCCGAGTGGAGCAGCCCATTGGCGAGCATCGTTGCGGCGAGGGTGTTTATCCGTTCCAAGTCGATTTGCAAAATCCGATCCAATATTTCATTCGAGTCGATAAAACGATTAAAATAAAAGGCCTGGGTTGCCAGACTGCTCATGCAGGTATGTGAATTTTCCTGCGCAATGATATGTTGCCCTTTTAACTGCATTTTGGCGATCCACAGTTCCTCTTCAAGGATCGGCAGCGTTTGCAGGGCTATCCCATTGATTTCAAATAATATCATAGAGAGGACCGAGTGCAGCAATTCGGGAGTGGTCGATCCTTCGATCACAATCACACCGTCATCCCTGTATGCCTGATATTCCGCGGTTATTTCGTACACCATCCCCAATTCCTGCCTCAATTTCCTAAACAGGCGGGAACTCATACCCCCTCCCAGGATGGCCGTGAACATATGGATCAGGTAACGTTCCGCCGCTGTGTAGGGAGCCGCTTGCAGGCCGATCGAGAAATACACATGGGAAACGCCCTTGCACTCCACTGTCACTCCGCCGTGGAAAACGGGACGATCTGGCTGGGCGTCGATCCGGCCATCATCCGGCATCATCCAGAAGGCATCGGCCACATTGGTGACCACATCCTGGTGCCTGACGTTGCCAGCAGCGGCAATGATCAAACGGCGCGGTTGATAATTTTCTCGGACAAAACGAATCACATCCTGCTGCTGCAACGCCGCCACTGACGCGATGGTGCCGCCGATGGGCCGTCCCAGAGGATGCCCTTGCCAGATGTGCGCTTTCAAGCGTTCGTGGGCACAGGCGTCCGGCCGATCGAGCTGAGCGCTCAACTCTCTGATAATGGTATCTTTTTCCTGATGAACCGCATACTCGGCAAACTGTGAGTTCAATAAAATATCGCCCATCAGGTCAATGAGATAGGTGCGATAATCGTCCAGGACGGTTGTCGTGAAACAGGTGTAATCGCGGGAGGTAAAGCCGCCAACCTGCCCGCCGGTTGTATCCATCATCCGGGCTATTTCGTCGGCGTCCCGTTGCCCGGTTCCGTCAAACATCAGATGTTCCGCCAAATGCGCGACACCGCTCCGGTCCTCCGCCTCATCCATCGGACCAGCCGCCATGAGAAACCCCAGCGATATGGAGCGCACCCCTTCCATCCGTTTGGTGACCACGCGTATCCGGTTGTCAAGAACCGTCTGTTCCACCATCAAAGGCTGGCCTCTCCCAGGCGATCAACAAAGGTTCCTTGGACAACCGGACCGAGGTCAAATAGAGCGACCGCCTCTCCTTGCCGTTGATAAAACCCGCGCAAGAGGCCTGAGTCGCGTAGAGAAGGCGGGGCTTCATGCTCCACAAAATCGGTTGCCAGCTCCTGCCCGGATATTTTGGCGATCCGTACCCTGACGCCCGCTGTCACCACCGCTTTCAATGGCTCTCCGGTCTCAGGGTCGGCGGCGCCGGTGCGGACCACCACCAGCTGCCGATACCGTTCCCGCCGGCCGGTCGGTTTCCGGTTGCACAAGTCATCAAGATCGATCACCGGCAGCAGACTGTCGTGGTACAGCAGCACCCCCTTGAGATAGGCGGGGCTGCCGGGTATCTGCTGGACGGGCCGTGGCCCGAGAATTTCAACGACCTGACTCTGACTGAAAAGGCAGGCGACGTTGTCCGGACCGCCGTCGATCATCAACGGCAGGAGAAAGGTTCGCAGGCCGGCCTGTTGTCGTTTGTTCGCCATGGTTTTCCCTCACCGTTCCCTTACGCAGTTCCTTTTGTATCCGCCATCCTGTCAACACCCATGGCACACCGCCCGATCCGTTGCCGCCAGCACGGATTTCAGGTCAACCAGCAAAATCAGGTCCGTGCAGTTGACGAGCACACCCGGAATCAGGTTCCTCGATTGTTCCGTGAAAGCCGGCGGCAGCGGCCGGGCTGCGGCAACGTCCGCCATGATGATCCTGCCCTTGCCGCTCATGGTCAGAGCCATGAGGTTGTCTCCGTGGCTAACGATCAGGTAGTAGCCTCGCCTGGAGGGCAGCGAGCCTCTGTTCCCGGCCATCAGCGCCTGTACATCGCAGATGACCGCCCGGTTGCCATGAGGAAGGGGCAGATACTGTCTGCCGTTTTCTTCCAGCGGCTTGACGGTGTCGTCGTCGCGCACCCCGACACCAGCCACGCTTTCCTTGTCGACCGCGAACAATTGCCTGCCGATCTGGGCGAGATAGAGGGTCTTCATGCCGTCACCTCGCTCCGGACACCCTGCAACGCCGGGCCGCTGATACCGGTCAGCCGCTGCACGGTCTCGATAAACTCTTCATCCTTGCACGGTTTGTTCAAAAACGCCTTGGCGCCTAACTGATAGGCCTTTTCTTGATGTTTACCGGACGTCCGCGAGGTCAGCATGATGACCGGAATATTTTTCCCTCCAGGAACAAGGGACAATTTCGTCAGAAATTCAAACCCGTTCATCCGCGGCATCTCGATATCGAGAACAATGCAATCGGGGCGCACTTCTTCCATCTCCAGTTGCTCAAGGGCATCCAGGCCATCCTTGGCCTCGACCGGCGCCCAGCCGCTGGCCGTCACCAAGCGGGTCATGACGCGACGGATGGAGATTGAATCGTCGACAACCATCACGGTGAAGACATTGGGAATCTCGAGGTTGAATACAGCAGTCCCGTTTTGCTCCGTGCGGAACGCCGCCTGGATGAGTTCGGGGATATCCAATACTGGCACGATGCCGCCGTCGCCCATGACCGCAGCTCCAGACACCCCGGCAACCGACCTCAGGTGCGTCCCGAGCCCCTTGATGACGATTTCCTTTTGGGCTGTAATCTGGGGAATGGAAAGCGCTATCGTCCGCCCGCCCGCGTACATGTTCAGAACCAAGGCGCGATTATCCTCCAGGCCGGAGTCAGCCAGGCCAAGCAGATGGGTGAGCGAGTACCAGGGGACGGTTTCCCCCCCGAGCCGGCAGATCCCTTCTTCTAGGGAGATGTCGCCGCTCTCGAGCCGGTGAATATCCTTGATGTCGTTTAAGGCAATGCCGTAGGTGACCTCGCCGATTTTCACCAGGAGCGCGCGGACAACGCCAAGGGTGAGCGGCACGCGCAGGATAAAGGTGGTTCCGCCCCCCCGCTGCGTTTCCACCGTGATGGATCCCTGCAATTCCTTGACGTTTTCCCTGACTACGTCCATGCCAACGCCGCGGCCGGAGATCTCGCTGATGGTCTTGGTGCTGAACCCTGGATAAAAAATCAGTTCGGTGAGCTGCTGTTCGTCCATCTGGTCGACCTTGGCTCCCAGGCCAAACCGGCGCGCCTTTTCCCGGATGGCGGCGAAATCGAGCCCTTGGCCGTCATCACTGAACCGGATGACGATATGATTGCCCTCACGCCGTCCGGCCAGGGTAATGGTGGCGATTGCCGGCTTATTTCGCGCCTGCCGCTCCTCCTGCGGCTCGATGCCGTGGTGGATGGCGTTGCGCACCAGATGCATGAAGGGATCGGCCAGCTTTTCCCACACCATTCTGTCCAGTTCGACCCGCTCCCCCTCGACGACCAGACGCACCCGCTTGCCCAGCCGGGAGGCCACATCGCGCATGGTACGGCTGAGCCGGGACGAGAGGGTCGACATGGGACTCACCCGCGTGCGCATCATCTGGACTTGCAATTCCCTGATCACCCGGTGCTGGCGGCCGATATCGCCGCCAATGCCGCTGAAAACCGAACTCAGATTGGTATGAATGGCGGCAACGTCGATTGCCGACTCGTTGAGCGAACGGATAATCAGGTTCAACTGGGTGTAGCGGTCAAGTTCCAGGGCGTCGAATTCGGAAAAACTCTGACTGGCTTTGATGTCGGTAACAGCCTTGTCGAGATGGACAAAATGGCGTGAGAGCTGGTCCAGGGCCTTGACCTCGAACTTGGTTTCCAACTCCAAGGCGATGTCCTTCAGCCTCCGGGTGGTCATCTCCATCTCTTCCAGGGCTTTCTTGAACAATCCCATGTTCTGATCGAAACCGCTGACACCCACCAGCAACTCGTTGGCTAGATTGACCAGAACATCGAGCTGCGGCTGGTTGATGCGGATCGTGCGCGTGGTTTCGGCAACCGCGGCCTGCTGGGGTGCGGCCTCGCCGGAATCTTGTTCAACTTCGTTTTCCAGCCAGGCCTGTTCCGGTGCAATCGCCAGATCGACCGGCTCCTCGAGCAGCAGTTCCTCGGGAATATTTTCCTGGGAAATCGCCCGCAAACGCTGCAGGAGTCCCGCTTGCCGGCCAGCTTCCACTGTGCCGGGGGATTCCACCAGGAGACCGAGTATATCGAGGGATTCGGCCAGGGTGTTGACCATGGTGGGGTCGAGATGGCGTGCGCCTTCGTATAACCAGTCCAGAAAATCTTCGACGCCGTGGGCATAGGTGGAGATGTCGTTCAACCCGATCACCGCGGAAGCACCCTTGATGGTGTGCACCGCTCGCCGGATCTTGCGAATCTCCTCTTTTTGTCCGGGAGAAAGGACCACCCGGTCGTTGATCCCGGCCTCAAGGGTTTGGAGGGAACCGTGCAGTTGTTGCAAATGCTCCTCCGCCTCCTCGAGAAAACCTTCGCGCAAGAGCTGTTTTTCCTCATCGCTAAACAAGGCCCCCTGCAACGACCCCTCGCTTTGTCCCCTCTCATCCACCCTTGCTGCGGCGAGCGGGGATTCAAGGACCTCCAGAACCGCCTCGCTCAAAACATCCGGCTCCTCTTGTTCCGCATCAACCTCAAGGAGCTGCCCCTCTTCCATGCAGGCGTGCAGTTCGGCCAGCACCGTCTCCGCCCGTTGTTCATCGAAGCTTTCCGGAGCATAGATCATCGTTGCCAGCAAATCCAACGAAGCGGACAAGGGAAGCACCATCCGCTGCTCCAAGCAAGCGGCCGTCTCATACAACCAGTCAAGGACATCCTCGACCAGATGCGCGTAGGCGGCAAGGCCGGATAACCCCATCACTCCGGCAGCACCCTTGATGGTATGCACGGATCGGCGGATTTGACGAACCGTCTCGCGCAGTTCGCCGGCAACAGGCACTGTGCCGATCACCTGCGCCTCCATCGACTGCATCGACTGATGGAGCGCCTCCAGATGCTCTTCGGCCTCGGCACGAAATTCGGTCATCAGCTCGTCATCCAGTACTCCCCCCGATGGTTCGGACAGCGAAAACGCATCGCCAACCGGCGACACCGGTGCCGTGTTCACGGGGAACACTTCGCCCGTCCCAGGTCCGAGTGCGGCGAAATCGGTCTCGGTGAGGCCGATCAGCGTTGCCTCGTCCACGGGAGTCCCCTGCTGCAATCCCTGGCAGTATTGATCGAACCGGTCAACTGTCGTCTCCATGGCGGCAAAAGCTTCCGCCGACAGCGCCAGTTGCCCTTCCAATATCCGCTCCAGCGCATTTTCCATGCAGCCGGCAATGCGGCTGAGCCCGGCGATTCCAACCATGGAGGAGGCACCCCGGATGATATGCGCCAGCCGGTAGAGCTCTTCAAGGGTTTCCCGCTTGCGCGGATTCGCCTGCAACTCCTTGATCCCGGCCTGCATGATCGGGATGTAGGCCTGCACCTCCTCGATATATCCCGCGAAGAAATCGTTCCTGTCTTGCGCCATTACCTTGCTCCCTGTGCAATAGATTTCCCACAAAGTTGCATAGTTATTGCCACTTTTTGATCAGGGGCGATGAACCCAATTTTTCATAATCAAGGATACAGACCGTGCGGTTGTCCGTGACAAACAAACCCTTGAAAAAAGGGGCCAACCGCACCAGATGCTCGCCATTTTCAGGAGCATAGGGGGCGAGCGGATCGCGCTGTTCGTCAAGATTGACCACGCCGGTAATCCTGCTGGCCAGCAGACAAAACTTCAAATCGTGTTGTTTGAAGAGGACATACGACCGCCGCAGGAGACTTCTTTCCTCCTTGAGGCCGAAAAGGGCAAAAAAATCGACCACCGAAAGAATTTCCCCCCGGATCTGGACGATACCCCTGATCCATGGAGGCAGGTTTGGCAGGGGGGTCACTGTGGGCAGGGAACCAATTTCCTGAATCGAATCGATGGAAAGGGCCATTTCGTCGTTTCCCAGCAGGAAAGAAATGTAGGGTTTCTTTCTTCTGATGTTCCGCGAGGCCCTTTCTTTTAAAAAAGCCGCATCCTGCACCAACGCTTGCGCGGTTTCGCGATCAATGGCGGTGAGCAGCGTTTGCAGGGAATTTCCCTGACTCTCGGTATCCAACGGATGGGACAAATCGGCCATTCTCTGCCTCAATCAGTGCGCCCGGTTGACCCGGGCCGTGAAGAAGTTGCCTCAGGCAAGTAATTTGACAGCCGCTGCGAACAGTTCGGCGCTGTCGAAGGGTTTGGTCATATAGACATCCGCGCCCTGCTTCATGCCCCAGAACTCATCGCTTTTTTGATTCTTCGAGGTCAAGAGGATGATGGGCAGGTCCTGGTTCATGGACTTGATTTTCCGGCAGGCTTGAAACCCGTTGAGCTTGGGCATGATGACATCCAATACAACCAGCTGGGGATTTTCGGTTTCCACCATGGATACGGCCTCTTCTCCGTCCGTGGCCGTAATCACTTGATAACCGTTCTCCTCAAACGGCGCCCGCATCATGTTGAGTTGAGTGGGACTGTCATCGACAACCAGTATTTTTCCCTTGGCCATGGCCTCGCTCCTCATATTCTTGTTTTTATGAAATTATTTCAAAAAGTTACTTGATATGTTTTTTAATCTCGGCAATCATTTTGTCCGGATCAAACGGTTTGGTGAGATAGGCGGAGGAACCAGCCATCTTGCCTTTCATCTTGTTGATGAAACCATCCTTGCTGGTGAGCATGATGACCGGTATATCTTTGAATTCCTTGTTTCCCTTAATGATTGACAGGATTTTGTACCCATCCATCTTCGGCAGAATAACATCAAGCATGATCAGATCCGGCCGTTCCTCGCTGATCTTGCTGAGGGCCTCGAGGCCATCCGCCGCCTCCACCACCCTGTAGCCTTGGCGGCTGAGGGTAATGGAAATGACCTTCCTGGTGGTAGAACTATCCTCCACCACCAGAATCATTTGTTGATCCGCAGCCTCGGGCGACACGGCAACCGCGGCCGGGGTTGCGGCCGGCGCACTCCGCACCGGCTGCTCTTCCACCGTTTGCCGGGCCAGATGGTCCAGCAACAATTTCAATTGATGGGCAAAAAGGGCCTTATCCGGGGCCATTTTCGCGGTTTTGTCGAGATAGGCAAGGGCGTCCTGAAAATTCCGGCTATTGATATTGATCAGCCCAAGACAGTACAGGGAGATAAGACTCCGAGGGTGCTTTTTCAGGATGCGTCCATATCGCTCCCGCGCCACTTCGAGGCAGCGGGCATCGGCCGCCCCCGACCGCGCCAGGGTTTCCCGGGAAATGATCAAATGACCCCGGCAGTAGTGGCAGGTGGTGGTGCTTTTATTGAGGGGAGCCCAGCAAAAATAACATTTTCTGACGACATCATCGGTCAGGTGGCTTGAGACGGAAGAGAACTTCTTCTGTTCCTCTTGCACCAATGGATCGTTGGGTGCAAGACTCGCCGCCATCTTCAGGGCTTTCTTCATCAGCTCAACATTGCCCTGAATCCGGGAATACCAGATCCAAGCGGCAGCGTTACCCCGATTTTTCTTCAGGTATTGAACCAGATTGGCATGCGCCTCTTTATATTGCTGTTGCTCCGCATTTTCGATGGCGGCAGTGAGCAGTCCTTCTCCAGATTCTTCCAGTTCGTTTTTTCGCTCATCCTTGAGTCTTGAGACCTCAAGCAACACATTGATAAGAGAATTAGTGATTGTTCGATTGCTTGCGCGAAGCGGCAACAATTCGATCTGAATATCTTCCCAGAGAAGAATCTCTATGGCAGCGTTTAATCCCGTCAATCCCCCAAGTTCGGCATGAATCAATTCTCCATTCTCAATATCGAGTATACCGACACGCCCCTCTTTGGACACATGCAAGGTCTGCGATTTTTTCTCCAAGGAGAAAATTTGCAGGATATTATCCAGGGAGAATCCGTCGATTTTTTTTGTTTTCATCACTATCGCGTTTTCCGGAAACCGCCACTCGCACTGCTTTTTTTCTCTATTAAGAAGTACTTTTCGCCCTGTGTTCAACGGGGACCAAACAGTACATGACAAAGAAATCAGCCGCTAACTACTGGAGAGATCACAGGATGTTCATAGACCGGCAACCCGATTCCACTGGAATGACCCTGCAAGCCGTTACTTCCGGCAACACCAGCAATGACCTAGCTCTTCGGATTGTAATGAAAGAAGCAATTTCCATTCCCATCGGGTCAGGCGCATACCGTCCAACCCTTTCTGCATCCGGTCCGGAAATTGTGGTGGGGAGAATAACGTTTTCTTACCAACGACGTTGAGACATTGCCCCGCTTCCAACTCATCTAAGAAGAATTGTGGGGGCAAAAAAAAGAAAAAGCAAAAAAAAAATCAAACGAGGGCGCCCTGTCACATTTCAGGCTCGCTTCCCTCTCTCGAACCCTCCAGGGCCGGAACGGTCCTCAAACAGCACGATGAGTGCCACCGGCAACACTGATCGCCATGACTGTGCCTGTAATTGTCACCGGATGACAATTATCGTCACACCAATCCCTCCGCCTCCGTCAGCATCCGGTCGATCAACTCCAGGCCGCCCTGCCAAAAAGCGGCCTCATTGAGATCGATGCCAAAGGGATGAACAAGTTCGTAGGGCGAGCCGCTGCCTCCGGCGCGCAGCAACCGCAGATAGCGGGCGACAAACCCATCCCCCTCCTCGAGGTAGCGGGCGTACAGGGCTAGGACCAAGAGTTCGCCGAAGGCATAGGAATAGACGTAGCCGGGGGTGCCAAGAAAATGGGAGATGTAGGCCCACCAGATACCGTAATCCTCTCGCAGGGTGACCGAATCACCGAACATCGGCCGCTGGCTGTCCAGCCAGAAGGCCGACAATTGCTCCGCGGACAACTCGCCTTGCTGTCTCCGCCCCTCATGCATCGCCGCCTCGAACCGGTTCATGGCCACCTGGCGGAAAACGGTGGCAAAGATCGACTCCAGTTTCTGGCAGATGAAGGCCCGGCGGGCCTCCGGAGCAGTCATGCACCCCACCTGGGCCTTGAACACCAGGAGTTCGGCGAAGACCGAGGCGGTCTCGGCCAGAACCAGCGGCGTATCGCTATTGTAAAACCCCTGCGCCGCCGCCAGATACTGGTGGACTCCATGGCCCAGCTCGTGGGCCACGGTGGCGACATCGCGCATGTTGCCGGTGTAATTGACAAGGAGGTAGGGATGCGCCTCCGGGACACAGGGATGAGCAAAGGCCCCGCCCCGCTTCCCTTGGTGGATGGGCGCATGAATCCATCGCTCGGTGAAAAACCGCTCGCCAATTCCGGCCATTTCCGGCGAAAAACCGGCAAAGGCATCGAGCACGATCCGCCGGCACTGGTCCCAAGGCACAGCCCCCTCCTCCCCTCCCGGCACCGGGGCATAGCGGTCGTAATCGTACAGCTCGCCGCAGCCGAGCAGCTCTTTCTTGAGACGGTAATACCGGTGGACAATATCGTAGCGGGAGACGACCGCCTCGACCAGGGTATTGACCGTCCGGTCCTCCAGCTCATTGGCCAGATTGATGGCGCTGTCCCAAGCGGGATAGCGGCGCAGCCGGTCGGTGATCATCTTCTCCGCCGCCAGGGTGTTGAAGACATGGGTGAGGATGTGCAGGTTGGCCTTGAGGCCCCCGGTCAGTTCCGCGGCCCCGCTCATGCGGACCTCGCGGTCCGGCTGATAGAGATCGCCGAGCACCTCTTCCTCGGTCCGTCCCCGCGCGCCGAAACGCAACTGCCCGAACAGTTTGTCAAAAAGCACATTCCAGGCGCTTCTGCCCACCGGCCTGAGTTCCTGGAGCAATTCCTCTTCCTTCGTGCCGAGCTGGTGCGGGGCTAATTGCCGCATGACCCCGAGGTAATGGCGGTAGCGATGCAACGCCGGCTGGCGCAGCCGCTCGTGTGCCGCCACCTCGTCGATCCGGTTCCATTCCAGACGGAAAAAGACGGTCAGTTTGCCAACCACGGCCTCCAGCTCCTCCACCCGTTGGAGCAAGGCCGAGGCAGCGGCATCGCCGGTCTGGGTGATGAAGTGGAGAAAGGCAAAGGCGCCCAACCGGGCCAACAGACTGTCGATGGCCTCCAGGCGTTCGACCACCCGGTCGAGCGCGCCGGCATCAAGCTCGGCCACCCGGCCCGCCATCTCGGCGGCCAGGGTTTCGGCCAGCTCCCGGCAGCGCACCATGTCGCGTTGAATTTCCGGGGCATCGGGAGCCGGATAGAGGGCATCCAGATTCCAAAGAATGTCGGTGGTGCCGAGTCGGGCATTGGTCTGAGCTGTCGTGGTCATCGTTGTCCGCATCTGGTTAATAACATGGAGAGACAATACGCAAAAAGGCCCCGAAATGTCATCCGGGGCCTTGAGGGTTGCATATCGTGGCCTGCTAGCTGCTGTATTTGTGCCGAAAACGTGGAGAACGTTCCCAGCAGGCCGCGCGTTAGTGCTCTGGCGCCAGCAAGCCAGCGATAAACGGTCCCACCGCGGCCGGCCCCTGGGCATCGACCAATTTGATGGTGGCGGTGCCGATCACCGCCATGTCGGCCTTGCCGGTGAGCAGGGCGATATCCTCGCGGCTGCTGATGCCGAACCCGACCGCCATCGGCAGACCGGTGGCCCGGCGGCAGCGGGCCAGGTACTGGTCGAGGGTGTGGTCAAAGGCAGTCTGTTTGCCGGTGACCCCGCGCCGGGCCACGCAGTAGATGAATCCCGCGCCCTGGCTGGCCACGGCCCGCATCCGCTCGTCGGTGGAGGTGGGGGTGAAAAAGAGCACCGGCGCCAATCCCAGTTCCTTGCTGGCCGCCAGATAGGACTGCCCCTCCTCGGGCGGCAGGTCGGCAACAATGGTGCCGCAGAAGCCGATGTCGCTGGTCCGCTTGAGAAAAGCTGCCTCGCCGTACTTGAAGACGATGTTGTAGTAGGTCATGAAGAGAAAGCGGACCTGCGGAAACGCGGCCGCCATCTCCTGGCCGAAGCGGAAGCACTCTTCCACGGTGATGCCGCTGTCCAGGCTCTGCTGGTTGGCTTTGAGGATCACCGGCCCGTCGGCGATGGGCTCGGAGAAAGGAATCTGCAATTCGATGCAGTCCACGCCGCCCTCCGCCATCTGCCGGATTACCTCGCGATTGACCGCCAGCGAGGGATATCCCAGCACCAGATGGGTCATCAACAGCATTTTTTTGTGTTCCAGCCGTTGCTTCAACTCATGTTCCAGATCCATGTTCACGTCACACCTCTCTCCCCAAACGGCCCGAACCGGCAAAACCGGCGGGCCGGTCAATCTTATTTGTACCCCTCGGCCCGCTTGACGATGAATTCCTTCCAGGAGGGGTCGTCGAAGGCGTGGGCAATGGTGAAAATGTCCTTGTCGCCGCGGCCGGACATGTTGATGATGATCGCCTGCTCCCTGGTCATCGCCGGCGCCTCCTTGAAGGCCTGAACAAAGGCGTGCGCCGACTCCATGGCCGGTATGATGCCCTCGGTGCGCATGGCCAGGTTCAGGGCCTCGATGACCTCGCGATCGGTGGCGGCGGCGAACCGGACCCTGCCTCTCTCGCCGAGATCAGCCAGGATCGGTGAGACACCGACATAATCCAAACCGGCCGCAATGGAATGGGTGTCGAGCATCTGCCCTTCCGGGCTCTGGAGAAACATGGTCTTGTAGCCCTGGGCCACACCAGGGCTGGCGCCGCTGCCTTCGATCATCCGGGCAGCGTGCCTGCCGGTTGCGATCCCCTGCCCGCCCGCCTCGACCCCGATCAACTCGACGCCGGGCTCGTCCAGAAACCCCTGAAAGATACCCATGGCGTTGGAGCCGCCGCCGACGCAGGCATAGACCCGATCCGGCATACGGCCGTGCTGCGTGAGAATCTGCGCCCTCGC
>Ga0074195_1002786_pt1 | contig 18224 bp, 6 predicted proteins | sample EPASupsiteHSE623_FD_64525 | JGI IMG/M metagenome (GOLD analysis project Ga0074195, IMG submission 64525) | Bioremediated contaminated groundwater from EPA Superfund site, New Mexico - Sample HSE6-23 | ecosystem: Environmental > Aquatic > Deep subsurface > Groundwater > Contaminated ...
GGGGAGGGCAGAGATTTGGGTGTTGGTGGGAGGGGTGGGTTGGGGTGATGAGCTTCCTGAGTATGTCCCTCCTCACGAAGTAGGTCATGAAGTCGCGATCATCAAGAAGGATGTCCCTTACGATTCAGATCGATTGAGGCATCACCTCATCGGGCCGATTAGACAGGGGTGGGTGTTCGACCACATCCCCGACGACTATGGGTTGTTCATGAAGATTCTTGATATGATCGGTCCTCCTTCAAGAGGCATGTGTGATGGCCGAGTCGAGCTTGAGAAGGAGGAGTCGAGGAGGGATCTCAACAGCGATTACAAGTATCTCATAAAGAGGGACTACGATATCCCTGAAGAGACTATCCGCAGGGTCCTTGCGCTCTCGAGCCATATCCGTGCCAACAAAGTGGAGTTCAAGGGGGATACTGTCGAGTATCTTGGGAAGGATGGAATTACCAAGAGGAGAGAGGTCGGCGCGGTCACTGAGAAGTGGGCTGGCCGATTGCCTAATGTTTCGACTAATGTATATGAATGCTCTAATCTCGCCTGCGTGTCGAGGATGGATGAGGAGGCGGACTCGGAATTCGTATTGGTCGACCCGAAGAAGGGGCTGTATCGCTGCGCTTATGATGATACTCCATTGTTGACTTCTAAAGCTAAGTTCAGATGAGTGACGAGATGTCTTTTGAGGGAGGTGACGGGGTATGATGGGAAAGTTAGTCCCTAACTTGCATCTTGTATGGCCTTCAGCGTCTTCTCTGCATTCATCCTCTTCACTCCCTGCCCGTTATCGTCCGCGTTCTTTTGCAAAAGTGCCAGTGCCTCGTCAGGGGTCAGGCCTGGCCGCAGGGATCTCATCAATCCAGCCACTCCTGCTGCCATGGGCGTGGCCATGGAAGTGCCTGAAGTGAAACAGTATGAGCTCATCCCGCATTGGCTTATGATGAGGTCTCCTGGCGCGTAGATGTCTACCCAGTCGCCATGGTTGGAGAAGCTGGTGATGCGGTCTGTGTTGTCTGTGGCCCCTACGGAGATCACCCCGTTGTAAGCCGCTGGATAGGTTTTCTCGACGGCTCCATCGTTTCCTGCTGCCGCGAAAAATATGATTCCTCGATCAGCCAATGTATGGAACAGGTATTCTTCATAGTCAGATTTGTAAGGACCGCTCACGGTGAGTGTGACGATCTTTGCCCCTCGTCCAATCGCGAGGAGCACTGCGTTCATCAGCGTGCGCGAATCAGCGCTGTCTTTTCCAGATAGCACTTCCATGTTGATGATCTTGCATCCGGGGCATATTCCTGCGATCCCTCGTCGATTGTCGGTCAATGACACGAGGATTCCTGCCACCCGGTTCCCGGGGATGATGTCCCCAGGGGGATGCGCCGATGGTTTGCTGGTTCGGAGATTATAGCAACTGCCAGATAATATATTGGGGGATGTGTCAGGCGTCGGGTGGATGCCATCGCCTATCACTGCGATGGTCACATTGGATGTTCCTCTGGTTACGTTCCAAGCACCAGTGATAGAGATATCAGCTCCAGGGGTGCCTGAGAATTGTCCGGTGTTCTGGAGGTACCATTGGAATCGGAAGAATGGATCATTGGATCCTGGATTCCCTGACCCTCTCATCATGTCTATCATTGCAGGTAGTTTCATGTGATAACTAGGATAGAATCTGGCGTTTCTAGTGACTGTTCTGACTTCTTTGAACTGCATGAGTCTATTGCGTATTGAAGTGAAATCGGTTTTCGAAGCATCGTACGTGATCAACTCGTCATTTGCTAGTTCAGAGAGCAGTGTCTTGGAGTCTTCAGAGGATAGTTGTGATCTTATCCAGTCTGTGTAGAAAAGATTCTCTCGTCTTATCGAGGGCAATGAGTTTATCACGTCATTGAGTGGTTTTCCAGGGGGCATTGTATAGCTGATTATCGCTTGGTTTTCCGAGTAAGGCAGGGTCTTGTCAGGTTTTGCGAGAGGGTAAAGGATGGTCTCCTGCCCGTCTATGCCAAAAGTCCACGAAGGCCGCTGTTTGAGGGTCCCATCATTGTTTAGTATGGAGAATGAGTATTTGTCAAGTATTGTCTCTGAGTCGTCTTGTGTGAGTATCGTGTTGATTGATAGTTTGATGTCGAACCGAGATGGTGTCTCATTCACGCTTATTGTGAATGGGGGGTTGACTTTCACATCTAATCCTGGGTAGGATTGCCTTTCAAAACAGTCGGGGGCTCTTAGTTTCAGGTAGTTCTTGATGTAGGTATTGCAATTTGTGGCGTTGGCTGATTTGCATATGCGAATTGCTTCTTTTGAATATCCTTCAAGACACGCCGTGACAGAGGTCTGGAAGGAATCTTCTAGGTGGATGTATTTTTCCGGGGTGATGGTTCTTGGCTCAGGGATCCGGTGAGGTGTTGATTTATCCAATGGATAAGGGGGGTTTAGCCAGATCATCAGCCAGATCACTAGGATGATGAAGATCTCGAACATTATGAAAGTGGTTATAGGTCCGACAACCATGGAGGTTGCCCGTTTATGGTCCATCAGATAATCTCTGATTTTAGGGTTAATAAGGGTTTGCCCACAAGGGGGTTAGGGGATGGCCATCAGCTTTCGAGGACCGCTTTCAGGGTCTTCTCTGCGTTCATCCGCATCATTCCCTGCCCGTTGTCGTCTGCGTTCTCCTGCAAGAGCGCCAGTGCCTCTTCAGGAGTCATGCCTGGATGAAGGGTCTTCATCAGTCCAGTCACTCCTGCCGCTATCGGCGTGGCCATGGATGTGCCTGATTTGAAGCAGTATGAATTGGTTCCGCAGTCGCTCACTATCAGGTCTCCGGGGGCGTAGATGTTGACCCAGTCTCCGTAGTTCGAGAATGTCGCGATGCGATCGTTGTTGTCTGTCGCGCCGACAGCTATCACTCCTTTGTATGCTGCGGGGTAGTTCTTCTCTGCGGTGCCATCATTTCCTGCGGCGGCCAAAAATATGATCCCCCGATCAGACAGTGTCTTGAAGAGGTATTCTTCATAGTCTGACTTGTACGTCCCGCCGAGGCTCATGGTCACTATCTTGGCTCCGCGCCCGACTGCGAGCAGCACTGCGTTCATTATCGTGCGTGAGTCTGTGCCTTCGTCTCCTGAGAGTACCAGCATGTTGATGATCCTGCATTCCGGGCAGATGCCTGCGATGCCGCGCCCGTTGCCTTTTTGGGACACTATCACTCCGGCTACATGCGTTCCGTGTGTGTCGCTTCTCAGGATAGGTGTTGTGTCGCGGTTGTTTCTGAGGAAGTTATAGCTCTTGTCTCTCAAGACGTTGAGCGCGATGTCCGGGTTTGGATGGATCCCTTCGTCTATCACGGCGATAGTCACGTTCGGCGATCCGCGTGTGATGTTCCACGCGTTTATCATTGATATGTCTGATCCGGGTGTGCCCGCGAACTGCCCGGTGTTCTGGAGGTACCATTGGAATCGGAATAATGGATCGTTCGGTCCGCTTGACCCTCTGCCTCGCATCATGTCTCTCATGAGAGGTAGCCGCATGTGGCGGGATGGATAGTCTTTTGCGTTGCGGGTGACGTTCTTGACCTCTTCGAACGCGATGAGCCGTGTCCTTATGGTATCGAAGTCTGTCTTTGTCGTGTCGAATGTAATTATGTCGTCGTTGAGAAGTCCGGATAGGAGTATCCTGGCTTCATCGCTCAACTGGGCTGGATTGAGTTGGCTGCTGTTGAACATCTTCTCTCGCTTTTTGAGGGGCAGTGAGTCGATCGCGTCATTTAGCGCCTGGCCCGGGATTGTCTTGTAGCTTATTATCGCCTGGTCATCGGAGTACTGTGTGGTCTTGTCGGGTTTTTGCGGCGGTTCGAGGCTGGCTTGCTGGCCGTCTATCTCAAAGAACTCATTAGGGATCACAGAGGGGTCGTCTCCGTCCCATAGGACTGAGAAAGAGTAGGAGTCGATTATGGTCTCGAAGTTCCCTTGCGAGATCATGGTGTTGATCGAGACTTTTATGTTGATCCGCTCGAGTGTCTCTGTGAAGTCTATCGTGAATGGAGGGTTAGCTGTGATAGTCATCCCTTGATATGACGGTTCGAGGAAGCAGTCTGCTCCTCGTAGTTTCAGATAATTCTTGATGTAGGTCCGGCAGGCCTTGGAGTTGTCTTTCTTGCACAGGTAGAGCCCTTCCCGGGCGTACTGCCTCAAGCATGTCTCGACCGTTGTCTGGAATGAGCGGACTATGCTCTGGAAGTCTTCAGGGTTGCTCAGTTTGGCATCGAGCGTCTTTGTCTGTGATGCTTGACTTGCCGACGAATATGGGTTTATCCAGTATATCATGCTCACTGCGATGATCACGAATATGCCGAATATGATGAAATTAGTGATCTGTCCGGATCTCGAGTTGAGGGTCCTTGTTTTAGGCATCTACCATTTCCCGGTTTTCGGCTATTTATAGGTGTATGGACTGGGCGTCCATCGGGGATCGATTCTGTATCGCCGATGCAGCCTCCGTTTTCCCTCACAATGCTTTTAAACTCCATATCAGTCCTCGTCTTTATGGCACAGGATAAATCCCCGAAAGAGAATGCAGGCATCTTGGACGTTGAGACGATGACTATCTTCTGCAAGAAGAAGGGTTTCGTCTATAAGACTTCTGAGATATACGGCGGTGCTGCCGGCTTCTGGGATTTCGGTCCGCTAGGTGCAGAGCTAAACAACACAGTCAAGCGTACATGGTGGAAGCGTTTTGTCCAGGACCGTGATGATGTAGTGGGTATGGACGGCGCGATCATCTCGCATCCGAAAGTGTGGGAGGCGTCTGGCCATGCTGCTAATTTCGCGGATATCGTGCTCACTTGCACTAAGTGCAACTTCAAGGCAAGGGCTGACCAGTTGATCGAATCGACGCTCGGCCTCAAGTGTGATGGCTGGAAAGCCGCGCAGATCAATACGTCAGTCGCTGACAATCATCTCAAGTGCCCTGAGTGCAAGTCGCCGTTCAATGAGGCGAAGGACTTCAACCTCATGTTCGAGACGACTATCGGTCCTGTCAAGTCTGCTGAGAACACCGCGTTCCTGCGTCCTGAGACTGCCCAGCTCATCTTCTCGAATTTCAAGATAATCTGTGATACTTCAAGAGTCAAGCTCCCGTTCGGTATCGCGCAGATCGGCAAGGCTTTCCGCAATGAGATCAGTCCAAGGGATTTCTTGTTCCGCAAGCGCGAGTTTGAGCAGATGGAGATCGAGTTCTTTGTGCATCCTGACAAGATCAAGGACTGTCCTATCTTCGCAGAAGTTAAGGATTTGAAGATAGGTATACTCACAAGCGAGGCCCAGGAGGCTGGCAAGGACTGCGTCCATGTCAAGACTATCGAGGAGATATCTCAGAAGTACACTACCCAATGGCATGCTTATTGGCTTGGAGCGATCCTGAAGTGGTTCATCGATGATCTCGGCATAAAGCCTGAGAATCTGAGATTGCGCGAGCATCTGAAGTCCGAGCTCGCCCACTATGCTTCGGCTTGCTTTGATATCGAGTACAAGTTCCCGTTCGGCTGGAAGGAGATCCACGGCAACGCGGACCGCACCACGTACGACCTCACTCAGCACATGAAGTTCTCGAAGATTGATTTGTCTTATTTCGATGAAGAGACCAAGATGAAGGTTATCCCTTATGTCGCGGCCGAGCCTTCTCAGGGAGTCGACCGCGCTTTCCTCGCTGTGATGTTCGACGCGTATCACGATGACAAGGCTCGCGGCAACATCGTACTCAAGTTGAAGCCGTCCATCGCTCCGATCCAGGTTGCTGTCTTCCCGCTTGTGAACAAGCTCGAGGATGGTGCGAGATCGATGTATCGCGATCTCAAGTCCTGCTTCCCGTGCCAGTTCGACCGTTCCGGCTCTGTCGGACGCAGGTACGCCCGCGCTGACGAGATCGGTGTGCCTTACTGCGTGACTTACGACTTCGACTCAGAGACTGACAAGACAGTCACTATCAGGGATCGTGACACGACTTTGCAGATTCGTGTTCCTATCGCTGGTCTAAAGACTATCCTTGCTGACCTCATCGCTGGTCGTGCTGAGTTCTCGACTGCCGGGAAGAAGATAGAAGCGAAGTGAGGGATCTTAGGGTGTCCGATTTCCCCTATTAGTGGATAGTGCATTTCTGGCAGGTTTTGGTATAGTCGATTAGCGTATGATTGCCTTTTAAACCATTTATAAATTAACTACTTGCTAGTAGTATAATATGGAAACGCTTAATAATGACCTCATCTTACTAATAGATTGGTGATTCACATGAAGACTATCTTATCAGACATAAACGGCACGACTTGCCCCACAGCCATCGCCAAGGATTTCATGGCCGATTTCTTGGCTAATGGAGAATCATACCTTTCAAGGGCAGAGCCTAAGGCTTTGGCCATCTATGAAGCTATCAAGAGAGAGACCGGACTCGCCTCTCCTAAAGAAGTGCTGACCTTCATCAAGGCAGAGCTTGAGAAGAGGAACTTCAAGCCGGATTACCTCTCGCTTGCAGGATTTGTCAATGTCGAGGGATACCGTACTGGCCGCTTGCAGACCGAGGTCTACCCTGACGTCCCTGTCGCTTTCAGGGATTGGAAGAAGAACGGAAAAGGGATCTACACCTACTCCAATGGCTGCGTTGCTTTGCAGGAGCAGCTGTTCAGGACATCCACTCAAGGCGACCTCACATACTTGATCAAGGGATACTTCGACTCTGTCGAGATCGGAGACAAGAACAGCCCCGACAGCTACAAGCGCATCGGTGACAGCATCAAGGTCGCTCCAAGCGAGATCACCTTCCTCTCAGACCTTGAGAAGGAGCTCGAAGCAGCAGACAAGGCAGGATGCCAGGTCAAGCTGGTAGTTCGGCCAGGCAACAAGCCGGTCGAGAACGGATCATACCAGAAGATAACCAGCTTCGCGCAGGTCTAAGATAGTTTTCCTTTTTTTATACATTCCTTCTCTTTCGGATATATTTCTCGCCCATCAGTTCATCGAGGCTCGATTCAGAGAATCTGTTGTTTGGAGTCCCGGGGAATGATTCAGCGACTTTCTCCACAAGTTGTCGCGGAGTCCAGTCCTCGTTCAACGCCCCATGGTGCAGCTGTCCTTGGTTGAAGAAGTAATGTATCGTATCAGCTGAGGTGAAGTGCACCTTGCTATTCCCGTCCAGGTCGTACAGCGCGTAAGTCGGCTCTACCATCCCTGGTTCGCGGTATTTTATCACATATAGTCTTTTGTCCATGAGAACAAGGTAGGCATGCGCGCTTATAAGACAGATGGAGCTGAGATCTATACCAGATGTTCACTTTTTGGAGGGTGGGATTATCCTCACGATCCCTTGGTCTGCGTCGACTTCCACTAGGTCGCCGTCATGGATGGATTTGGTGGCGTTCTTTGTGCCGATCACGCAGGGCTTCTTCATCTCCCTGCTGATTATGGCTGCGTGACAGAGTATGCCTCCTTCATCGGTCACGAATGCGCAGGCTCTCTCCATCGCTGTTATGAAATCCGGAGTGGTCATGCACGCGATGAGGACGTCTCCTTTGTTCACTTTGCGGAGTTCTGAGTTGGACAGGACTATCCTTGCCGTCCCTCTGACCCTGCCTTTGAAAGCGATGTTGCCTCTCAATTCATCTGCCTGCTCGGCCGAGGATTCCTTGAATCCGGAGATCGTCTTGACTTCCCGGATCAGCTTTGCTGCCCTCTCGCCGTATTCGTAGTACAGCTTCCCGTCCCTGCCCTGCAGTATCGACAGGTCCTGTCTTTGGTGTATGGTCTGTCTTGATGGGAAAGTGAAGGTCAGTATCTCGCTTGGGAAGCACTCTAGGATCTCAGCGGCAGTCAAGCCGTTCCTTTTTCCGATCTCTTCGAAGAGCGGGAGCGCGTTGGCGAGCGAATGGCTGATGGCGTCGGTTCTAAATGTCCGGAACCATACATAGCTCCGGACGGTCTTGATTGCGTCGGCCAATTCCGGGCTGTTGCCAAGCTCTTGGAGTATCTGTGTGGCCCTGAGGTCGCCTTGGACGTGAGTCTCAGACAATGATTCGAGTTTCAGTGCGGGGTCGTCCATCTCCTTCACCCGTTCAGCGACTTCATCAGCTGTCCAGGCAGTCCCGATCCCGTACTTGTAGGTTATGGAGCCGTACCTGTCGATGTAGTCATTTATCCTCTGCAGGTCCAGTTTTCCGGTCTTCTTGTGTTCCAGGGCAATCTTGAGTATCTCTTCCTGCTCAAGCACATGGAAGTTTTTCTTTATCGGTGTGCATAGCTCTGTGAAGTATCCTTCCGCGGTCTTGTCATCAGGCGCTTTTTTCTTGAGCTCTTCCCGTAACCGTGACTCGAGCCATGGCTGTATAGAGAGAGGTATCAGTATGAATGAGCATGTCTCGCATTGGTTGATGAATAGATCTTTCGCGAGCGCTTTGAGTTCCTCGTCTGTCTTGCTCGAGAGGTCCATCTTCTTGATCTCATGGCTGAGTTTCCAGAGCCGGTCGCCGGTCTTTGTGCCGCGCTCGACTATGTCCATCAGGTATCCAGGATCGTCTTTGAATATCCTCAATGCCGTGTCTCGCTCGTTCTCCATGGCGTTGCGGCTGATGTATATTCCGCTCTGGCAGTCGTATATGGGCTTGAACAGTGTAGGGAAGCCGATCATTTTCCTGTAGAAGTGGTTGTTTGAGTATCCTATCGCGATGAGCGACCGGGCTAGCTGCGCTGTCCGCCTGGAGACTATGGCGAAGAACCGGTCTTCAGGTCTGCATTGGATGTCGCCATCGCTCTTGGCATGGACGGTCATGTTCTCGAAGTCCGGCTCATTTAGCCCTTTGCCGCCTGCGATGGCCGATCCGTCCTTGCCTGATCCAGTCAGGTGTTCTGTGCATCCCATGATGGTTCTTCATAGGAGGGGTTAATTTAAGAAGACACTCATATTAACTTTTTGAAGTCCCTATGTGATATTTGAATATAAGCCAGGTATTATTATAAGGATATTAGGATGATGTATAGATCGGGGCGATATTTAGGATAGGACCGGACGGGATAGTACAAGAGCTGGTTTGAGATTCACTTTTTGGAGGGTTGGATTATCCTTACCAGTCCGCTGTCAGCGTCCACTTCCACCAGGTCACCGTCTTTGACCCGATGGGTGATATTCTCAAGTCCTACGATGCACGGGATCCCAAGTTCCCGGCTCACTATCGCTGCGTGAGAGAGCATCCCGCCTTGGTTTGTCAGGATGGCTGATGATTTCTTGCATGCGGGCAGTATCTCTGGTGAGGTGGTCTCGGTGATTAGGATGCTTCCTTTCTCCATCGATCTTATCATCTCAGGTATCTTGTCGAATGTGTCTGGTCCGTAGAATAGGATCTTTGCGCGTCCGGTTGCCTTGCCTTTGTTCGCCACTGTCCCTCTCATCTCGCCAGACATCTGTTCTGTGATGAAACCTGCGATGAATCTCTTCGCTTGCTCCCCTTCGAGGATGGAGTATCCCCCTCCGGCGTTGAGCACCGCGTAGGATTCTGCTCTTTGTCGCAGTATCTCTTTGCTGACCCTCTTTCCGGACATTGCGCCCAATAGCTCGTCTTTTGAATAGTTCAAGAGTTCCGTGACCGGCACGCCTGTCTGTTCGCTTATCATGGAGATCAGCTTGCTGAGTTGGCTGTCGCTGCCAAAGATTATGCTGTTGAGATGGTGCCGTCCTGCGGTCTTGATACGCTCGAATTCCTGCAGGTTGGCTGCGATGACTTTATCCTCTTTTGATTTGTTGAATGCTTCGTCTACGAAGAAGGATTCTGTCTTCATGTAGTGTTTCCAGTGTTCGGATATGAGTGAGAGGAACTTCTCAGCGTCTGAAATTGTGATCTTTTTCTGCGATAAGGTCTGTTTGAATAAGAGAGACGATGACTTCATGTATTCTTCGAAGGCCCGTCTGAATTCAGTGAATAGCATTTTTGAGCCAAACAACTCCAACCCTTGCTGGAGGGCGAGTCTCTCAGAGGTCTTAGGCAGGTAAGCGGTCCATATGTTGTCCCTAAAGACTGCCACTGCTCCAAGAGGTTTGTAGTGTTCCATTGCTATGCTAGTCGTCAGTAGAGGCATTCCTGTGGCTTCGAACATGCGGATGAATGATGACGATCTCAATCGGCTCTCGGGTTTATCAGAGGATTCATTTCGGGATATTACCCTTACAATTCCCTTATCCGCGTCCACTTCCACCATGTCGCCGTCATTTAGGGCCTTTGTGCAATTGCCTGTGCCGACGATGCAGGGTTTCCTCATCTCGCGTGCTATGATAGCTGCATGGCACGTGATGCCCCCTTCATCTGTGACAAAAGCCGCGGCTTTCTGCATGGCAGCGATGAAGGAGGGGAAGGTCATCTGTGCTACAAGTATCTCCCCCCTGCTAAGTTTGGATATTTCAGTCGGGTGTTTCACGATGCGGGCGATTCCCCACGCTATGCCGGGGAATGCGATCAATCCCTTGACCTCGCTAGTGTTGCGGGATCGGACCTCGATGAGTCTTTCTTTCATCACGATCTGCCTGCCTTTGTAGTAGAGGAAAGTGTAGGGTATATCGATCTTTTTTGGTTTGCCCGCTAGGATGGAGTCGACATCGTAGTTTGCGAGTTCTTTGAAAGGGACTCCGATCGCCGATGCGACTTCCATAAAGATTTGACGGCATAACCCTAGGAATTCGTAGTACTTGTCCGTTCGGTCTGTGCGAAAGTAGGTCAACTCTTTGATTTCCTCAGCGAGTCCGGATAGGGGTTTGGGGATGTTGACTTCGGTGGAGCACTCTTCTTTGGACTGGCCTTTGATCTCTTCAAGCTCTTTGATGGTGTAGAAGTCTGTGAACCCGTCGCGGGATTTGAGCCATGCGAATTCCTTATGGACTCTCTCTATAGGGTCTCTCTTCAATGATTCCTGCATCAGTGCGTATACGTTCTTTTTCTTGGGTATGCTGACGTCGCCCACCCATTTTTTCACGTCACCTTGTATGTGTTTAGGTACGATGGAATCAGTCTTTTCGGTGTAGTAGGATTCCAAAGGTTCAATTATCCATAGGAAAGGGAAGTACGTACAGGCGAGCTCTCTCAAAGACGCAAGTTTTTCAGTGGGGGGCAGCTTGCTGGAGTTTATCTTCTGGATCTCTTTCAGATTTTTGTCATGTGCACGCTCAAGTAACTTCGTCAAGTCGAATATTGTGTTCGTCTTCATGAAGGAATCTAGCGCTGATCTATTGGATTTCACGAGTTTTTCGCTTTTAAAGATCATTGGGTATTGGTATAGATTGGATGTATATCCGAATCCTTTCAATCCTACCGCTTCGAAGTATCTCTGGTCCACTCCTTTGTAATTGAGTGTGGTCATGAATGGATGATACGGCCTCTCAAGCCATTCCGTCCAGGAGAGTTGTTTGGCTTCTTCCAGATCGATAGTGCTCTCCTTCAAGATTCTCACGATGCCATTATCCGCGTCCACTTCCACCATGTCGCCGTCTTTGATCGCTTGCGTGGCGTTCTTTGTGCCGATTATGCAGGGCTTGTTGAGTTCGCGCGCGATGATCGCGGCGTGGCTGAGGATCCCTCCTTCGTCAGTGACTATCGCGGCGATCCTTTTTATCAGAGGCAGGTCTTCTGGATGGGTCATTGGCGTGACCAGGATGGTCTGTCCGTCTGCTATGGCCAAGCCTTTGCCGCTCCGGTTGATCGATACAATCGCCAGTCCAGTCGCTTTGCCTCCGTGCCCTGTCGTCCCGTGTAGCGTGTCGATCCCTTTCATGTCTGACGTGAAGTGTCTGGATTTTATCCCTCGGATCATGGCTGGATCGGTCAGAACTTGCTCTTTGCCGGTTGCGCTGTCTATCATGTAGAAGTATCCTTCTCTGCGCGCGGTAAGTTCAGAGAGTTCCGTTGGAGATAGATGGTAGTCTGTCTTTGATCTCAGCTCATCATAGGTGAGGTACCTCAAGAGATCGCCATCGTAGCCGTGGGATTCGCCTATTTTCCGGGTGGCGAGCGCGAATGATTTTTCCAGCTCAGGGTATATCTTTGCCAGTCGGTCCCTTTCCTTGCCTATCTCAACGATTTGTGTCTCTGTCAATCGGGTCTGCCGTTTTCCGTCTCCGATCAGCCTGTAGAAGCAGTTATAGGATCCGAGGCAGGCGAGGTAGGTCAAGTATTCATCGGCCAGTTTCTGGAGATTATCAAGCGGAGAATTTTCCGCGAGCGGCCTTGTCTTGGCGATCCTTTTCTCCGATTCACGGCTTTTTGCTGTGAGAGGCCCTAGTATGTCACGTTCGATGTCTTTGGTCTCATCGTTGAGCACGGCGTTCAAGTCGTCAGCGACTTGCTGCTCATTTAGCAGAGTGTGGAAATGCCCTCTTGATCCAATCCCCCCGACTGCGTGGTAGGACATCCAGATCAGAGGTTTGGTTAATCTTGTGTAAGCTTCGCCGATGCAGCTCAGCGTGAACAATGGCAGGTCTCTTTGGGTCGCGGGTTTCAGGCCGTATCTTTCTATGAGGCCCTCTGTGTCACGCTCGATCCCTTCGCGATCTAATATCCGGACTACTCCTTTCTCCGCGTCCACTTCCACCATGTCGCCGTCTTTGATTGTCCGTGATGCCGTCCGCGTCCCGATCACGCAGGGTATGCCTAATTCTCTGCTGACTATCGCTGCGTGGCAGGTGATGCCTCCTTCGTCTGTGACAATCCCTGCGGCGAGTTTCATCAATGGCACGAACTCTGGCCGGGTCATCCCTGTGACGAGTATCTCTCCGTGCCTGAAGGTCTTTCCTTCTGTCTCGATGTTCTGGATTATCCTCGCGCGTCCTGTGGCTTTTCCGGGTGAGCCTGCCTGGCCTTTGATCTCATCGCCCGTGTGCCGTTTCTCCCGTTCTAGGAAGAATGATTCCATCCTCTTGGCGGTCTCAGACGATCCTTGTTCGATGTACATCTTTCCGTCGTGATCTACTAGCACTGTGCAGCCGGCTTGCCGATCTTCGAGAGCTTTCCTGTTCGCCAACAGGTATTCTTTTCCAAGGATCATCTCATCTAGGCAGCAGAAGAATATCAGTTTGTGCGACACTCCTGCGTCAGTGAATAGTTTCTCAGCCACGCGATAGGCTGATGTGAGCAGCATGCTGATGAAGTCTTTGCGGTCGTCGCGTAGCTCGATGACCGTCTGTAGGTAGGTCACTAGCTTCTTTTCCTCAGTAGTCAATGTCGCTAGGAATGCGTCATGTTGAGATACGAGCTTGTCTTTCTCTTTTTTGATGTCTGATCGTGCTGCTGCTCGTTCTGATGGCGAAGAATATCTTCCGTATCTCTCTTTCAGTATCGGTTCAGCCTCGCTAAGAGGCAGGATCTTGTGGTAATACGCTTCGTAGTATTGGCAGGTTTCTGCGATCTCTGCCCAGGTCTTTTTCTTGTCCAGCAGGTCCAGGATGTTCAAGAGCCGTCGTTTATCAAAAGAGTCCCCCATTGGAGTTGTCGCGGTCTCCCATATCGTGTCTAGCCGGTCAGGGGTTATCTTGCTCCCGGATTTTTTCAAGAGCGTGATGCATAGTTCCTTGTCGAGGTAGATTGTGAAGAATGCGAGGGCGTTCAGGTCCCAGACCGCGGTCCTTATCGATTCAATCGAGGGGGTCAGATCCTCGAACTTGGTCTTTTCGATGAAGCCATGGGTCAGCTGGTCATAGATCTCCCTTGCGGTCTCTGCTTTGGCCCGATATTGTTCCATCCGCTTCTTCCAGTTTTTGGTATCATTCCAGTATTCTTCAAAGACTTCGCATACCAGGTTTTTCGCTTTTGTGAATGGAAGGTACATTATGCCTTGGCCGGATTTCTGTGTTATCAGTATAGGATAGAGGGTCTTGTCGGCGTAATACTTGCCGAAGCTCTGTTCAGCGTTCCATCTGCTGGCCTGGATGAAGATCGCGGAGTTATGCATCGGCGGGAAGAGTTCTTGATCTCCGATGAGCTTGATGAATTGGTCCGCTAGTTTGACATCAGGGTTCTTGGCAGAGAATGGGTTGCGGGTACTCCGCTGTCCGGATTGGATGATCCTCACAAACCCTTTGTCCGCGTCCACTTCGACCATGTCGCCGTCTTTTATCGTCCGTGATGCCGTCCGTGTCCCGATCACGCATGGTATCCCAAGCTCCCTGCTGACTATGGCTGCGTGGCACGTGATTCCGCCTTCGTCGGTAACGATCCCTGCGGCGAGTTTCATCAGCGGCACAAACTCTGGACGGGTCATTCCTGTGACGAGTATCTCTCCTTTCTGGAATCCGTGGTTGGAGTGCACATTAATGACTATCCTTGCATGCCCAGTTGTTCTGCCGCCCGATCCGGACTGCCCTTTGATCTCCTTTGTCCCCTCACCAGTCCCACTGCCGGTGAAGTTCTTGTTCATCAGCTCGACTGCATCTTCGATCAGGCAGTTCTTCATCTCGATTTGCCCATCGTAGGGGATGATATATTGGAATCCTTTCACCCGTTGCTTCACGTTTTCCTTGTTGGCTTCAAGGTAGTCAGATCCTTTGATGAGTTCTCTTACGGTGTAGTATGGGATGAGGTCTCTGGATAGCCCGGCTTCAGAGAACATCCGCTCTGCGATGCGGTAGATTATAGTGAGCCCCTTTGCGAAGAAGTTCTTTCTCCGGTCGCGTATCTCCATTACATCCTGGATGAATCGGGCCAGGGTGCGCTCATCTTTGGTGAGCGTATTGAGCCATTGTTCGAACGCCTCTCTCTCGTGCCGGGTCTTTTTGGAGGTCTCGTTTACCCATCCAGTTATCTTCTTCGGATCAGCGATGAGTTCTGCATACCTTTTCTTTATCTCTGCCTCGACCAATTTCAGGGTCTTTGCCGAGTGGTAGTCAGTGAGGATGTATTGGCATTTTTCGGAGATGGCTGCCAGATCGGGTTTCTTGCTCAGCTCTCCAAGTACATCCATAGCTTGCTGCTTGTCAAATGATTCAAATGATGGAATGACTGATTTCTCCCAGACCATATCGAATCGGTCAGAGGATATTTTTGTCTTGCTCTCTTTAAGTATTGACTCGCATATCTCTTTGTCGAAGGCGATCGAATAGAATACCGCTGCATTCGCCCCCCATACCAGATCCATTATTTTGTCTGTGAGCTCTAAGAGAGAAGTATAGTCCGATTTAGAGATCTCTTCATAAGTGTATAAGGAGTATATCTCGTCGATTTTCTTGATGTTCTGTGCGAGGAGGTCATGTCTTCGTCGAAATGCTGATGAGTCAGTGAGGGATTCCTTGAATCCGTATACAGAAGAGGCCTTATGCGCATCCTCAGGAACCCACATCTGCCACAGACCCTCTTTCATCAGGATCAGCACATGGAAGTTTACCTTGTCGTCATACCAGTCCTTGAAGTACCTCTTGGTGTTGAACTCTGATCCTAGGCTGAACGTCGAGCAATTATTGAGAGGGGGTGATAGCCGTGAGCCGCCTATCAGATCAAGGTATTTCAAGGCGAGTCCGATATTTGAGTCAGATGATGATCGCGCAAGGATCTTCACGAGCCCATTCTCAGCATCGACCTCTACGGTATCCCCATCCTTTATCACCCGCGTGGCATTCCCGGTTCCGATCACGCAAGGTATTCCCAGTTCCCTGCTGACTATGGCAGCGTGGCATGTGATCCCGCCCTCGTCTGTGACGATCGCCCCGGCCTTCTTCATCAGAGGCACATAGTCAGGCGTCGTCATTGATGCGACAAGGATGTCCCCTTGGTTGAGTTTAGATGATTCTTTGGGGGATAGAAGCACCTTTGCTGCTCCGGTGTATTTTCCTGGCGCTCCGGTCTGGCCTTGGAGGTTTTTTCCCTCGCCAGCATCGGATTCCGACGGTAGTTTCAGTCCGTGGAACCTCAAGAGGTCATGGGCTTTTTTGCCTGAGTAGACATTGATTGTTCTTGATGTCACTTTCCCTACAGATAACTTCATGCGCAGCTCGACTTCTTCAGAGAAGTCTTGTTTGTTGAGGAGGATTTCCTTGATCTCGTGCTCAAGCAGGAAATATGTCGGACTCTTCTGTATGCCTGCCCGCCTTGCTATCTCCCCCATCAGGTTGCCGAGGTAGTAGTGCGCTTGTGTGGTGGCTGCTTTCTTGTCGTCTTGCAGGGTCGCGACGTCTTTTATCGCTTCAAGCAAGTCGGTCTGGTCTTTTGTCAGACGGTGTTCTTTGATCAGGGCCTTCTGTGAGTTTAGCAGCGACACTGGGTACGATTTTATGCTCTTGATCTTCGATTTGATCTCCTCGATGCTGAGGCTGAGGTTCTTCTTCAGTTCCCCGATTATATGGGCACGATCCCAGACCTCCGGGCCGAGGTAATCAAAGGGTATCCAGAAGTATTTTTCGCTCAATATGTCGATTGATCGTGATATCTTCTTGTCCGCGATCGCGGATTCTATCGATTCTCCGGCTGCGACTCTCTCCTTGCATTTAAGGGCTATATCGAGCAGCATCTCTTCGAACTCGCGTGTGTAAGTTGCGGCGTTTGGAGTGGTGAGAATTAGAATCTTATCATCAGGCAGATTTATCTCTGCCTTGATGTGTTGGAACAGTTTGTCTCCCATGTACATCCAGGGCGGTACATTTATGCATGAATAATTCTCATAGAGTTGTATGAATTCGGTGAGTAGAGAGCATATCTCTTTGTCTGTGCATCTCTTGAGTTTCTCAGGGGCTAGTTTCATCTTGCAGAATTTGATCCATCTTTCTGCGATCTTTGCGCCTTCAGCCAGCCTCTTTTTGAGATGCGGCGGATCCTTGATCGTCTGATCGAGGAGGTATTCGCCGGCTTGTTCGAACTCCTTCTTGGAGAATAGCATCTGTTGAGTGTCACCTTCTATGACCATCAATCCCGTGCCCAGGTCGAAGCCCACTCTCTCTTCTGAGTATGGTGTGAAGTAGTAGATCGCTGGAGTGAACAAAGGTATCTTCCTTTTGCGGAAAGATATGAATTCTGTCTGTGGAGGTTGACTGTCGATTATCCTTACCACTCCTGCATCAGCATCGACTTCTACCATGTCGCCGTCTTTGAGCAACCTCGTGCAGTTTCCCGTGCCCACTATGCATGGTTTCTTGAGCTCTCGTGCGATTATCGCGGCGTGCGATGTGACTCCGCCTTCTTCTGTGACGAAAGCGCAGGCTATGTGCATCGCCTGTGTGTAGTCAGGCATGGTGATCTTTGCTACGAGCACGTCGCCGGGCTTGACTTTGGCCAAGTCTTTCTTATTGTTGACAAGTGCGACCCGTCCAGCTGCCTTTCCGCCAAACGCGATCGTGCCTTTGATCTGGTCGCTTCCAGATTCTCCTTGATGTATGATATCGCATGCCTGTCGGACCAGCGATTCATCTTCGATCAGGCGAGGTTTTCCGTCGGGGAGGTAGTAGACATACTGTTGTGTCGTCCTTTTCCGGATAGAGCATATGTCCGGGACTGTCCCATGCTCGAGGAAGTATATCAGTTCTTGGTTGAGGCAGCTGACTACCATCTGCCGTGTCCATTCCTGGCCGGTCTTCTTGCCAAGCGATCGCCCTATCGCGTCGTAGAGCGGCCGGATATCTGCCTGCGCTCTCTTCATCTTCTCTATCCGGTCAGTGCGCAGGAATGTGTATGTATGGATCGATTCCGCCAGCGTCTTTGTCTCTTCGCGCTTAAGCTTCTTCATCAGCGCCGCGAACGCCTTGCGATTGTTCTCAGCGTCGGATTTCATCCGGTCTCGTTCTTTGATACCTTCCGGTTTGGTGATCTTGGCCATCTCAGCCGCGAAGTGTTCAGGCCCGAAGAACGGCTCGACCCAGGAGTATTCGTTGTACCATCCGTACTTGTCAGCGAGTTCCTTGTGCTTGGTGGCATTGTTCTTGCCGGCCACGACAGCGTCTATCATCTCGAGCCGCATCTTCTGGAACTCGTTGAGCTCCGATGGTGTCGAGATCACCGCGAACGCGTCTTCGCTTTCCGCTCCGAGTTCCTCTGCCAGCAGCTTCCTGCAGAGAGGGTCTGCTTTTGCTTCGATGGCGAATGGTGCGAAGAGATACGGGCTGAATCCGTCGAATGCCTCGAGCCATAGTTTGTATGCTTTTGATAGTTCCTTGTCGGATTTGCTGCCGCATCTGCTAGCGTCCCCGCTGGCTTTGAGCATCTTTGAACAAGAAGAGTCATAAGAGGTTATGTG
>Ga0074195_1002787_pt1 | contig 18222 bp, 31 predicted proteins | sample EPASupsiteHSE623_FD_64525 | JGI IMG/M metagenome (GOLD analysis project Ga0074195, IMG submission 64525) | Bioremediated contaminated groundwater from EPA Superfund site, New Mexico - Sample HSE6-23 | ecosystem: Environmental > Aquatic > Deep subsurface > Groundwater > Contaminated ...
GGGGGAGTGGTATGAGCCCTCCTTCGAAATCGTATCGGCCCATTCAACTCCACCCCAAAATGAACGAGAAGGAAAAGCCGTTGTAGCCCAGACGGAGATTGGTGTAAAATCTACCTATCCGCAGGTAGACTAACCTGCCTGTTATCCCTGCAGAGAGGTGGCGACCGTGATGGAATAGCTCCATTTTAGACCATCTCCTTTCGCGCTCTCCGGGCTTCGTATTCTGCTACGAGCTTTTCATCTGGAAGATAGACATTCCCGGTCTCTTCGTCCTCAATCCAAATGGTATGCTGGTGCAGTCTCGACAATCGCACTGCACAAATCTCAGCATGCAGAGAATTTGGAGCATGGACTTGAGAGACAAAAGCACCGTGAAATTCAGTCAAGAAGCCGACATTGAATGTCATGCCTTCCCCCTGGCCAGCTTCTCGGCCACGAAGAGCACTTCTCCTCGCAGGTAGGCTCTCGTTAGCCGCCATTCTCGCGATTCGACGCGCTGCGCTTTGCCGCGAACGGTTCCGGTGTGTGTTGGATGTTCGATGATCCCGGCATTATGGAGGTACTTCAGCAGGCGTGCAGCAGTCTGTTGGCCGATATGCTGTACCATGGCAACATCGCTTGTCGTCGAAGCTTCCTCTTTCAGCTGCTCGACTATGCGGCGCAGGGTGGCGATATCCTCCATTACCTGTTGCAGAGGGCGGCTCATTCTGGTTCCTCCTGCGTTTTGTCATCTGCGACGGTCGGAACAAAAGAATCGCATACCATGGGGCTGCACTCGGACCGGTGCTCGCAGTAGGGAGCATTCAGGCAAGTCATAGCAGCACCTCCAGGCGGACAAGTTCGAGATCCTCTACCCCAGAACCTTTCCAGTAAGGCTCGATGGAAGCAAGAAACTCAACCTGCTCGCCGGCTTGAGGGGTTTTGCCGCGCCAGTGCTCGGGCCGGATCCAGGCATGATCCTCGAAGCCCACCGGCAGGAAAACGTCCTCCAGGACAATCAGACCCTTTGGCGTGACTCTGGCAACGCGGGCAGAGAAGCGGGCACGCTTCAGGCCGGCTGCCCGGAGCCTGGCAAGATCGCGTCTCAAAGCAATCCCCTCCGATCAAGAATGCATTTGATGCGCTGGCAGGCGCAATCCTGCAGATGCTCCTTTCCAGCTGAATGGCAGAGGGGGCAGGGGCGCAGAGGGTCCAGGATGCGCACGAGCTCCAGTATGGCTGCATCGAGTTCATCGCCCGTGAGGTGGGCGTAGGCTTCAGGGCGCAGAGATTCTCTCGCCATTCACGCCACCACCCAGAAGACAGTTATGTCTAGCCTCATGGCCAGGCCTCCTTCGCGCTGGCGTTGATGTGCCACGTTGAGCCGTTGCCCTGCAGAATGGACACGTTTAGGAGGTCTCCGGCAAATTCGAGGGAATGAAGCCCCTGGCCGGAGCTGTTGCCCGAGATCGAGACGATCTGCAGCTCCACGGCACCGGCAGTTGCATGCAGGAGCGCCAGTGCAAGGATGAGGGCAATGGCGGCCATCATGAGATACCAAAGAGTGGGGGGAATCCTGCCCCGCGGGAGATTGACAACGCCGAGGACGCCCACGACGGTTCCCTGGGGATCGGTCTCCTCGACGACTTCGAGGGCCTTCATTCAGTTCACCCCCGGCTTGATGCCCTTGATCGCATCGATCTGGCCGATCAGCCAGGCGCAGAAGCACCTCTCCGGCGTCCTGTCGCCCGGCAGCCTGGCCAGGACCCGGCAGAGAGAACGGCGCAGGCAGAGGAGGATCATGCCTGCACCTCCAGGGCATTGCATTCAGCGTCCGGTAGCGCCACGAAAAAGCATCGTCTGACAGGAGGCATCAATCCAGACGTTTGAAGCACCGCTCCCTGGTCGATCTGAGCACGGACTATCCTGTTGCCATCATCGATCGGTTGGATGCCATTGAGTAGGCGATAGACTTCTTTGCTATTGATGAGACGAAATGCCACTACAGGAAAACTATTTGTAGGCGAACAAACACTCAGATAAGAGGACATCGCTCAGGCCTCCCGGCTTGGGCGATTCGCCCTTCCCATTATCGTTCCAGTTGGCGTCTCTTTTCCTGGCTGCGATCTATCGGCCTGTAATTTGCCTGCATCAGGCTGAGAGCATGACGGTGCAGTTAGAGGAGGCTTATGCGATCTGCGAATCGTATATTTGCAATCGAGCCTCATGATCTCGATCTTCGAGCCGATGCTCCGCTTCAGCTTCTCTTCGATCTCAGAAGGTAGAATGACGTGCTGCTGGCCGATGGATGCCAGAATCTGGCACGAACTGAAGGGCTGGATTTCTCTCAGCAATCCCCGGACGATCTTGAACTCTGGCAGGGAGAAGGGCTGAGGGAGGGCTGCGGGGCTCTGCGCGGCATCTTTTTGGAGAAGTGTGGCTGTGTTGGATGCCATAACGCCTAGGCCTCCTGGTCCGGGCGATCCTGCCATCCAGAGATGGCCTCTTTCCCCCGAGGCGTTATGTAGGCCAGGACCTGGCGGCGCAATGATGTGCGGTCTAAGCGAACGTAGCCCCGCGCATCCAGAGCATCAAGCCTTTCGCGCAGTGTCTTTGCCGTTCTGCAGTCCAGATGCTTTATGATTTTATCGACTCTTTCTCCCGAGTGCGATTCTACACGCTTTATCAGCTGTTTATCGACTTTATCCGGTTTATCACGCATTCTTCTGCCCTTCCTGAATGGCACAGGGCAGGAAAGCAGGCGGGCGATAGCGCGATGCGAGTAACGTGATTCACGTGAATCACGTGATTCACGATAAAGCTCATAAGCTAGCGACGCGCAACTATTCACCGCCTGGGTCGATCCTCGTCGGTCTGGAAACTGAAGAGGGGGTCCGCCCTGGCACTATTCTTAGCTTTGGCTATCTTTTTTTATTTACATCAGGCTCTACATGTTAGCTAACTTGAATTAATTCCTTATGGTCAGAACCGGTCTCTCACAGGTTTCTTCACGACTCTTCTTGCGAGGCTTCTCATGGTGTACCTGGCGTGATTTTTCACGAGTATTCTCATGGGATTTCTCACGGGGTATCCCGCTTGCATCATGTCGGCTTTTGCCCGGCTGCGCGAATTCTTCAGGCCCGGGGCATTCTTGGCCATGATTGCGGAGATCAGCTTCTGCCAGTCCGTCAGATCCCTGAAGAATTGCATTCTGGTCTTTGCGATCTCGTGGTCATATGATGCCATGCGCTTGTCTCTCTGGGCATCCAGCATCACATTGTATTCATTTCCGATTTTGTCGAGCAGACTTGACTCCGTCACATTACCGAAAGCTTTGTCTCCTTCTGTTTGCTCCCGCATTGCCTTTTTCCGCGCGTTCTCAAAGCTCTCGATGGCCTCAATTTCGCGCTCCATTGCCTCGAAAAGGATTTCCTTCGCGGCTATCAAATTGTGATAGGCACGTTCAATATCATCGTATTGGTAGTCCATCGTCATCCCTTGACCTTTAGTGTGGCTGATATATGACGCTTAGCCGCGCGGGGCGAAAGTAATCGGGCTTGTACAGGCAATTTTGCTTATTTCGGGCAATGGCTTGCTGCCATTGATTATCGCGAAATTATCGAATCAGGCGATGCTCCACAGAGCATCTCTTTCGCTTGCCACTCGCTCAACTCCTTCTTGATGATATGGCAGGTAGCAGGCTATTCAATCGGCCTCTTTCAGCGGATTGCCGCCGGGGATGCCGGGTTTCAGGCTGCTCAGGGCCACAAGGCGGTGCATGGAGCGGATGTGGGTGCTATCGGCCTCGTGGTCAGGGAAGACATCACCGATCGAGTAGTTCCTATCGGGCCGGGCCCTCCTGCTCCACTCTTCCAGGGCGGCACGCTGGGAGGATGTGAGTTTGGTTTTCATTCTTTGACACCTCATATTCGGCATTCAGGCCACACCCTCAGCATCGAGCTCTCCAGCCTGAACCATAGATCCCATGCGATCTCCAGGGCGACTGCTGGCGAGGTGCAGGGACCCAGCAGACTGTCTATGAACTGGATAAGGTCCCGCACTGCGCAGCGCTCAGGTGTCATGTCGCCAGGGAGCCTGGCCAGGTGCCGGCAGGAGATGCGGCGCAGGGTGAGGAGATAGTGGAGAGTGTTCAAGATGCGGCCTCCGCCAATTCCTGCGCTTCCAGTCTCTCTTTTGCCTCTCTCGCGATGCAGATGGGGCCGTAGCCCTTTGCTCTTGAGTCCGGGTTCGTCAGGGCGCGGTGGCACCTGCGGCAGCGAATGTTCGTCTCCAGGTCCGATTCTTCAGGCATTTTATGCCTCCCACTTCGTTACTATGAACCTGCCAAAGGGTCCCTTCTTCTCGGGCCTGAAATCCAGCAGGCCGACGCGGGAGCCGCTATCATCGACAACCTGCCGGAGCTCGGATTCTCTCAGGAGCGTGTCGTCGTACTCGATTCGGAAGGAGACATTCCATTCTACCAGCTTGGGGCGGTGTCTGATGACGCGTCCCTTCGTGGCGGGAACCACCACAGGCCGGGAATCGATAACAAACTCCTTCGTGCCGAGCGAGCACCGCTCCGGATTCACGAGGACACAGGCAGCGACCTGCTTTTGCAGGCTCGCCCGGCCCTTGCCCTTGGAATAGGTGGCACCGGAGATGAAGCACCTTTGAATGGCAATCCCAGGGACGTACAGCTCCCTGGTGTCGGGATCCCGGTAGGCTGCAATCTCAGCCTGCTCCATGGGAGTTTTCTTTTCCAAAGCCTTGATCTCGGTCATCGGAAAGCTATGCATGAGAAGAGGCGACATGCCTCTGATTGTGCAATCCACTTTCTTTGTGCTCACTTAATTCACACCTCGTCAAACCTCACCTCGCCTCGCCTCACCTTACCCTGCCAGGCCAGGCATCATCAGAGCGGGCCACGCCTCGCACTGCCAGATCCTTGCTGACCTGGCCTTTGCCGTATATCCCGCAATTGCGGGAATGCCGGTCCGGTCCTGCACTGAGGTGCCGGATCGGCTCCTCTTTGCTTCCTTGCACTGCCTTGCCCCGCCAGACCAAGCCGGGCCTTGCCAAACCTCTCCGCGGCACGCCATGACTGGCCTAGCCTAGCCATGCCTCAATTTCAGCCCGCGCCAGTGGCCTCTTCTGGCCTGCGTCTCTCCGGCGCAGGCTTTCAGCGAGACCCCGCAGGCTGTTCGGAAGAGCCTGCAGGGCTAAGGGGCTTGCTCTTTCGTTTCCGTCCATTTCACGGCTCCACCTCCTGCTCTCGCTGGAGCATCGCGAGGGACACGGTCTTCGTCAGTTCGGACACGATATAGAGCATCTCACAAGGTCGGTATTTCGTTTCCAGGTTCTGGAAAATGTTTGATGCTTCCTGCTGCAGTACGCTCCTGCTTTTGGTTTTCATCTCTTGCGTCTCCTGAATCTTTCATAGCCCGCGGCGAGCTTGCCGTGGAACTGGCTGAAGACATGAATGCCGCTACAGAGGTTGCGGGCGTCGGGGGCTGCGTCCAGGGCTTCCCAGGCCAGGGTTTCGATCTGCAGGAACTCGCCTTCGTATTTTTCCGGGCGGTCCATGGTGATGATCACGGGGCCGCGGTAGTGGCGGACGCGCTTGGGGTGGATGTCTGCACGGTTGAGGGCGGCTTTGATGATGGCGGTTTCTTTGGAGTTGGTGAGGGCCTGCAGGGGAGCGTATTCTCGCCAGGTTCTCCAGCCCTGCGCGGCGTCATCGAGGAACGCATCGATGGTAGGGTAGGTCTTGCCCTTCATGTGGCCGTAGATGTCCCAGAGATTGATCATGGTTGCAGGGGGCATCCGGTAGCCTGCGCCGGGGATCTGCTCCACGGAGATCATGTTATCTTTGCCCGGGGGGCTCACGAATGAGATCCGCACGATCTTCGTGCCCTGCGGGGCGAGCTGGATGAATGTCGAAGCTGAGGCAGCCATTCGTGTCAAACTCCAAACCATATAAGACCTGAAAGATATTTAAGTCTTTCCATTATAAATGGTTTAATGTGGAATGATTCAAAAAGTATATAAGCCATAAATGGAATAATATGGATTTATGCGTGATGATGAAGAGACCGCATTGGTAGAAATCGATGCTCGTGGGAGGGTGCAAATTCCATTAGCATTGAGAAAAACGTTGGGAATAGAAACAGGAGATATCCTGCGATTGAAAGTAAGTATAAGCAAAGCAAAAAACGAGATGAGCAGAAACCCTCAAATAGCCCAAGCTCCCGCTCGTGAACTCGTTTTCGCTTAGACAAAGTAGGCGCAAACTACAATGTCTACAGATACAAAGACAGCGAAGACTATAAACTTTCCTGAAGCCCCGGCCACCGTGCTCCTTCGGGCCTCGGACCTTGCCACGTCACTCGGCGAAGTTTTGCGCCTAGGAGAGCTTGTCAAAGAAATCCAGAGCAGCAGGCTCAGAATCTCATTAGGGGCATGATCGGTCCGAATAGCGTTTTATCTTCTGATTTTCTGCAAAAGCCCCGGGTTTCCGAAAGAGCCGATAAATTCTCATTTCAAGCCCAACGCTTTTCTCGCTGCAACGAATGGTTCTCCATAAAAGACTGGATCAACCCTCTCCACGATATCAGCAGGGACCTCTAAGAAGTGCCTCTTATTTTCAATGGGAATTAGTGCACACCTTGCACCGTTATCCATTCCTATTTGGAGCGGCTCGGCCAGGGAGCGAACCGCTTTGATGTTACCCTGAATGCTGAGATCTCCCAGAACCACTAAACCAGGTTGCACCGGCTGTCTCATTAATTCTCCTCGAAGTGGGAGAAGATGCCTGGCTTCTGCCTCCTCCCGAAATTCCTGGCTCAGCCTCGTTTTATGGATTTATCATTGTTGCGGTTACGGTAGCTAATGGACGGGAGATATTTGGATCGTATAAATCCAATACGATCAAAAAATATAATATATGGTGAACTGGTCAATCACAATGCATAAGGTCTTCTAATTATTGCGAGTCCGTTTGAGAGTATTCTTCTACAGAGTCCACCAAAAAAGGTCCTTTTTTCGTCGAGCTGCTACAGTGCAGATGCCCCTCTTCCGGCAGCATCGGCAGAGGCGGATGATTTTGGATCGTTGATATCGAGCCCTTGCCGCCCCAGCATCCCGATCTCGAAGGCGATCTCCCGGATCTCCTCCAGCGACTTCCCGCGGAAGAGCTGCATGGCATCCAGCAGATAGAAGACCGCATTCATCCTCGGCCCCCTGGCCTTGAGCCCCTTGACCGCAATTCTCCACGCAGCCCATTCCTGGCCAGGCCATGCAGGTCCTCGGGTGCCTCCATCTCCAGCACCATCTGGAAATGCTTCTGCGCCGGCTCAATGTCGCCCAGCTCCATATAGGCGAAGGCGAGGCAGTAATGATACCGCCAAGCTGGCTGCCGGCATCCCCGGATCTGCAAGCAAGCGAGGGAGGCCCGGCCAGCCCGCCCGACGATCGATGATCCAAGCTCGATCTGATTTCCGGCAGGCAATCAACTCCTCCTAAGCAGCGTCTAATCCAGAACCTCTAATTGCAGCAGTCTCTTTGAACTTTCGTGGGATTTATTTCGCTATTATTGCACTGCTCCGACTCTCTATAACGCTTCAAACCACATTGAATGATTCAAGAACTTGGTTAGCAGATGCTCACGTCCATGCTCTTGATCAATACAATAATACCTAAATAGTTAAATGAGCTTCAGGATCTTTTTTCTCAGACCATCATGGCTGCATAAGATACATGAGCAACATTCTTTCTATGACCATATTGCGAGAGAAATCTGTAACATTATCAAAACGTTTAAGTACTGAGTGAGCGTAAGTACCAGGTATATGAATTAGTATAATAAATGAATTATATTGTCTGTACCAATAAATATAACGATGTATCTTAATTTATTGCAGTGCTAGCAGGAGGGATTGAGGATGCAAATTATCGCTATGCATTGACGGATAGAAATGCATTTTATATATATTTGAGAGGGGCACTTCGATTCAGATTGATTAAATAAACTCAAAGAAATATGTAACAATATATGACAAAATATCACAAAAGGAAGTACTAAACATGATTAGAGAAAGGATGTTAGTATCTTTTATTTTGAGCATAATGTGGCTGTTCATTCTGTGCGGGCAGGGCTTTGCTTCCCAGAATGATACAGAGAAGGCAACTTTGAGCGAAGCTTTCGGTATGCCCCAAAGTAATATAAATGATTCACCTCATGTCATGATACGAGATGAGAATCCAGTCAATGCAATCCCGAGAGACTTGTTAGCAGACGATTTGCCAAGCGGAAGAGTTGCAGATGCCAACATCAATGTTATAGGTCAAAAATGCCTCGGCGGAAGCAGCGTGGATTGGGCGTACAGCGTGCAACAGACGTCCGACAAAGGGTACGTCGTTGCAGGAAAGACAACATCCAACGACGGTGATGTGAACGGCTATCACAAACCTTCTCCAAGCATCCTCCCACAAAGTGACTTTTGGATTGCAAAGATCGACAATAATGATAAAATCGAATGGCAAAAGTGCCTCGGCGGAAGCAATAACGACGAAGCCCACTGTGTCCAGCAGACATCCGACGAAGGCTACATCATCGCAGGACTTACAAATTCCAATGACGGCGATGTGAGCGGCTACCATAAATCCGCTCAGAGCTTATTTCCGCCAAATGATGCCTGGGTTGTTAAGCTCAACCATATTGGTAAGATCGAGTGGCAAAAGTGCCTGGGCGGAAGCGGCGACGATCAAGTATATAGCATCCAGCAGACCTCCGACGGGTACATCGTTGCAGGATACACATCATCAAATGACGGCGATGTGAGTGGCAACCATTGCAATGCCTTGTATTGTCTTTCTGACTATTGGGTTGTTAAGCTTAACAGCAAAGGCGACATCCAGTGGCAAAAGTGCCTGGGCGGAACTGACTGGGACTGGGCACAAAGCGTGCGGCAAACCTCCGACGGGGGGTATATCGTCGCAGGATATACAAATTCCAGCAATGGTGATGTGAGTGGCAACCACGGCTTCAATGACTACTGGGTTGTAAAACTCGACAGCAAAGGCGACATCCAGTGGCAAAAATGCCTTGGCGGAGGCAGCCAGGATTATGCCGCCTGCATACAGCAGGCCTCCGACGGAGGGTACATCGTCGTGGGAATTACAGCATCAAACGATGGCGATGTCAGCAACAACCATGGCGAAAGTGACTATTGGGTCGTAAAGCTCAACAGCAAAGGCGACATCCTGTGGCAAAAGTGCCTGGGCGGAACGAGCGCTGACTGGGCATACAGCGGGCAGCAAACGTCCGATAACGGGTACATCGTCGCAGGATTTACAAATTCTAGCAACGGTGATGTGAGTGGCAACCACGGTTCGTATGACTATTGGGTTGTAAAGCTCAACAGCAAAGGCAACATTCTGTGGCAAAAGTGCCTCGGCGGAAAAAGCGCGGATGGTGCCTATAGCATGCAGCAGACCACAGACGGTGATTATCTTATCGCCGGACAAACAACTTCGAACGATGGCGATGTGAGTGGCAACCACGGCTTAAATGACTACTGGGTTGTTAAGCTCAACAGTAAAGGCGACACTCCGTGGCAAAAGTGCCTGGGCGGAACGAGCGCTGACTGGGCATACAGCGGGCAGCAGACCTCAGACGGAGGGTATATCGTCGCAGGATACGCAAAATCAAACAATGGCAATGTGAGTGGCAACCACGGCAAGGAGGACTACTGGGTTGTAAAACTCGATAGTGAAGGCGGCATTCAGTGGAAAAAGTGCCTCGGCGGAACGGGCAGAGACATTGCAAGAAGCGTGCAGCAGACTTCCGATAGCGGGTACATTGTTGCAGGATACACATCATCAAATGATGGCGATGTGAGTGGCAACCACGGCTCAGATGACTACTGGGTTGTAAAGCTCGACAGCAAAGGCAACATTCTGTGGCAAAAGTGCCTCGGCGGAAGCGACCAGGATGTAGCAGGCAGCGTGCAGCAGACGTCCGACAAGGGCTACATCGTCGCAGGAACCACAGGATCAAACGACGGCGATGTGAGTGGCAACCACGGCTCAGATGACTACTGGGTTTTAAAACTCGATAGTGAAGGCGGCATTCAGTGGAAAAAGTGCCTCGGTGGAAGATGGCAAGACATAGCAAAGAGTGTGCAGCAGACGTCCGACGAGGGCTACATCGTCGCAGGATTTACAACTTCCCATGACGGCGATGTGAGTGGCAACCACGGCTCAGATGACTATTGGGTTGTAAAGCTCGACAGTGAAGGCGTCATTCAGTGGAAAAAGTGTCTCGGCGGAAGCAGACTAGACGCGGCATCCAGCATCCAGCAGACCTCAGACGGAGGGTACATCATCACAGGGGACACAGAATCAAACGACGGCGATGTGAGTGGCAACCACGGCTCAGATGACTACTGGGTTGTAAAGCTCGACAGTAAAGGCGGCATTCAGTGGAAAAAGTGTCTCGGCGGAACGAGTGATGAATGGGCATTCGTCGTTCAGCAGACCTTTGATAACGGGTACATCATCGCAGGATTGGCAAAATCAAACGACGGCGATGTGAGTGGTAACCACGGCCTAAATGACTACTGGGTTGTTAAGCTCAACAGCAAAGGCGGGATTCAGTGGCAAAAGTGCCTGGGCGGAAGTGGCTATGAAGGGGCATTCGGCGTTCAGCAGACTACCGATGATGGTTACGTCGTCGCAGGATTTACAAATTCCAATGACGGCGATGTAAGTGGCAACCACGGCAAGGAGGACTACTGGGTTGTAAAACTCGACCGTGATGGCAATATCAAGTCGTAGAGTGTTTGTGTGGAAGTGTAACTGTCAGGAATACAGCATACCGCAGACCTCCGACAACGGCTACATCGTCGTCGGTGACGTATTTTCGAACGACGGCGATGTGAACGGAGGCCCCAGCGATCGTGACTATTGGATGGCTAAGCTAACGGAATGCAGTTTTCCTGTGATTCGAGGTTTAGACTCTATGGTAGGACGAAAAGTGCGCAGGGCGAAAGTAAACCGGCCCGGTTTCCTGCGCCCGCGAGATTGATCTACCCCCCCATTGACCATACTGCTCAAGCAAAGCTTTTTCTTCTCAAATCTTCATGATATGTTCGAGAGATCGATATGAAAAGTCCTGCCCTCATCATTCTCCTGGCCTTGCTATCTACCGCCCCGATCCACATCGGCCACGGCCTTATCGGGGACCTCAATCCGCAAGTTGATCTTCAGTTGTTCCGGTTCCTGCGCCGAGAAGTTCTATGACATCTTTTCAAGTCGCGCAAATAATGTTATAGAACTAAATTAACGCCGTTAATAGCGGGGCGAAAGTATTTAATCTCTGCCAAAGAGGTAATAGTGACTGAGTACAAGAGGTGTTCTGTGATGTGTGATAACCAAGCGACGAGCGCGGAAGACTCCAAGGGAGAACAGCCAACGACGGAAGCCATAGCGCGCCGGGGCTTGACAGAATTACCTCTTGATGAAGATAGAGCCATTACCAGGGGCCTTATGATACTTTCTGAGAAGACGCTGGCCCGTGTTTTCGAAAATGAACCGGATATCTATACGATCCAAGATCTCAAGGTACGGTTCAGATAGACCATGCCCGAAGAGCCGCCAGAAGTACCCAAAGGAAGCATTGTCTTAATTGATTTTCCCTTTACAGATCTATTCGGCGAAAAGCTGAGGCCCGCGCTGGTTCTATACGAAGGATACTTGGATGTAACGTCGGCAGCCATAACCAGCGAGATCCCTCAAAAACTATTGCCGACTGATTTGCCGATTTTTCAACGGACGCCTTCCTTTGAAGGCACCGGATTGAAAAAAGATTCAATCCTCTTAATAGATAAAATGGCCACAATAGAAAAGACGTTTATCAAAGGCATACTCGGAGAGGCAAACGCCGATCTTAGGCGAAGGGTCAATACAAAAATAGCCCAATTCTTGATGTTCGATGACGGCCCCGTAAATGGGCCGTGATTTGCCTTGTCTAAAATAGCCCTCTGCCTGCATCCAAAACCTTTTCTCGCCAGCCAACAAATATCTGCTAAATGGTGCGGCCAATGAAAACATGCATCCTTAGACATTGTACCGTCAAATTCCCCACGATTGCGGCAAAGTGAGGCGTGAAATAACTATGAGCGGAATTTATCTGGACCACCAGTCGGCTCATCCGGTGGACGACAGAGTGAGAGCCTTTGCAGAGAAGTTCCTGACCGCGGATTTCGGCAATCCTTCCGCACTGCATTCCCGCGGTCTGGCGGCAAAAACCGCGCTGGAGGAAGCGCGTGCAAAAGTGGCGGAGCTGATCGGAGCTGAGGGTCCCGAGACCATCATCTTCACAGGAAGCGCGACCGAGGCCAACAATCTCGCCATCCGGGGCCTGGCCGCCAGGAATGCCGCCAAGGGCAAGAAGCTGCTGGCAAGCAGCATCGAGCACATCTCCGTCCTCAATCCGTTGAAGGACTTGAAAAAGAGCGGCTTTGAGCTGTCACTAATTCCTGTCGACAAGACTGGCCTCATCGATCTGGCAGCGCTGGAAAATGCGCTTTTCAAAGACACTATCCTGACCTCGGTGATGTACGCCAACAGCGAGATCGGAACCATCCAGCCCATCAAAGAGGTGAGCGAGCTTGTCCGCCGGAAGGGCTTGTACCTGCACGTCGACGGCACGGCTGCTTGCGGAAAGATCCCGGTGGATGTGCAAAAGGACGGCATCGATCTCCTGACCATTTCATCCAACGATCTTTACGGCCCGCAGGGGGCAGGGGCGCTTTATGTGAAGCCCGGCATTCGCATCCAGCCCGTCTCGTTTGGCGGCGGCCAGGAGCGCGGGCTTCTGCCCGGCACCGAGAACCTCTTCGCCCATGCGGGATTCGGCGAAGCGGCCCGGCTGGCAGGCCTGGAGATGGCCGGAGAAAGCGCCCGGCAGCAGGCCATACGGGACAGCCTGATCCGGGAGATCCTGCAGATCAAGGAGGCATATCTCACCGGCCACCCGACCAGGAGGCTGCCCGGCCACGCCAGCTTCCGCTTCTCCCGGATCGAAGGCGAGAGCATCCTTTTGACGATGGATGCAATGTTCGGCATTCAGGTTTCCACAGGCTCAGCCTGCTCCTCTCGCACCCTTGAACCGTCGCATGTCCTGCTCGCCATCGGCCTGAAGCATGAAGAGGCGCACGGATCGATGATAATAACCCTGGGAAGGGACAACCGACCGGATCAGGTTCCGGCGATTGTGGAAGCGACAAAGAAGACTGTGGAGAGGTTGAGGGCATTTTCTCCGCTGTGAGGTAATGTCGTGAGATACTGCCGTGATACTGCGAAAGCTATTGCGAACACTGCCGCAAGAAGCAACCAGTGCATATGTCGATTATTATGATTATCTATCGGTGATTTAAGATGGCACAGATTGGTTATTCCAAGAAAGTCATGGAACACTTCATGAACCCCAGGAACGTGGGTGTGATCGAGAACCCGGACGGCTACGGCAAAGTGGGCAATCCGGTCTGCGGCGACCTCATGGAGATATTCATAACGGTCAAGGACGACAGGATCGAGGACATCAAGTTCCGCACCTTCGGCTGCGGCTCGGCGATAGCGGTCTCCAGCATGGTTACTGAGATGGCCAGGGGAAAGACGCTGGATGAGGCTATGTTGATCACGCGCAAGAATGTGGCCGACGAGCTGGACGGCCTGCCGCCGCAAAAGATGCACTGCTCCAACCTGGGGGCGGATGCGCTGCACGCGGCCATCAAGAACTACTGGGTGAAGATCGGGAAGATCAAGCCGGAAGAGGCGAAGGTGGAAGAGGAAGGCCACGAGGGGGAAAGCTGCGGGACGTGAGAGCCCGAAGCTTCCTTTTCCTTTTTTCTGCTACCTCGACTTCAAAGACCATTTAACGCTGATTATATTAATATCTTTTACGTGATCACAGCATAAATCTTCTTGTATATATTTTATTAATTTTGGTTTATTATTTTCAATTATTTCCAGATTATTTCCTTGATATAATTCAACTTCCCATGAAGAATAATACTTGCCATTTCTCCTCAGGCTGTATTTGACTTCGCATACTGCCTGACAATGGTAAAACATATTTATTGTCCTGATAAGCGTGTTTATTTGTGATTCATTTCCTTTTACAGGATACAAGTGCAATTCTTTTGGGCTTATGCAGGGCGAGGAGTTTATTCTAAAATTGATTGCATTTTTCCCCTTCTGAAAATTGCATTCCCGACATAGTGTCTGAGAATTTTCAACATCCGCTCTGCCGCCCTGAAAGACGGGAACAATATGATCTATCTCCAATCTGGTACCTTTGCCATTCCTGAAACAACAAAGACACATGTAGTTATCTCTTTTTTTAATTTGCTCTTTTTCCGGCTCGGTCAGTTCAATATCTACTCGATTATTATCTTCGACTATATGGATTGGGTCCCCGCCATTGTTTGAGTTCTCTATTTCCCCCAAGATGATCCTTGTGAATTCAAGATCAAAGGCAGTCATAAACATATGAAAATTTTTATAAAATATTTTCCATAAATTCCCCGGTTTTTCATATTCTGACTTTAGCCGGTATACTTGCTGCGGCTTAGTTAAGTTTCCAAATTCGCTAGCAAGATTGCTGAGATCGTATCTTTCGCGATCTTCAAAAGGATGATATTCAGGAATAGAACCATGAATCGCAATATGCCTGCATATCTTTATCAAGTCATTTTCCAGAGCAGGCCCCGTGATATCTTCCTTTGGATCAAAGTATTCATTAATCCAAGATTCAATTTTAGGTGCTATTTCTTGTTCGTCGAGCTTTTCATTGGACCATTCTTCAGGTATTTGGTTGAATTTATCTTTTATAAATTTGTCAAGTTTATTCTTTGATCTGTTATAAACCATTACAAATTCGAAGAATGCTTGCATCTCTTCTTTTATATCGTCAGCATCATCTTTTATGTTCCTAATTATTTCTGTTTGATACCAACCTAGGGGGATATATTCCAGGAATGGTAGGGTTGGAATCGTTCCTGCTTCTATATGCTTGCTTAATTGCTCAACTAAAAATATAGGAATAAATTTGAAAGGAGAACTTGTCGAAGGAGTAAAGATGTCCTTAATATCACCCTTTGTCGGATCAGCGAAAACATCGATCAATCCTTTCCAATTATCGATAAACATTACTATATTGGCTTCAGATTTATCAGGTCCGCCACCTGCTTTTTTGCCTCTCAACGCTCTTCCTACCATTTGGGTCATTAAAATAGTACTTGTAGTCTGTCTTGTTAAGAAAACAGTCTTGACGTCTGGTATGTCGACTCCTTCCGTCAGCATTCGAATATTCGCAATGACTTGATGTTTCCCTTCTTTAAATTCCTTTATGATCTTTTCATTATCCGTAGATTTCCGCTTATTTCGAGCCTCTGCAGAGCCGGGATTTGCATCAATCTTTGAAAAAACATATTCAGCTTTTATACCTTTGTCTTTTAATTTTGTGGCAATGTAAACGCACTGCGGCCATGTATCTGCAAAAATTATTGTTTTTCCGTATTTGTCCTTATTCTGAAAATAATCATTGATGATATGATCATTTCTTGGAGCATCATTTGCCAAATCTTCGATTATTTCAGGCGATAGATCTTTATGTTGAACAACGAGCCGGTCATAAAGCTTATCGTCCACAACTAACTCTTTGCCGGTATTTTACTCTATATATTTTGGTATTGCAAGTATATTTTGTGCAATTAGCTTTTCTTGCTTAACATTATGAATGATACCGCGGCTAAATATCTTAAAAAGCCAACCCGAAGACCGCTTATCGCTATACGTAGGTGTTGCCGTTAAACCTAGTATATATAAATTCGGAATGATTTTAGTTAAGCCCATCCATAAGTGACGGAAGCCATATGCAGGAGCATGATGAGCTTCATCTAATACAATAAAAATCCCCGAGTCGGCATTATTTTTTATGAATTTTAAAAATTTTGTTTCAATTCTAGATCCATTTTGGTCTAGGACATCTGCATTGAAATTTCCTATGGCAGTCTGCGTCGTAATAATGATTACATCATCTGTAGGCTCAATAGAGGATGCAGGACAATGCGATGGACTACTCGATACAACTCTTATATTTAGAAACTTTCTTGAGGAAGTGATTTCTAATGCATTTTCGCAAAAGGAATTGAATGCTTGGTTGAGCAAATATGAAGATTGAGCAAACCAAATTATTTTATATTTTTTAGAGAGTATGTTTCTGCAAAGCCAATTAACCGCAGTGAATGTTTTCCCTGCGCCAGTCGGCAGAACTAATAAGCCACCAATGCACTCTTTCGATGGAATCTGAAATGTATTATTTAGCGCCTCAAACGCGTCTATTTGGTGAGGAAAAGGATTTTTGGGTTTATATGTTGGATTCTCGTTTTTTAAGTCACTAAGATTCTTCGACCAATAGCACATTGTATCATTCCTCTATTGTTATGCTTAAACAAAGAGTACAGTATTAAATAAGTATCCCTGCTAAGTAAATCACGTAAATGCTTAGCTTTCAGAAGAACTGAAGGCATTTTACTTGCTGGCATTCACCGCGCCTCTAATTCCTATCTTCAAGAAAGAGTACTATCTGCGCCCAAGCCGCTTTCCCCGCGCACTCATGCGTGCCCCCGCCCGCGCAAGCCAGCATGAGCCCACTCGTGCAGGCAGGCCCGACCGCAAGCGCAGGATGGTAGCTTTGCCAAGGAAAAGAGGCGAAGGTGGAAGAGGAAGGCCGCGAGTGGAAGAGTTACGGGGAAGTGATAAGAAATCTTTTTTATTCTGATCTCAGATCTATCTCGTCCAAGCACTCATCTTTGAGCACTTGCTATTTTTAAAAAAGGTTTTTATTTGGAAGCGAAAAAATAATGATCCTTCCAAATATTTGCACATTAATATTTGCACATTAATATTTGCACATTAATATTTGCACATTAACAGATCTCGGTTTTATTCTCCTGCGGATAGCTGCGAAATTGATCAGGACATCCTTCGCATGTCACATCCAGACCCCTGATCTGCCTGCAATTCAATGGGCCTGAGTTGCAGCCTTTTTCTCCCTTGTAGATCGCTCCGATCAGTCTCTCGGCCCGATCCAAATCAGCCCCGGCCTTGAGGAGGATCTGCTTTGCCTCATGGACCGCAAAGCCTGCGCCCTTCAGTTCGTGGCCCAGAGCCAGCCCGGTTCTCCATCCGGAGGGCTCCAGGTCGATCTTGCGTGAGAGGAGCAGCTTCAGAAAGCAGCTTCGCAGATTGGGGGATCTTCCCAGATCGAAGTTCTTTCGCACTCGTCTCTTCAGGTTTTCCTGGGAGACATGCCGCTCTTTCAGGCAACTTGTGCAAAGCCGCAGGTCATCGGGTATCTGCATCACGACTTTGGGCGACTGTGCGGAAGCGAAGCTGCCGCATTCCGCGCAGGTGCACCCGAAATAGTGGACCCTTTTCTCATTCACAAGATCCATGCGATCCTCCGCATACGAAGTTCTCCTGCTCTGGCCTGCAAAGAGGCCAAGCTGACATTATGGATCTCGGCTGCAGCCCTCAAATCTCCATAGCCCTCCAGGGCCTCCTTGAGGATTGCATCCATAAATTCATCATTTTCTAAATTATTAATCTGTTGCATTTCCCGTACCTATTTCTTATTCCTACTAAATATACTTATTCAATTCATAATCGATTTTTCAGTTTGTTCCAGCCAGTGCTTCAGGTCGATCCTAACCTCCCGAAAGTTCAGGCGCACAATTTTAGCGCCTGAATAATTTCTCTCTGTTTTTTTGTCATTTCAGTGACGGATATCTGTCCGTCCGCCAAAGTAATTTTTCTCAATTTCTCCAACTGCAAAAGCAGAAGCTCAACAGAATATTTATCCAGTATCTTTGCTTCCCTCATCATATTTATTAATCGTGATCTGATGATAAGACTCAGAAAAGCGATGAAAATGAACCCCCTTGTTGTCTTTTCGCTGTGAGTGTTCAATGGAAGGATGTCAATTTCATTTTTCAATGCCTTGAAGCTCTTTTCAATCTCATCGCGTTCTCGATACATAGAAAGGCACTTCAGCCAGTCGAAATCCCCAGAGTAAAACAGGATGTACTTGCCCATTTTGTTCATTCTCTGAGCGACTGCATTTTGTTTAATCTCAACATCAAAGCGATTATCGATCACGTGCCAATCAAAAAAGTT
>Ga0074195_1002788_pt1 | contig 18207 bp, 13 predicted proteins | sample EPASupsiteHSE623_FD_64525 | JGI IMG/M metagenome (GOLD analysis project Ga0074195, IMG submission 64525) | Bioremediated contaminated groundwater from EPA Superfund site, New Mexico - Sample HSE6-23 | ecosystem: Environmental > Aquatic > Deep subsurface > Groundwater > Contaminated ...
GCATCTTGTCCATACCTTTTGGACCGAGCGTGGTCCTGACTGCACTTGCCACTGCCTTTGCGGCGGTGATGTTCATACCCTGAGCGTCGCGGCCGCGGGTACGGGTGCTGCCTTCTTTGAGAATAAGAATCTGCTGTCCTCCAAGTTGTTGTGACATAAATTTCACCACTTTTGCACTAGATTTAGCACTAAAATTGGTTTGTGGTTCTATATATAGGTTATGCAAAAAAGTTCAGTCGCCCAGAAGGTCGAGGAGTTCAAAACCATCCTCAATCCGGTGGAGACGCTTCTCACCGATCACGAGCGTTTTTCCGATCTTCTTTTCCTTGTTGTAATCGGTGATGATGCACATCGCGTGCTTCTTTGCAATCTGCGAGAGGTTGCCGATGAGTGCTGCCCGCTTTACCACTTTCTGGGCAGGACCATACCCCGTAAGGATCGTCTGTTTGTCAAACGTGAGGAGAGCCTGGAACGGGGCTCCGTGAAGCGTGTGGAGGCGGACACCGATCAGCTCTAAGAACTCCATCGGGCTCTGCGGATGGGCACCTGTCTGCTCTTTTTCTGCCTCCATCGCCATGGGCGGTTCATGCCGGATGAGATCGATGGACTCGACAACGCCGGTATTGAAGTATTCCTCGATCCGTATGGCCACATCCAGTGTCGTGCCCATTCCCCCCTCGTACTTGCTGATAGTGCGCCGCGAAACGCCAAGCACGGTCCCGAGATCGCCTAACGACATGTTGCGCCGTTCCCGGAGTTCCCGGAGCGCTTCGCCATTGATGTTGACATACAACCCGCCGGGGGATGCGTACACGAGCGGGGGGATCTTCTCGACAAAATAATCATAGAGCGTTGAGGGACTGATGGCATAGATCCCGTACCGCACGTACACAGCCCCGCGTTCCAGCTCCGCGTCCCGTGCGCGTTCGCCGACTATCAGCGGTATGCCCCCCAGCAGGCGCGAGATGAGCTCGATGTCGAACGCCACCTCTTCACTCACGGAATCGATGTGGGACACCACCTTGATCACGAGCAACGTCCCGTCGTTCCGTGCGATGAGGTCGAAACTCCGTGGTCGGAGGGTGAACCTCTCGGAGACATCAAAGCCTGCTGTTATCATTACGCTGGTAACCAGCTGGAGCTGGCGGTCCTGAGACATGTAGTTACAAATGGATAGAGCGTGCCCATATATTAATATAGACATGCTGATCGGGATCGATGATACGGACTCGCCGCAGGGTATGTGTACCACGTACCTCGGGGCCGTGCTCGCCCGCCGGCTCATCCATGCACACATGCAGGTGAAGCAGGCCCGGCTCGTCCGGCTCAATCCTAATGTCACGTGGAAGACACGGGGGAACGCAGCGATCGCACTTGATGTCGATGGCGATGCAGGCCGGGCGTTTGAGATCGCGTGCGCGACTGTTGAGGAGCTTTCTGATCTCTCGTGCGAGAATACCAATCCCGGCGTGGTGGTGGCAGACAGCCGGTTCGATCCTGCATTCTATTACAAAGCCGTGACAGATTTTTGCGATATTACTGAAGCCGTTACTATCCTTGACGCAGCCGGAGCACGATACCGGGGCTGGAAGAACCGGCGCGGCCTGATCGGAGCAACTGCGGCTGTTGCCAGTGAACTTAAGGATCGCACCTCAGAAATTCTCGTATACCGCCAGCAGGAACGCTGGGGAACCCCCCGCGATGTTGACCGGGACAGCCTCTTTGCCGCCGAGTCGGCAACATTTCCCCACACATGGGACACGGTTGATGTGGCAAATGATGTCGTAGTCTGCGTGCCCCATACCCCCGACCCGGTGCTGTTTGGCATCCGGGGCGAGAGCCCGGCTTGGGTGATGGCAGCCCGGCAGATGATCATGTCCGAACCGCACGGCATTGAACAATTATATGTTACCAACCAGGGAACGGATGCGCACCTGCTGCCGGGAAAGACCGGTCTGCTTGACGACATGCTTTCCTACCGGGTACCAGGAGTGGTGACCAGTGTCCCGAAGACAGGAGAGGGCGGGCACGTTTCGTTCATCATGAAAGACGGGGATTTTCCCGTGCGGTGCATGGCCTATGAACCGACGAAGAATTTCCGTCAGATTATCCGGCAGCTGGTGCCGGGCGATGAGGTGATCGCGGTTGGCAGTTTCAAGAAAGGAAGCATCAACTTAGAAAAAATCCGGATCGTCTCGCTGGCCCGGCCCACTATCACCCGCCCGCCCTTCTGTACCGCGTGCAACAAACGGATGACCAGCGACGGGAAAGGAAAAGGCTGGAAGTGCAAGCGGTGCGAAGCCCGGGCGGTGGTGCCGGAGGTCCAGGAAATGTCCCGCACGCTCAAACCAGGATGGTACGAGGTGCCACCAACTGCCCGTAGGCACCTGGCAAAACCGCTGTGCCGGGGCGAGCCGGAATTGTAACAAAACTGCAATTATTTGATTTGGCCTACACAGGGGTAGTGGATTAATAAAAAGGACACTATAGAAACAGGCATGAACCTATAACGTTCACTCCGGAACTTTAAAAAATCGTTTTTGTGATTATCCCCTCCCTTAGGGCCTCTCTTCAGGCACAGCAGGGCAAGGAGGTTTTAGAATATTTAATCCTCAAACGCCGCGGGGGCGCCCCGTCGGGGGCGGCGACGTTCATCATTACCGGGGGTATGGGGGTCTCAACCCCCATTATCATATTTTGAGAACACGATTTTCATGGGAAATCCTTTATTTCCCGTCATTCGCTTATTCTCTGCGACAGCTGGGAGTGTGACCTCCTCTCTCCCCCAGATGGGGAGGCAGCCCAAGGGGAGCATCCCCTTGACCCCCTTTTTTCGGAGTTTTTTCCTTAACCTTGTTCAGAGCTATCGCTACACGGGGGATGCCCGAGCGGCGGGGGCGAAAGCACGATGTGCTGTAGCCCCCGAGAGCGACTGTTTGTCTCTCTCTAGGATTTCAACAGAGCCCCCAATTCCATAACAAAAAAGTGTTTCAAAAAAAACCTGTGCACTATCCTAATATAAAACGGAACATACTGTAGAGCAGGGATCTCGCTATGATACCAGATGCGATCCGGGTTCTCTTTGTTGATGACGATCCCGACGTGCGGGAGACTGCCAAGATCTTCCTTGAAAGAGAGGGAGGGTTTTCGGTCGATACGCTCACGTCCGGCAGGCTGGCGCTGGAAGGGTTGACCACGGAACGTTATGACGCCATCATCTCCGATTACTTCATGCCGGATATGGATGGCATCACGTTCCTGAAACAGCTCAGAAGATCAGGCAATGAAACCCCGTTTATCATCTTCACCGGCCGGGGGAGTGAGGAGGTTGTCGTTGAAGCACTCAACGAGGGTGCTGATTGTTATATCCGGAAAAGCGGCGACGTGAAATCGCAGTTTGCCGAGCTGCAAAACAAGATTCGCTCCGCTGTGGAGCGGAGGCGTGCAGACGACGCATTGCGGGAGAGCGGGGAGCGGTACCGCCAGTATTTCAAAACAACGCCGGATGGCCTGTTCATGACTACTCCGGATGGGCAGTGGGTTGATTGTAATGAGGCCTTACAGGAAATGTTTGGCTATGCCAGCTGCAGCGAAGTACTCGGGATGCCGGTCCCTTCGTTCTATGCTCACCCGGAGGAACAGTCTGCATTCCTCACGCTGGTCGAACGGGAGGGATATGTAAAAGATTATTCCCTGCAGTTTAAGAAAAAAGACGGGACCCTCTTAGAGGGTCTCATCACGATCATGCCCCAGAAAAACCCGGATGGTTCACTTAAGGGGTTTATTGGATCCGTCAGGGATATTACCGGGAAAAAACGGGGGAATGCCCCGCCTGCGGATCGCGAACAATTCAACCCGGGCCGTGCGGAAAACCTGCACGATTATATTATTGTATACGGACGGGACGGGAAGATCCTCTATGTAAACCCGTCCGTGGCTAAGGCACTGGAGTATGATGCAGAAACGATGGTCGGAACACCCCTGCTCCTGTATGTAGCAGAAGAGTCCCGTAAGAGTGTGGCTGACGGCATGGCGGTACAGCCGGTAACGGGGGAAATTCCCCTCTACGAGATTGACCTCATTGCCCACGGTGGGCTCAAACGATCGGTGATCGTGAAAGGAAAGCCGGTCCAGTTCCACAACAGTCCCGCTACCCTCCTGTTCCTCATTGACATCACCCGGAGAAAGGCACTCGAAGACCAGCTCACTGCGCGTGCTGCAGAGCTCGTTCAGATCTCAACGGCATTCCAGCAGGCAAATAAAAAGCTCACGCTCCTTTCCACGATCACAAGGCATGATATCAACAACCAGTTAACGGGGCTGACGGGATATCTCGGCATACTCAAACCACAGCAGCCCGATCCCACGCTCACCGCGTTCTGTCAGAAAGCAATAACCGCCACAGAGCGAATCGCAGCCATGATCCGGTTCACCAGAGAATACGAAGAGATCGGGATCACGGCTCCGGCATGGCAGAATATACAGACACTTGTCAATACTGCTGCAAAGGAAGCCCCGCTCGGACAGGTCAAGGTGAAAAACGATCTCCCTGCGGGCAGGGAAGTATTTGCAGATCCATTGGTTGTCAAGGTCTTTTACAACCTGCTGGACAATGCCGTGCGGTACGGCAGGAAGATAACTACCGTCAGGTTCTCTGTGCAGGAGTCCGGCAATGACCAGCTGATCGTATGCGAGGACGATGGCGATGGGGTTCCTGCTGATGAGAAGGAGCGGATCTTCGACCGGGGATTTGGGAAGAACACCGGGCTTGGGTTAGCCCTTTCCCGTGAAATTCTCGATATTACCGGGATCACCATCCGCGAGACCGGTGAGCCAGGTACGGGGGCACGGTTCGAGATGACAATCCCGAAAGGTATGTGGCGGATTACAGGGAATGATGCATAATGCCAGCTGCAATCCGGGTTCTCTACGTTGATGATGAACCCGACCTTCTGGAGATTGGCAAACTCTTCCTTGAGAGAGAAGGAGCATTTGTTGTCGATACATTTACCTCAGCCACTGATGCAATCACGCGGCTGAACACGGAACGATATGACGCGATCCTCTCGGATTACCAGATGCCGGAGAAGGACGGCATCACGTTCCTTAAGCAGGTCAGAGAAACAGGGAATACTACACCATTTATCATCTTTACCGGGAGAGGGCGGGAAGAGGTGGTCATTGAGGCACTCAATAATGGTGCTGATTTTTATATTCAGAAAGGCGGGGACACCAAGGCGCAGTTCGCCGAGCTTTCGAATAAGATTCGTTACGCTGTTTCCCGGAAGCAGTCGGAGGAGGCGCTGGGGGTCAGTGAAGTGCTGGAAAAGGAGCTGGAGTACCATGAACGGGAGATCATGAAATTTTACAACCAGTCGCTGGACGCTGCGAACAAGAAACTTAAAATTCTCTCCGGCGTAACACGGCACGACATCATCAGCCAGCTCACCGTACTGCAGTTATACCATGAAATGCTGGAAAACAAGCTGTCCGACTCATCATACAAAGAGTATTTTAAAAAGATTGGAATTGCGACAGACCGGATCTCCTCCATTATGCGGTTCACCCAGAATTACGAGGAGGTTGGAATCAATACTCCGGTCTGGACAGATATCAGTGTAATAGTAGATGCCGCAAAAAAAGATGAAATTGCCGGGCACCTGAGGCTCATAAACGATATTCCTGCAGGAACCGAAGTCTACTCCGATGCGCTCATCACCAATGTCTTTTACAACCTGATGGACAATGCAGTCCGGTATGGTCAGAAGATCACAACTATCCGGTTCTCGGTGCAGGAATCCGGCAATGACCAGCTGATCGTATGCGAGGATGATGGCGACGGGGTTCCGGCTGAGGAGAAGGAGAGGATCTTCAACAGGGGTTTTGGGAAGAACACCGGGCTTGGCCTGGCCCTGTCGCGGGAGATTCTTGATATTACCGGGATCACCATCCGCGAGACCGGTGAGCCGGGCACGGGGGCACGGTTCGAGATGACAATTCCGAAAGGTATGTGGCGGATTACAGAAAATAATATTCCTTAATGGCAGATACTCTCCGGATTCTCTATGTCGATGATGAACCAACCCACCTGGACATCGGCAAAATTTATCTTGAGAGGGCCGTAGCGTTAACCGTCGATACGGTCACTTCTGCCTCTGAGGCACTCACTCTCATGAATACGGAACGGTATGATGCCATCATCTCCGATTACATGATGCCGGAGATGGATGGGATCGCGTTTCTCAGGCAGCTCAAAGCATCGGGAAACACAACACCGTTCATCATCTTCACCGGCCGGGGGCGCGAAGAGATTGCCATACAGGCGCTCAACAATGGTGCTGATTTTTATATCCAGAAAGGTGGTGAACCGAAATCACAGTACACCGAGCTTTCAAATAAGGTCCGGTATGCCGTATCGCGCAGGCGTGCAGAAGAAACGCTTGCAGAGAGCGAAGAGAGATACCGGGGCATACTCGAACGTTCTTCTGACGTGATACTGATCCTCGATAAAGAGGTGAGCCCTACCTATGTCTCCCCCTCAGCACGGTCGATCATCGGGTATGATCCGGAAGAACTGGTGGGCAAACCAAAGGAATTTGCTGTGGCAACGATCTTTTCACAGAGCAGCCAGGCATTCATGGATGGCATCCACGCGAATATGAAAGGTGAATCAATCGATATTTCTGAGACACAGATCCGGAAAAAAAACGGGGGCGTGATTTACGTCAATGTGCATTCGGTACCGATCATGCACGAGGGTGCATTTGCCGGTGCACAGGTCTCAATCCGGGACATTACCGAACGCGTGCGGGCGGAACAGGCATTCGGGGAGAGCGAGAGGAAGTATCGCAATCTGGTTGAAACCATCACTGACTGGGTCTGGGAGATCGACCTTGAAGGAACACATACCTACAGCAACCCTGCGGTCCTGGACCTGTTAGGATACCAGGTCAGCGAGATCGTGGGCAGCAGCATCTTTCCCCATATCCATCCTGACGATGAGATCCGGATCGGGGAAATGATCGCCAGTTGTATTGAGGATAAAGATAGCACACCGTATACTACGACCATACGGTGGCTGAAAAAAGACGGTTCTGTCCGGTTATTCGAAAGTGCCATCACTCCCATTGTAGGTGCCGGGGGTGAAATCACCGGGTTCAGGGGCATTGACCGCGACGTCACCGAGCGCAAACGGTCTGAAGATGCAATGCTCCAGATGAATAAGAAACTCACGATGCTCAATGGTATCACCCGGCATGATATCCTGAACAAGCTGATGGCACTGCGGACTTACCTTGAACTCTCAAAAGAGGCAGGAGACAATCCGGATTTCCTGGAATATGTCCGGAAGGAAGAAGAGATCGTCGAGGCGATTGAGGGGCAGATCGAGTTTACCAGCACCTACCAGGACATCGGGGCACAGGCACCGAAATGGCAGAGCCTTTTAGAAGTGATCCACTCCGCATCCGGGGAGCTGAAACCCCGGAATGTGAAAATTAACAACTCCGTGGGCGGCCGGAAGATCTTTGCCGATCCCCTCATCACGAAGGTGTTCTACAACATTATGGAAAATTCCCTCCGCCACGGGGAGAGCGTAACGGAAATGGAGTATGCGGTGCAGGAGAAGGAGGACAATCTCATCATTATCTATCGCGATAATGGCAAGGGTATTCCCGCAGAGGATAAGAAGAATATCTTTGAAAAAGGGTTCGGAAGACATACGGGTCTTGGCCTGTTCCTGTCAAAGGAGATCCTCTCGATCACCGGCATAACGATCCTCGAGAACGGAGAGCCGGGCAAAGGGGCACGGTTCGAGATGGCGGTGCCGAAAGGAATGTGGCGGCTTACCAGCGGGAGATAAGTTCCCTTTTTTTAAGAGGGGCGATATCTTCCGTCTTACGGTTACAACACCAGGGCGGGAGACTATGGGCAGAAAGTCAGGAGATGGTGATGATACACCTCTCTTTTTCCTGTGCCCCGGTTTTTATAAGAAGAAGATAGTGGAGGTCTATCTTTTATTTTGGGAAGTCCTGGCCAGCTGCACCCGCTCAAGCGCAAGAGCCATCTGGTTGGCAAACGCCGTGAGGATACGCTCCTGCTCATGAGTAATGATGCCATCGGGTTCAGCGGGTTTTACTCCCAGGATCCCAAGCACGCCTGCCGAACTCTGCAGCGGAATGTACCGGAGCCGGGACCCATGGAGGGTATCGGTATCATAACCGGCAACGACACCATGCTGGAACGCCCAGGTCGCCACGGCAATATCGTCTGCACTCAGGACAAGCCCGTGACCCGGCGGATGAGCGGTGAGAGAGTCCCCGTCCGGGAGAAGGACCACGCTTTCCCACTGGAAAATTTCCCGGATATGCCGGGTTACCGCCACGATGATGGAATCTGCATCCGCAGCAACCGTGAGGTCCTGCGAAAGCGCGTAAAGCGTCCCGGTCTCCTTCTCCCGCTCCTGGGCGGCAAAGGCATGCTCGCGTACCCGGGTGACCAGCAGGCTGACCAGGGCACCGACAATAATCATGCCCGCAAATGTGATGACGTATTCGGTATCGGTCACCCGGAACGTGAGGTACGGGGGGATAAAGAAGAAATCAAAGGCAAGAACCCCGATGATGGCAGTAAAGATGGCCGGCCGCAGTCCTCTCCTGAATGCAATGACAACCACCGCGAGGAGGTAGAGCATGGCAAGATTCGTCGGGGATATGAACGATTTGACCAGCCAGCCGATGATGGTAATGATCGTGATAAGGGCAAAACTCGCGAGGTAATCCTTCGGGGGAGTTACGGGCAGCAGGAGTTCCAGGTCGACCATTTTCTGCGGGATATGCTCATTGCTGCTGATCACGTAGACATCGATATTGCCGCTGTAGTGGATGAGCTGGTCGACAACGGACCCGAACACGTATTCCTGCCATCGCGGGCGGAGTGTTTTTCCGATGACGATGCGGGTGATATTGTGCCGGCGTGCATAATCGATCACGGTCGACGCGATATTGAGCCCGAACAGGGTGACGCTGGTGGCTCCCAGTTTCTCGGCAAGCTGCAGGGTCCGCGTCAGTTGTTCCTTGGCCTCTTTTGAAAGGCGGTGGTGCGCCGGGGTCTCAACGTAGATGGCAGTCCACCGGGCTCCCATGCGGTCGGCCTGCCGCCGGGCGGTCCGTACCAGGCGCTCGGATAACGGACTGGGGCCGACAGAGACAAGGATATGTTCTCCCGCAGCCCACGGGCCCGGGATCGCCCGGGTCTGCATATAGGCGAGCATCTGTTCATCGACCCGCTCTGCGGCACGGCGGAGAATAAGTTCACGCAGCGCGTAGAGATTTCCCTCGTTGAAGAACTGCTCGATCGCCCGTGCTGCCATATCGGGAACATAGACTTTCCCGTCCCGCAACCGCTGGAGAAGTTCCGGCGGTGCGAGATCGACGACCTCGATCTCTGCTGCTTCATCGATCACCCGGTCGGGAATCGTTTCACGCACGAGCACCCCGGTGATCTGGGCAACAACATCATTCAGGCTCTCTATATGCTGGACATTTAACGTGGTATAGACATCGATGCCGGCATCGAGCAATTCCTCGACATCCTGGTAGCGTTTGGCGTGCCGGGACCCGGGAACATTGGTATGGGCGAGTTCATCGACAAGAACGAGCGAGGGCCGGCAACGAAGCGTTGCATCGAGGTCGAACTCCGGAAGCGTGACCCCCCGGTACTCCATCTGCTTCCGGGGAATGAGGGTGAGCCCTTCGAGCAGCGCTTCGGTCTCTGGCCTGCCGTGGGTCTCAACATACCCGGCTTTGACATCAACTCCTTCGGTTTGCCGGAGGTGTGCTGCCTTGAGCATCTCGTAGGTTTTCCCGACGCCTGCAATATAGCCAAGGAAAATTTTCAGTTTGCCCCGGTGCTTTCGCCGCTCCTCACCCTGCACGCGGGCGAGGAGAAGATCGGGATCGGGACGACATTCAGGAGAGACGACCATGGAACCTCATCACACCACACCCATCAGTACGAGCACCATATCGATAATCTTTATGCCGATAAACGGGGCAATGATCCCGCCTATACCATAGATGACGATGTTATTCCGCAGGGCAACTTCTGCCGTCATCGGGCGATAGGTTACGCCCTGGAGCGCAAGCGGGATGAGGGCAACGATGATCAGTGCATTGAAGATCACGGCAGAGAGGATCGCGTTGTGGAGGCCCAGGAAATTCAGCGCTGCAAGTGCAGGATACGTGCTTATGAATGCTGCCGGGATGATCACGAAATATTTTGCAAGATCGTTTGCGATCGAGAACGTGGTGAGTGCCCCCCGGGTCATGAGGAGTTGTTTCCCAATTTCGACGATCTCGATCAGTTTTGTCGGGTTGCTGTCGAGATCGATCATGTTCGCCGCTTCGCGGGCCGGCTGGGTGCCGGTATTCATGGCAACGGCAACATCAGCCTGGGCAAGGGCCGGGGCATCGTTGGTCCCATCTCCCGTCATGGCCACCATCCGTCCTCCGGTCTGGTACTCGCGGATAAGGTTGAGTTTGCTCTCGGGCGTTGCTTCTGCAAGGAAATCATCGACACCGGCTTCTGCCGCAATAGTCGCGGCAGTCAGGCGATTGTCACCTGTGATCATGACCGTTTTGATCCCCATCTTCCGGAGCTGGGCAAAACGCTCCCTGATTCCGCCCTTCACGATATCTTTTAAATGAACGACCCCCAGTGCCTTGCCGTTCTTCGTGACAACAAGCGGGGTCCCCCCGGCGAGGGAGATGATCTCTACTTCTTTCCTGAGGGCATCTGACACAGGATTGCCATTCGTTTCGATATGCCTGAAGATCACGTCTGCGGCACCCTTCCGGATATATACATCGTCGACATCGACACCGCTCATCCGGGTCTGGCTCGAGAACGGGACGAACTGCATCCCGGTACCGGATTCCGTTGCCCCGACAGTCCTGCCACGAAGCCCGTATTTTTCTTTTGCCAGGACTACGATGCTGCGGCCTTCCGGGGTCTCATCGGCGAGCGATGCGAGCTGTGCGGTTTCCACCAGCACCATGATATCCGTCCCGTCAACCGGGATCAGCTCGACGGCCTGCCGGTTGCCGAGGGTGATCGTGCCGGTCTTGTCGAGCAGGAGCACATCCACGTCGCCCGCGGCCTCGATTGCCCTGCCCGAGGTCGTGATCACATTGCGGCGGATAAGCCGGTCCATCCCGGCGATGCCGATGGCGCTGAGCAGGCCGCCGATGGTAGTCGGTGCGAGGCAGACGAGCAGGGCAACAAGGACCGTGATGGTAACCGGGATGCCTTCACCTGCGGACTGTACGCTGTAGACCGAAAACGCCCAGAGCGTTGCACAGACAACGAGAAAGACAGCAGTCAGCCCGATGAGGAGGATGTTGAGGGCAATCTCGTTCGGGGTCTTCTGCCGCTTTGCTCCTTCCACGAGACTGATCATGTGGTCGAGGAAACCCTCGCCGGCATTGGCGCTCACCCGGATGATAAGCCAGTCCGAAAGCACTGCAGTGCCCCCGGTAACAGCGCTCCGGTCCCCGCCGGATTCCCGTATGACCGGCGCACTTTCTCCCGTGATCGCGCTCTCGTTTACCGAAGCTATCCCTTCAACCACTTCCCCGTCGACCGGGATCGTATCTCCGGCTTTTACATAGAAAAGATCGGTCTTGTGCAGGGTTGCAGAGGAAGCTTCGAGATAATCGGCGGAACCGGGTTCCCTCCCTTTCACGATCTCGTACCCGAGATAGAGCTTCTTTGCCATCGTGTCCTGCCGCATCTTCCGCAGCGACTCTGCCTGCGCCTTGCCCCGTCCTTCCGCGAGTGCTTCGGCAAAGTTCGCAAAGAGGACGGTGAACCAGAGCCATGCGGAGATCGCACCGATGAACCCGGCCGGGGCTTCCCCGTTCCCGGTGAGCGCCTGGAGCCAGAGCAGGGTCGTTAAGGCGCTGCCGGCTTCGACTACGAACATAACCGGGTTCCGGATCATCAGGCGCGGATCGAGCTTCATGACCGCATCGATAACCGCCCGTTGGTAGATTGCCGGCAGGACCGCACCGGAGTTCCGTTTTCCGGAGAGTTCCGGCATAATCAGACACCCCCTCCGAGCATAAGACGTTCGACAATCGGACCCAACGCAAGAGCCGGAAGGAAACTAAGTGCCCCGATGATGACGACAACAAAGACCAGCCAGATGATGAAGAGCGGGCGGTGGTCGGACAGCGTTCCCTCCCCTGCCGGAACGATCTTTTTTACCACCAGCGAGCCGGCAAGAGCAAGCGTGAGAACCGCGATACCGAAGCGGCCGATGAACATGCTGGCAGCAGTCATAAGGTTATAGAACGGGCTGTTGACAGACAGTCCGCCAAAGGCACTGCCGTTGTTCTGCGATGCTGAGGTAAAGGCATAAAGGATCTCCGAGAATCCATGGGGGCCCGGGTTAAGGATTGCCGTTTTTCCCGGATCCACAAGAACTGCAACTGCCGTGCCGATCAGGATCAGGAAGATCGGGATGAGGATGATGATAGTGGCAATGGCCATTTCCCGGGGCTCGATCTTCTTCCCGAGATATTCCGGTGTCCGGCCAACCATCAGCCCGGCAATGAACATCGCTATGATCACAAAGATGAGCATGCCGTACAGGCCGGACCCGATACCCCCGTAGACCACCTCCCCGAACTGCATCATGAGCAGTTGGACAAAACCCCCGAGAGGGGTAAACGAGTCGTGCATCGAATTGACCGCTCCACAGGATGCTGCCGTGGTAACCACGGAGAAGAGGGCGGAGGGCATGATGCCGAACCGCACTTCCTTGCCCTCCATGTTGCCGCCCGGCTGGAGAACGGTCGTGGTCTGATCGATTCCCATGCCGGTAAATGCGGGATTGCTCCCGAGTTCCGCCCAGATGGCAAGGCCAAGGAGCGGCAGGAAGATAATCGTCATGGCGATCAGGATACTGACGCCTTTCCTCCCGGCCCCGACCAACCGGCCGAAGGAATAGCAGAGCGCTGCCGGGATCAGGAGGATTGCAATGATCTCGATGAAGTTGGCAAACGGTGTGGGATTCTCGAACGGGTGGGCCGAGTTCGTATTGAAGAACCCGCCCCCGTTTACCCCGAGCTGTTTGATCGCAATCTGGGATGCAGCAGGTCCGAGCGGGATCGTCTGGGTGGTGACCAGGGCACCGCTCGCATCCTTTACGGGATCGAGAAGTGGCACGGTGACCGGCCCGCCAAGCGTCTGGACGGTGCCCTGCGATACGAGAATGAGCGCGATGATGATGCTGAGCGGCAGGAGGATCATCACGCTCCGTACCAGCAGCACCCAGAAGTTGCCGATGGTAGACGCAGACCTCCGGGAGAGGCCGTATGCGAGCCCGACAAGGACCGCAAGGCCCGTTGCTGCCGACGTGAAGTTCTGGACGCACAGACCGATCATCTGGGTGAGATAGCTGACACCGGTCTCGCCCGCATAGGCCTGCCAGTTGGTGTTGGTGACGAAACTGACTGCGGTGTTGAGCGCGAGATCCCAAGAGGGTGAACCCGCACCTGAGGGATTGAGCGGGAGGACGGGCTGGGCCAGCTGGAGCACAAAGAGAAAGACGATTCCAACGAATGAAAAGACCATCATCGCAATGGCAAAGGTCTTCCAGTCCATCTCGTCATCAGCCTTCACCTGCGACCATGCGAGAAGCCGGTGTTCGAGAGGGCTGGTGACCGGCGAGAGGAGATGAGGTTCCCCTTTGAGAACCTTCACCATAAATCTTCCCAGCGGGACGACCGTCACGATAAAGACACCAATAAAGAGGATCAGAACAATCCAGTCCGGGATCCGCAATCCCGATCCATCCGGTGAAACAGGATCTGCCTGTGCCGGGAATGACGGGGCGATATGGGTGGTGCTCATGTCATCAAGCGCGAGGTTGAGCTTCAGGACATTGACCCGGGGTTCACCAAAGATCCCGAACTGCCGGGGTTCGATCTGGCTGGTTACGAGCGCTTTTACATCCGTCTCGCCCAGGTCCCGCTCACGGGCAATGCGATGGACCTGGTAGTATGCAGCGGCAACACTGATGTCCGGGTCCAGCCCGCTTCCCGAAGCGGTGACGAGATCGACCGGGATCGGCAGCGTGTTGGCCGGATCCGCTGCATGAAGGGCTTCGACCCTTGCCTTCACCGCACTCGCGAGTGCCGGGTTCGAGGGGCCGAGATTCGAACCTGATGATAACCCGGCGTTATAGGGTACCGGAACAGTAGCGGAAGGCCGGCCCCAGAAATATCCCGGCGATGTGAACGGCTGCCCGATGAGTGCTGAACCGGCAACGGTCCCATCATGAACGATGAGGTTGCCGTTGGCCTGTACAGGAAAAACCACTTGTGCGATGCCGGTGATGAAAAGGGGATAAAAAATCCCGGTGATAAGCGTGAGCAGGAGAAAAATAACGATTGCTGGTTTCAGCTGGTTCCGGATTATCGAGGGGACGGGTCTTAAATCCATAGAAGTACTGCCTCTGATCTCATTGACTCCAATCCGTACTGGAAGAGAGTGCTACTATTCTTGTGTTCATGCTGGCGGTATTTATGCCCATTGACGATTGTGAAGGCGTTGCAAACTGGGAAAAAAGGATTTGAATTCCGGATCACGCCGGAAAAGTCTGCGCTGGTGGAAGAATTATTCCATGCATCGCAGTATAAAAACATAACATCGCGCGGAAAGGAAATCCGGTTTATGATCAGGAATTCATACATACGTATTAAAAGGATTTTGACCGTGCAATTTAGCGGGCTTACAACAGCCCCTTTTTCGCTGGGGGGGTTGCACGGTCAAACGATAAGAAACCCTCTTTTTTTCTGCGCCAGGGGAATGGTATAGATCTTTATTATAGCAACAAGAGAATCGGAAATTCTCATTACCGTTGATACTAAGGTAATTTTTTATAATTTATCATTTGGTTTGATGGAAGGAAGGTTCCTACTAGTACATATAAATATTTGTAAGAAGAACATTTCTGTGTAATACGAAAAGGAGGGACAATGGACCAGAACGCACGCTACTATCCGGGCGGAACCGGCTCGCCGGAAATTCCACGGATGATGACTGCGCCTGGTACGCTGCGAATGCGTATCATGCCAAAGAATTCCGGACCGAAGGTCGAACTCACCTGCTTACCCCTGGGCGGAAAGATCAAGGCAACGCTGCCGGAAACCCTGCACGTTGATGTTAGTTGATCCCGAACCGGGAGTTGGGTAGGGATGATCCCGCAAAAACAGGGATCCGGGGGAGGCCGGATGAGGAAATTGTGTCCGGACGGCAACCCGCAGTGATCGGGAATCTCTGGAGAATTCCCGTTCAAAAAAAATTTAATTACATTTCAGAAATCCGACAAGCAGAATATAAAAAAAACTGGCGAAGAAAGGAGGCTTATAACAATGAAACGACAAGTGGCAATTTACGGAAAAGGCGGTATCGGCAAATCGACTACAACCCAGAACACGGTTGCAGCACTGGCAGAAGCGGGAAAGAAGGTCATGGTGGTCGGGTGCGATCCGAAAGCAGACTCAACGCGGCTCCTGCTCCATGGCCTGTGCCAGAAGACGGTGCTTGACACCCTGCGGGACGAGGGCGATGACATCGAGCTCGATGCAATCCTCAAGCCCGGGTTTGGCAATACCCGGTGCGTTGAATCGGGAGGACCGGAGCCGGGGGTCGGCTGTGCCGGCCGTGGCATTATCACGTCTATCAACCTGCTCGAATCGCTCGGTGCCTATACCGACGACCTCGACTACGTCTTCTACGATGTACTTGGCGATGTGGTCTGCGGGGGATTCGCGATGCCGATCCGGGAAGGAAAAGCAGAGGAGATCTACATCGTTGCATCGGGTGAACTGATGGCGCTCTACGCAGCCAACAATATTGCAAAAGGGATCAAGAAATATGCCGATAACGGAAAAGTGCGGCTCGGTGGAATCATCTGCAACAGCCGCAAGGTCGACAACGAGCACGCCCTCCTGAAAGCATTTGCCGAGGAGCTCGGGAGCCAGCTGATCTACTTTGTGCCCCGGGACAATCTCGTGCAGCGGGCCGAGATCAACAAGAAGACAGTCATCGACTTCGACCCGACATCCGGGCAGGCCAACGAGTACCGGAACCTGGCAAAAGCCATCGATGAGAACAAGCTGTTCGTCATCCCGAAACCCATGAAACAGGAACGCCTGGAAGAGCTCATGATGCAGCACGGGTTCCTCGACGCGATGTGAAGTGCGGAAAAAATTCAAAGACGAGAGAAAAAAGGCGGATGTGAAACAGTGTTACTGATACGTGCAATTGTGCGGCCGGAAAAGAAAGACGAAGTGCTTGCTGAACTCTCCTCTGCAGGATTCAATGCAGCGACTATGGTCGATGTCGTGGGCCGGGGAAAGCAGAAAGGGATCAAGATCGGGGGGATGGTCTACGATGAGATCCCCAAGACGCTCATCCTGATGGTTATCCCGGAGGATGCTAAGGACCGGGTCATCAAGATGATCCTGTCGATCGCAAAGACCGGATCCGAAGGCACCTTTGGCGACGGCAAGATCTTTGTGAGCCCGGTCGATGAGGTCTACACCATATCAAAGGGCACCCAGGGTCTCTAAAAGGAGGAGCACGATGAAAGAAATTATGGCGATCGTCCGGATGAAGAAGACCGGCGCCACGAAAAAAGCCCTCATCGCCACCGGCGTAGCCGGGTTTACTGCGGTCAAGGTACTCGGGCGTGGCCGGCTGGTCACCGATCCGGCAGCTATCGAGGAATGCAAAGAAAAACTCCTCTCCATGGGAATGGACGAGTTCAGCGAATCCGGGGACACCGATAAGATCGTCACCAGTTTCCTGGACGGCTCGCGGTTCTTCCCGCGGCGCCTGTTCACGATCCTGGCGCACGATGACGATGTCCCCCGGATCATCGAGGCGATCGCAAACGCGAACAGGACAGAGTACGGGATTGGCGACGGAACGATCTTTGTGATGCCGGTATCCGATGCAGTCCGCGTGCGCACCGGCGAAGCTGGGGAAGCGGCTATCTGGTAAACCGGGAGGAAAACATGGCAGAAATAGACGGAACCTTAGAGGAGATGCTCGTACCCTACCCGGATTTGGTTAAGAAAAACCGGAAAAAGCATCTCATTGTAAAAAATGAGACGGCGGCATGCTGTCCGCAGATCGAGGCGAACACGCGGACGATTCCCGGCATCATTTCACAGCGCGGCTGTGCGTACGCCGGGTGCAAAGGTGTGGTCGTGGGCCCGATCAAGGATATGATCACCATCACCCACGGCCCGGTTGGCTGCGGGTACTACAGCTGGGGAACCCGGCGCAACAAGGCCCGGGCGGATGACACGACCCCCAAAGACAAGATCTACTCCCAGCTCTGCTTCATCACCGACATGCAGGAGCCCGACATCGTCTTTGGCGGGGAGAAGAAACTCGCAAAGATGATCGACGAGGTCGTGGCTGCATTCCACCCTAGGGCGATCAATATCTGCGCCACCTGCCCGGTCGGTCTCATAGGAGACGACATCGGGGCAGTAGCAAAAGCTGCTGAAGAACGCCACGGGATCCAGGTACTTGCGTACAACTGCGAAGGCTACAAAGGGGTCAGCCAGTCGGCCGGCCACCACATCGCCAACAACAACCTCATGGAAAAAGTCATCGGTACCGGCGCTGAGCGTAAACCCGGCAACCACGTCATCAACCTGCTCGGGGAGTACAACATCGGCGGCGACGGGTGGGAACTGGAACGGATCCTCAAAGAGATCGGCTACACGGTCAACTGCGTGCTGACCGGGGATTCCAGTTACGTTGACATCAAAAACCTGCACCTCGCGGATTTGAATCTCGTGCAATGCCACCGCTCGATCAACTACATCGCCGAGATGATGGAGACGAAATATGGTACGCCCTGGCTCAAAGTCAACTTCATCGGCATCGACTCCACCAACCAGTCACTGCGCCAGATGGCACAGTGCTTCGGGGACGAGGAACTCGTGAAGCAGACCGAAGTGGTCATCGAGCGGGAGACCGCACGGATCGCGCCGGTCCTCGAGCAGTACGGTAAGATCCTCAAAGGCAAAACTGCGTTTGCAATCGTCGGCGGCTCGCGGAGCCACCACTACCAGTACCTGCTCCGCGACCTTGGCATGGAGATGATCATCGCCGGCT